>Ga0116147_1001224_pt1 | contig 28529 bp, 23 predicted proteins | sample AD_JPNHG3_MetaG_FD_89749 | JGI IMG/M metagenome (GOLD analysis project Ga0116147, IMG submission 89749) | Active sludge microbial communities of municipal wastewater-treating anaerobic digesters from Japan - AD_JPNHG3_MetaG | ecosystem: Engineered > Bioreactor > Anaerobic > Digestate | place...
TAATATCTACTTGTTCTTTTTCTATTAGTTGTTCTTGTTCTTCTATCGTAATTTGCTTTGTATCTGTGAGTTGTTTTTGTTGTGTGAGTTGTTCTTGTTCATTTGTAGTAGTAATTTTTTCTGTATCCGTTAGTTGTTCATTTGTAGTTAGTTGTTCATTTTCATTTGTGATCGTAATTTTTTCTGTATCCGTTAGTTGTTCTTGTTCTGTGAGTTTTTCTTTTTCAGTTACTTTTTCATTTGTATTATTAATAATTTGTTCATTTGTAGTAACTTGTTCTTGTTCTGTGAGTTTTTCTTGTTCTGCGATCGTAATTTTTTCTGGAGCAGTTATTTGTTTTGAAGTTGCAGTTTTCTCTTGTATGATTTTGTCTTGAATGTTTGAATTTGTATTGTTATTGAATGTATTTTGTTTTGAAGTTGTTTCTGGAGAAGATGTTGCCTTATGTTGACTTGGAGATAAGGCAAGCATATCTGGGGAGTGTTTTTTTTGTGTTGTATCTTGTAAAATTTTATTATGAGCTACTATATTTAATGATGTATTATTAGAAATAGGGATTTGTTTTGTATTATATTGTTTGATGATTCTGTTTGTTATAGTAATCCAAAATGTGCATAATAGGATTGTTATGATGAATCGTAGAAAATTTTCGTTCATGTTTTTTTCCTATTTTTTTGTTTTTAATATTTTTGTTTTATTATTGAATGTTTTATGAACCTGAGGGACCTTTTACAATATCCCAAGTTTCAATGGAGTTTTCATCGACGACAAAGTCTGCTTCTACATCTTTTTTGATGAATATATCGCTTGCTGTAGCACTTTCTGTATCGTCATACCGAATTCCAAATGCATGTCGACCTGTTCTTCCTGCATGTTTTGGATATGCATAGCATGTGAATTCTCTTTCTGCCTTGTTGATACTATCTGCATCCTGTGCTGTGGATAAGTAAAGTCGATAGTTATACGCTGAATCAGTTCCAATACTTGAATTGGTTGTAAGGGTAATGGTAGATAAAAGTGCAGGTTGTAATCGTCGGTTGGATCCATCTCTGAAATTATGTATTCCTAGTAATTCTCCTAATGTAGCAAATTCATAGATACCATCACCATCTATATCTATATAATTTCGTGTTCGAAATTCAAGTTGTGCTCCCTTGATAAGAAGTAAATTTGCAATGGCTCTTTGTTCTTGAGAACTCATTTTCATTCGTGTGTAGGCTGGAACTGTAAGAGAAAATAATGCACCAATGATTGCAATTACAATGATAAGTTCAGTGAGGGTTAATCCTTTTTGTTTCATATTTTGCCTTTCTAAAGAATAGATAAATAGTAGCTCTGTGTAGCTTTATGTAGGGAGATGGCTACTTTATAAAAGTATAAAAGTAGCCATGTATTGATGTTGGCTACTTTTTATAAAGTAGCCGTGTATTAGAATATGCTATTTTAAAAAAAATAGTCATTGTTTGTTAATCAATTTGAAAATCAGTTCCACTAACTTGAGTATTTATTACTTGTATTGGGGTAATAGGGCTTCGATACTCGTTGTTGAGGCATTGAATGTGGTATTCGCCTTCTGGTAGGTGTAGGAATGTATAATAACCTTGAGAATCTGTTAAGATAGTTTGGTTCGTTTCTAAAATTTTAACTTGAGCGTTGTAGACTGGTTCGTTGTTGCTGTCTAAGATTTGACCTTGTATGTGACCACCTCTTGTTTTCCAAGGCATGCTGGGAGTGCGTACAGGTGTACTAAAGAGTTCTGTGTAAATATTTTGTAAATTAGACATAGAAGCAGTTTTTCCATTATGGGCGTAACTATAAAGTACAAGTCCATGTGTGTTTTTGTTTCTAGCGTATTTAAATTGGGCAATGGTGTTGGCATTAGAATTGAGGTAGGCACCAACTCCCATGTATACATGACGATTATAGGCGTTTGCCATAATGTCATTTACGCGTGTTTGATATATATTGGAATCTGTAGTATAGTTCATGGGAAAATTAGCATCAATAAGTCCTTGTTTCATCCATGTTGCCCAATCTTGTAATCTATGGTCATAGGCATCGCTACGTCCTGCAAATGTGGCTGCTGTGACTTTCATTGCTGGTTTGACTTGGACAATTTTGGCATACATAGTTCGAAGCCAATCTGTAAGTTGTCTTCGTCTCCATGCTCGGAAGTTGGCATTGTTAGCAGCTGGTTTACCTGTTGTACCGAATTCTTTATTGTAACGAGCAATGGCTGTGGGGTTATATCCTGAATCTTGTTGTGGGAGGCGAATGTAGTCAAAATGAATTCCGTCTATGTCATAGTTTTTGACGATGTCCATAGCTACATTTTCGTTCCATTTGAGAGCGTTGGGGTTGCCAGGATCTAAGTAATAGCCTTCACTGATGCATTTTTCTCCTGCATAATTTTGTGTCAAATATTCTGGATGGGCATTGACCACATGGGCTGCACTGGATGGTTTGTTTTTAGTAGAAACAAGGAGAGTAGTCATCCATGCATGGACTTCGATCCCAAGGGGAGCTGCATATTCAATCATAGTTTTTAGCACATCTAAGTTTGAAGGAATGCAAGTGACTCGTGGTTCTGTGTTGGGATATTTTGGAAAATAAAAAGCATCTCCGCGACGTCTGATTTGAACTACAACTGCATTGTAGCCGTATTGTTTTAAATTTTTTAGAGTAGATTGAATTTGTGCGTCAGTTAATGCTCCATTGTTCCAAGTGTCTACCCAAGCTGCTCGAAATTCATTTTTTGCATCCATTTCTTCGTCTTGTTCATATACTGTTTCCATTTCTTCATCTTGTTCATTGACTATTTCAAAAGATGAATCGTCGTTATGAAGAATGCTGTCTTTTGAGGGATCGAAATCAAGATATTCTTGTGAAAAAGTGACACTACAAAGACAAATAAAAAGAAAGATACATAATTTTGAATTCATAAATTTTCCCTTTCATTAAGGAGGAATGATGATTATATTATTCATCAATACAATATTATAACTTTTAGGCAATAGAAATCCATACTTTTATAATGCTTGCCTAAAAAATAAGAAAAAATGTAAACTTATATCAATATTATAACTTTAATTTTATAATGCTTGCCTAAAAAATAAGAAAAAATTTAAAACTTGTATCAATTCACTTGTTTTTTTTGAATAAAAAGTTAGAATAATTATAAAGTAACAGTTTTGCATGAATATAATATTGGGCAGTTTAGGAGTTTTCTATGGTTATTTTTCAAAAAACATTATCTACAATGGATAAATTGCGTCAAAAAAAGTATGCAAATAATACTGAAAAACAAGAATTATTGATGCAATTAGAAGTGGAAAACCCTACACATAAACAAGTATTATGGATGTTGCATGAACCAGATTCTATTCTTCGGGCATTTGCGTATCGTTGTATATTGAAAGAAAAAAATCGAGGTATGCTTTTTACACTCATCCAAGAATTAGAAAAGGCTACAGGAAAGACAACGCAAATTTTATACGAATTGATTGCATTATTAAATATTGAGGATATTTTGCCTTTTTTGCAGAAGAAAATTTCTAGTCCTATTGTAGAAGATCGAAAGCTTGCCATAAATATCATCCAATGTTTCCCTAGAGTGGGAGTTGTTTTAAATTTAGTACAAGAAGCTTTGCAAGATCCATGTGAGGAGATACGCTATATTGCATTAGGAAAAATTGTTACTTATATCCATCGTCAAGAAATTTTTCTACAAGTTCTTTCAATGATTCATGATCCCTCGCCTAGAATTCGTTTAAAAACTGTCCAAGAACTTGCCAAAACAAATTCTCCAGAATTAGCAGAACATTTTTTTTCACGTTTGCCAGAAGAAACTATTGAAATCCAAAATGTAATTATGGAAAGCCTGACACGGCTAGCCCAGAGTGGTGAACCAAAAGTTTATAAATATCTTATTTCAGAACTTGCCAGTGTTCATGAGATTTCACGCAAACATGCTGCGCAGCTTTTAACACAGATCCCAGAAAAAAAAGAAGTTTTACGACAATTTTTGACATACACTCGAGGAATAGCAACTTGGCTACGCGATCGTGCATTTGAAACTATGCAACCAATTGCAAGTAATATTTCTAATGAAGTGATAGAATTATTGCAAGAAGATGATGATATTTTATTAAAAATAGATACAATGTTTTTAGGAGCATATTTAAACGATCTTCGCATTATCCCCTATATTACAGAAATTATAGAAAATAATTATGATTGGTGGGTTAAAATTTCTGCGATTGAAATCGTAGGTAAAATGAAAGTCAAGGAGATGCTTCCTATTTTAGAACATCATCAAAATAATCCTGAGCTTATATTAAGTATTATTTCAGTATATGGTGAAATTCAAGATCCAGATAATATTCCGTTTTTATTAGAATGTTTACAAAGCACATCTAAATCTATAGGATTAGAAACAGTACGAGCACTTGGAAAATATTCTCATCCTAAAGTAAGTCAAGTTTTACAAAATTTAGCTCAATATCATGAAAATTGGATTTTACAAGACGAAGCACAAAAAATTTTAAAAGAACAAGGGCAAATTGTTCCTCTTACAGACAGACCATTACAGTATGAATTGAATTCTGAAGAAAGTTTTTTAGAATTACAAGAATTACAAAAAACAATGGAATTTGAAAAACAAAAAAAAGAAGAAAATATTGCACTTTTAAAATTAAGAGAAAAACAAGAAGAAACAGAAAACACAATAGAGATCAAAGAATTATATGAGGATAATTTCCAAGATATTGATATTTACGAAAAACAAGAAGTAAGTGTTAGGAAAATTGATCCGATTCAATTAGATATTTCTTTAGGAAAACCATTGCAACAAGAGCCAATCAAAACAATACCTATTATTCCTCCTAAAGTACAAAATTTTCCATCTATACTACGATCGATTCCAAAGTCGGAGACTTCTAATCAGGAATAGGAAAATATTTTGAAGTATCGAGTATAAAAAAAGATCTATTCATATCATACAGGAGTTTCTATATGAATGAACTCAATTTTGAATTTCAAAGAATTGATGAAGTGACTGGTACTCTTCTAATAGAAGGTACTATTAATACTCAAACTGCTTTGGATTTAGAAAAAAAAATCCAAGAGTTGCAAGGAGATAATATTACACATCTTATTTTAGATATGGTTGGGGTTAAATATGTGAATAGCACTGGCGTTGGAACATTAATTAATATTGCCGATGCTCTCATAAAAAATCCAAATGGAAAACCAGGAAATTTAGCATTAATTCAACTTCCAGCAAAAATTAAAGTAATTTTTGACATGTTGCAACTAAACAATCTTGTTAAGATTTTTCCAAGTCAAAATGATGCTTTAAAATATTTTCGTGAAGGTAGTGAGAGTGAAAATAAATCTTTTACATATTATCCAGTGACAAATAAATTAGTAAATAGTGGTGAGATGAATTCCTCTAAGGCATCTGTGGGGGATACTTTAATTCATCCTACTTTACGACCCCTTTCTTTGCCAGCAGAAAGACCAAACATTTCCCACGATCATAAACATAAAACATCCATCCATTTTTCTGGTTTAGATTCTATGGCAAAGATGGCATCTAATCTTGGGGCATCAATAGGTAATGCTTCCATTCCTGCTAATGCTGTACAACCATCTAGTTCTATTCTTAACACAAATGAAATGAAAATAGAAAGTCTACAACCTATGACAAAACATGATTTGCAAAAACATTTAACACAATGTTGTAAGTTAATAGATATTTTTCTTGATAAAATTGATTTTGATACAGATGAACTAGAACAGATTCAAGAGGTTTTGCATGAAATAGGAAAAGTAATTATTGAAAAAACAAAACCCCACCAATTATTAAATTATAATTTCATTACTAATCCAGAGTACACAGAGATTCGATTTCGAATTACAGGTGATAAATAATTTTTTCTATTACTTCTTGCAAAATATTGCATAATAGATAGAGAGAAAACTTTTTATTTCTTTTATAAAACATAAAATACAAAAGGAATAAAAAAGTTTTCTTTTATATATATTTTATAAGGAGTGACCATGAAAAAAATATTCATATTGTTTTGTTGCTTTTTTTTATGTTGTGGTCTATATGCACAACAATTGCCATTACCACTACCATTACCATTAGAAAAAAAAATTGAAAATATGTGGTTAAAGCCAACATATAATCAAATAATTGAACTTTTAGATACAAGAGTTCAAATAAATTTATATGAATTGCCTCAACGTTTTTTCCCTAAAGTTCCTGCAAGCACTGTATTACAGGATTATCTAAATAAGATATATATTATAAAATTGAAATATATTCAAAGAAAGAAACAGTGTCCTAAACAAAAATTTTTTTCTTATGAATATGAATATATTATCAAGAAAAATGGGCGAAAACAATGTAGTATATTATATTTTTATATAAGTAAAACTGATAAAATAGAAACAATACAAGAAGTTGCTAAAATGAAAGAACAATATTAAAAGTAAGTTGCAAAAGATATAATGAATCCTGAGTAATCACGTTCTAATTTTTTTGTTACCCAGCTATATTCTAACCGAAAGATAGATTCTTCCCAAGGTCGAAAATGAATACCAATAGTATAACGTTCGCTATGTTGCCAATGGTCAGATTTCATTTTTAACCAATCATATTGAAATGAAATTCCCCATTCTTTTGCCCAACTTTTCCAAGTTTCAGGCAAAAAGCAATATTCAAATTGCAAGTAATGACCGTGTATGCCAGAAAGTCGTTCTATATCTATAGCATTACATTCAGCATGCCATATCATATATTCCCCAGATATGCTAAAATAATCTCGATCTGTGATCCAAGGAAATGGTCCCCAGCGAACAAAAAAATCGACTGCAACGGCTTCGTATTGTTTTGAATTATCGTATTCGCCAATCAATCCAGATAACCCTAATGACCAAGAAGAAATTTCTGGTACAGACATAATAAATCCGATTCGACCTGCACCTTGGAAACTATGAAAATCGTTTTCATCAAAATTTATATTCCCTTTTTTATTCCCTTCATTTTGTAAAAATGCATCTTTTCCAAATCCGTTGGACAATAAAAAATTATATGTAATATAATAATTTTTTTCTTCAGGCCATTTCCCAAAAATAGAGATTCCTGGGACACTCCAAACAACAGGTACTAAGTACTCTGAATTCCAAGGGATAGAGCTTAAAGAATTAGAGGGAGATGAAAAATTTTCATTATAATTTCCAAACGGAACTGGAAGAATTCCCAGTTTTATACTCCCCCATGAAAATAAATTTACTAAAAAAGAAGCTTGTACTATTTTAAATTCTTCTTCATTATACATAACTTCAATTTCTGCTCCAAATAAATCGTGCCAAGAAGAACGTAAGGTAAGACCAACACGAGATAAAAAAAATTTATCATTCTTTCTATCAGAAAACCCACCATCTAAATATCCACCTATCCACACTTGAGAATGGATTAAATGATGATAAAAATTATATAATAATCCATGTTGATTTTCTTTTTTAAACGAAGCAATGCATTCATCATATAAAGTTTCTTGACGAAATGAACCTTTTGATAAGTGTTCTGTTACCTTTTGTTGAACATGGACTGTTTCTTTTAATTGAATTACTTCTTCTGTTAATGCACGAACTTGAGCTTCAAGCTCTTGAACACGTTGTTGTAAATCTTGATTGTTATTGTCGCAAAAACTCATGTTTTCAAAAATAAATAAAAGATAAAAAAAAATAAAAAAAAACATATATTTGTTACCTTAATTGATAACTGACAATAAATAAATGATTTCTCAAACTTGACAAAATCAAAAATAGCGATAGAATAGAGCCAAATAAATTTCTAATAATATAATTTTTTACCCTTCCCGTAACATATTATGGAAAATATAAATAGACGAATAGAATCATTATAAGTTCAAGAAATACTAGAAAAAGATTTCCTTATCCTAATATCCTACTTTTATTCTAAGACTACTGCAATAAAAAAATTTCTTTTCAATATAATCAATAAGCTGATAAATAAAAAATATTTTAAAACGTATATCACAAGGAAAACAAACAACATGGCACTTGTCCAAATTATTAACATACATAAAGCATTTTCCCATGAAAATATTTTAGAAGGCATTCATGCAAAGATTGACCCAGGCAATAGAATTGGTCTTGTTGGAGACAATGGGACAGGCAAAACAACATTGTTCAAAATCATTTTACGTTTGATACAAGAAGATCAAGGTGAAATCATTCTCATGAACGATATAAAGATAGCATACTTGCCGCAAATTTCTGACTTAGATGAAAATCAAACAATCTTACAAGCTGCTCTAGAAGGATATAGTGATTTACAATCCATAGAAAAAAAACTAGAAAAAATTCACCAACAAATGGAAATAGCGGACTCAAAAACAATGAACAAATTGATTGAACAACAAGATCATCTGTTAATGCAATACGAACATGCAGGTGGATATAAATTTCGTGCAGACACAGAAGCTGTTTTACATGGGCTTGGTTTTTCATCAGATCAATTTGATAAACCCATTGGGCAACTTTCAGGTGGACAAAAAAACCGTGTCGGTCTTGCCAAAACATTGCTTAGAGAATGCGATTTATTTCTTTTAGATGAACCTACAAACTTTTTAGATATTGAATGTACAGAATGGCTAGAAAATTATTTAAAAAATTCAAATCAAGCTATGGTTATAATTTCTCACGACCGTTATTTTCTTAACCAAGTAGTCGATGAAATTTGGGAAATTCACAACGCAAAATTGCAAATTTTTACAGGAAATTATGATAAGTACCAAATTGCAAAAGAAGAGCAATATAATCAACAACAAGTATTATACGAGCGACAACAAGAAGAAATCAAGCGTCAAAAAGACTTTATCCGTCGAAATATTTATGGACAAAAGCATAAACAAGCACAAAGTCGCCGCAATATGTTAGAAAAAATGGAATTGTTAGAAAATCCAACCCAAGGAAAACAAATTCATGTTTCTATTGAAGTGGAACGACCACAATTAGATAGAATTGTAGAGATAAGAAATTTAGGACATACATATGGAAATGGTGAACCATTTTTATTTCAAGATTTAACCTTTTCTATGGAGCGATCTGAACGATTGGCTATTATGGGGCCCAATGGTTGTGGAAAATCAACATTGCTTCATCTTATTATTCAAGAATTTCCACCAGCTCAAGGAACTGTTCAGCTCGGTGAAAAAGTATCACTAGCATTCTATCATCAAGAATTTTTAGGATTAGAAAATGAAAAAACAGTGTTTGATTCTTTAAAAGAATTCTTGCCATTAGAAGATGATGTTCAAGTTCGTAAACTCCTTGCTAGTATGTTGTTTATAGGAGATGAAATTTATAAAAGAGTGGAACATTTATCAGGAGGAGAAAAGAGTCGTTTGTCTTTGTTACGCTTACTTGTCAAAAAGCCAAATTTTCTTGTTTTAGATGAACCCACTAACCATTTAGATATTAAATCACGACAAGCTTTAGAAACAGCCTTAAATAATTATGATGGAACACTTTTATTTGTTTCTCATGATAGATATTTTATTGACCAAGTGGCCACACGCCTTCTTCATTTTCATAATAAAAAATGGATTAGTTTTTATGGCAATTACACAGATTTTCAGACTTCTAAAGAATATATAATACCTAAAGAAGATCCAGAAACAAAAAAGAAGCGTGATGCTCATGAAAAAACCACATTTACAAGATCTGTTAAAAAACCTAACATCAATGACTTAGAAAAAAAAATTATGAAGTTAGAAGAAAAAATCGCCCATATCAACAAACAATGGGAGGAGGAAGATATTTATCAGGACATAGAAAAAGTAAAACAACTCACACAACAACAACAGGAATTACAAAAAGACTATGAAGAATCCATGTCACTTTGGGAAGAACTTATTTCTTAAACTTTCATCTATCTATTTTTATCTATTCCATATAAACAGAGGAAATTTCGAAATGTGCCTTTTGTTTGTATACCTTGACAAAATTTCTGTTTTTTGATAAGATAAAATAGAAAATGTACAAAGAAAATTTAAAAACTTTTCTATGGAAACATAGAGGAAACAAAAAACAACAATAGAGAAATCAGGTATATAATGTTTCGTTTTAAAGCATTAGAATTAATGAATTGGGATTGCTACCCAAATTATCGAATTCCTTTAGATGGGGAAATCATCCTGTTAGTCGGTCCCAATGGTAGTGGAAAAACAACTTTTTTAGATGCATTGCGCGTGCTACTGAATAGTCCAAGATTAAGCAAAAATCGCACATTGTATCATTATATACAAAAAGATGTTGAAATCGGAATGATTAAAGGCGTTGTCACCAATCAACTTGTTAATGGGCGACGTCCTTTTGCTTTTTTAGGGATTCATGGTGATGTAGACGTTTCCCTTATTTGTCTTATTCGAAATAAAGGTCCTCAAAGAATTGAAAAAGAGTTTTTTATTTTAAAAGGAGATATCCCCTTAGAAGATTTAAAAAGCTTAAAATCTGGTTATTCGCCTACTCAATATTCTAAACAACTTGAAGAAGCTGGGGTATCTCGTTCTACATTGCGTTTGATTGCTCTAGAACAAGGAGAAACAGATAAAATTGGGCAAATGAAACCAGAAGAATTATTAAATCTTGTTATGGACATTACAGGTAATCGCGACATTATCAAATGTTATGAAGATGCACGAAATAATTATCGAAAAACATCTCAGCAACTCATTGAACTTCGTTCAGAGTATAATAAGATTTGTGAACAAAATCATAATTTAGAACGACTTGCCCAACAAGCACAAACATATAAAGAATTACTAGATGAAAAACGAATCATTGAATTAGAAAAACTTCCATTGGCACAATGGTATCGAGTATTAAATGAAATCCATGATATAGAAAAAAATATTGTGGAAATCCAAGAAAAAAAACTAGTATTTGACAAAAAAGTTACTATGTTGCAGGACCAGATATCCCTTATGCAAGGCAATATTGAAGGGATGGAAACACAACAACAAGAATTGAGACAAACATTATTCTTGCAAGACAAAGAATTGAGCCAAATGAACCAAAAAATTGGTCAATGCCATTCTGAATGGCAAAGAATGGAGCGTCTAAAAAAAGAAATTGAAACTATGCCACAAGATTTAGATAAAGAAAGCATTCAAACAACTCTGGAACAATTGCAAGAAGAATATTACCAAAAGAAAAACAAATTGTCACAAGCTCGCCAAGATATGAATCGTTTGCAACAAGAACGAAAAGATATGAGTCAGAAAAAGATTCCGAGCTTTCCAAAAGAAATTGAAATATTCCGAGATATTTTAGATACAGAAAATATTGATAATCTTATTTTTGCAGAAGGGATTGAAATTACAGAACCAAAATGGCAACTTGCCATTGAATCCTTTTTAGGTAGAGAACGTTTTACTATTTTTGTAGATGATAAAGATTTTCTCTATGCAAAAAAATTAGGCGAAAAATATAAATATAGTAACTATATTAGTAAATACGAATCATATCCTCTTCCTACACAGATTCGTTCCAATTCTATTTTAGCAAATTTACGAGTTTTAGATTCAAGAATTACAGCACGATTGATTGGACTTAATGAAATTCTCTTAGTTGATACAGTAGATGAAGGGCATCAATACAGTGAGTTCATTACCATCACAGTTCAAGGATATAGACAAGACAGGCGAGGCGGGATTTTTATTGCCCGAGACGTTCGATTTTTTTGTGGTGGTATGGCAATGGAATTGCAACTCAAAGAAAATGAAGAACAAATCAGCAAACAACAAAAAGTCATAGATACATTGCAACAAGAAGTGCAAGAAAATAACACACAAATTCAAACACAAGAAGAAAAACTCATTATTTTACGAAAACAAGAAGAATGGGAAAAAACAAAAGAAAACTATGATAAACTTCAACAACAAGGCGAAGAATTATTAAATAGTTCGAAAACTTTAGAACAAGAAAAAAATAAAACTCTCGAAGAAATTAACAAAATCACAGACGAACGAAACAAAAAAAATAACGAAATCCGTGATGTGCAAAAAGAATGTGATAAAATTTTTCGTGATAAGCGACAAATGGAAGAGTCCATGGCTGATAAGTCTCAAATTTTAAGTCAGTTGAAATGGCAAAAAGAAGAATTAGACAAAACATTACCAAAAGACACAGAAACAACATATATTCCAGAACAACTAGAAAAACCAGAATGGCTTAACCAAAAATTACAAGAACTCAATCATCATATTGAAGTTTATGCTGGTTCTCGAGATTTAAACTTAATCATTCTATTTGAACATGAAAAACAAGAACTTCATTCCAAACGAAAGCAATTAGAACGACAAGAAGATGATCAACGCCTCAGATCTCAAGAATTAGAAAGATGCCGTCGCGATTACAAAGAAATGATTAGCCAAACTATTGAATTTTATAGCAAAGCAATTAAAGAATTGTCAGATGTTGCAGGTTGTAAAATGCGCATTCAACTAGAACTTGGAAGCGGTGAAAGCTTGATTGAAGAAGCCAAACTTCAAGTCAAAGTTGCATTTGATAAAAAACATGAGGTAGATATCCATGATAAATCTTTATCAGGTGGACAAGACGTAATTTCAAGCCTTATCTTGCTTGTAGCTCTTTCAAGAATTGAACAAGAACGAGGCAGTGGATTTTTTATCATGGACGAACACAATGCACATTTAGACATGTTAAGAATCATGGAAGTTGGTCATTTTTTACGCTCTACAAAAGCCCAATTTATCTTAACAACACCTACTACAGAAAATATTGCTGCATTAGCAGTTGCAGACCTCATCATAACATTTAGCAAAAAGGAAGGAGCGACTTCAATGGCACCTAAACCACGATTTATACGAAGGATGTAACATGGCAAAAATACTCATTGTGGATGATGAAAAAGCAGCACGCTTTGGAATGAAAAAAGCACTCCAAAAAAATAATTATGAAATAGAAGAAGCCACGAATGGACATGAAGCATTACAAACCATCCAAAATAGCGAAATTGACCTTGTATTCTTAGACTTAAATATGCCAGTAATGGGCGGCATGGAAGTTCTCTCTCATTTACAAACACAAAAAAACGCACCTATCGTCATTGTGGTAACAGCATATGGGACAGAAAAAATTGCAGTAGAAGCCATGAAACGAGGTGCATATGATTATCTTACAAAACCATATGATGTAGATGAATTACGCCTTATAGCACAGAGATCCATAGAAAAAATCAGTCTTACTAAAGAAAATCAACGATTGCAACAACAAATCAAAATACAAGAAAGCTTTGGTGAAATTATAGGGCAATCGCAAGCCATTAAAAAAATTTATGACCTCATTGAAAAAGTTGCCAATACAGACGTCACAGTTTTAATATGTGGAGAAAGTGGTACTGGGAAAGAACTTGTAGCACGAGAAATTCACAAACATAGCAATCGAAGAAATTATAATTTTATAGCTACCAATTGTGCAGCATTGCCAGAAAATCTCATTGAGAGCGAACTTTTTGGACATGAAAAAGGTGCATTCACGAGTGCAGGCGAACAACGAAAAGGTAAAGTGGAAGAAGCCCATAAAGGCACATTATTTTTAGATGAAATTGGAGATATGAGTTTGCATACACAAGCAAAAATACTCCGTCTCCTACAAAATAAAACAATAGAGCGTCTAGGATCTAACCATCCAATACAAGTTGATGTTCGATTTATAGCAGCAACTAATAAAGATTTAGTACAAGAAATTGAAGATAATAATTTTCGAGAAGACTTATACTATCGCATCAAAGTTTTAGATATCTACTTACCACCGCTTCGAGAACGAGGCAATGACATTACACTTTTAACCAACCACTTTTTAACCCTATTTTCTGAAAAATATAATAAAAATATCAGCCATGTTGAGCCCGATGCTATGAAAGCTCTACATAATTACCATTGGCCTGGAAATGTACGCCAACTTCGTAATGTTTTAGAAAAAAGCATACTTCTTGCCATGAACACAACACTCACTCTTCAAGATTTACCAAGTGACATCGTGAATATTAATCAAGAAAAATTATGTAAAGAACTGAACTTATTTCAAAATATTTCTGAACTTTCCTTTAGAGATGCAAAAAAAATGTACGTACAAAATTTTGAACGAAAATTCATTACACAACGCCTCAGAGCATTTCAAGGAAACATCTCGCAAACTGCCAATTCACTGGAAATTCCTAGACAGAGTCTACAACAAAAACTAAAAGAACTCGAAATCCAAGTGAAAGATATTCTATAATCAAATAAAAAACGGAGATAAGAATGTCACTAAAAATGGATGAAGTATCTATTCGTTGCATGGGTTGCTTTCAACAAAAAACACTAGAACAAGCAGTGCGAGAAGGCTGGCAAATGTGCAAAACATGTCAATTTGCAATTTGTATGCATTGTTACCAAGAAATTGGTGAAGTGAAAAAATGTTTGTCCTATATATGTCAGCAAAAAAATAACGATATTATGCCTATACCTATTCCTATTGAACGCATATTAGTTTTTGCTCAAGAAAATTCGCAAAATGAATATAAACAAGGACTACTGTACAAATTGTTTTACGAAGAACGAGAAAGAATGCACACACCAGCATTCTTTATAGTCCAAGAAAAGAAAACAGATGTGCCAGAAAATGAAAAACCTACAAAAATACAGGAAGAAATTTGGAAAAATTTTCAACTTGTTGTCACAAAACGAAAAGGCGGAAAATTTATTAGTTGGGAAAGGGTTTTATAATGCAAATACCTATACCTATTTGCATCATTATGGGACCAACTGGTAGTGGAAAAACAACTTTAGCACACCAAATTGCTAAAAATACAAATGCAGAAATTATTTCTGCAGATTCTATGGCAATTTACCGACAAATGAATATTGGCACTGCTAAACCTACCAAAGAGGAACAAGAAGAAGTTCCTTACCACCTGATTAATATACGTGAACCTTGGGAAACATATAATACTGGGAATTTTGTGCAAGATACTGCTCAATATATTCAAGAAATACGACAACGCCATCGTCCTGTTATTTTAGTAGGTGGAACTGTTCTTTATATAAAGCGTCTTTTAGAAGGGATTTGCGACAGTCCCTCTGCAAATTGGACATTGCGTGAACAACTTAGCCAACAACCTATGGAAGAACTATATCTACAATTGCAAAAAATAGATCCTTTAGCAGCAAAAAATATTTCATCCCAAGACCAACGAAGAATTATTCGAGCACTTGAAGTTTATTATGATACTGGAATTCCTATTACACAATGGCAAAGAGAAAGAACAACAGCACCAGCACAATACCAAGCAATTTATATTGGAATACAACACGAACGACAAGAACTTTACAGAAGAATTGAAACACGAATAGATCGAATGATGGAACAAGGCCTGATTGAAGAAACAAAACATCTACTCTCCCTTCCCTATCCACTTTCCCATACAGCAGAACAAGCCATTGGATACAAAGAAACAATTGCAGCACTACAAAACAATTCTCTTTTTGCTACTTTAGCCGATGATATTAAGTGCCACACACGACAGTTTGCAAAACGACAACTCACATGGCTTCGCCGTTTTTCTATTCATTGGTTAAAACCAAATGCACATAACTATCAAGAAGCTATAAAAATTTGGTTAGATAATATTTTTTTACTGAAATAATTCATGAAAAATAGAGACTGTAGCAACAAATAGGATTGCTACAGTCTCTATTTTTTAGCTTATTTCATTTAAATCATCTACTATAAAAATAGAGTACTATCAAAATATTTATCATATCTATCTATATTTCGCATGTTTATATAATACCTCTATTTTTAGCTTCATTCCAATAATCTATGTTCTCAATACTTCCATTAATTTTAAAATTCGATTTTTTTCTAGTTCGTTTTCCCAATATCCATCTTTTTTAAAATAAGAACCAATAATAAAACCATCTGCATATGGAAGATATTTTTCGATATTTTCAGGGGTGATACCAGATCCTAATAAAACAGGAATTTTTACTGCTTTTTTCACAATTTTAAGTTCATGAAGATCTGGTTCATTTCCTGTGGCTGTTCCTGTGACAATGACGCCATCAGATAGAAAAAATTCAGCTGCATGGGCTGTATCAGCAATGTCTATATCTGAAGTAATGGCATGTGAACTATGCTTTTTTTTAATGTCTGTTAAAATAACAATTCTTTCCGCACCAATGAATTTTCTATATCGTAGAAGTTCCCCTGCACAAGAATCTATATATCCTTCATCAGCAACATGACCAAATACAAACCCTTCTGCACGAATAAAATCAAGATGAGCACAATGAGCAACTGCCAAAGCTTCTTTATTGGCTCCTGCTAAAATTTGTATTCCAATGTATCCTTCAAAGTGAGAGCGTACTTGAATCGCAATTTGTGTCATAGCAGCAACAATTTCTGGCGCTACTTTTCGATTCATATAAGGTATATCATGCATATTTTCAATCATAATATATTGTAATCCACATTGTTTATATAAAAGAGTTTCTTGTACGCAATGTTCTACGATTTGTTGCATGTTCATTTTGCTTTTAGGAGTTCCTGGTAGAGCAGGAACATGGATCATTCCAATGACACTTTTTTCAAATTTCATGATAATTTCCTAAAAAAAAGCACTTTTAAATTAAAAAAAGCACTTTTGGATTTTCCAAAAATGCTTTTTGATTTGATATTTACAAAGCTAAAAAACTATTTTTTCAATAAAATATAATGTTTAGCTTCTGCATAAATAGCAGTAATCTTTGTCCATTTATTTGATTTTGCACGTGCACCTGGATCTTGTACCCAAACATAGATCACACCTGCACTATCTTTTTTAATTCCTGTCAATAAATAATAATGACCAGTACGATGAACAATCACAGGAACACGTTGCCATAATTTTGATTTGACATATTCTTGTTCGCTACGATTGTCTTGTTCATCAGAAAAAACAACCATTTCTAATTTAAGATCTTCTTCATCTCGAGAATTTCGTAAATATTTCCAAAGACTATCAATTCCAGCATAGCCCATGCCATTTTTTGTTAGCCAGCCTTTATTAATAGCATATTGAGCTAATGCTTTTAATTTGGCATGTGTTGTAAATTTAAGTCCAAATTGAATCTCTGCACCCATAGCACAGCTACAGAGACCGCACCCAATCTTTTGAATGCTGATTTTACTACCATCTTTTAAGATTAAATCATAATTGCAATTGTCACCTGTGCCTTGATTTATATAAGTTGCTGGGAATTTCACTTCAGTAGCAGAAATAAATAAAGAACAGCACACTAACATAAGTACAAAATACCTCATGATCTACTCCTTTCAAAAGAAAGAAACAAGAAACATCGCAAAATACACTTTTGCTTTTCATTAATCCCACTTTCTTTCAATGGGAATTTCTACATAATTATCTAAATATGTAAAAACCTCATCTACAGTATTTGCTATAAAATATAAATTTTGCATCCAATGTTTAGCAAATTTTTCCTCATAAATTTTGTCAAACATCTCTAGCAAGCCATCATAAAATTCATTAAAATTCATAAAAACAATGGCTTTGGAATGATACCCTAATTGTTTTCGCACAATGATTTCAAATACTTCTTCTAACGTGCCAAAACCGCCAGGTAGAGCTACAAAAGCATCTGCCAATTTTTCCATCTTTTCTTTTCTTGTACGCATATCATCTGTGACAATAACGCCTGCTTGTTCAAAGTGTTGTAAGGAATCAAAAATGCCTTTGGGGACTACGCCCACAACTTTTCCATGATTTTTTAAAACAGAACCTGCTACAGCTCCCATAATGCCAACAGTAGTTCCGCCATAAACCATTTCATATCCTTCTTGCACAATTCTTGCCCCGAATTCTTCACCAAATTGATAATATTTATCATCTAATCTCTCACTTGAGGAACAATATATACAAAGATTTTTACTCATTTAGATATTCCATTGAAAAATTGAAAAAAAAATATATATTGATATAATATAAAAAAACATAAGGAAGTTTTATGAATTATCTTCATCTTTCTAGTATTTTGATTGTAATTATAGATGTATTATTTTTACATTCCATGGATACTGCTATACGCACTATTCCTTTTACAATCTTTTATATCATTGTCTGGCAAACTCATATATGTGTACCAGAACAGCATGGTTGGAGTACAAAAATCCAACCCAATATCAAATATTGGATTCAAACAACGCCTAAGATCGCAGTACTTTTATTATTTTTTCTATGTGTAACTCTTACCATTATACATTTTGTAGATCCATCGATTGATTTTCAATCTACTTTACAATCAGAAAGTCCAATAGTACCATGGATAATTTCCACATGTTTGATATATCCTATTATCGAAGAAATTTTATATCGTTCTTTACTTTGTACTACTATATTGCAATATACGAATAAAACTACCACAATTATTGTAAGTGGTACTATTTTTGTATTTTTGCACTACCAATACCAAAATCTTAGTCCTGATAATATAATCGCTGGATATGTTTTAGCTTGGTCATATTTAAAAAGCAAAAATATTTTTATTCCTATATTATTCCATTCTTTAGGCAATATTTTTATATGTTTGATAAAATGTATAAATTATTATATTTTTATGTAAAAAGACTAGTTTTAGAATATTAAAACTAGTCTTTTTACATTAACAAATAAAAGAATAAAATTAAAGCTACACCAATCAAAATAGAAATTATTACATTTTTTACAAAATCTTTATCTATTTTTCTCTTTTTTATAAACATGTCAGGAGAAAATGGCACAGTAGATATAGGTTGATTACTAGGTGTGGTCTGATTATTATTCTTATCATCTGAAAAATTTTCCTGCGACATTTGTTGAATTTGATCTGTTTTTTCCTTTTTTGTTGTTCGTTTAGAAACTCTAGGAATAAAAAATTCATCCCTTTGTAATTGTGGAATTGCTATAGTTTTATCTGGAATCATATCATCTTTTATAGAAGACATATTTTTTCCCCTATCTATGAATAGGCCGTCCAATTTCTCGATATTGAAAAATCCAACAAGCCAATCCTAAAAAAAGAACTGTACGTAATAAACCAATATACACAATATTATCTATAATCAGATTCCAACTAATATACCAGCCACTGAACAATTTTTCCAATGGTACATGGTAAGAAAAATTAGGAATTAAAAAGAGAGATAAATCTAAAGAAAAATTTGCCAACCAAACTACTATCATTTTCCCTATGCCTTGATCTGGTGTTAAATTTTTAATCATAGGAACCAATTCTTGAAATATGCCAGATAAAAGACCTAAAAATAAAACTACCAATGTTAAAAAAATAGCAACAGGAAAATTCAAAAATGTACATCCAAATAAACAAAGTGCAGAAATAAAGCAACTCATCAAAAACATAGAAATAATAATTTTAAAAAAATTCGAATAAAAACTTCCAATAGGATAATATAGATTAATTCCTTCTTTAGCAGGGAAATATATCATCCCATCCTCAAAATTTTTATGAGTCAAACGAACTTCTACTTGATTATTCGATTGTACAACATATGTTGGCACAGAGAATTCAACCATTTCACCAATTTTAGTTTCAGATGTATAAAAAAAACGATTAGCACCTTTGCCAATTTGCCACTCCGTACGAATAATGTTAAATTCATTTCCTTCAGAAGTAAAAAGTTTATAACGCAGTAATAAATTATCCCCTTTTTTAAGATTTTGGTATGGAATATCTTGAAATATCCAAGTTTTAGTCATTCCTACTGGTACAAGTAAAGAAAGATTTGTAATTTCCTGTAAAATTGCTTCTTTAATTTCATGTTCTGGTTGTTGAGGCAATCGATTTTCAGCCTCTAATCTCCGATACTCTCGATTTACTTGTTGTATTAATTTATTTTTGTCTACAAAAGGAGGCACTTCTTGGTACACATTGATAATTTTTTTTTGTATTTTTGCTTGTTCTTCTGGAGTTTTATCTACACTTCGAAGAATTTCAAACATTCCTAAAATCACAACACTTGTACATAGTAAAAAAATAATATTTAAACATGCAACGCCGAAAAACTTTCCTAAAATAAATTGATACCTAGGAACAGGTTTGACATCAATTAAATAAATTTGTTTATGTTGAATTTCATTTGCCAAAGAAGAGGAAGTAAAAAACAATGTACACATATATAGTACAAAGCCAGTAAACATCAAACTATAATTCAAAAAAAGTTTAATTTGACCTTGTGCAGTGTCGTCAGTTTGTAAAAATATAGGTAAAAGAACAATAAAAACATTCAATAGAAGCAAGACAACAAAATTTGCCTTATTTTTATATGCTTCTTGAATCATCTTATATGCTATAGTTTGTACAATCTTCATGATTAACCTTTAAAAGGAAAGAATCCATGCTAACAAAAAAAGTAAGCCCAATCCGCTAAAAATTCCAATACATATCCAGAATATTTTTTGTTTACGTTGCTTCTGTTCTATTAGTAGTTTTATAGAATCGTAATGTTTCTGTACAGAAGGGATCAGTGTATATGAGAAAACAGCATCTTGCATTAAATCATTAGCTTTTTTTAAGTCATTCTTTTCTAAATAATTGATAATTTTTAATAAAATTGTTTTTGCCTTTTTGGAATAATTTTGAGAAATAAGCAAATTTGTCATTCGTTCAATTTCAGGTGCAGGATTTTGAACAAGACAATTCCAAATGGGTAGTTTCGCACGAATCAACTTTAAAGCATGGAGTGCATCTTCATAATTTTCTAATTTTTCTAATTCACGAATTCTAGTTAATAATTCCATATACTCATGTTCATCTTCTTCCACGCTTTTTTGCACAGAAAGATACTCTTCCTTTTCCTTCATAATGTTTTCATCATCTACACAAAGGTCTAATGCTCGATCAATGGTTTCTGCTGCTTGTCTAAATTGACGGTTTGCCATATGTTTTTGTGCTTCTTGACGAATTTGCTCGATTTGTTCAATGCGACGTTCAATATCTGATGCAATGTCTTGATTTACTTGTAGTAAAAATTCATTATCTGAATACATTAATGGAATTTGAATCAAATCAAGTGCTTTATGCAATTTTGATTCTTCTAAAGCAATTTGTGCTTCTTCTGTGATTAAATCAGAAACTTGCATAACTCTTTCTTGAACTTTATCTTGATACTTTGTATCAGAAATTTGTGTCCATATTTCAATTGCTTGTTGAAACTGACCTTGCAATGCCAAAGCATCACCACGTTCCAATAAATTTTGAATTTGCTCATGTTGAGCCATCTTTGACAGTGTTTGCATTGCCTTCCCCAAACAGTAAAACAATATCATAATTAAAATAATAAATTATTATATCAAATTAATTTATATTCTCAAAATTTTTCTTTTCTTAATTTTTTGACTTATGAAAATTTTTCTTTATAATTAATATATATTTATATTAACATTTATAATATAATACAAGGAGTACATTATGAGACAAAAAATCCTCTATCTAATATATTTTTCTATTTTTTTAAATATAATACAAGGACAAGTAATTTTGTCTCCTTCTAAAATAGAGGTATATCCACAAGATCAAGTTGCTTTTACTGTTGCCTATAAAGAAAATGGAGAATTACAACCTGTTTGGCCTTTTGACTTTACATTTTCTGCACCCGAAGGAGAATGCACAGGCAATGTATTTGTTGCTCCAGAAAAACCAGGCACATATAAAGTATATGCACAATATAAAGAGCATAGAGGAGTAGCACTTGTCATTGTGAAAGAAAAACCACTTACAAGACAACAAGCCATACAACAACGACTAAAAGAAAAACGAGTAAGAGAACTACAACAAAAAAGACCCCTCACTCCCCTAGAACGACAAAAACAAATAGAGCTACAAAAAGCCTTAGAAAAACAAAAACAAGAAAATCTAAAACTCATTGAACAAGAAAAACAAATAGCCTTTAAACGAATAGAAGAAAAAAAATTAAAATTTATAGAAGAAAAACAAAAGTCTATAGAACAAACTGAACAACAACTTGAAGAACAACTCAAAGAAGAACAACTAATGGAACAACCAATGGAACAACCAATGGAAGAGCCAGTAGAACAACCAGTACAGCCTGTTACAGAACCAATGAAACAGCCTGTTGCAGAACCAATGAAACAGCCTGTTGCAGAACCAATGAAACAGCCTGTTGCAGAACCAATGGAACAGCCAGTTGTAGAACCAATGGAACAGCCAGTTGTAGAACCAATGGAAGAGCCTATTGCAGAACCAATGGAAGAGCCTATTGCAGAACCAATGGAAGAGCCTATTGCAGAACCAATGGAAGAGCCTATTGCAGAACCAGTACAGCCTGTTGAAGAACCAATGGAAGAGCCTATTGCAGAACCAGTACAGCCTGTTGCAGAACCAATGGAAGAGCTTATTGCAGAACCAATGAAAGAGCCTATTGCAGAACCAGTACAGCCTATTGCAGAACCAGTACAGCCTATTGAAGAATCAATGGAACAGCCTATTGCAGAACCAATGGAAGAGCCTATTGAAGAATCAGTACAGCCTATTGAAAAACCAATGGAACAGCCTATTGCAGAACCAATGGAAGAGCCTATTGAAAAACCAATGGAACAGCCTATTGAAGAACCAATGGAAGAATCAGTAGAACAACCTGTTACAGAAACTGCTTATAAGTTAGTTGTTAAACCACACGAAGTAACAGTAGAGCCGAATGAAAAAATTAGATTTGAAGTTGCCCTATATCACAATGGTAAAGAAGAATGGCGATTTCCATGGGAATATACATTTATCGTATCACAAGGAAATATGGAAGACACTATATATACGGCTCCTCAAGAACCTGGAACATATGAAATTATTGTCCGCCATAGCGAGGCCACATGTAAAGCCATAGTTCATGTTCGAGAAAAATATATACCAAAACTTGTTAAAATCCAAGTAGAACCACAAAACATTGAAATGGAGAGTGGAACTGTTCAACCTATTAAAATTATTGGATTAGATGAAAAAAATAATCCAGTTAAAGGAAATTGGAAGTGGGATTTTCTAGGTGGCACATTAGATATCAATAATAACTACCATGCAGGAAATATTCCTGGAAAATATATGATCACTGTCACCGATAAAAATACAAATATTTCTACAAAAATTCCAGTTCTTATAAAAGAACGAAAAATCCTATACACAATACAGACAACTCCAGAAAAAATTCAAATTCAACCAAAACAACAACAAAAAATCGATATCAGACTATTTAAAAATAATAGAGAACAATGGACATGGGAATGGGAATTTACAATTATAGCAGAAAAAGGTCAGATAAAAGGTAGTACATATACTGCACCTGATACAGCAGGAAAAGATGTTATTAAAATTTCCTATCACCAAGACCAATTTACAAAAATTCACCACACTATTGAAGTAGAGGTCTTACCAACAGAGCAAGAACAAATCGTTGATACTACAACAAATAAAGACAAAGTCGTTGATACTATAACCGATAAAGATAAAGTCGCTGATACTACAACCGATAAAGATACAATGGTAACATCAGAAGATCCTCAAAAAAATATGCTACAGGATGTTCAACAATTACAACCTATTCCACCAAAATATCCCATACCACCTAAGCAAACAGACACAGATAAAAAAGTTGCTGATAGATTAACTATGGATCCACGCCATCCTAAACTTCGCCCTAACCAACAAATTAAATTTAAAATTAGAGGGTATAATCGAAACTCTCCTGTTCCTGTTCATATTCAATGGACTGCTACTGGAGGTACTATCGATGATAATGGAGTATATACAGCAGGCACCCAAACAGGCACTTTTATGCTAAATATTATAGATACAAGAAGCAATCGAAAAGATTCTACTTCGATTATTATCACAGAAAAAGAGATCTCAGAAGAAACGTATAGTTACATATCAAAAACAACTGCATATGATAAACCTACAACTCCGCAATCTGAATATGAAATTCCTAAAGAACCATATGAAATTCCTAGTACACAGCCTACAGAGAATATAATAACAAGATATAAAGCATACGTGCCACCGATTCATATACCACAGTCAGTTGACAATGCAAAAAAACCAATGCGTATATTAGTTCAGCCTGTTACTGCTCAAATATCTATGGGAGAAGAAGTACAATTTAAAGCTATAGCCTTGAATTTACAAAACCAACAAATACAAATTCCTATTCAATGGAAAGCAACTGGTGGAACTATTTCATCAACAGGATTATTTAAAGCAGGATTTCAGTCTGGACGATATCAAATTTCAGCATATTCGCCAGATTATGCTAATTTATATAGTATTGCAACGGTCTACATAATATATACACTTCAAGCTGATGGCAGAGCTTGGGCAAATTTATTAAAAACTGGGAAAAGTTCACAAGAACATTTAATAAACTATATTACAGAAGACTTATTTTATAAATCTATCATTGAAATTAGTCAATTTCGTCAAGGTTTTGTAGCAAATTATCCAAAAGGTCCACAAGCATATCAAAGTATTTGGATACAATCTATTCAACGCCTTGCCAAAGAAAAATCACAAGATCTGTATTATGGAAATATAACACAAGCAGAATTGCAAAATTTTTTCAACCGATACATTAAACGATTGCCTTACCAAGATCAACAAATTTTTATAAATAATTTATAAAATGAATAAGGTATAAATAAATTTTAACTATTTCATCTGTGATTAAATTTTTTATAAAGTAAAATATTTATAAATACAATCCTTCTGTAATCAGAAACCAATGTCTTTAGCCGTTACTATAAATGGAAAGTTACCAACCCATGACTTAAACAAGGTCATGGGTAGTTGTCTTAATATAGTATTACTTTATAAAGGATAAATATTACATAGTTTTTTGGAGTTGAGAATGAGAGACGAGATTCTAAGTATTCATGCTATGATAGGGAAAAAATTATCCACCATTCCAAAAGAATTTCCTAAAGCCATTGTAGTTGATCCTGTGGATCCTACTGTTTTCGCATTAGAGAAAGTATTTCCTATGCATGATGATAAATTATTAGTAAATGATTTTGCTAATTTATGTGAAATTACACATCAATGGCGTAATTGGTTTCATGAATTTTTAGAGCGTGGAGGGCTTGTTGTTGTTTATTTGCGTCCATACTGTGTAGTAGAACACTATACGCAAATGGATTTGCAAATTGGAAATTACGATTGGTTGTGGGAAGGGGCAGGCATGGATAGTCGCTTAAAAATTACTCCCCAAAACAATGGTGAACTTGAAGTTTTAGAATATGGTCTAGATTCTCCTTTTTCAACGTATTTTCAAAAAAGCCAGTTATATATTCATGCCATTGCAAAAGGCAATTTTTATATTATGGCTGTGAATCAAATTCATAAAGCTGCCTCCTTTATGCTTCCCTATAAAAATGGTAAAGTTGTTTTTTTACCTCCTGGGAAAGGCGAGGAACGTGTAAAAGCATTGACTGAATCTATTTTCGAAGGTTTAAAAAGTGAATGTTGGCCTTCTGTAGAACTTATAAAAGAAATCAAACCGTCTTGGATTAGTTCTTATGTTTTGCCAGAATCTTCTTATTTAGAAGATGTTCTTACAAAAAAAGAAAATGAAATTCAAGCTTTAGAAGAAGAATGTGAACTCGTTCATGAACGATTAGGTTATTTATCTCAAATTCGAAATTCTTTATTTTGTGGAACATTTAATGGAATGTCTAGTGCATTGGCTTCTATTTTTTCACAATGGGGAGTTGATGTTTATCCATTAAATAATTCTTTAGAATTGATATCTGGTGAAAAGCATGGCATTTGTCTTCCTGTAGTGACTCCTGAAATAGCTAAATTATGGTCTGGTAAAAAATTAGCTAGGTTATTACCACAAAATTCAAAAGGATTTTTAATTGTCAATTCACATCGTTATGAAAAACCATCCTATCGTCCCAAACGATTTTGCTCACCTTCTCTCATAGAATTTGCAATTCAACACAATTTTTGTATTATTTCCCTTTTCGATATTTTTATGGCACATTGTAGAGGTGATAAAACTTTTTTTGCGAAAGCATGGGATGCTATAGGAGTATTAGAGTTAGGTAGAATTGCGTTTTAAGTTACATTCAGGTCGTTGAAATTGATTGCTACGTTTTAAGTTGAATGATAGAAATCGAACAAATACGAATAGTTTTATTTATAGTGCAAGAATAAGATTATTCGTATGTGTGTATTTATAGAATGTATGATGTATTGTAATAACAAATACGAATAGTTTTATTTAAAGTGTAAGAATAAGATTATTCGTATGTGTGTATTTATAGAATGTATGATTTATTGCAGTAGTTGTGCAAGTTCATCTACTAAAGAGATACCTTGTTTAGCATATGCTAAGGCAATACCACTGAAACCAGGACAGCCGTTGATCTCTAATATAAAGGGACCTTGAGGCGTGCGTAAAAAATCAACGCCTGCCAAGTCAAGCCCTATTTGTTCTACAGCTTTTTGACAAACTTCTTCTTCTTCTAAAGTTAAATTTGTAGCTTCTGTAGTAGCACCTAATTTTACATTTGCTCGAAATTCATCTTTTTGTGCCGTACGAACCATGGCACGCCAAAATTTCTTTTTAAAATATAAAGCACGTACATCAGCAACAGGTTGAGTTCCTAAATAAGGTTGTATCATTAAAATTTCATTTCGATTTTGTTGCCAAATATAGTCAAAAACAGAATATACTTGTGCTTTAGTATATGCTTGTAAAACGCAACGTCCTCCTGATCCAAAAACATTTTTAATGATGTAAGAAGATGAATTGAAAATATTTAGAGCATTTTCAATTTGTTCCCGAGTACGCACAATAATAGTGGGGGTAATAGGAAGATTGGCATATGCTAATTTTTGCAATGTATGTAGTTTATCTCGTGCCATTAATAATGATTGAGAAGAATTGATGGTCAATACACCATTTTCTTCAAATTCTCGAATAATATAATGGTCACCTCCGTGAGAAGCTTTGATTGCTAGACGAATAAAAGCAACATCATATTGCTTTGCATAAAAATTTTTCCCATGATATAAAAGTTTTTGAACACCCTTGGCCCAATAACATAAAAATTCACCATTTCGATATAAATCAATTATATATCCATATTTTTCATATGCAATTTTTTGTAATTCATAATGAAAAGGTAAAAAATCATTTTCTGAAGGGATCGAAGTGATCAACGCAATCTTTTTCCCTGTCATATAATTTCCTCAAAATATTTGTTTTGAAATTGTCAAGAATATTATATTACTTATTTAAAATTATATTACTTATTTAAACAAAATTATTTGATTTTATCAATGCATTTATCTTTGTGTTTTTATATATTGTTTTTATTGTTTTCTTATTTTATTTTTGTTAAAATATATTTATAATTAGTATATATTAAAACATAATTTTATCACTATAATCCCATAGATATTAGCGATAAAATATAATTTTATATGATAGAAAGGATTTTCATGAACCCCATTATGCATAATTTTGAAGAAGGAACTTTTGAAGAATATAATTCCACAACTCTTGCAAAATTAAATTTTATTCGTAAAGTATACCTTACATTTTTTGCATCTTTACTTATGGCAACGCTAGGTGTTTTTGTTGGATTAACAGAATCAATATTTCTCACTGTATTGCAATACCAAACTATGTTTGTCATTGTTGAAGTTGCAGTATGTTTATTTGCTATTACGGTAAGAAGAAAACCTGGTATTAATCTACTTGCATTGGCATTATTTACGTTTTTATCTGGCTTAACATTGAGTCCCATCATTGCATATTATACAGCTATTGGTAATGTTGCCATTATTAAAGAAGCCTTGATTTTAACAGTAGTTACTTTTTCTGGTTTAACAGGGTATGTATTTATTACAAAGAAAGATTTTAGTTACCTACATGGATTTTTATCCATGTCTCTTTTTGGACTTATTGCAGTAGCTATTATTAGTATCTTTTTTACTATGTCCCCTGTTGTTAATTTAATTTATTCTTATTTTGGTGTTTTAGTTTTCAGTGGATATATTCTTTATGATACTTCTAGAATATTGCACCAATGGCAATCAGATGACTATGTGGGGTTTGCATTGCAATTATACTTAGATTTTATCAATTTATTCCTTTATATTTTACGTATTTTAAGTAGTAGTGACAGAGATTAAAAGAAATATGGAAGCCCTTAGCAAAGCTAAGTTAGCATATTATCGAGAACTCTTACAAAAAAAACAACGACGCCTTCGCAAAGAATTCTTAGTCGAAGGCGTTCGTCTTTGTAAAGAGGCTTTACGTCAAAAAAATAGAGTTTCTATTTTAATTTTGACAGATAAATTTTTCATGCATGAACAATCACATGAAATTTTGCAACAAGCAAAAGAACAAAATA
>Ga0116147_1001242_pt1 | contig 28353 bp, 21 predicted proteins | sample AD_JPNHG3_MetaG_FD_89749 | JGI IMG/M metagenome (GOLD analysis project Ga0116147, IMG submission 89749) | Active sludge microbial communities of municipal wastewater-treating anaerobic digesters from Japan - AD_JPNHG3_MetaG | ecosystem: Engineered > Bioreactor > Anaerobic > Digestate | place...
AAATATTGTGGTTACAGCAAGATACTTTGATAAAATCAAATCACTGAACCTGGCAATACCCGGAATATGGTTTCTGTGCGGAACCCTTTTTCTGCTCCCTTTCCCCAGGTTTTTACCTTACTGGACACTGATCCTGTTTCTCCTCACCGGACTGGCAGAGTGGATAAAAAACCATAATCTTCTTTTTCCTGCCTTAAAAAAGGATCTGATTTACCTGGCAGGACCATTACTCTACTTTGCAATTAACCTTATCTGGGCACTCATTCAAAACCATCCCCTGAAAAACTACTCAAATTCATTCGTGTTTCTTCTTGTGCCGATACTTGGATATCCTTTCTTTACTTCATCAGAGATGACCCGGAAACTTACACGGGTTTTTAAATTTTTTATAGCAGGCATTCTTTTTATCTGCCTTTATGAATTCTCGAGGGCGTTGGTGAACAGTATCAGTATCTCGGGCGGTCATCTGATTTTTAATCCTGAAATTGATTACAACACCGCCGCTTCAAGCGTAGACTACCTGTCAACAAAATCAAGGTTCAGGTCATTCGGACTTGTCACATTCAGCCACCCGTATTATCTTGCATTTGAAGTCTTGTTCGCTCTTTTCTTACTTCTGAGATTCAGGGAGTCACTCAGATTAAATACTTCTGTCCTTTTAATTATTACCGGAATACTTTTGTTTTATCTCTATTCAATTTCATCCAGGTCATCTTTTATAGCAGCTGCCGTAATTTTGATCTATTCGCTTTACAGATACTCGGCCGGGAGAAAGATGAAATGGCTGTTCTATGCCTCGGCACCAGCCGTGCTGGCCGGGCTTATATTTATTTCACTTTCAAATCAGAGAATAAAGGATAAAACCGATTTTTTTATTTCACAGCTTAACCGGGAGCAGAGTAACATCAGGGAATCAGATCCGAGGCTGCTGGCGTGGATAACTTCTGTTGAACTGATAAAGGATTATCCCCTTGCCGGACTTGGTCATTCAGCGCGCGATTCGTTATATTCCAGGTATGTAAGAAATGGATATGCCTACGGTGCAAAACTGAATATCAATCCTCACCATCAGTTTTTAGAATGCCATCTATCATTCGGCCTCCCCGGCACCTTAATACTACTGTTTATGCTCTTCCTGCCATTGATCAGAAAACCGAAGGAAATGATACCCGGCCTTTACCATGTGTTCCTGATAGTAATATTAACAGGTTCTCTTTTTGCCTCATTCCTGTTCAACAGTTGGGGCTCTCTTTTCTTTATTTTCTTCTACTGCATAATTGTATGCAGCAGCTCAGACAGAAATACTGCTTTGCTCCCTGACAGATAGCAGAAGTAAACTTCTTCTTTTTCGGATTCTGATGGCTGAATTCAGATACTATGGTAGATATCTTTTAAAGACCTGCCAAAACGCCTGATAAGAAGTATAATCAAAGCAATTATTACGGAGGCGGGTATTACGTAGATCCCGTAATATAACATTCTTGTTACAGGTTTGTCCGGTATGGCGAAGTCTTTTAATACGGTTACAATGTCGTTATAGAGGACCTGCTGGCTCTCATAACTCTGTTTCCGGGTGTACAGGTTAAAGATATCTTCATACAGAAGCTGGGTCTTCTGCTCCTGTAGAAAAACAATCTGTCCGCCGGCAGCAGGCATTCTGTTGCGTGTTTCTTCAAAGTATTTCACCTTCTGCAGGCTGTCGAGCTGACTGATATCATAGTCAATCCTTCCGGAAATCTCCCTGTAATGCTGTAACCTTACCCTGTTTCTCCTCTGCAGCAATGAGTCACTGTTAACATATCGGAGGAGTCCTTCCTTAATCAACGGGAATAGCTTATTATCGGCCGTTTCAACCCTTACCGCAATCTGGTCCGTTATCAATGCAACTGTAGTGTCTTTGGGATTGTACACTCCTTTATAATCTGCCATTTCAGGAATGTCATCCTTATTCAGATCAATCATGAAAACCGCTTTCACGTCTTTCAGCTTCGAAATTTCATTTATGTCAACCGAAAGGGCCTCTGAAAGTGCGGTATAGTTCTTTTCAAGAGTCCACAGGTGTAACCTGTTCATATAACCGACCATTTCAGAAGAAGAAGCAGCGTTTGTTCTAAGAATCAATTCCGAACGGTAGGTCGGACCAAGAGTGTATTTGAGCAGATAGGAGAGAGCTACCCCGGCGATGATACTTATAAGAAGGGGCAGCCAGTTTTTAAGTAAAAAAATTAAGCTGTAAAGCAGGCCTTTCCAGATGGCTTTAAAGAAGTTGGTTATTCCTCTTCCCATCCTTCTGAACAGGTCAAGCAGATCAATCTCGTCGTTCTTAATCTGGTCGGTCATCTATCAGGGTTTTAGAGTTAATTTTTATCAAATTTAATATAAAACCTTAAAATCAGAAATTTTCCATAATCTTAACGGCAAGATCTCTTATAAGAGGCTGATAGTCATTCATGAACTCGCCTGTTACTCTGTTCCCGATCACGGCACATACGGTGAGGGCCCTGTGCCCGAGAAGGCCGGACAAGCCGTATAATGCAGAGCTTTCCATTTCGTAGTTGGTGATGGTTTTTCCCCTTAAACTGAATTCAGACAGTTTTCTGTTTATTTCATTGTCAAAAGTTCCGAGCCGCAGCACCCTTCCCTGCGGAGCATAAAAACCCGGGGCTGACACTGTTATACCACGTATGAAATTCTCATTCTGAAACAGTTCCATGAGTTCTTTGCTCGCTTTTACGGCATAAGGGTAGGAGAGGGTGTCGGGCCATTCGAGGTAATCAGCGAGCATATCCGCCAGGGCAGTGTCGAGAAGCCAGTCGTAACCTTCATAAAAATGAAGCAGGCCGTCAAAACCCACCGCGGTTTCTGATAATACATAAGAGCCGACAGGTACATCTTCCCTGATGCCTCCAGATGTTCCAATGCGGATAAAGCTGAGTGAAACAGGATTATCTGATACCTCGCCTGTCTGAAGGTTGATGTTAACAAGGGCATCAAGCTCGTTTACAAGGATATCAATGTTGTCGGTCCCGATACCCGACGATATAACCGTTATTTCGCTGCCTTTGTAATAACCTGTAACAGTTCTGAATTCGCGGTTTTCCTTCTGGACCCTTATTTCGTCAAACAATTCTGCGAGGAAACCAACGCGGCCGGGGTCGCCAACTATTATTATACGGTCCGAAATGTCCCCGGGTTTCAGGTGGAGGTGAAAAACAGACCCGTCACTGTTTGTAATCAGTTCGGTTTTTTTCATTTTGGGAGATTTTATTAAGTCCCAAAATTATATAATCCTGACGAATACGAGGGTGCCTGGCCTGATATTCCGTGTGTGAATTAAAAACTATTTGTAATAATTCATTATGTTGCCGGAAATCTGAAGCAGTGAAATCTCGGCAATCTTTGCCTGATATTCAACAGAAAGAAGCCTTTCGTTGGCATCAAGAAGGCTCTTTTGCACCTCCCTCAGGTCAAGTCCGCTGAGGTTGCCGAGCCTGTACCGCTCCATTGCTATGGCCAGGTTTTCAGTTGCTGTTTCAAGATTCTGTTCTTCGAGCTTAATAAGCCTGAGGTTGTTGACATATCCGAAATATATCCTTATCAGATCGGCTTTAATTCCCTGTTCAATTTCTGAATACTTCAGTTCCTTGTTTTTTACGTCCAGAGCTGCATTCTTTACCTGTCTGTTTACATTGAAACCGTCAAAAAGATTGTAGCTGAGTGTCAGTCCGTAATTGAATCCGCTGGTAATCTGTGACTTATATGATGCCTGCGAGCTCTCGCTCAGCGCATAGCTGTAGCCTGCTGTTGCATCGAGATAGGGATATCGCCGGGCCATCGAAATTTTATAATCGTATTCGGAGATTATTTTATTCTTTCTTGCTATCAGGAGGCTGGTATTTGATTCAATAGTTTCCTGGTAAAGCTTTTCGTACAACAGATCGGGGATGACAGTTATGGCAGTATCTTTTAACGTGAAAGTCATGCCTAGGTCGGAGACGGCCATTAATTCGTTCAGCCTTACCTGCACCGATCTCACTGTTTCATATTGTTTTGAGAGCTTTGAACTGTCGGAGTTGAAATAGACTCTTGACTGCAGTACCTGGAGTTTTGAACCTGAACCGAGAAGGTATCTTTGCTCGTCTATTCTCAGGCGCTCCCTGGATAATTCAACGGCATATTTTAAATTTTCAGCCAGCTGAATTTGTTGTATATAGTTATAATAAGTTGATGCCAGGGTGGCAAGGTAACTCTCGATTGCAGCCTGTGTGTTGAGTTCCCCGATATCTTTTAATTCGCCGAGTTTCCTGTATGTGGTTTTTACATTGAAACCCCTGAAGATGGTCATGCCAAGGGTGGCAGAGGCGCTGGCAGAGGAAGAGGTTGCACCTCTGGTAACATTGGATGTTCCGTCATACATATTCTGCCTGATGTCGTTACCGGTTCCGCTGTACCGTCCGCCAATGTTCAGATAGGGCAGGAATCCTGCGTTACCGGGCGTGAAATTATTTGCAGATATCTCTTCATTGTTTTTTGCAACCAGCAATGAGAAATTTTTTTCAAGTCCGATTGCTATACAATCTTTCAGGCTGTAGACAGCCTGACCCGAAAGACTTTCAAAAAACACTATTGAAAAGAGCAGGTAACTGAATAAAGCCTTTTTATTCATCTTCGGAATTTTTTGTTTCGGATGCAATGAACATGTACATGGCAGGCACAACAAAAAGAGTAAGCAGTGTTGAGAACAGCATACCTCCGACGACCGCCGTACCCATGGCAATGCGGCTTTGAGCACCCTCGCCAAGCCCGATGGCAAGAGGCATTATACCAAGGATAGTTGCCAGGCTTGTCATTAGGATTGGTCTGAAGCGTGCCGCTGCGGCGTACTTAATTGCATCAAGCTTTGACATGCCCGCTGCCTTTCTCTGGTTTGCGAATTCAACGATAAGTATGCCGTTCTTTGAGACAAGCCCGATGAGCATAATTATGCCAATCTGGCTGAAGATATTCATTGTAATGCCGAAATACCACATAAAAATCAGTGCTCCGGTCACTGCAAGAGGCACAGTCATCATAACCACAAAAGGATCCCTGAAACTTTCAAACTGGGCAGCGAGAACCAGAAAAATAAGTATTAGGGCGAAAGCAAAAGCAAACGACAGGCTTGACGAACTTTCCCTGAAATCCTTGGAATCACCGGCAAGAGCCGTCCTGAAAGTATCATCCAGCACCTCTTTTGCAATCCTGTCCATTTCTTCAAGTCCCTGGCTGATGGTTTTACCTTTTGCCAGTCCGGCTGATATTGTAGCTGATACAAACCTGTTGTATCTGTAGAGCTGCGGCGGTGCAGTCTCTTCGGTCAGTTCAACCAGGTTGTCCATCTGAATCATATCACCGTAATTATTTCTGACATAAAGAGACTTCAGGTCGAGAGGCTTATTCCGGTCGGTTCTGGCAAGATCACCGAGAATCTGATATTGCTTTCCGTTCATAAAGAAATAACCGAATCGCTGTCCGCTCAGTGCAAGTTGAAGAGTCTGACCGATAGTCTGGGTCGACACACCCAGCATGGAAGCCTTCTCCCTGTTAATGTGGAGCCTTATTTCGGGTTTGGTGAATTTGAGGTTGACATCGGCCATCTGGAATGTTGGATTGTCATTTACCCTGGCCATAAATACCGGTAGTACTTCCCTTAGCTTATCAATATGGGTAGCCTGGAGAACGTATTGTATGGGCTGGCCGGCTCTTCTGCCTCCGAAGGTCGACTGTTGAATGACGGCAGCCCTGGCTTTTGTCTTTTTTCTGAATTCAGCCGAGAGCATATCAGCAATTTCCTGCTGACTCCTATTCCTTTCTTTGGGACTTACCAGGGTGATTCTGAGATTTCCCATATTGCTGCCCCTGATAAACATTGTGTATCCTGTCCTTTCAGGCACCTTTTCTTCCACAATTTTAGCGAGTTGCTCGGAGTAATCGAGCATGAATTCGTATGTTGCACCTTCAGGTGCCGTTGTGTTGACAGATATCTGTGAACGGTCCTCCAGGGGAGCCATCTCGGCAGGTATGGATTTATATAAGAGAAAGACAAGTCCAAGAGCGAGAACGATTATTACAAGCGCATAATATCTCTTTCTCAGGAATGTTCCAAGCCAGTTGTGGTAAAGTGAATTAAGTTTCTCAAAGAATTTCTCGGTTTTCCTGTGAAACCAGCTGTGTTTCTTCTCATATCTCAGGAGTTTTGTCGAAACCATTGGAGTCAGCGAAAGTGCAAGGAAGGCGGAAATTGCAACGGCCCCGGCCATCACAATGGCAAATTCCCTGAATAATCTTCCGGTTATTCCCTGAAGGAAGACAATAGGAAAGAAGACCGATATAAGAGTGATGGTAGTCGATATTATGGCAAAGAATATTTCCTTTGAGCCGGTAAGCCCCGCTTCAACAGGCTTAATACCATTCTCTATCTTAACATAGATGTTCTCCATTACCACGATAGCGTCATCGACAACAATGCCGATAGCAAGCACGATTGCAAGGAGTGTAAGAACATTTATGGAGAAACCTGCAACATACATTATGAAGAAAGATCCAATAAGTGAGACAGGTATTACAAGAATCGGAATCAGCGTAGCTCTCCAGCTTCTCAGGAAGAAGTAAATAATAAGGACGACGAGTGCAAAAGCAATGAAGATAGTATCTTTTACCTCCCTGATGGAAGCTCTGATATAGTCAGTATTGTCAAAACCTTTCTTAACAATTATATCTTCGGGGAGGTCTTTTTTGATGAACTCCAGCCTCTTCATCACTTCGTCGACAATGTCGATATGATTTGAACCGGGCTGCGGGATAATTGATACAGCCACCATAGGTACGCCGTCCCTTTTAAGTATACCTCTTATGTCTTCAGGACCCAGTTCCGCCCTCCCGATATCCCTGAACCTTACAATCAGATCTCCCGACTGTTTGATTATCAAATCGTTAAATTCCTTAGGGGTTGTCATAAGGCCCAGAGTCCTTATTGTCAGCTGGGTATTGTTTCCTTCTATTGAGCCGGATGGCAGCTCAACATTTTCGCGCAATATAGCGTTTCTGACGTCCATGGGAGTCATCTGGTAACCGGCCAGTTTAACAGGGTCGAGGTAAAGCCTCATTGCATACCTTTTCTCTCCCATAATCTGGACCGCGCTTACTCCGGAAATGGTCTGAAGCTGTTCCTTGAAGGTCAGATCGGCGTATTCGCTCAGCTCCAGAAGAGATCTCCTGCTGCTTTCGATGGTCAGCATTATTATAGGTGATGCGTCTGCATCGGCTTTTGTAACAATAGGCGGATCGCAGTCGCGCGGCAGGTACCTCATGGCCTGCGAAACTTTATCACGTACGTCATTTGCAGCCGTTTCAAGATCGACCGACAATTCAAACTCAACAGTGATCATGCTACTGCCCTGCCTGCTTACGCTGGTAAGCGTCCTTATGCCTGGTATGCCGTTTATGGATTGTTCAAGCGGTTCGGTTATCTGTGTTTCAATCACATCCGAGTTGGCTCCCGGATATGAGGTATTTACTGAAATTACAGCCGGGTCGACGCTTGGAAATTCCCTGACACCCAGGAAAGTCGCGCCTACAAGTCCGAACAGGATAATTACAATCGCATATACCGTGGTAAGAACAGGCCTTTTTATACTGACTGATGAAAGACCCATTTGGTTTTGTATAGGTGATTTTACTTATTCAGAAAAACTGTATCCAGTTGTACGGGAAGTCCTTCCCTTAATTGAAGGATACCTGTAACCAGGAGAGTATCACCAAACTTCAATCCTGAGGTAACCTGGATCTGCGATTCGGTTCGCAATCCTATATTGACCTTTACTGACCTGGCTCTGCCCGATCTGTAAATGAAAACTTTTTCGCCTTCAATTTCTGCAATCAGGGCTTCTGAAGGAATGGCAATTGCATTTTCAACCTGCGAAAGGGTCATGGCTATGCCTGCATATCTCCCGGGCTTAAGTTCCTCACTGGTATTTGGATATAATGCCCTAAGTATTATTGTTCTGGTATTCAGGTCAATTTTAGGATCAATTGCATATACAGAGGCATTGAACGAATTGCTGAATCCGTCAACTTTAAATGTTATAGGATAACCGATTTTAATTTCGGGGGCGTAACGTTCGGGGATTGAAAACTCGACCTTTATAGGGCTGATTTTGAGCAGTCTGGCTATTTTTGTTGATGGTGTTGCATAGGCACCTTCGCTTATGTATCTCAGGCCTATAATTCCATCGAAGGGAGCCCTCAGTTCTGTTTCAGATATCCTGGCTTTTACCAGGTTTATGTCGGCCTGAAGAGTCTGGACCTCAGTCTGTATCTGGTCATAGCTTTCCTGGCTAATAGCATCCCTGTTGAGAAGATTTCTCTGCCTGAATTCTTTAAGCTCTGCAAGTTTCTGCTGTGCAACGAGCTTCTCAAGCTGGGCCTGCAGTGGCCGGTCGTTGATTTTTGCAAGTAGATCCCCCTTTTTTACCCTTGTGCCTTCCTGAAAGTTGATTCCGACAATTTTTCCCGATGTCTCAAATGAAAGGTCAACCTCTTCATCAGGCCTGAGAGTTCCTGTGCTGTTAACTATCTCACTCATTTTTGCGGGAACGATAACGTAACCGCTTGCAAAAAGTCTTTGCTGCATCTGTCTCATAGGAGCAGCGCTCTGCTTGTTTTTACTGAGAAGGGATTTGATGACAGGTTTAAGCCTGGGGTAGAAAATAAAGCCCGCAACAAGTATCAATATTATTATTATCAAAGTATTACGAAGCCCATTTTTCATCTGGTTTTTTTATATAAAGTTTTTAAAGATTAATAACCATTATTAAACGGATAATTTTGAAAATTGAGTATGAGATTCTTCGCTTCACTTCGTTGCGCTCAGAATGACAGTTGTTTGCGCGTCTGATCAGGAGAGAAGGTGTTTGTTGGAGGCCTTGCCTCCAACAAACACCTCCTCTTCAAACCGCCTCTATAAACGTCTGTCATTCTGAGCGAAGCGAAGAATCTCATTCTTTTAATCGGACAATATTAATTAATAACACAAAATATCCCGGAAAGTTTTGTGCAAAATTACACAAAACATCGGCTATGATTATTTAATAACCAGTTACCTTGTGTTAAATTATCCTAAAATACATAATGTCCCGGGTCATTCTACTTAAGAAAAAAAGAAATTAACTTTGGACGTAAATTTTTTGAAGGGATGATACAGCGCATACAATCACTTTACCTTTTACTTATAGTGGTTTTTTCAACATTGCTTCTTAGCGGCAATATTCTGACTTTTACCGATTCCGGTAACAATGTACTTAATTTAAAATACAGTGGACTTGCAGGTACGGGAAGTTATACCGTTGATTTCGCGGGGCAGTTTCTGATCCTGTTTATTGCACTTAACATATTGCTTGCGTTATTGTCTCTCATTTCCGTATTCATGTACCGTAACAGGAAAAGGCAGGGGAAAATGGTACTTGCGGCGATCATCATTACTGTGTTAATCATTCTGACAGAGTTTCTGATGGCATATAACCTTATGAGCAATGCAGATCTCAGGTTGATTCCCGGAGCCGGATTAATTTTACCGCCGTTAATGGCAGTTCTGGCTGTTTTGGCCCGGCGTGGAATTAAAAAGGATGAGAAGCTTGTAAGTTCCTATGAAAGGTTGAGGTAAGAACGGTCGTCAGGATGGCTGTTAAATAATCTGGAGGTTTTCCTGGTTCGTAATTTTTTCGCAATAGAGGCATTTCAGGGTAACATTATCCTTTGAGACTACTTTGAAACGTGTTCGGACCGTTTCGTGGTTTGATATGCATTTGGGATTCATGCATTTTGCAATACCTTCAATTTTATCGGGCACTTCAACCACTTTCTTTTCGACGACCTCGTAATCGCGTATTATGTTAAGTTTTGCCTGAGGGGCCACCAGGGCAATCCTGTTAATGTCTTCGTCCTCAAAAAACTTGTTTGAAATTTTAATAATGGCCTTCCTTCCAAGTTTCTTGCTGTCGAGATTGGTTCCGAAGGTTATCTGATTATCTATATGGTCAAGACCCAGTATCTGTATAACTTTAAAAAGATTTTTTGCCGGTATGTGGTCAATTACCGTTCCGTTCTGGATTGCACTTACGCTGAGCTGTTTTGGTTCTTTCATTGCATTGGTTATTTAAGTCCCAAAATTGAACAAAGAATTGCCTGCCTCACATAAACTCCGTTCAGAGTCTGTTCAAAATAGTAAGCCTTCGGATTTGAGTCAACATCAACATGTATTTCATTTACGCGGGGGAGAGGATGGAGTATCTTCAGGTTTGGCTTGGTGTTTTTAAGCATTGAATTCCTGAGCACGTAGACATTTTTAACTTTTTCATATTCAATAGGATCTGAGAATCTCTCCTTCTGTACCCTTGTCATGTAGATAATGTCGGCTTTGGAAATAATATCCGTAAAATCGGTATGCTCGTAGTATTTCAGGCCGATGTTATCAAGGTAAAGTTTATATTCATCGGGCATCTTTAATTCTTCGGGAGAGATGAAGTTGAATGTTGTCTGCCATCTTGCCATTGCCATCATAAGCGAATGAACGGTTCTGCCGTATTTCAGGTCACCTACAAGGAAGACATTTAAATTTGAAAGAGTTCCCTGGGTTTTCCTGATAGAATAGAGATCGAGCAGTGTCTGTGTCGGATGCTGGTTTGCACCGTCTCCGGCATTAATTATCGGAACCTTCGATATTTCGCTTGCGAAACGGGCGCTTCCTTCGAGGGGGTGCCTCATAACTATGAGGTCGGAGTAGTTGCTGACCGTTCTTATGGTATCATTCAGGGTTTCTCCTTTTGTGACGCTGCTGGTTGCAGCATCGGTGAAACCTAATATTTTGCCGCCAAGCCGGCTCACGGCACTTTCAAAACTAAGCCTTGTGCGTGTTGACGGTTCGAAAAACAGTGTGGCAACTACTTTACCATCCAGAAGCTTTCTGTCAGGTTCTTTTTCGAATTCGGCTGCCAGATCGAGGATCCCAAGAATCTCATCGGTTGAGAGGTCATCAATGGATACCAGGCTCTTGTTTATCATTGACTTGTGTATTTAATCCCGTTTATTAATCCCGTTCTGTAAAATTAACCATGAAATGTTTCATGAATTATACCATGTTGATAATTATTTAAAACTTTTAAATCCTAATCCTCCTTAGCTTTTATTTCGATGTCAGTGTATTCTGAAAGCCTGTCAAGTGCCTTACCGGCCAGCGAGAGTCTGAAACCTGCTGTCAGGCTGCATTTTTCGGTAAACTGCTGATCTGAGATTTTAGCCCCGAAATCGTTCAGAATTTTCATAACCTGGCCGGTTTTACCGTAGGGAAAACTTACAGAATAATAATTGTATAAGATACACTCTATAACGGTGGCTTTATCAAGGGCATCCGCTGCAGCGGATCTGTAGGCGTTTACGAGTCCGGCGGTTCCGAGAAGTTTCCCCCCGAAATACCTGATCACTATTACCATAACGTTTGTAAGGTTCCGTGATTTTATCTGTGCCAGAATAGGATTTCCGGCAGTACCGGAAGGTTCGCCGTCGTCGTTGCTGCGCTGGTTCTCTCCTCTGTAACCTGTTACGTAGGCAAAGCAGTGATGCCTTGCATCATGATACTTTTTCCTGTAATACTCAATATGCAGTTTGGCATCCTCAGCATTCTTGACAGGTATGGCAAAAGCAATAAACCTGCTTCCCCTGTCCCTGAACAAACCCTCAGTAACTGAACCGATAGTATAATAGAAGTCTTGCCTGTCCATTGTTTACGGAATGTCTGCCTGCTCTTCAAAAAGTTTACAAATTGTAAATACCAGGTTCATATCGCTTTCGTTAAGATATGCTGCTCTTTCCATTATTCTTCCGTACCTGCAATCGGTTTCTGAAAGGCCGAGACTTTTAAGTATTCTGCTGATTTTGAGTTTCAATGCGGGAAAATTTATCCCGTTATTTGCAGCAACTCTTTTGTCAGGCATTAGATTAAACCCGGACAATTCATAAGCGTATATCATAACAGCCTGGGCAAGATTCAGAGACGGATATTTGTCAATCATCGGTATTTCCGATACGATATCGCACAGTTTTATTTCATCGTTGCTCAGACCCGATTCTTCGCGGCCAAAGAGAACAGCCGCTTTTTTAACTGTGTCTCCTTTCTCCCTGAGGAAATTCAGAAGCTTTCCCGAAACTGTAACATCTTCCTTGATTCTCCGGTGCCGGACGGTTGTCGCTATCCTGAAGTCAAATCCCTCAACGGCTTTCTCCACGGAGTCAAAAACCAGTGCATTATCAAGAATGTCGCCTGAACCGTGAGCAACCCATCTTGCTTTACCTTCTCTCCATTCGCATGGATTAACCAGAATAAGCTGCCTGAATCCCATTGTTTTAATAGCCCTGGCAGCGGCGCCGACATTCTCCGGGAGGGCGGGTTCAACCAAAACAAAGCCTATTTCCATACAGAGCGAAATTATGCATTTTATTGATCTGTTGTCCGGGTCTGTAAATTCTGTGAGGCAGTAATATAAACCCAAGCCTGTTCTGTATAACAAAAATGTAATATTTTTACAGGGTAAATTAAATGATTATGGGCGTAAATCTGGATGAGAAGGACCTGCAGAAGCTTATCGTGGTGGGAGACAGGATTCTGATAAAGCCAAAAGTGCCGCAGTCGAAGACTCAAAGCGGGTTGTACCTGCCTCCCGGAGTCAGCGAGAACGAAAAGGTTCAGATTGGTTATGTATTAAAAGTTGGACCGGGATATCCTATTCCGGCGGTTATTGATGATGAACCCTGGAAGAATAAATCTGATGAACCGAAATATGTTCCCCTTCAGCCAAAGGAAGGAGACCAGGCTGTTTATATGCAGAGCCAGGCTATTGAAGTGGAATTCAATAAGGAGAAATATATAGTGGTTCCCCAGTCTGCAATATTGCTGCTGTTAAGGGATGAAGGTCTTTTTGAATAAGAATTCTTCCTCTTGCATTTATTAATCTTCATACAGTGCCAGGCGACGGAACTCTTTTTCAAATTCTGAGATTGCCTCTTCCCACCTTTCTCTCTCCCTGAAGAGTGGTGTTCCGCTGAGCAATGCCTGTCTCATGCCCGAATCTCCCGATAGTATATCGAAAGGGATAAGTTTCTCCTCATACTCATAGGGAGGATTATTGAATCTGACCATCTCCTTTTCAGTCGTCCTGATAATGGAATCTAAAATTTCAAGTGCGGTTCCCACAGGCCTGAAAACAGATGTATCGGTAACATGGATCTGGAGTCCGTTGCAGAGTATGCCGGTATATTTGTTGAAAGTCGGGATAAAATTGTGTATTCTGAAAGCGCATCCGGGTATTTTCTTGCTATTAAGATGTTTAAGCAGCCGGAAGGGGTCGATAAAGGGTGCTCCGAACAGTTCGAAAGGAATAGTTGTGCCTCTGCCTTCGGAGATGTTCATGGCTTCAAACAATACCATGCCGGGATAAACAACCGCAGTATTCAGCGTTGGCATATTGGGAGAGGGCAGAATCCATGGCAGGCCTGTGTCTGAATAAAACATTGATCTCTTCCATCCTTCCATTCTGAAGATTCTCAGATCGCAGTTCCTGATGTATTTATCCTTTATCCACAAAGCTATCTCACCTGTCGTCATCCTGTGGCACAAGGGTATGGAGGCTCCTCCAACAAATGTGAAAAAGTTTTCATCGAGTACGGGCCCGTCGGATCGGAGCGGAGCTATCGGATTAGGCCGGTCAAGTACCACAATTGGAATATTTTGCTCTGCACAAACCTGCATGCAGTTCTTAAGTGTCCAGACATATGTGTATAATCTCGCACCCACATCCTGGATATCGGTGATAAGGAAGTCAATGTTTTCAAGCATTTCCGGAGTCGGGGTGCGGTGTTTACCATAGAGGCTGAATACGGGAAAGCCGTAAACGGGATGGGGATAACCTTCCCATTCGATCATGTTATCCTGTGTCTGGCCGAAAAGGCCGTGCTGAGGACCGAACACAGCACCCACCCTGCACAGGTCTCCGGGGGCAAACAAATCGACTATATGCATGAAATCGGGAGTGACACTCGGAGCATGGCATAGTATGCCTGCCCTCTTTCCCCTGAATTCAGCCGGAAAACTGCTTAAGAAAACCTCTAACCCTGTTCTGACCATACAAATGTTAAATTTCCCCAAAATATATAATAGTTATGTAATTTTTACTGGAATGGTTAAATAAACTTTTATAAGTTTAGCACCAAAATTCAGTATTATGAAATATTTTTCATCGCTTTTTATTTCGGTATTTCTTCTTGTCTTTCAGTCTGCGGCACAGAAAGTACCGCTTAATCACGAAGTTTACGACAGTTGGAAAGCTATCTCTTCTCCGGAAATATCAGACGACGGAAAATGGATTCTGTACGAAGTGAATCCGCAACAGGGTGACGGATGGCTGTTTCTTTATAATTCCGCTTCGAAGCAGAAAGATTCCGTTTTCTGCGGGTTCCAGGCTTCGATCGCACCCGACAGCAGATATTTTGCCTATTTTATTAAACCCACATATGCAGAGACCCGCAGCGCCAAAGTAAAAAAACTGAAGGATGATCAGTTGCCTAAAAACAGCCTGGAAATAAGACTTCCGGAGGGCAGGGTGATAAGAAATGCGGAAAGGGTAAAATCTTTCTCAGTACCGGAATCAGGCTCTTACTGGATGGCATATCTGTTGGAAAAGAAAACATCTGAAAAGGGCAGGGAAAAGGCTGACACCTCGAAAACCGTTGCCAGACAAAACAGCGGAAAGACACCGGAACCAAAGGGCAGCGGCCTGATAATCTATAATCCCGTCAGGGATAAAGAGTACACCTTTTCCGATGTTACGGAATACAGTGTGGCGCGCGACGGTAAATCAATCGCTTTTCTTCAGGTATTTGCTGACACAACAAAAATTGACAACTATAAGGTTTCTTTGTTTAATACGGGAAATGAATCGGTTACAACAGTCTTTGAAGGTAAAGGATCTCTTCAGAAGCTTTCATGCAACAAATCGGGTGAGCTTGTCTCCTTTATCTATACGGCCGATACTTCAAAAGTCAGGGTATTCGACCTGTGGATTTCTTCCTCAGGGGCCAGGGCAGTAAAGGCTGTCGCCTCTGAAAATAATCAGGATATGCCGGCAGGCTGGTCTGTAAGCGAAAATACCTCCATAACTTTCTCGGATGACCGTACAAGGGTTTTCTTCGGGATTGCCCCGAAACCTCAGAAAGAGCCTGAAGACACTCTCCTTCCCGAAGAAAAATACAGGCTTGATATCTGGTCATGGAACGATGATATACTTCAGCCGATGCAAAAGAAGCAGATTGACCAGGAAAAGAAGAGAACATGGCAGGCAGTTTACCATCTCGACAGAAAAAAGATGATAAGGCTGGCAGACAGCACTATGCCGTCAGTAATAACCCTTCAGAGGGGTAATTGCGACATTGCGCTCGGAAGTTCAAACCTGCCTTACCGCAAACTGATTTCGTGGGATGCAAGCAATTATACCGATTATTATATAGTGAACCTCGAAACAGGCGAAAGAAAAATGATACTCCGTAAAGCGCCTTCCCGGGTTTCTGTTTCACCTTCAGGTAAATACGTGGTTTACTGGGATGAAAGCGAAAAACAATGGTTTTCATACTCAGTCGCCTCCGGTACCGTGAAAAAAATTACCGGAGATATTCCATTCCCGCTGTTCAATGAAATCAACGACACACCTTCTGAGCCTTCACCCTACGGGATTGAAGGATGGCTTGATGATGAAAAGAATGTTCTTATCAGAGACAGATACGACATCTGGGTCGTTAATCTCGACGGTGCGTCCAAACCTGTAAACCTTACAAACGGGTATGGCCGAAACAACAATATTACATTTCGTTATACCAGGCTCGACCGTGAAGAATTATTTATACCGGCAAAAAAACCTTTGCTCTTATCTTCCTTTGACAATACAACCAAAGAAGCCGGTTTTTTTACCTGCAAAACCGGCTCACGGAATGACCCGGCAAGGCTCATAACGGCCAGGGCATCATTCCCGGGAAGCGTTATAAAAGCCAGGAATGCCGACAGGATAATCTGGCAGAGAGGATCGTTTGAAGTATATCCCGATCTTTATACAAGCCTGACCGATTTTACCGGGGCTGAAAAAATATCAAATGCAAATCCTCAGCAGTCAGCATTCCTTTGGGGGACGGTGGAGCTGGTAAAATGGACTTCATCTGACGGTACAGATCTGGAAGGCCTGCTATACAAACCGGAAAATTTTGATCCGGCTAGGAAATATCCCATGATAGTATATTTCTACGAGCGAAGCTCCGACGGATTATATTCTTATTTTGCCCCGGCACCGAGTGCTTCAATAATCAATCGTACCTTCGCTGTTAGCAACGGTTACATTTTGTTTGTTCCTGATATTGTTTACAAGGAGGGTTATCCCGGGCAGAGCTGCTATGAATCGGTCGTGAGCGGAACCAACTACCTTACCTCAAGATTCGGTTTTATCGATAAGGATCATATAGGGCTTGACGGCCAGAGCTGGGGCGGGTACCAGATCGCCTACCTGGTAACCCGGACTAACCTGTTTGCATGTGCCTACTCAGGAGCTCCCGTTGTCAATATGATCAGTGCCTACGGCGGCATCAGATGGGAAACGGGAATGTCGAGAATGTTTCAGTACGAGGATACTCAGAGCAGAATCGGAGGGACCCTCTGGGAAAAGCCGCTACATTATATCGAAAACTCTCCGATATTCAGGATACCCGATATAAAAACCCCTCTTCTTATAATGAGTAATGATGCTGACGGAGCCGTTCCATGGTACCAGGGAATTGAATTTATAACTGCGCTTCGCAGGCTTGATAAACCTGCATGGCTGCTCTCGTACAACGATGAAGCACACAACCTTGTTAAAAGGCCAAACCGTAAGGATATTTCGATAAGGAAAATGCAGTTCTTTGATCATTACCTCAAAGGAGAACCAATGCCCTACTGGATGAAATACGGCATATCCCAGATGGAAAAAGGTAAAAAAGACGGTTATGAGCTTATAAAATAATACCTGCCACTAATCTTTCTGGGGTCTTGTTTGTTATACTATTAAAAATAAAACTAATGGTCTGCCGGGGACTGAGATCACTGATCCTGTTTGCAGGTATTCTCCTGCTGTTTTCTTCATGCATTGAAGAAAATGAGAGAGAGATAAAAATCGTCTCGACCACAGATCTTCACGGAGTGATCTTTCCATATGATTTTGCCGACCGCCGGCCTCTTGAGGCATCTCTCGCAGGTGTTTCATCCTACCTTAAACAACTAAGGAATCAAAATGAAGTTATCCTGCTGGATAACGGAGACAACCTTCAGGGACAACCGACAGTGTACTATTATAACTTTATCGACACATCTTCCTCTCATATTAACAGCATTGTAATGAATTATCTGAATTATGACGCCGCAACTGTGGGAAATCATGACATTGAAGCGGGTCATGCTGTATATGACAGGTTAGCCGGCGAATATAAGTTTCCCCTGCTTGCTGCCAATGCTGTCAGGATATCAGACGGAAAGCCATATTTTAAGCCCTACGTAATAATTAACAGAAATGGCCTGAAAATAGCAGTACTGGGTTTGATCACCCCCTCCGTACCTCAATGGCTGCCTCCTGTTTTATATTCCGGCATTGAGTTTACAGGTATGGTTGAAGCTGCCCGCAAATGGATGCCTGAGATACTGAAAGAGAAACCTGATATAGTTGTGGGGCTGTTCCATTCGGGATACAGAACTCCCGATGTCTCCAGATTAAAAAATCAGGCTAATCCTGTTTCCGAAGATGCAGCAGGCGAAGTTGCGTACCTTGTCCCGGGATTTGATATCATTTTTGCAGGGCATGACCACAGGGCCGTTTGTGAGAAAATTGCAAATATTGCCGGAGATTCAGTACTGATACTGAATGCGGGAAGCAGGGCGGAATTTGCAGCTGAAGCTTCAATACCAGCGGGTTACGGGAAACAGACAGTAAAAAAGAGTACAATCACCGGAAGACTCGTGGAAATAAAAAATTATGAGCCCGACAAAGAGTTTATAAGGGAGTTCGATAAGCAGGAATCTGCTGTGCGAAAATTTGTTGACCGTGAAATAGGAGAACTGGCAAATAGTGTCAGTACCCGTCCGGCGTATTTCGGACCTTCATCTTTTGTTGATCTGATTCATACGGTTCAACTAGATATCACCGGAGCCGAAATCTCCTTTGCCGCACCTCTTTCGTTCGATGCAGAAATTAAAAAAGGTCCGCTTACGGTTGGCGACATGTTTAAACTGTACCGCTACGAGAATATGCTTTACAAAATTGAAATGAAAGGCAATGAAATAGATAAATACCTCGAATATTCATATTCCGGCTGGTTTAATACTATGACAGGTCCTTCCGATAACCTGATGAATTTCAGGAAAGACGATTCGGGTAAACTTATAATAAATAATGGCAGGGCATGGCTTAAAATACCTTCATATAATTTCGACAGTGCAGCCGGAATAGAATATACGGTGGATGTCAGCAAACCTTCAGGTTCAAGGGTGGAGATAGCAGGCCTTTCTGACGGAAGGCCGTTCCGGTTAAATGAAACGTATACAGTTGCACTTAATTCCTACAGGGGAAGCGGTGGAGGGGGGCATCTTACATCAGGCGCCGGGCTGAAGGCAGAGGATATTAACGGAAGACTCATTTCCTCTACAGTAAGAGACCTTCGTTATTACATGATTGATTATGTCTCGGCCAGAAAAGTAGTTGATCCTGTCCCTGTAACAAAGTGGAAGGTCGTTCCTGAGAGCTGGGTCAGTAAAGCCCGGGAAAGAGATTTCATACTTATGTTCGGCGAAAAAGAAAAACAGATAAACCAATAAAATACGAATAAAATGAAAACCAGATTAATGTATGCAGCAGCGCTGATTGTTCTTATTCTGTTTTCCGTACCAGAGGTAACAGAAGCTCAATCAGTTAAATTCTCAAAACGTCCCAAAAACATTATTTTGTTCATAGGCGATGGCATGGGCCCGGCACAGGTAACAGCCGGCATGACCCTGAGCGACAATACTTATGTTCTGAAGAAGTTCAAATATGCAGGTTATTGCACAACATTCTCATCCAACAGGTATGTAACCGATTCGGCTGCAGCGGGTACGGCAATTGCATGCGGAGTCAAAACAAAAAACGGAATGCTTGGCATGACTCCTGATTCGATCCCTGTGCCTTCAATAATGGAAATTGCAAAGAAGAATGGCTTAGCTACCGGCCTTGTTAGCACAAGCGCTGTCACCCATGCAACTCCGGCTTCTTTTATAGCCAAGAATTCCGGGCGCGGGAACTATGAAGATATAGCACTCGACTTTATGAGCGGCAAAATAGATGTCTTTATCGGCGGCGGTTTAGACCATTTCAACAAAAGGAAAGACGGCAGGGATCTCACAGCCGATCTGACCAGGATGGGATACGATGTTGTGTACAACTTAAAAGACCTGAAACTTTCCGGATCAAACAAGATTGCAGGCCTTCTCGATAAGGAGCACATGGCCAGATCGGTTGACGGGAGATACGGACAACTGGCCGAAATGACTGCAAAAGCAATTGAAGCACTTAGCCGCAGTGAGAAAGGATTCATACTGATGGTGGAAGGATCACAGATTGACTTTGCAGGTCATGACGGCAACCTCGAGTGGAATGTATCGGAAGTGCTTGACTTCAATGAAGCTGTGTCAGTTGCTTACGATTTTGCGGGCAGGACCGGCAATACCCTGGTTGTTGTAACGGCCGATCATGAAACAGGAGGTCTGGCTCTCACCGGTGGCAGTCTTGAGAAAAAGAATGTTCAGGGCATATATCCTACCGGAAATCATACGGCGGTAATGGTTCCCATATTCTCATACGGCCCCGGTGCAGAAAATTTTACAGGAATCCTGGATAATACCGACTTCTTTCCGGCATTCAAAACACTTCTGAAGCTTAAATAAGACTATTTTTGCATCGGAAAGATTGTTTTAAGTGAACAGGAAAGACGAAGAAAAGGACTATCTGCCTCTAGTAGAAGAGTTTTATTCAATTCAGGGAGAGGGTTACCACACAGGTAAACCGGCATATTTCATTCGACTGGGAGGGTGTGATACCGGTTGCAACTGGTGCGATTCTCCTTTTACATGGAACCCCGCACTGCATCCGCTTGTTCATGTTGACAAAATTATATCCGGTGTACTCGAATCGGGCGCCGATTCAGTTGTAGTTACCGGAGGAGAACCACTTATGTGGGATCTGACAAAACTTTGCCTTGACCTTAAGAAGAACGATATAATGCTTTTCCTTGAAACAAGCGGAGTATACCCTCTTACAGGAACATGGGACTGGATATGCCTGAGCCCGAAAAGAAACAGGCCACCTCTTAAATCATCATTTGAAACGGCTGATGAAATAAAAGTGATTATAGAAACATCTGATGATTTTAAATGGGCCGAAGAATGCAGACTTAAATCGCGGAAGGGATGTAAACTTTATTTACAGCCTGAATGGAGCAGGTTTAAGGCAATGATAGGGGAGATAGTGGAATATGTCAAAAATAACAGGCAATGGACAATATCATTACAGGTACATAAGTTTATGAATATACCATAGTATGAGTAAGCCTGTCAGCATATTGTCGGTTATTATTCTTACCCTGAACTGCACTTTTCTTCATGGACAGAAGTACCATACCAATTCAACACGCGCCCTTAATGCCTACAATTCAGGTAAAAAACAGTATGATTTTCTTTATTTCGACAGTGCCGAGAAACTGCTTAAGGAAGCAGTCAGCATCGACAGGGATTTTTATGAACCCTATGTGCTACTGGGGGAACTCTATTCCAAAACCAGGCGTTACGCAGAGTCGGCAAAGGCATACCAGCAGGCGGTAAGAATCGATTCCCTGTTCTATAAACCAATTTTTTTCGAACTTGCTTCGGCTGAATTTTATTCAGGGCAGTACCGCAAAGCTCTGATTCATTTCCAAGCCTATCTTGAACTGAATACAGGTAATGAAAAAAACAGGGAGTTTGCCCTTAAAAGCATAGCTGATTGTGAATTTGCCATTGAAGCAATAAATCATCCGGTGCCGTTTAATCCCGTTAACCTCGGTGACTCCGTTAATACTGCCGATGATGAATACTGGCCATCTTTAACAGTCGATGGCAGTATGTTATTGTTCACAAAACAGATGAGGACAAAAGGGAGGACAAATATTTACAATCAGGAAGATTTTTATGTAAGCCTGTATAAAAATGGCAGTTGGAGCAGATCGTTCAATGCCGGGGCACCTCTTAATACTCCGCAGAATGAAGGAGCCCAGAGTGTGACCTCCGACGGCTCCGGGATTTATTATACTGCCTGTGACAGGCCGGGCGGACTGGGAAGATGTGATATTTATTTTTCATCCTTTGACGGCAGAAGATGGTCACAGGGTATTAACCTTGGCAGCCCTGTAAACACAGCCTCATGGGAGGCACAGCCTTCAATAAGTGCAAACGGAAGGATGCTGTTCTTCTCAAGCAACAGGCCCGGAGGAGAAGGGGGGATGGATATATGGTTTGCTGTTATGGATGAATCGGGAAAATGGTCAATACCGAAAAATGCGGGGAAGAATATCAATACAAAAGGAGATGAAATGTCGCCGTTTATCCATTTTGACGGGGTAACTCTTTATTTTTCATCAAACGGACAAACGGGCATGGGAGGTTTCGACATCTTCTTTTCACGGATGAGGGATGATACCACATGGACAGAGCCTGTAAACCTTGGCTACCCGGTAAATACCTATAATGATGAACTGGGTCTGATAATCGATGCGACAGGTTCGAAAGCATATTTCTCCTCGGTGAGAGATGAAAAATCGGGGAAAGATATTTTTTCTTTTGAATTATATCCCGAAGCAAGACCTTCACCTGTTTCATACTTCAGAGGGAGTGTCCTCGATAAGGAGACAGGCCGCACTCTGAAAGCCGATTACGAGCTGGTTGATCTGCGGCGAAGCGTTGTTGTATCGGGCGGGTCAACAGGAGATGACGGAAGCTTTCTTGTCTGCCTGCCCTCAGGATCAAATTACGGACTCAGTGTAAGCAGACCAGGATACCTTTTTTACTCCGATAATTTCATGCTTGAAGGCATTCACACAGCTCTTGAACCATACGTAAAAAGGGTAATCCTCTTTCCTGTAAAAACAGGAGAGTCATTACCGCTTTCAAATGTATTTTTTGAGATAGATTCATGGGAACTGAAACCTGAATCAAGGTCGGAACTCCGGAAACTGTACCGGCTGCTGGCGGATAATCCCCTTGTTACAGTTGAAATAGCCGGATTCACCGATTCGACGGGTACAAAGGAGCATAACCAGATACTGTCTGAAAGAAGAGCCATGTCAGTGGTGGATTACCTGGTTCAGCAGGGCATCCCCAAAGAACGGCTTAGCTTTAAAGGTTATGGTGCATCACAGCCCGTTGCCGAGAATATAACTGCGGAAGGCAGAAGGCTGAACAGGAGGACAGAGGTTAAAATAATATCCGATGGAAAAAAATAAAATGAGACCCGTTATCAGGGTCTCATTTTTAACAAAGCCACCTAAAATATTGCAGACAGTTTCAAAACAGATTATCAGATAGCTATCCTGGTATCATTTAACTTTTTGATGGGGATTTGCGTTATTCTGGATTTTTTCACAGGAAGAGTGAAATAAAAACCTGTACCGGAAATTCCGTTTCTCTCGATCCACATGCGGCCGCCAAGCGTGGCGATAATCAATCTGGATACAGCCAGGTTAAGAGCGGTTGCGGTATCATTGTATTTTAAAATGGCATCGTGAAGACTCTGTTCACTCATAAGATCTGAATTCTTTACGTATCCTGTACCCGAATCAAGTACGTAAAAAGTCACTATGCCATCCGACTGGCTGTGTCCGATTTTGATATACCCCGAACTTGTGTTGTTGACGGAATTCCTGAAAAGATTGCGTAAAACTTTGTTAACCCTTATGTTATCAATAAAAACTTCATCATTAAAAATTGCCTGATTCTCATGTATCAGAACTATTTCGTTTTTTTCCTCCTTTTTAAGAAGAGCACCGAATTCTGTAATCAGTTCTGAAACAAGATTGTTTATGGAACAGTTTTTCGCTTCGGAAATTACATTACCCGTATCAATGAAAACCGAATCGAAAAAATTGTCGAACATAAACATCAGTTGTTCGCAGGAATCAAGTATCTGGTTTGAAAATTCCTTTCTCTCTTCATCATTGAGATTGCTGTTATTCATCAGAAAGGTGAACGCCACAATGGAATTCATATGTGTTCTCATCTCGTGCGATAAACCTGAAATAAGAGCCGGGCAATTGATCATGCTGTCAATATTCTTTTCCACCGGTGAATCTGCCTCATGCAAACCATCAAGGGTGTTTATCAGGTTTATGTTATTTACCCTCTCTGACATTTCTCTGAAAATTTCTTAATAACTAAACTAATTATCTTTCAGGGCCTGGCGTTATTTAACTCTTTTCAGCAGTTTTGCTGCCTTTTTGCTGTAAACAGATCCTGACGATCTTACCGCATTAAGCTCATTTTTTGCAGCCTCGGTTTTACCTGTGTTGATATAACACAGAGCCAGGTACCATCTTGCATTATCAAGGAAATAGTTGTTGCCGTCGTCAAGGATTGCTGAAAATGATTTCTCAGCTTCGGGGAAATTTCTGTTTTTCATTTCGGATATACCGTAAATAAGACGGGCTTCCATGTTCCCCGGGCTGTTATATATGAACTCCTTGAAAAGCTTTGCAGCATTTTCAAAATCATTGTTATTGTAAAGGCTTAATGCTTTTGAGTAAATGGGGTCTATACCTGAGGCATTGTTGCTTCTTGCCTGGTCTCCGGCTTCATACAGGGAAAAGTAGTGGTTAAACAGTGAAGCAGGCGATTGCATGCGGTTGATATAGATAAACATACTTCCAACCATTACCAGGGCTGCAATAACGGCTGCGGAACGGTACGCCATTTTCCTGCGCGCCAGCTTCTGAGCCTCTTTTTTCCTGTATTCTTCTCCGATGGCAGAGAGCCTGGACCGTAACTTGATCACATCCTGTTTGCGCAGCATTTCATCGGTTTTTCTGCGCAGCATGATTTCCCTTTGCAGGTATTCGTTTCCCTCAATTTCACTGTTAAACCAGTTTCGTTCCTGCTGATCCATCTCTCCGGCAAGGTACTTTTCGATAAAATAAGAATAATCAATTGCCTTCATGGTATTAATATTTTTAAAATAAACATATTCTTATCATTTAAATCCTTCAGATACAGCCTGATGTAATGATTTTATGATTGCACCAGAATCTCTGCCGGACAAAAATTATATTCATACCATTGACCAGTCAATGTATGAACTGTCAGGAATTATGCTTTTCATGCATAACCCGGTTATGCAGGGAAACCCCGGTTTCTGCACACTCCTGATGAATTGCCCTGATATAAACTCCCGGGTACAACTTTACCCGGACCGGTCGCTACCGGTAAAAGTTGTGCGGGCAAATTATTATTTCAAAAAACCTGTTCTGTTTTTCAGAACATATTATAATTTTATTGGAGGAGTAGTTGGAGGATTAATTGGATCACCATCACCACCGCCACCGCGAACGGCTGACATTTCATCATTTGTTAAAGAAAATGCTGCCAGAAATTCCAGATCTTTTTTTACTTCCTGTGTTTTCATAATTTTTTCGTTTTTAGTTTTCATTGATACTTTTTTGGGTAATTGTTTTACATACATACGTACCCGGAACATCAATTTTGTGACAAAAAAAAATCAAAAAAATTTGAAAAAAAATGTATGTGGCTATATGTCAATCAATTAAAATTATTAATACTATTGACTGAATAGATTTATATTTATACCCTGAAAAACCTGTGTAAGGCTGTGTGCAGAACTGAAATTATTTTTGCATTAATTCTGTTTTTAGGGATAAACAGTTACGGGATGCCGCCGTGTGAGGCCGGGGCGGAATCCGGGAGCAGTGAGACATCTGTGGTGAGAGCACTTATTCAGGACCCGGACTCGGTTCTGGAGAGAATTATTGCCCGGATTGAAGACGCATTCAATTACAGGCAGGCCGACCGGATGGACTCCCTGTCTGACAATATAATCAAGATACTCGGTTCCGGAGAAATATCAGAACCAGCCCTTCTCGCAAAAGGTTATTATTATGCCGGAGCTTCTCTCGCTTATACCAAAAGGGTGCAGAATTCTTTTGATTATTTCAGAAAGGCAATTGAAATTCTTAATATTTATCCCGACGACACCCTGAAAAGCCGCATAATATATTTCATGGGTTATGCTGCAAATATTGCCGGCGATCATCTTGCTTCAGACAGATACTTTGATGAAGCCCTTTCCCTGAAGAAGAAAATATACGGTGAGAATTCCGGAGAACTGTTGACAGCATACCTTTCAAGTGCCATCGCCAAAATTAATTTAAGGGACTTCGAAGGGGCAAAATCAATAATTGACGAGATTATTGACAAAACCCGGAGAAATATTATTAAACCTGCTCCTTCCGATCTTGCATTGTTATACCAGAACAGGGGAGTCGCTCTTGCAAACCTCTCGGAGCAGAGACAGGCAATACTCAATATGCTGAAATCGCTGGAAATTCATGAAAAATATGAATTGCCTGTCGATGATAACAGACTTAACCTTCTTAACAATATTGCCACTACTTATTATTATCTCAAGGAATATGAAAAATGCATTGAGTACTTTGAAAAAGGACTGAAATACACTGACAATATTCTATCTGTTCATTCGAGAGATCTGGCTGTTAATTACGCGCTTATTCTCGGCAGGCTGGGATATACCGAGAAGGGCCGGCGGATACTTGAAAATTTATTTAACAGGTTCAGGTTTAAGTACGGAGACGACTCCGAAGAGACGGCTGAGATAGCCCTCAATTATACCGATTACCTGAGGATTTACCGAACCGATGAGAATAAATTCCTGCTTCTTTATAAACTCTGCTACAATTTTGCGGATACTCATCCCTGGAATATAAACTTCATAACCAGGCTTTCGCTTGGATATTCCTTATATCTTATTGACCAGGGACACTACAGGGCCGCCCATGATACGATTGCTATCCTGCTTTGCCGAAATTCAGATATAAAAATACCTGATAATCTGTTTTTTAATCCTGATCCGGGTTTACTCCATAACGACAAAACCACTCTCGATATTCTGAAAGCGAAATACCTTGCACTTAAGGGGCTATATGATACCGAAAAAGATTTGAAATACCTTGAAATGGCTGTCAGAACCGTCGAAATAATGACAACGGTAATTGAAAATATAAGGTTTCGAATGGGGGAGGAGGAGAGCCGTTTACTGCTGGGTGAAAGATTCAGGGATACTTACCTTACGGGAATTGCCGTCAACAGGAAGTTATACGAAATAACATCCGATCCTGCATATATTGACAAGGCATTCGGATTTATGGAGAAGGGTAAGGCGGCAAGTCTGCTTACTTCGGTAAGAGAAAACCTCGGAATTAAATATCACGTTCCCGGACAACTTGCCAGGCTCGAAAAAGAGACAAGGCTGAAGATAGGTTATTATGAATCAAGAATAAATGATATTGCCAACAGCCCAGATTCTGATACGAATACTTACAGTACTTACTCAAATCTGCTTCTGGATGAACTGACAAGGATGGATTCAATAATGGCAGCTATCGAGAAAGGCTACCCGGGATATTACGGCTACAGGTATAATAACCGGGTACTGAACACTGAAGAGGTGCTGAGGGAAACAGGCCGAAGGTCCGATTTTATCAGTTATGTGGCAGGAGATACAATCCTTTATATTGTCTTATTGAATCATAACGCAAAAGTGGTCAAAGCCGTTAATATAGATACGGGTTTTTACAATAAGGTAAGGGATTTCCGCCAGATGCTGGCTGAACCCCTGATGGAAGGAAATATTAAATCCTCATTTATCAGAATGCAGGAAACAGGTCATTATTTGTATAAATATCTTATTGAACCTGTAAAAGAGTTCTTCGTTTCGGACAGGCTGATTATTTCACCCGACAGGGAGCTGGTGCTTTTCCCGTTTGAAGCCCTTCTCTCATCATTCAATTCCGATACATCACTATATTACGGCAGGCTTCCTTTCCTCTTCAGGGAATTTAATATCTCATATGCGTACACCGCAACCCTTCTGGCGGAAACAGGAAGGTCGGGAAAATCTCTTTTCAACAGAACGATTGTCTTTGCACCTGAATACAGGAATACCATAAACAGCGACTCTCTTGAAATTACAAGGGATCCTTCAGGGATAATGCTTATGCCGCTCCGGCATGCCATGCAGGAAGCTGTTTTTGTAAAAAAAATCACCAATGCAGAACTTTTCACCGGTTCATCTGCTACTGTCGAAAATTTCAGAAGAGAAGTTCAGAGGCATAATATTATTCATCTTGCCCTTCACACGGTGATAGATGAAAGATCATCCGCGAATTCCGGATTATACTTTTCGGAACCAGTCAGTGGCACAGGACAGGCTGTCTTAAATCTGTACGAGATACCTGAATTATCTCTCGATGCGAGGATGGTGGTTCTCAGCTCCTGCCATACCGGATCGGGCAGGCTGCTATCGGGAGAAGGGGTTTTGAGCGTGGCCAGGGAATTCATAAAAGCCGGAAGCAGTTCAGTGGTTATGTCGCTCTGGGAGGTCGATGACAGGTCAGGAGCTGAACTAATGAAGCTTTTTTACAGGAATATCAGATCAGGGATGTTTAAAAGCAAAGCGCTTCGCAAGGCCCGTGAAAAATATCTTGAGACGGCCGACATGAAACATTCAATACCTTACTTCTGGCTTAATATTGTAGTTTACGGAGACGACAGGCCGGTTAGCTGGCCATGGTACCTGAAAATTGGAATACTTGTAATTCTGGTGTCGGTAATGGCTATTGTTCGCCTCTACTTCAGGAAGCGCTGATACTCTATGTATTCGGGATCAGCCTTTATTATCTCCATAAGCGCTTCCTTGCACTGGTATTTTTTCCGCCGGGCATATACTTCATTCTTAAGCTGTAATTTCTCTGCAATCTCCTCGTATGATTTACCCTCATAATACATCTCCAGTACAGACCGGCAATCGGGCTTAAGCTTATTCAGCGATCTTGTAAGAATCTTCATGAAAAGCGGATCGGATAAACCCTCATCTTCATCCTCTCCGGCGATAT
>Ga0116147_1001249_pt1 | contig 28317 bp, 26 predicted proteins | sample AD_JPNHG3_MetaG_FD_89749 | JGI IMG/M metagenome (GOLD analysis project Ga0116147, IMG submission 89749) | Active sludge microbial communities of municipal wastewater-treating anaerobic digesters from Japan - AD_JPNHG3_MetaG | ecosystem: Engineered > Bioreactor > Anaerobic > Digestate | place...
TGAATGGAGCGGTGCTGGTGCGATGAAGAAAGAGCACCGTATAGCACTAAGGGCGAGAAGGTGAGCCCGCTGACCGAAGCACGAAGTGCAAGAAGCTGGTGCGATGAAGAAAGAGCACCGTACAGCACTAAGGGCGAGTAGGTGAGCCCGCTGACCGAAGCGTAGTTTGCAAGACGGCGTATAGGTCTGAGCAAGCGAAGACCTGCGCGGATGGCCGAGCCGAGGCGTGGTGGGAGCATCCAACCGGTATTCAATAGGTTGGATGAAAGAGGTGTGGGGAAAGAGGCGTTCCCCACGCAGTAGTGGGAAGATTAAGGGGGAGATCCCCCTTAAGGAGCGAGGAGCAGATCGCGATCGAGCGACAGTACAACCGATTAGTATTTTATAGGTTGGATGAAAGAGGAGTGGGGAAAGAAGCGTTCCCCACGCAGTAGGGGGAAGATTAAGGGGGAGGTCCCCCTTAAGGAGCGAGGAGCAGATCGCGATCGAGCGACAGTACAACCGATTAGTATTTTATAGGTTGGATGAAAGAGGTGTGGAGAAAGAGACGTTCCCCACGCAGTAGGGGGGAAGCTTAAGGGGGAGATCCCCCTTAAGGAGCGAGGAGCAGATCGCGATCGAGCGACAGTACAACCGATTAGTATTTTTATAGGTTGGATGAAAGGGGTGTGGGGAAAGAGGCGTTCCCCACGCAGTAGGGGGAAGATTAAGGGGGAGATCCCCCTTAAGGAGCGAGGAGCAGATCGCGATCGAGCGACAGGGGCGCCAAGTCCCTGCTAACGCGATGAAGAAAGAGCGTTGTATAGCACTAAGGGCGAGAAGGGTGCTGGTCTGACGAGGAAGTCAGACCGTCCAGCACGGGTGCGAGAGGGTGAGCACCCTGGGGAGCGATCTTCCCGAAGCACGAAGTGCAAGAAAATTGATTCCAACTTTTCTTTGGTCTCCTTTTGTTCCCCCCTTTTTTTTTAAAGGGACCGATGAGAATTTAAAATTTTTCCCCTTAACAAAGGGAGACGCAAGAGGAATTTTCAGGATACGAGACACCCCTCTAAAAGAGGGGAATTAAAATCCTTTTCATATTTTACGAAAGGAAGGACTAAAGAATAAAAAAATATAATCTTTAATTTGGTGTGCTATTTCTCGAATAGTTTTTTCAAAGACCTTACCGCTTGTTTAATTCTTTGTTCGTTTTCCACAAGTGCAATTCTGACAAATCCTTCTCCATATTTTCCAAAACCAACCCCAGGGGAAACCACAAGGTTACATTCATCAAGAAGATAAAGAGCAAAATTAAGTGAACCCATGTGTTTGAATTTTTCAGGAATTTCTGCCCAGACATACATTGTTGCCTTGGGTTTATTAACTTTCCATCCAATTCTATTGAATCCATCAACAAGAGTATCTCTTCTTTTTCTATATTGATTAACTGTCTCATCAATATATTTCTGGTCTAATCTTAATGCACATATTGCAGCAACCTGTATTGGAGTAAATATGCCATAGTCATAATAGCTTTTAAGTTTTGCAAGTGCCTTTACTATATCTTTATTTCCGACCATAAAACCAACTCTCCAACCAGCCATGTTATATGTTTTCGAAAGTGAATAGAATTCAACACCAACATCTTTTGCACCATCAACCTGTAGAAAACTTGGTGCTTTATATCCATCAAAACATATTTCTGAATATGCGATATCATGGATAATAATAATATTATTTTTCTTTGCAAACTTAACCAGATCCTTAAAAAAATCAATCTCAACAACCTGTGTTGTAGGATTATTAGGATAACTTACTATCATTGCCTTTGGTCCAGGATATCTATCATATATTGGTTGGTTAAGATCAGGAACAAAATTGTTTTCTGGTGTAAGTGGAACATCATACACAGATGCACCTGACATAATAACACTATAAAAATGGCTCGGGTATGTTGGATTGGGCGTAAGGACTACATCTCCCTTATCAAAAATTGCGAGAGCAAGATGGCTTATACCCTCTTTTGAACCAATTGTAACTATTGCCTCTTCCTCAGGATCAATTTTTACATTAAATCTTCTTTCATACCACAGGGATATTTCCCTTCGAAGATGAGGAATACCCTTAGATGCACTATATCTATGAACCTTTGGGTTAGACAAAACCTCACGCATTTTTTCTATAACTGGTTCTGGTGGTGGTAAATCAGGATTTCCCATCGCAAGATCAATAACATCTCTTCCTTCTTGTCTTGCTTTAGCCCGTCTTTCATTGGTAATCTGAAACAGATATGCCGGAAGATTTCTTACTTTTTCTGATTCAATAGGTTTCATATAATTTCAACCTCCGCTATTTCTTGACCCGACAACACATCATCGCCTTCAGGTGAAAAAATCTTGACTATTTTACAATCAAAAGGACTTACATAGGTAAACGATGTCTTATCCGTAACAAACTCAACAAGTGGTTTATCCTTTTCTATTGTATCTCCTTCTTTAACGTACCAAAATGAGATAGATGCTTTTTCGATTTCTCCTTCAAATGCTGCTAAGATTTTCTTTTTCATGTGCTTTATTTTATAATATTTGCCATGAATTTCAAAAATTTTCTCATAGAATTTATTTTTCTTCTGGTTTTACTGGTAGGATGTGGAATCCCTTCAATGGATGTTGCACTTTCAAATGACGGGAATTTATCAATTCAAGAAGGCGAAAGGATTGTGGTTTTTGCTCCACATCCAGACGATGAGGTAATAGGATGTGCAGGAATAATACAGGAGTGTCTTGCAAAAAATGGTGAAGTTTATATTGTTTTTCTTACAAATGGCGACCATAACCAGTTTGCCTTCAAAGCATATACAAAGAGAATTACACTTTCGCCAACTGATTATATAAAACTTGGAGAGGTAAGACGCAAGGAATCAATAAAGGCAGACGAAATTCTTGGTGTTCCTACTAAAAATCTTATATTTCTCGGTTATCCTGATTCTGGTACTCTTACAATATGGAAGGATTATTGGAATTCAAAAAAACCATTTACGAATTCTTTTACAAGAAGAAATTTTGTTCCGTATCCTGATAACCCATCGTACGGCGAGGGATATTTTCCCCAGAGCATCGAAAAAGATATCCAGAATATCCTGATAAGGATAAAACCATCAAAGATATTTGTTACCCATCCAGCAGATCAGAATCCTGATCACAGGGCGCTTTTCAATTTTACATACCTTGCACTTCTTGATTGTAAAAATACTGAACATCCAGAAATTTATTGTTATCTTGTTCATTCAAAGAGATGGCCAAAACCAAGAGGGTTGTTTCCGGATAATACAATTGAACCGCCTTCTGACCAAATTCAGAATAAAAATTGGTTTTCATTTAGATTAAGTGCTATCCAGGAAAATAATAAATTCCTGGCACTTGATTGTTTTCGCTCGCAACTTATAGGTAGAAAAAATTGGACATTCTCATTTCTAAGGACCAATGAAATTTTTGATACAGTGTCTCTTGTGCCGTATGAGAATAAGAAAATTCCTGAAATTTCCATTGAGGCAAAAAGTCAGGAAGAAATTATGGAAGAAGAAAGTTTAAAACATAGCAAGGTTTATAATCTGAGATTAAGTTCAGATGCAGATAATATAATTTTTAATCTTTCTTTCGATAGAAAGGTACTCGAAAAAAAATTTGGGGTAAAAATTTATTTATATCCATGGAAAAAGGATGTTCCTTTTGCTCTAATGCCCAAGATATTAGTTGACCTCAGACTTGATGGAAGTATTAGTATATTTGATAATGGAAAAACAATTTCTACACGCGGTATACTTGCAAATAAATCAAACAATGATTATGTTTTTAAGTTTCCTGTGGGATTACTTAATAATCCAAATGCTTTATTCATTGGGGGTGAAACAAAAATTTCAAATCTCACTCTTGATTTCTTCCCATGGATGGTTATCCAGATATAATCATCTATTAAACTAATTGTATACTACCCTTCTGCCGATGTGCTCGAAAATCTTAAGATGGATGTAAAACTATTTAAGTTCTTTCCAGAAATTGCTTAAGGTAACAAGATGATGCTTTTCCTCTTGAATGATTTTTTCAAGCGCGGGTTTTGCTGATTGTTCCTCAGTAATGTCAAGTATACCTGAATAAAAAAGTATTGAGGTTTTTTCAACCTGGATACCAATATTGACAGCATCTCTGATGGTGATATTTTGCCATTCAGATCTTGGTAGAATATTCTCGAAAACCCCTGAATTTACCAGGCTCCTTAAATATTGAGAAATCTCTTCATCAAAACCTTCTGGCCTGAACCTAATATCTTGCATTTCGGCATCCATCTTCTTAAAGGTTTCATAATGTCTTTCTTCCTCTTTAACAAGAAATTCCAGGAATTCAGTTATTTTTTTGTCTGTACTTTTATCAATGGCATTCTGATAAAAATCTATACCCTGTTTTTCAATGTTCATTGCAACCTTAAAGAGTTCATCAGCATTTAAGTACTTAATAACCATTTTCTCTCCTTTTGTTATTCCTGCTATAATATATTTTATTCGTTTATACTTAGTAAATGGTAATTCAATAATAATAAAGTGTGAATATTCAATAGATGCTGAAAGGACTATTACAACTAATTTGACAGATATATTTTAATAAACCAACTGAAATATTTCAAATTTTCTTAAATGGACCATTTTATGAGAGTTATTCTTGCTTCTAAATCTGAAAGAAGAAATCATCTACTCAAAAAAATTATTCCTGAGTTTGAAACTATTGTTCCTGAAATAGAGGAAACATTTAAGGGCAACAGTCCAGAAGCAATTGCTGTATTAAACGCAAGAAAAAAAGCAATGGATGTAGGGAAAAAGGCGCGAGATACTAACTGTATAATAATATCTGCTGATACAATAGTGGTTGTAGGAAATAAAATACTTGGTAAGCCAGTAGATAAAGAAACAGCAAGAAAATATCTTACCCTTCTTTCAGGAACAAGACACAGGGTTATTACGGGTATTTGCATTTTCAACCCATTCGATAACAGAATTCTTTCTGACTTTGATGTTACATCTGTTTCATTTAATACTCTTACAGAACAACAGATTGAAGAATTTTTGAATAAAGAGACATTTTACGACAAAGCCGGCGGCTATGCGATACAGGAGATAAACGATGAATTTATTAAGGAAATCCAGGGTAGTTATGATAATGTTGTTGGATTGCCGGTTGAAAAACTAAAACAAATGATTGAACAGTTTAATAAATTACAGGTAATTGAGATTTATGATATCACACTTCCGGATGGATATGGAGTTGGCAAATATGATGGAAAGGTAGTGTTCGTAGATAATGCGGTGCCAGGCGATAAGTCATGGATAAAAATCATTAAAAACAAAAATTCCTATTCTTATGCAATGAATTGTGGAATTATAAACAAATCAGGACTCAGGGTTGAACCTGTCTGCCCTCATTTTGGAACCTGTGGGGGATGTTTACTTCAGAATATTGATTATGGCGCTCAGGTCGAAATAAAGAAAAAATATCTAATTGAAACACTTACAAGAATCGGAAAAATTAAGGAAAAAATTGATATATCTGAGATTATTCCATCTGTTGACAGTTTTTTCTATAGGAATAAAATGGAATTTGCATTCGGAATAGATAACGATATTCCTGTGCTCGGATTAAGGGAAAGACAGAGCCCTTTAAGAAAATATAGGGGCCTTGTTCATGCTGTGGACAGGTGTTTTATATTCTCTGATTGTATAAAAGAAATATTTCCTGTTTTCTTAAGGTATGTTTCTGACAATAATCTTGAACCATATAACCCATTTAGTAAGAATGGATTTGTAAGGCATCTTGTAATAAGAGAAACAAAGCAAACAAATCAGATAATGGTAATTTTTGTCACTCGCTCAGGGACACTGCCAGGAATTTCAAAACTTACTGAGGAGATTTCTTCTATCAAAAACATCAGATCCTTTTGGTGGGTCGAAAACAATCAAATCTCTGATGCTGTTGTTTTTGAAAAAAAACATCTCATCTATGGTTCACCATATATAGAAGAAAAAATCAGTGATTTTAGATTTAGAATATATCCAGAGACATTTTTTCAACCGAATTCAAAAACAGCAGAAAAAATGTATTCTCTTCTTAGGAATATGATAGATGCACGAAGTATAAAGTCAGTACTCGGACTCTTTTGTGGCAGTGGTCCGATTGAAATTTTTCTATCGCAGAAAGCAGAAAAAATAATCGGCATTGATAATAATAATGCAAATATTTCTACAGCAGAGGAAAATTGCGAAGTAAACAATATTAGAAATTGTTTTTTCCATTGCCAGACATCAGAGAAATTTTTGTCTTTATTATCGCAGAATAAAGATACATTTGACCTGCTTGTTGTGGATCCTCCAAGAGGCGGATTAACAGAAAAATCGATAAAACACATCCTCCAGATTAATCCTCGAGAGATGTTGTATGTATCGTGTAATCCATCAACCCTTGCAAGGGATCTTTCAATATTGACTGAAAATGGATATACTGTAAAAATAGTGGTTCCGGTTGATATGTTTCCTCATACATCGCATGTTGAGACCTGTTGTCTTCTTAAATCTTCGAGATAACCGGGATTTACCAGACCTTATTACTATTGATTTTTTAAGGCGCATCAATCTGTTTTATCAATTATTGCTTTTGATACAGGGCATTCAAGTCCAAAAGAATTCACTGCTTTTACACGTAATTCATTTCTTCCATTATGGATATTCCACTTAAAATTGTCCTTTGATTTCGTCCAAGCACCACCATCAATACTAATAAGATAGTGCGAAAAAACAGCAGCGTTGGTTGAAAGAGAAACATTCAAGATATTATCTTTTTGATAGACAAGATCAATGATAGTTTTATTTAATGTCCAGTAGAAATCACTAATTCTGTTACTCGTTTTTCCATACTCAGGAGATTCAACAGGTATTTGAGAATCATCCCACCAAAGATATAAATCACAGTAATACTGACTCATTCCCTGTTCAAGTTCTCCAGGAAAAGGATTCCCGAGAAAATTATTTCTTAACGGTATCGCAAACCTTCTATAATTTGAAAAATCACACTGGTTTTTTATTTCATCCCCTGATATTTTTTTGCCTGAAGAATAAACAACCTGAATTTCATTTGTTCTATCCTGTTTCCAGAGATTTCGTATCTCAAGAGCATTCAAGGGAATTCCTTCGTGTTCAAAATGACAATTCAATTCAGGGTCTGATGAATTCCCTGTATCCATAAGTATCCATTTATTAAACTGATCACTCCAGACCTCAGCAACACAATGATGATTAAGGATTACCTGTCTCGCAGTAAATCCAAGAGAAATCGCACACTGGGTAAAGATTGTTGAATAATGTGTGCACATGCATAACGCAATCGGCTCTTTATTTGTTGAGAGGATAATCAATGCATCCCATGGTGGACACCACATACTTTTCCCCCAATCCCAGCCCTTAACGGCTGTATGTCTTGCCCAATCCCTTAATAGAACAAATTTCTCAAGTTCTGTATTGCCCTTTTTTATAATATTATCAAGATTATATGTTTCCCTTATTGCCTTTGTTCTATACGTAGGCCACTGGTACGCAAATGGAATGCTTGTGGTGGTTATATCGTTTTTATCAATATAGACAACATTCAAATATTCAGGAGAAATTGAGAACTTTATTTTTCCTGAAATTAGAATCTGTTTAAGAGACGGAGTTTTCCTGGAATCATTTGTTTTAAGTATTACACTGATTTGAATAAATCTTTTCTTTAGCGGTTCATCAATAATCCAGGTATTTCCTTTTTTCTTAAGGTTATTCCATTTACCCCATTTTTCAGGAGAATACATGGCAGTCGAGCCACAGCGATACCTGAACGATATATCGGTTCCATCAGGAATATCCCCGGTATATACGAGTTTAAGATCTTCTGCTGTAAAAAAATCTCCGTGGATGCTTCGACCATCTGCAATTGATAATAAATCATAAACATTGCTCACAGCAGTGCCCTGTTCCGGGTATTGCTGCACCCTGAGACGAACAAGATACTCACCATTTCCATTGTTTATACCAAGATTATTAAAATCCCATTCTTCACCATTATTAAAAGATCTTGCTGAATGATTTGGATATATGGATGGCTCGATTAAAAGAGTTCCATTTCCACTGAATACAAACTCATTCAATCCTTTTTTTAGTATCCCTCCGGGAATTTTCCAGAAATACCATCCTGTTGTTCCAAATGATTTCCCTGTTTTAAGTTTATTTCCATTACAGGATAATTCAAGACCTGATGCTTGGAAGACAAACACCTCTGCATCCCCATACACAGGGTTTTTTAGAATAAACTGCTTTTTTGCAATTATACCCTGACCAATTCTCTCGAGATTTGTATAATGTGTCTGGCCTTCCTCATCTTGATAAAATGTGGTATTTCTAAGGGCTAATCTGTCATCATAAAATGAAACATTGAAATCGCGCGTCCACGCGTCAGGAATATCACCAATCGTTATTTTCTTTAACATAATCTCTGATGCATTGCAAAACATAGACATACCGCAAAAAACCAGTGTAAATAAGGCATATCCTTTCATTTTTTCCTCTCTGTAATTTCAATTAAGAAAAGGTTTCCCAACCTTCCTGAAAAACTACCATAGATCTTATTCCCTGAGGTCACAAGCAGGGTATTGACTGGTTCAAGAATAAGTTTATTATCCTGTGTTTTAAGGGTGCCCCCTATCTCAAAATTTCTTGTTGAAGGATTATATATAAACCATCGTGGAAGACCATCATGTTCACCTCCAATGCCAAAAATAATATTATCCACACAGGCAAGCGCCTGTATTCTCTGTTGTCTGAGGGGTTTCCCGAGATTAATCATCGTTTCTGATATCGGGTTAAACTCAACAATGTAGCCATCAAAAGTTCCGAGGTAAATCTTTCCATCTTCAGAAATCGCTGCAGCATCAAGTGTTGCCCATGCTTCTCTTCCCTTTACAGCAGGGAGTTGAAGGTTAAGTTTGTCCAGTTTTCTTGTCTGGGGATTATACCTGAACAGGAATCCATCTTTCCCGGCAGTGTATAAATTACCTTCATTATCAACTGCAAATGCGCGTGATATCTGATAACCATTTTTCTCGTATGGTCTTGTCCCTGATATCATTCCTATTTCTTTCTCTGTTCCATCTTTTTCATAAACCTTAAGAACTCCAAAGGCATCAAGAGTAATAATTTTTGTAAGTGTTTTATCCCACGTCCAGGTAATATTCTGATTAAATATCACGCTATCCACCTGAAGTGTATCATTAGAAAATTTGTTAATTCTAACAATATTATCCGTACCATCAATAAGAAGAATATCTCCCTTAGAAAAAGGATTCTCAGGTATAATTCCATAGATTGTTCCATTGCCTGTATTGACTAATTTTGTAATATTCCTTTGATATGGTGGAAAGGGAATGTTAACAATCTTCAGGGAAAAATTTAGAGAACCCGCAGCAAATGTATTCAGGCAAACAAAGAAGGAAAAAATCATAAGACAAAAAAGATTTGTGATATTTTTCTTTTTATTCATTATTGCCTCCAAAGTGTTTTCCCTGCGCTTAATTTATTAAACCTGACTATTGAATAAGGCATCATTTTGCCCCCGCCGGCAGAAATGAATTTCATATAGATTGTTCCATCACTTAAAACACAAGCACCCTGAGCATATAGAGGATTTAAATCCGGATGATTCTTGACCCGAATGATACCAAGGCATTCTGTCTTTTTCCTGTCAGGATTATATCTCATAAGATACGGGGTCTTGTCAACAACGTTTGTATAATAAAAACAGCCATCTTTTCCAAGTACTCCTGCATGTTGATCTCCTCCTTTAAGGCCATCGGGTCCAGATATAGCATAATGTCTACATATAATAGAACCATTTGTATCATTTTTTTTATTTGAAAATTCTATAGATGCCAAATCAAACTCCATAACATAATCTCCACCAATTGCACACGCAAAGATTTTCTTATTATTCTTTGAAATCACCATTACATAGGGATCTTTATATTCTCCAGGTCCCTCTAATTTTACAGAAAGATCATATAAACTGTCTATAAGAGGATCGTACATCCATATAATTCCGGCCCTGCCAGTTCCAAAAACCCTTCCATAATTATCGATAGCAGTATACCTTGGAGAACCGCCAGTTGTCCCAAGGTCTCTTAAAGTTCCTTTATTGATATCGTATATTAAGAAGTGCTGTTTTGGGTCACTCCAGTAATATATTTTTCTTCTTTTCTTATCAATAGAACCACCCATGATTCCTTCTTGTTTTCGTAGTATTCCATGGTCAATAACAATGTTTGTTTTTGGGTTGAATGAAAAAAGGTGTCCTCCAGGATATCCAGTTGAACTTTCACCAAATTCAGGCCTATCAATAAAATTTTCGTTGCCCTGTTTTGTCGCTGCCCAGATAACCCCATCACTATCAACAAGAATTTTTGCATGAAATTTACTTTGCGAATCAAGACCGGTTCCTGTTTCTCTTGTAATCTTATGGGCATCAATAATATCATCCCATTTTTGAGTTCTCGGGTTAAATCTTACAAGATGTGCACTTGAACCATAATTTGCTGTGCCTACGTAAATATTTCCATCCAGCCCAACCTCGATGGCTGTATATCCACTGCCGTTATGCGCATAATCGGGAATTGGAAACATTTCACACTCAATAAAATTTTGTTTCCTTTCTTCAGAGAAACAGCAAATCAGAAAAACAAGCGAAAAAAAAAGCACACCCATAATCCTGCCGTATATATTTTTCAGGCGCATTTTCCCTCCTTAGTTATTTTTTTCGTTCTCCTTCTCCTCCATAAGAATGAACACTGGAGATTTCTTTTCTCCCTGCGTCGTTATTTTTTATGATAAGGTATCTTTGCTTGAAACCTTCATAATGATTTGCATATCTTTCTTTGATACATCTATCATGATTTCGAGGAATTTCTTTATATCAAAATCAGGACAGTTTCTCTTTATTCTGCAAAGAATATCATATAAGTTTTCTGCTGTATAAAACCCATTTTGCAATATTTCGTATAAGTCAATAAATTCTTCTTTTTTAAGGTTTCTCCAGTGAGAGAGAGATCTGCGATATACCTCCTCTTTCTTTATATTTTCAATGTAAGATTTGTATTGTTGATTGAGGAATGCTTCTGCATCGCTACCAAATTCACATTCAAACAAAAAATCAGGCAGCATTTCGACTCGCCTTCTAAATGCTTTTTGTGATTTAAGAAGATAAAAATTTCCGCAGGCAATGGGTATAAGTATAAATAACACAGTGAAATAAATACCTATAGCGGCCATTCCAACAACAATTGCAAAACCAGGTGTTCCATAATACACAATCCTGGTGTACTCGAGAAATGTACTTAAAACACCATTGGGTCTAAAACTCCCTATATGCCAGGGTATTATATCAACAAGCATCAGCACGATACCAATCAAAAGACCACGGATATAGCCATAATCTTGAGCATTTTCAGCATTCAATGTCGATGGAAATTTTAATAGATTTCCTAAACCTTTAGATTCTTCTGTTGACATGAGAGAAGAGAGCATCCGTAAACCGGAAATTACCTCTTCAATATTCTCTGCTATTCCTGATATTGGGAATTGCTTGTTTAGTTTTTTGCTCGAAAATACTGCAAAAAAAAGTTGAATTGGTTGGGTATCTTTACTTGAACCAGTAGATATATCTTTTTTTAGTACAAAAATTTGCCATTTACCAAAGGGAACATCAAACTCACGGTATTTCTCATACCCGAGTTTTGCAAGATTAATCCAGTTATCTTCACTGAAATAATTAAATTCCTTCCATCTGATGTTAATTGTCTCAAACAATTCTATTTTATCCACGAATATAGTTTATATTAAAAATTAATTTTATAAAACTCTTGACTGTTTTCTGTTTTCTGATAAATTTTATGTATGAGAATTGGAATTGGTTTTGACTTACATGTTTTCGAAAAGGGCAGGAAACTGATACTTGCTGGTATTGACATACCATACCACTCAGGGTTAAAAGGTCATAGTGATGGGGATGTTGTTTTACATGCAATTTCAGATGCAATTGCAGGGGCTCTTGCAATAGAAGATATTGGTTCAGAATTTCCGGATACTGATGCCTCGTTAAAAGGAATAAGCAGCAATATAATTCTGGAACACTATAGAAAAAAAATTGATTTTCACCATGGAAAAATTCTTAATATTGATATAGTGCTAATTGCGGAAAAGCCACTGTTAAAACCCTGGTATAATCGGATGAGGGAAAATATTGCAATAATACTAAAAATACAAACTTCACAGGTTGGGATAAAAGCAAAAACAATGGAGGGACTTGGGGAAATTGGCAAGGGAAATTCTATTGCCTGTTTTGCTTCAATCCTGATTGACCTGATCTGATTTATTAACAAATTTTGAAAGAGCAAAGGCAAATTCTGCCGCTGTTTGAAATCTCATAGCAGGATTATCGTGGGTCGCTCTTCTAAGGATTTCCTTAAATTCTTCTGGTACAGGAAGGTGCTCTGAAAGAATCTTCAGGCTTTTTTTATACTTGAAAATCACATCAGATAATCTTCTGAAATAATCATTGTCATTTTTTCCTGGCACATCAGGTATTGAAAGTTTAACAAGGATAAGTTCATCTATCAAAACACCTAAACTGTATATATCTGACCGAGCATCAGAATGACCTGTTTTTTGCTCAGGTGACGCATAGGATATATGACTGAATCTTCTTTCGCTTCCAGCCCTTTCAAAAAAATCTCTCTGCCACCATCTTTTTGGAACCTTTGCTATACCAAAATCTGTAATCTTCACTGTCTTTAGGTCGTTCGAAATCAAAACATTCTCTGGCTTAATATCCTTATGAACTATGCCATGTGCGTGAATATGTATAAGGCCCAGAGCAATCTTATAGCCAATTTCAATAAGTGTTTCAAACTTATATTTTCCGGGTTCATGGAGAAATTCATTGAGATTTTTTCCATCAACATACTCCATTATCATAGCGTATCTACCGTTGAATCTACCCCAGTTAAATACCTTAACAACATTTTCGTGGTTCAGTTGCATTGCTATATTGGCTTCTCTCTCGAATTGTTTGATGACCTTATTCTCACTCGCACCATGAACCTTTTCATTAAGAATCTTTATTGCAACGACCTTTCCATATGTTGGTTCCTGCAACTGAGAATATGCTTTATAGACAGTCGCAAACGCACCAACACCTATTTTTTCCTGAAGACAGTACTCTGAAAAATTCTTTGCCATTTTTAAAAAGTAATTAGTTCAAAATCATCTATTGACATTATATGTTTTGATAAATCAACAAGAGCAATTTGACGCAATCTACCATATAGTGCAGAAGTAAAAAGAGTCAAACAGCGATTATTAAACATTCTTTCGGGTGCATATGGATCATGAGAACGAACCAGCACATTTTTTTTGAGGGAATCCATTACTCTATAAAAGTAGTCCCTGCCAAGTTTAATCCTTCCACATAATGAACCGAGACATTCGCCTTCTTTATCTCTGAAATCCGCCCAGAGCACTCTTTCCCAGTTATCATCGCCAGGTTTTATTTTATCCCAGTCCTCAAGAATGGGTAAGTCAGGTAATCCCGCATGAACAGCAAGAAAACCATTTCCTGAAGCCGCCAGTGGAAAACTTTTAAATATCTCTGAGTATTCTTCTGCCTCGTTCTTGTCAAGAGAATCCCAGAAATTAGATGGAGAGACAGGCTCTATCATTGACATTTCGTGATTACCTGCAAGCAGGATAATACTCGGATATTGTTTCTGAGATGAGAGAAGAAAATCTATGTTTTCTTTACTCTTCTCTCCCCTATCAACATAATCACCGAGAAACACTATACAATGACCCTTCTTTGCATATTGTCGGACCACGAGTCGAGAGGCTTGAATATCTCCATGCGTATCTCCAACAAAAACAGCATATCCCTGCTTTGGAAGTTCAACAATATTTTTCATGATGAAATAGGCATACACATTTATCTTAAAGTTTCTCGATTGAAAAACCAGGCAAAACAGCTTTTATAGGCCGTGGAGGAGTCGGTCGGCCTGTCGCTCAATCGCGATCTGCTCTTCGCTCTTTAAGGGGGATAATCCCCCTTAATTTTCCCCCTACTACGTGGGGAACGCATCTTTCCCCACTCCTCTTTCATCCAACCTATGAAATGCTAATCGGTCGGATTCTTTCCCTTCGACTCGGCTCGGCCATCCGCGCAGGTCTTCGCCTGCTCAGACCTATACGCCGTCTTGCAAACTACGCCTCGGTCAGCGCGCTCACCTTCTCGCGCTTAGTGCTATACGGTGCTCTTTCTTCATCGCACCAGCACCGCTCCATTCGACTCCTGTTCATTGCACTAAATAAAATGTAGGCCGTGGAGGAGTCGGCGGCCTCGTCTTTCCCTTCGACTCGGCTCGGCCATCCGCGCAGGTCTTCGCCTGCTCAGACCTATACGCCTTCGCTCCATTCGACTCCTCTTCGTTGCACTAAATAAAATGTAGGCCGTGGAGGAGTCGAACCTCCAGCCTTGGCATTAAGAGTGCCCTGCTCCGCCAGTTGAGCTAACGGCCCATACCAGAATATTATAATATTTCTTGAGTTTTTTGTAAATTGCGAAATTATATCTTTTTTCTGTAGTGGGTGTATTTTATTGAATTTTGGAAATTCGAAGGAAAAAGAAAAACAAGGGACATTGTTCTGGGGAATTTATTGATTCTCCATCGTTGAGACATGCCATGGCATGTCTCTATATTATTGGTGTTGGAATGGTATGCTTCATCTTTTGCAATTGCCAGAATTTTATCTACAAGGTCAATAAATGGTTGTTGGTCTTCTTCTGATATTACAGAAAAATGTTTTTATACCGACGGTTTTTTCTTGCCACTGAACATATTAAATTACCTCCTCCCTCTCCTATCAAATTTTTTGTGTAGATAAAATATAAAACGCCATCTCCCACACACACAAAAAAATAGAATGTCCTAATTGTTTTTTTTCATTGGTACAGAAGGGTTTTAGAAAACATAACTTCAATCTTTCTGTTATTTCTATTGTGCAAGAGATAAAATGTTCTGTTTTTAATATATTTTTATAGGAAAGTAAACCATACTGTTGTTATTAAGAAAGATGTAGAAATAAGGTAGATGAAAATAGGGATACAAAGTAGAACGAAAAATATGGACGGGTAAAATCAGGACTATCCGCATTTATCTTAGGATATACGATACCAAGAGAATTCGAGAGAAAAATGATGAGGCAGTTATTGTTAACAAAGAATGCTGATTCTCCCTGTTTTGCTCTTGACAAACTGGGACAATACAAGCCATATCCATACTTTTAATTCCATTTCCCCAGATAAATAATCTCTTCCTTCTCTAATTCCTTTTTTCATTGTTTCCCAGTCAGAAACATTTCCTTCTCGAGACGATATGCGTTTAAGTGCCTCTAATTGCTTCTGATAATCAACCTTTTTAATATAAGCATTTTCCACTGCTTCCCTGATAAGTGCAGAATAGACACACTCTTTCTTTGGCAAGATTTCGCAATAACTTATGCTCTTCTGGCGTTAAAGTAAAAGGTTGCGTCTTGAGAAATCTCAATAATTCTGGGATCCTTGCTGCCCAATGTTTTTGTTTTGATTTAATCGAATTTTATTTAGACACTACTGACACAAAAATAATAGGTAAAAAGGTGAGCAAAAAATTCAGGGAAAGATTGGTGTTATCTCAGGCAATAGATTTTTTATTTCTTTTAAGTGTCGTGGTGTAAATTCAACTGAATCACTTATCAATTGTAATGCGGTTTCAAAAAGGTGTATGTCTGCTGGTGGAATAAAAGATACAATATTCTGGCTTATTGCCCATGAAATAGCAATCCTAGCAATTCTTGTGTTTTCTATTGGTTGATACCAGCAATTCGGATATTTCTGCTTCATTGTGTTGTCCTGCCACTTTCCAAGCGCCAATGATTTTATACCGATAAGGTCAATGTTTTTTTGTTCTGTAATACGGATAATTCTTCCTCCAAAATTTGACGAAAGAAAACAGAATATATTAATTGGAAATATCACGAAATCAAAGTCATATGCATCAAGCGCGGAGATTGCTGATTCCTCTGTGTGTGCACTAAAACCAATACGAGCAACAATACCCTGTTTTTTTGCCTCAATTGCTGTCATAAGCACGCCATCTTTTGAGCAGGCGGGCTCAACATCATTTTTTATGTCCCTAATTCCGTGAATCACATAGAAATCAAAGTAATCTGTCTTAAGCCGCTTTCTTGATTGAATTAATTCGAACAGTGAACCCTGTTTATCCCGTCGGGTTGTTTTACACGAAAGAAGAACATTGTTTCGCCTTCCACTGAGTGAATTCCCGAGTTTTATCTCAGCATCACCATACGTCGGCGCAACATCAAAAAAATTGACCCCTGCAGAGATTGCCTCATCAACGACCCTATCCACCTGGTTTTGGGTAATTCCCGAAGCCATCAATCCCCCAAACCCTATAACTGATATCAAACCACCATCACTGAGTTTTCTCTTAGGTATCAAGCGCATTTAGTTATAACCCTCCTCATCTCTAATGCTTGATTCTATCCAATAGAATACTCGCCTCACAGGGTACGTCATGTTTCCATGCTTTGGTTCCTTATTATCTTTAAGATAATACCATGGATGTTAAGATATATTTTTTAAAACCAACGCTCATTGTCTTGTTTCTCTTCTTTTGCAAAGCAAGATCAGGATGAATTTTTCATTCCCCTCTTTTAGAGGGGTTTCTCGTAGAAACAGAGTGTTTAACTCTCGTTTCTCACTCTGTCAAAAGAGAAGGAACCTAAAATCCCCCTCACCCCCTTTTTCAAAGTGGGAATTAGGGGGAGGCCTTTTCAAATAGGGAACTTGTGGGTAAGGGATAGCCCCAGGCACTCGCGGGGGCAAACCCCCTGCTCCCCTACGATTCTGAGGCGCTGCGCGCCTGGCCCGAATGTCTTCGTGAAGGGGGGTTTCCCCTTCACGAGATAAATCAACTTCCCCCCAGGCACTCGCGGGGGCAAACCCCCTGCTCCCCCACGATTCGGGGGCGCTGCGCGCCTGGCCCGAATGTCTTCGTGAAGGGGGGTTTCCCCTTCACGAGATAAATCAACTTCCCCCAAGCACTCGCGGGGGCAAACCCCCTGCTCCCCCATGATTCGGAGGCGCTGCGCGCCTGGCCCGAATCGAACGGGCAACCCTCTGCTTAGAAGGCAGATGCTCTGTCCTATTGAGCTACAGGCGCTATAGAAAGTATATTTTTTTTTATCCTAACAGTCAAGATGTTATAATATTACAATGGACAAAAAACAGGGAATAACCGGATTAAGAATTATTAATCTTGTGATGTTGGTTGATCCTTTAATACTTCTGGGAATTGCTTTTTATATGAAGAATCATCTTGGGTATGAACCATCCCCAGAGTTTTACGAGGTCAATGAGACAATTCGTATAGTGCAGTATTTTCTCTATCTTTCGGGTCTTGGAGTTTTTTTCTTTGTTGATGCCATAATGCATCCCTTAAAAAAGCGCATATCTGAGAAAAGTGATACGGCATCCAGGATTAAGTATAATATTGTATCAATGGCAGTCCTTGATTATATTGGAATATCTGGTTTTATTGGTTTTCTAATTTCTGGCAATCTGCCATGGGTATTAATCTTTTGTATTATTGCATTTTTTTCGAGGTTGAGGTTTATTAATAAAAATGCCTGTATCTCGACCGAGAGTTCAACATAACCCTGTTGATTTAATTTTGTCTGTGAGTGTATAATTGTTATATACGCGGGATTATCTCAATGGTAGAGTGCAAGCTTCCCAAGCTTGAAATGCGGGTTCGATTCCCGCATCCCGCTCTTTAATATTAATATGGAAAACAAAATTATCTATAAATGTGAGCATGTTAAGAATCCTTTGATTATCGATGGGATACTCGATGAAGACGCTTGGTCTAATGCTGAAACTCTCGAGTTTTTTATACCTGTTTCTTTTAAGACACCTATTTCGAAAACAGAGGCAAAAATTCTATATGATGATAGGTACCTTTATATTGGGTTTAAGTGTTATGACGCAGACATCAAAGCAACCTATACCAACAGGGATAGTTATACCTGGGAACAAGATGTTGTTGAGGCATTTATAAAAACATCAATAATTGAACCTGAGTATTTCGAGTTTGAATTTTCACCGATTAAAACAATTTTTGATTCGTTTTTACCTGGAAAAGAATATCGTTCACAAGTTATAGAATGTTCAAAATGGAATTGCGATGGGATAATTATCGGAAGTTTCATTAAAGGGACATTAAACGATTCATCTGATATTGATGACTACTGGTCTATTGAGATTGGAATTCCCTTTGAAGGACTTCCTACATTAAAAGGGAAAATTCCCAATAAGAATGAAAAATGGATTTTCCATCTTGCAAGATATGATTATTCTGCTTACATAAAATATACAAGAGAATTATCATCTTGCGCGCGTCTCACAACAAGAGATTTTCATAATCTCGACGATGGCCTTTTGCTCGAGTTTAAATAGATTAATATGTACAAAAAAATCTTATCGTCAGGTATATAATTAGCATTGTAATAATAAGTGCAAGATACACCGGCATTATAATATATAATGCAATGAAAAAGATAACGCCCACTGGGGCAACGATAATAAATAAAATACCCTTTATCAATTCTTTCTTTTGATATTTAATATCCCTAAAGAGATCCCTGTCAGTTCTTGTATAACCACATACCTTGCATCTCTCAATGTCTCCAGGATTATCAAAACTACATTCAGGACATACCCATATAGTTCTGTTTTTAATCTTCAGTTCTTTTTCAGTGACCTTTATTCTTTCCATAATGTAAGGCATATCCATTATTTTCTGTGCTCTCTGGTAGAAGTCAAGCGCTTTTTCGAATTCATTTCTATGAAAATAGATGTCTCCAATTGCAACATAGGCATTGACATTTTCCGGTTGTTTTTCTATTGTATAGAGCCAGTTCTGTAGTTGTTTTTCTTCATCAATATGCTGTTGAATTTTTTCTTTTGAACCAACTATTGCACGAATAATCAAATCTACAAGTGGCAGAGGAACAATAGAGAATATTCCAAGAAATATGTTTTTATTATAACGAAATGGAAGTATTAGAATTGCGATGGAAATCAGCAAACAGAAAATAAAAATTATTGCCTCAGATGTTGTAAGATCTTTTTCAATATATCTTGCAACAATATAATAGTAAAACTCAATACCAAGTATTATCAGAACAGCGCCGAGCCACAATCCTAAAAAGTATCCGTCAAACATTTTTAATGCTCCGAAGATTTAACCACATCAAGCACAAATCTGAGATTTTCGGCTGCCTCCTCTATTGTAGTAAAGTCACAGTGCTTACCTTCGAGAAACATATAAAATTGTTCTGCCTGATAGAAATAATAATTCTGTGCCTCGTCTCTGAATTCGCAGATTTGCTTCCATTCTCCTGAATCATCATTGGCAAAAAATATCTTCGAAAGAAACTTTGATACAAAGACATACTTTAGGTTTCCATCTATGCCAGCAAGGTCTATAATCAGTTCATTTGGCTTCTGAAAACCATTACAATAAAAAGCAACAAGTTTTCCATTAAATTGTCCAGCAACAACAGTTGAATCATCAGTTTCTATTGCCTCTCCAAAAACAAGATTAGCACACAATCCACAGCCCTTTTCAGGCCGGCCTATAATCCACTGAGCAAGATCAATCATATGAGTAACAGAGTCCCTCAAAATTCCACCACCCATCTCTTTTTTTGCGAAATAAATTTGAGAATAATCTGGCCTGTATTTCCTATAGTCCTGCGCACAATAAAAGTTAGCCATTTTAATCTCTCCGATTATTTTTGAATCGACAAGTTCCTTGATTTTCCTGTACGACGGAATACTACGCCGGGTAAAAGCAACACCACAGGGGATTTTTTTTTCTCTAACAATTCTTATAAGTTCATCCACACCATCAAGTGTTACTGCAAGGGGCTTTTCTATTAAAAACGGAACTTTTGCAAGGGCGCATTTCTTTGCCATCTGGACATGATAATTTGCGGGTGTTGCAATAAGAACTGCATCGAACTGCGAGAAATCAATAGAATGAAAATCATCAAAAGTCTGCTGGATAGGATAAGCGTGTGTCAATTCCTGTAGTTTTCTTTTATCTACTTCGCAAACAGATACGATAAACTTTCCTGTGCGCAAAAAACCATCTATATGTTTTTTACCAATGCCTCCACCGCCAACTATGAGAATTTTTTTCATTTTTGTGTGTATCCTCCATCCATCAGGATATTTTCTCCTGTTATGTACGAGGAAGCATCAGAAGCAAGAAAAACCACAGGTCCCTTAATATCTTCCCCATCAGCCATTCTTCCGAGGAATGTTCTTTTTTTATATCTTTCAACAAATACCTTGGGTTGGTTTGAGTAAAGCCCCCCTGGGGAAATACAGTTAACCCGTATATTGTATTGTCCATATCTTGCTGCAAGATACCTTGTAAGAGAAATTAAACCTCCCCTGTGAAAAAAATAATCCGGCGGCGCATCCATATCTGTGCCCTCATATAAGGTAAAATCAGGGCCAATAACACCCATCATTGAAGAGATATTTATTATAGTTCCTGTTTTTCTCTGAATCATATTTTGAACAAAGATTCTTGTTGTATTCATAATACCTGTTGCATTTATTTTCATTGAAAGATCAAAATTTTCAATTGGGTCATCGTAATGTTTCATTGGTCGTAAAACAGCATTATTCACAAGTATATCCACCTTATTTTGCTCCTTCAAAATTTTTTCGTAGAGTGCAACAATACTATTTGTTTCTCCTATATCAAGATACCCTGAAAAAACATTATAGTTTTTCTCTCTTAGTTCAGCAGCAAGTTTTTCACACCTATCAATATTTCTTGATACTACATAAACTATTGCACCTGCTTCTGCCAGCCCTTTAACAATAAATCTTCCGTATTGTCCAGCACCACCGCTTACAACAGACACTTTATCCTTAAGACAGAATTTGTCAATTATCCCCATTATTCCTCCAAATTTATTTCAGAAATATGTACGGGTTTACCTGTTTTTCGTGATTCAATTCCAGCAATTACTGCCTTTATTATCTCAACTGTTTCCAAAAATGGAAAAGGATACTTATGTTCTACAAAAAATTTCACAATATCTTCAATCTGTTCCCTAAACATATAGAAACTGTCAGAGGTTTCAATTGTAAATGTATTTTTTTCACAAAAAATATCATATCTTCCAAAGATCTTTGAGTTATATATCACCTGAAGTAGAGACTTCAAGCCATTTTTGTGATTGATAAGGGCAAGATTAAGATGTTGGTCTCCAGTATTAAATACAGAATCAATGTTAATACCTGTAATTGCACACAATCCTTCGATAGCATGAACACCGTACCTCTCCCATGATTTTGACATTATTCCGCTGATGTATTCAATCCTACCTGCAGCAGAAAGGTCTAGTGATTTTATTTCCCTCGCGTACCTTAAACTCGAACACGACATAATAAGTTTGCCTTCTTTGTACCAGTTATAAAATGTTTTGAGGTCATCAATACTATCCGCAAGAGGTTTATCAATAAAAACAGGGATATTTGCATCAATAAATGGTTTTGCAAGATTAACATGCGTTGAACCAATATCTGTTGTTATCACAACCCCATCAACATAACCAATCGCCTGTTCTGGAGAATCAATCACATTATCAATAAATGTTGTTTTTGAAACCTGTTCGGATATACTTCTGTCCTGGGTCCAGACATGGGTTACCCTTGTATTTTTAATCCCGAGGTTATTTTTGTTCTTATAAAGATAATCAACAATTACAGGGTATCCACATTTTTTAATTAATTCAGAATCATATGAACCGTTTATTATTGCGCTCCAGGAATAAATGTGACCATTTCCTTCGTTTGTTCCAATAAAAGCAATTTTCAGTATTTTTTCCAAGGTATATCCTCCTTAATCTCGATAAACTTTTGTCCTTAAGCCAATCTCTTAAATCCTTCCCGCGCAACATTTCCCTTTAATATCCGCTGAATATTTCCCTTTTTAATAAGGCAACCTATTCTGCCAAACACACGGTCGAGTTCTGAAATATATCTGTTTACATCCTTTTCCTTATGGGCATAGGAAACATAAACTGATTTATATGCAAGGTAACCTGCCTTTAACATTTCTCTTGTAAAAAATGTCTGGATTGCCTGCGAGTTACTACCATAATCAAAAGAAAATGTTGTAAGTGGCGGTATACCTGATATTTTAATTTTAATTCCATTATCCTTTGCTGATTTTAGCCAGAGTTCTGTAATCTTATTTCCGATATGAATAAGGTGTTGTGGAACATTCTTCTCTTTCATTTTTTTGATTGTCGCCATAGCAGCCACAGGCCCGATTCTTTCGGTCCAGTAAGTACTGCTGATGAAACTTTTTGATGTTGCCATATCCATTATCTTGCCCTTTCCAACAATCGCAGCCATCGGAAATCCATTACTGATTGTCTTTGCATATACAACAATATCCGGCTGAACCTTTAAGATTGTATGAACACCACCAACGGTCATTCTAAAACCACTGGTAATCTCATCAAAAATCAATACTGCATTGTTTTTCTCTGCAATCTCCCTTACTTTATGAAGAAAATCATTCTCAGGCCATGTACTTCTTACTGGCTCCATAACAATTGCCGCAAGTTTGTTTTCCCTGGTAATCTTGAGAAGTTCATCTATTTTGTTATAGTTAAAAGGAACTGATGTGCCCCTGAGGCATCTCGGAACGCCTGCGGGGTCAAGACCCGGAAGAAGATGTCCATCAAGGTTTGAATTATCTCCAATATTAGCTGAAATATACCAATCATGCCAGCCATGATAACCGCAAAAAGCAATCGTATCTTTTCCTGTATATGCTCTTGCAATTCTCACAGCAATTGCCATTGCTTCTCCACCACAACGTGCAAATCTTACCATATGTGCCCAGGGATGCATCTTCAAAAGTATCTGTGCAAGCTCTACCTCTTCAGGACAGTTTAGAGTACTCATTGAACCCTGTTTTATTGCGCTTATTACCTTTTTATTTACATCAGAATCCGCATATCCGAGAACACACGAACCAATACCAAATATTGAAAAATCCTTAAAAATATTTCCATCAAGATCCCACACCTTTATTCCCTTTGCCTTTATATAATATGATGGCCAACCATCTGGAAGGAAAAGTTCAGCATACTTTGACCTTAACCCTCCACCGCCAGGAATAATTTTTTTTGCTTTCATCCAGAGAGCAGGCCCGGTTTTTATTCTAAGCATATTCTCCTTTCTTTACGATTTCTGATACTATCAGAAACATTCTGGTGTTTTTATTTCCTGTTTCGCTTTGATTGTCTATCTGCTTCCTTTATTTTTTTGTCTTTCTTCTTGATGATTTTACGAACAATCTGTTCTGAATTTCTGAAGAAAATTCTTTCAATATCAGACATTATAAATCCTGTTTTCTTGAATGCCCTACACATTGCCTTTATCTGTTCGTAAACCAAAAGCGCAGGAGCAACCGGAAAACTTGCTGTAATCGAATGAGTTTCTTCAGCAATAAAAGCCCAGTCATACCCAAAACCAACGCACCTACCTCGTAAAAATGCAACGGGTATATCGCTTCCGTATAGAATTTTTTCTGAACCAAACTCAGAAAATACAATTGTGAAAACTTCGCTATCGGTTACAGCAGCAGTATCAAGGTAGATATTTCGTTTCATCAATTGTTTGAGAGAACCAACTGCGTCCTCAATATATTCAGGGATAAATGACCTTCCGCAGTGCGCTAAATTCCAGACAACATCAGGGTATTTTTCACTTAGATAGTATAAATCCTCCAGATTTAAGGAATCAGAAATTCCCGGTCTTCTTGAAAGATGAAGGGTAATAACAAGTCCATACTTGTTTGCTATTTCTACTTGTTTCATAGTTAAATAATCAGTAATTCTTGCATCCTCAGGATTTTTTGCAAAACATTTATATGGCTTAAGGCCTACGCATTCTTTTTTTTTAACAATATCCTCAAGATATAAATTATCCATCAGAGGGTTTACCAGGGCAAGAAAAAAGAGATTATTCTTTTTAGCAGAGTCAGCAGCATAATTATTTTGTTTGATTAAATCAGATGTAGTACAGGGCCACCCGGTTATGATGCCAGTGCATTTTCTTTCTGGAAATATTAGTTGCATATTATAAAGAACTGTATCAATATCACAGGGTAGATAAACCCTTAATGAATCCGGGACATCTCCGTAAAAACTGTTATCCAGAAACGAGTGAATATGAAAATCAAAAATATTTTCAGGGATAACATGCTTGATTTCATCCCATATTCTTTTATCTACCTGCTCTATTTTAATATTCATAGGGAGTTTTTAGACACCGGCTAATTATTTTTATGACATATCTTGCAGAGTTTATGTCCGAAAATATTGAGGGCATTTTTTCTTAATATCAAAAGTTTCTCGGCATCAGAAATATCAGCATTGTCAATTCTTGCTCTCTGTGATGGCGAAAAATATAAAGGTGTATCAGTGCCATATAATATCTTGTGGGCGCCTATATTTTTTACAGCCATTTCTATAAGTCCGGGGAAAATAGAACGAAAACTTGATGTATCCGTAAAAAGATTATTTTTTTTGCTTTTCAGGATTGCATCCATCTGAAGGGTTAATCTTTCTGTGTCTGAACAACCAAGATGCGAGATTATAATTTTTACTTCAGGAAAACCATCCGCAAAGTCAACAAAATCTTCGGGCATACAGTTATCCTGCCCACTGTGAGATTGAACAATAAATCGATTTTTTGCCGCAAATTCAAAAATCCTGCCTCCATACTCTTTTATCGGATATCCATGCAATAACGGATGTATCTTGATTCCAGCAAAAAATTTTTCTTTTGAAAAAACCTCTGCCTGCACGAATGTTTCAGGACGCATCGGGTCAACAACAATCCAGAGTAAAAACCCCTTTTTTCTCTTAATTAAAGATACTGCCTCTATATTTGCGGAAACAGGGTTTCCTGGTTCAGGGAAAAATGCTTCTAAAGGAGAAACAATGGTTACCTTTGTATTTGCCTGTTTCGCTCTTTTTCCAACAACATCAATGGCCCCGGACATAATATCAGTGTAAATTTTATCTTCTGCAAGGTAATCCCCAAAATGTGCGTGTACATCAATTGCCTTAATCTGTTTTGTTTTCATTTTCCCATTCAAGATTTAAAAATTCAGGAAACTTATTTTTCATCCATTTTCTAAAATTATAGAGGTCATCCCTGGAGCAAAATGGGTAGGGTCTTCGACATCGAAGGGATGTCTTCAGGAAATAGGCAGTTCTACCAATAAGACGGTCAATAGCACTATCCTCGCATTTCTTATCGAACAATGGATTTAATCCTTCAAAAATAATCATTCTTACCTTTTCACACCATGAATCAAGTTCTGACCAATTCTTTTCAAAAAGAAGTTTCTGCATATGTAAAAGGATTGACGGATTCAGATAAACAAGCGAACTACAGGAACCAACTGCACCACATCTACCGAGTTTTGAGAGTAAATGTTCACCAATAAAAACATTAAAGTTCTTACTGAGGTCAAGACATGCCTTTTCCTTTTGGTTTTCAGGAACATTGATGCCCTTAATGTGAAAAACTGATGGTACATTTCTGTTAATATCATTCAAAAGTTCAACGGACAAATTTTTCTTCATTCTTTCACCTGCGCAATAAACAGAAATTGGTATTTTCCCCACTGTTTTAGAAACATCATAAAAAAATGAAACCACACAGTCATCAGGAACACTTAGCCAGAAAGGAAGGGCAATTTGAATTGCATCTGCACCCTTTTCTACTGCATATAATGCCTTTTTTATTGCTCCACCCGTGTAGGTTGAGGTACAACCAATCATTACAGGAATACCTGCATTTTTACATTCTGCTATTGTTGCATCTGTAATTTTACAGAATTCCTCAAATTCTTGTGCGTAGAATTCACCTGTTGTGCCTCCTGTATAAATTCCAGGAATTTTCGCCATACAACAACTTTCTATGTCCTGGCGATATGTTTTTTCATCAAATGTTTCGTCATCATTCCACGCAACAGGTAATCCCGCCCATATACCCTTAAAATTTTCTCTTGTCAGCATTTCCCCTCCCCTTAAAATTTTCCGTAATCGTCAACGATATTCTTCATTTGTTTTATCCTTTCTTCATCAGCCCCTGGTGGAACCTGATCTCCTGCAGCAGCCATAATCCTGAAATTTTTACTTTTTGTTTCAAGCCAGTTCATAACGGCCATTTCAAATTGATTGATGTCAATAGATTTATACCATAGGCCTGGTGCAATTCCCCCAGAAAGGATAAAATTATCCCCTGCTTCAAGTCTACACTCTTCTGGTGTAAGATCTCCAGCCGGGGTAGGAGTGATTGCATCTCCGCAATCAGCGCCTGTTTCTGATATCATTCTAATACTATTTTTCAGTTTCCCATCTATATGAACAGCAATCTTTTTGCCTGCGACATGGAATCTTTTTATCGCCTCAACATAAAACTGCCTTGACCATTTATTAAAAAACGAGGGTGGCTGGATATCAGAAGAAAAATTATCGCCCATCATGATTATTTCAGCGGGTGATTCGCATAGTAAATCTACTGCTTTTAGATTGTTTTCATTAACGCTCTCCACAAATTCTTTAACTGCATCCTCAATATCAAAGCTTGCATAGATTGTTTTTTCAACGCCCATCCATGCATTAAGAAGTTGCCCCATTGCACTATATCCAAAGGGCATATAAACAACTCCAATATCTCCAACAGCATTCCTCCAGTGATTATAACTTTCAAAACAAGGATAGAAAACTCGCGAGGTTAATGCATACTGTAAAATTCTTAGGTCATCTTTTGTCTTAATCCCCCACTGATAAATAGGCCAGGAATATGACTTTTGCTCCCATATCCTTCGCCTTTTAATACTCCCGAAACGCGTCTTATATTCCCATACAATAGACGGGGTACCTTTAAAATCTTCTTTATAAACAAGGTATTCAACATTTGACTGATATTTTGCGGTCCAGCCAATACCGAGAATTGGAACATAAAACCCTGCATTAAATCTTCTATGAATATCCAATAAACCAGTATCTGGTTCATCATACGGCATAGTTAAATCCCATGGAAGATTAAAATGGTGATAATACCAGTGGGAAAGATCAAGAATAAATGGAACACAATCGGGTTTTTGTCCCTGAAAAATTGAAAGTATCCTTTCTCTTATGGTCATTAGCTTTCTTATGCATCAAGTCCCATTGAACGAAGATTCTTAAAACTTATCTCGACACTATCAAAAGGATCTCTGTTGCAGGTATCCTGCTCAACAACCAGCCATTCAACACCAGAGTGTTTACATTTATCAATGATTTCCTGCCAGTTAAGATTTCCCTCTCCAACCTCAAACATTGTGGGTGTATTATCAATAATTCCCATATCCTTTAGGTGAACAATTTTTATCCTGTCTTTCATCTTTTCTATCCATAAAGCAGGATCCCCACCGCCATACTGTATCCAGTATGTATCAATTTCAGCAAATAAACAGTTCTTATCGCTTTCGTCATATATAATATCAAGACCTGTTCTTCCAGAATATTTTATAAGTTCAAAAGCATGGTTATGATAACTCAAATCCATGCCTTCAGAAAGTATTCTTCTACCTATTTCAGAGCACTCCTCTGCAAATTTTTTATATCCCTGTTCATTGCGCATATCCTGAGGCATTGAAGCAATCACAATGTGTGGACACCTCAAAATTTCGTGCTCCTCAATAATCTTATCAAACTCATTTTTTAATCTTTCGTATGAAACATGCGTAGCACAAACAAGAAGACCTGCCTTGTCGAGCATTTTTTTAAGGTAATGGGTATCAACACGACCGAGAGCTGATAATTGAACATTATTATATCCAATCTTTTTTACCCTGTTAAAGGTTTCCATCATATCTGCTGGTTTTTGAACAAACTGCCTTAATGTGTAGAGAGTTAACCCTATCTTCATTTATTCCTCCTTGAGTTAGAACTTCGCCTGCTTGACTTTTTTCTTCCATAAGGAAGAAAATTTAATAATGTATCAA
>Ga0116147_1001250_pt1 | contig 28313 bp, 25 predicted proteins | sample AD_JPNHG3_MetaG_FD_89749 | JGI IMG/M metagenome (GOLD analysis project Ga0116147, IMG submission 89749) | Active sludge microbial communities of municipal wastewater-treating anaerobic digesters from Japan - AD_JPNHG3_MetaG | ecosystem: Engineered > Bioreactor > Anaerobic > Digestate | place...
CTTATTACCTGAAAGAACTCGAGTTCCGGTACAATAACCGACGAAACGAAATATTCAATGTTCTCTGTCAGTATATATGTGACTTTACACCTCTTGTGCCAGATAGGGAGTAATCACCAAAAAATTTGTTCCCTCCTTCCTCTATGGTTTGCCGGTCTTCAACCAGGGAAAATGCCCCAATAGTGCTAATGAAAACCAGTTGTTTCGTTAGAGCAATGAAAATGTTTATTTTACTAGTGTATTGAGAAAAGATATTTTTTGGACAAAGGGTTGCATTTTTATCATGGTTCAGATATTATTCGCCATAATCGTATCTGTTTTTCTCCGGATAAATCAAATTATAAGGGAGGCTTGGCCAGTGGATTATCGAATTGCAGGCGACAGGGCGTTGGTTGTGCGTTTCGGCACAGAAATAGACGAAACGACCAACAAGAAAGTAAGGGCCATGAGACAACTCCTGGAAAAAGAAAAGATCAAAGGCATTGATGAAGTGATTCCGACCTATTGCACCCTTTACGTATTCTATGACCCTTTCCAAACAACCCCCCAGGACTTGATTAAAAAATTGACCGAGATTGAAGGAAGCGCCGATGAGAGTCAACTACCCCCCCCAAGAGTATTAAAAGTACCCGTAGCTTACGGAGGCGAATGTGGTCCAGATCTTGATAACGTTGCAAAAGTTCATAACCTGACTCCGGATGAAGTGATCAAACTGCATGCTAATAAACCCTATCTTGTTTACATGCTGGGATTCACGCCGGGCTTTACTTTTTGTGGAGGGTTGGACGAAAATCTCGCGACTCCAAGGCATAAGGATCCAAGGTTGAAAGTACCAGCAGGCTCTGTTGGAATTGCCGGGAAACAGACCGGGTTATATGCTATCCAGTCGCCTGGTGGCTGGCAGTTGATAGGAAGGACCTACATGCGTTTCTACGATCCTTCGAAGACACCTCCTATCCCTGTTAGAGCCGGAGATTATGTTGAATTCATTCCTGTTTCGCACGAAGAGTTTGAAAAGAACCGGTCACAAGTTGAGGCCGATGGATCGCAGGATAAGGTCGAATTTTGGCAGCCTGGGGGAGAACCCGTATTTGAAATCTCCTCGCCGGGGATGTTAACCACTGTCCAAGACAGGGGCCGTTTCGGTTACCAGGAGTTGGGGATCTCCTGTTCAGGAGCCATGGACGAGATCTCGTTCAGACTGGCGAACCGGTTAGTTGGTAACGACGATAACGAACCGGCCCTAGAAATAACTGCTGTTGGGCCGACGATGAAAGTCCTCACATCGGCTTTGATCGCAGTCACAGGCGCAGACCTCTCTTTTGCAGTAAACGGCCAAACAAAGGATCCTTTCCAGTCCTTGATCGTTAATCCGGGAGATACGATTTCGTTCGGCCCAATAAAGAAAGGAATGAGGGCCTATCTCGCCGTTAACGGAGGATTAGCGGTTCCCGAGGTTCTTGGAAGCGCAACTACCGATTTAAAGATCAGGCTTGGTGGTTTTAAGGGAAGGAAGCTTGAAAAGGGAGATATTCTTAACAAACGCATTGCCCCTATTTTCGATTCTTTTATCGGTTTTTCAATTGACCCAGCTCCTTTCAGCTTCGGTGGAGAAGATTTCACTTTCCGGGTGATCCTGGGCCCCGAGGACGACCACTTTTCTAACGCAGGTATGGATACTTTCCTGAATTCAGAATACGAGATTTCGAACAATTCCGACAGGATGGGAAGCCGCCTTACTGGGCCTGTAATAGAGCATGGAGAAAAGGGTCCGAATATTGTATCCGATGGAATCACTTACGGTTCAATACAGGTCCCTGGCGAGGGTTACCCGTTGATCATGCTGAAAGATCGCCAGGCCATAGGTGGTTATACCAAAATTGCAACCCTTTGTTCTGTCGACGCTTTCCGATTCGGACAGATGAAACCCGGAGAAAAAGTCAGGTTCCAGGCCATTACCTTGTCGCAGGCACAAGATTTACTCTGGAAAATGGAATACGAACTAACGAAGGTCGGACTGAAAGAAAGGTATCTTGCAAGGACCGGAGCGAAAAAAGGTAACCTGTATCGATTCACCGATGGTGGTTCTATTTGTGACATTTTCCTTGAACATATGTAACAAAACACAGTTATGTTTCAACACTAATCATAGGAGGGATAAGGATGTCCAAGGTTGTGGATCTAAACTGCGATATGGGAGAAAGTTTCGGTCATTACACCCTAGGTTACGACTACGAGGTAATGAATGAGATCACTTCAGCAAACATAGCGTGTGGTTTCCATGCCGGGGATTTCATGGTCTTGTCAAAAACCGTGAAATGGGCTGTTGAAAAACAGGTCGGCATTGGATGCCACCCAGGTTATCCGGACCTTCAAGGATTTGGACGCAGGAACATGGATCTGTCTCCTGAGGAGATTGAGAATCTTACCCTTTACCAGATAGGCGCTATTTATGCTTTCGCGAAAGCCAACGGCGCCGGCCTTCAGCATGTCAAACCTCATGGCAATTTTTATATTCAGATCTACAACAATGCGATGAAGGGCGATTATGCAATGGCCCAGGCTGTCGGAAGAGCCGTTCAACGGTTCGATGACAGTTTGATCCTTCTCGGGTTGGCAGGAACAGCTATGGTGCAGGTCTGGAAAGATATGGGATTAAGAGTGGCTGAAGAAGTATTCCCCGACAGGGAATACAACGTCGATGGAACGCTGGTTTCAAGAAAAGTGAAAGGTGCAGTTATTACCGACCACACGAAAGTTGTCGAAAGAGCTGTCAAGATGGTGAAGGATGGCGGAATTTTATCGATCGACGGCAAGCCAATTCCTGATTTCCGTTTCGACACCATGTGCGTTCACGGAGACAACCCTGAAACCCTCCAGGTCGTTAAGAATATTGTCAAAGCTTTTAAAGATAACGGCATTGAAATAAAACCGATGAATTCCTTTATCAAGTAATAGATCAAGGATGTTGTTCAATGTTAACTATGCGCAACCGAAAGAAAGCAGAGCTACCAGTGATCTAACTACAGTATTACTCATGATAAAGGAGGCAGGACGATGGCAATTATGTCGGAATACCGCAATATTGTGATTGGGACGATACTTGCCTATTTTGCCTTTACCTTGTTCCTTGGTTATCTGGGCCGCTCTAAAGCTGACTCGGGAAAAGAGGGTTTAGCAAACTGGGCTGTTGCGGGAAGGAATATCGGTTGGATAATCCTTGGCCTCGCCTATTCCGCCACATATTTCAGTTCTTACGCGGTCCTGGGTATAGCAGGCCAGGCTTACGGCCACGGGTTATCGGTAATTACTATTGCTTCAGCCTATTTCATCCCTACAGCGATTATCATGTACTTGCTTGGATCGGTAGTTAACATTATTGGCAGGAAAAACCATTACATGACAATAGGTGACCTTCTTGAGGATCGTTTCGAATCCAAATGGATACGTTTACCTCTCTTCTTAACTACCCTCATTTTTTCAGGTTATTACGTTGGTATCCAGTTGATAGGGGCTTCCATCGTCCTTGAGCAACTTGCTGGAATTCCATTCTTCTTTGCCAATATCCTGGGTGCCGCCGTTCTTTCCGTTTACGTGGCCATGGGCGGGTTCAAGAGTACTGCGCTGACCGACACGCTTCAGGGTGTACTTCTTTTCGTTGCCCTTTTCGGCGGAGGCCTGATGGCCATCATGCTAACCAAAGGCCAACTCTTCCCCCTACTACTTGAGAATCACGGGATTGCTTCTTTAACGGCGCCGGGCCTGAAGGGTGCCATGACATCCAAGTTCGCCTTCTCATATAACGTTAACATTATTATCTACGCTTTCGGCTATATGTTCATGCAATGGTTACTTTCGGCCTCAAACGCCACCAGCCTTCGAAGGGGAGCTGTGATGTACAGCATCATCTGTCCCGCGGGATATATCTTCGGGTCGATCCTTCTTGGCCTGGCCGGTCTTTCCCTCGGCATAGCTGTAAGCAACGCCGATCAGATTTTCCCTGTTGTCGTTGTCCAATTCTTTGGACCGTTAGTGGGGTCCATGCTTGTCGCAGGTGTTTTGGGAGCGACTCAATCGACAGCTGCTTCGGTTTTGGCGGGGGTATCTCTTTCCACATCCTACGACTTTTACCAAAAAATGATCAACCCTGAAGCCGACCCCAAAAGAGTCCTTGTAATAAGCCGAGTCCTGACTTTCGTGATCCTGGGGGTTTCAATCGTACTCGCTCTGAAGGCGAAAACAGCGATTATTTTCCTGGGAGCTATCGGTATTTCGTTCTTCTCCGTCATGGCCCCGGTTATTCTTTCCGCCCTATACTGGCCCAGGGCCACCAAGCAGGGAGCGATTCTTGCTCCCTTCGTTGGTCTCCTTGGCCTTTGTTTTGTAATTTTCGTTAAACCTAATTTCCTTGGTCTTCACCCTGGGCTTTGGGGTTTCGCCACCTCGTCGCTAACCTTGATCATTGTTAGCCTGTTAACAGCTCCGTCCCCAGATTCGACGATTGAGAAGATTCACGGGTTGGTCGCAAAAATTTATGGAAAACAGCAAAATCAGCTCCTTTATCCTGTAACAGGGAAGACATCTGTTGCGTTGTTGGTAGTTTTAGCCCAGGTCCTGGCTATTTCCTTTGGGTTAAACTACATTACCACGGAAACGATGCTCTTTGGAATGTCTGCTCAATATATCTGGGTAGTGGCATGGGTCGGAGCTGCCTTACTCGCCCAACTGTCCCTGTTTAAGCATATCAAGATCGAGGAAAATGTTTAAAGGAAAAGGAGGACCTCCTGTGAATTCAATAGGTCAGGTGATTATTTCCTGGAAACCAGGTCTTACTGAGCCTGACAGCTACAAAGTGGACAAGGGCGGACACTTTTTGTGGTACGTCTCTTTGTTGATGAAATTGCTGATCTTGCAACAAGAAAGGGGGACCATCGGAGATGGCCCTGACCCTCAAGAGATAGTTGCGATATTAGCGGCAATTCGTTCAATGGAAGAAAAAAGTAAAATTGATCGAGGGATTATCCGTCGTAGATCAGGTGAATTCAGTGGTTGGAAATTAGCTGCTAGGTTGGGCAAATAATAACAATTAGCAATGCTTACCTCCACGGTTGAGCCGGTTGTAGAATCAAAATGATTGATTGCCTTTAAAGGGGTATAATCATTATTCGTGAAATGAATACAACCATTCTCAACCGTGGAGGGGCATTTATGTTTCAGACTAAGAAGGACCTAGCTGCCGATTTGATCCGAAAAAAGATACTGGGGGGTTCATTTAAACCGGGCAACCGGATAAATATTGATAAGTTTTCCAGAGAATCAGGTATCAGCAAAACCCCGATGAGAGAGGCTCTTAACAAATTGATGGCAGAAGGCCTTGTATGCTATACCCCAAATATTGGATATACAGTGTATGAAATGTCTTTGAATGAATATTTCCAGATTTACGAATTGCAGGAGTTGCTTGAAGTTCACCTTTCTGTCCAGATGATCCCCTTTAAAGATTTCGTCGATTTCGAGGCCTTGGACAAGATCAACAAAAAATTGATGGCAGCCCTTAAAGAAGAGGACATCACCTTGGTACAGGATTGTAATGACCAGTTCCATATGAATATTTACAAGTATTATCCGAACACAAAGCTGTTAGACCAGTTGGCCGGTATCTGGTCTAGTGTAAAGATCCAACGGCACCTGATGTACTCTTCTCCCCTTTTTGTAAAAACTGTCCTAAAAGAACACCAAGACATAGCTGAGTCATTAAGATTAGGGGATCCCGAGAATTTGGAAAAAGCTGTAAGGGACCATTTCAGGAGCGGAGAAAAAGCCCTTTTGGACACCCTGCTCAAAAAAGATGAGGGCATTTCAGAAGTCCGCACTTACATCACCGGTCGTCATAGGCAGCGTTTATGAGGTAATTCGGGAGGTATAAAAACATGCTTGACGCGAGCTCAAAAGGTTTTGAAGCAATGCACCCCCAGGACTTCCGATACCTGGTCAGAGACGGGAAATGGCGAAAACCCACTTCGGGGGTTTGCAAGGGCTATGCTCAAGGAAACCTGGCCATACTGCCAAAATCGGTTGCAGACGACTTCCTTCTGTTCTGCGTCCGTAACCCAAAACCTTGTCCCCTGCTCGATGTGATTGAAGCGGGTTCAGTTAAGCCGTCAGTGGGGATGGATTCGGATATCCGTATCGATCTTCCGCGCTATAAGGTTTTTAAAAACGGGGAATTGGTCGACGAACCGGACCATCTCCTAGGCTGGTGGAGAGAGGACCTAGTTTCTTTCCTGCTGGGCTGTAGTTTCTCCTTTGAAACAGCACTGATGTCCGCGGGGATAAGGATCAAGCATATCGACCTCGACCTGCGATGCCCAGTTTTTTCTACCAACATAGAATGCAAGCCGGCGGGAATTTTTTCGGGCAACATGGCCGTAAGCATGAGGCCCATCCCAAAGGACAAGGTAGTGAAAGCTATCCAGATTACTTCCAGGTATCCTTCTGTCCATGGTGCTCCGGTACATATCGGCGATCCGTCAGAGATTGGGATCAAGGACATTAGGAAACCTGATTTCGGAGATGAAGTACCTTTTGAGGAGGGGGAAGTACCCGTTTTTTGGGCCTGTGGTGTCACACCTCAACTAGTGGCGATGAGGACTCGCCCGGAAATAATGTTTACCCATTATCCGACGTACATGTATGTATCTGACCTGTTGAATGATGATCTAGCAGCGTTATAGTGGATCATAGGTTTTAAAAGTGCAGAGGGGCCCTTCCGCGGTCAAGCGGGAGGGCCCCTTCTTTTCAGAGGGGTCAGGTCTACACTTTTGACTAAATCCCGGGATTGAGCAGAAAAAGGGCCGGTTCCGGTCCCGGGGAGCGATCCTGTTTCAGAGGGGTCAGGTCTACACTTTTGACTGTTTCAGAGGGGTCAGGTCTACACTTTTGACTAAATCCCGGGATTGAGCAGAAAAAGGGCCGGTTCCGGTCCCGGGGAGCGATCCTGGGGTAGACTGGTCCTGCCGGGATGTAATAATACTGGGGAAGAGGGAGCCCGAAGGGACGAAAGGCGCGGAAGATAGTGAATAAATCCGCTAAGTCAAAAGTGTAGACCTGACCCCGACTGGGAGGGATGAGGTTGGTGGCGGTGCTGCTGGCGAACCTGGTGAGGTTCGCCGTTCCGGTCGGTTTTTTAGCCTGGTCGTTGAAGGACCCCGCCGTGGCGGGTTATGTGTTCGCGGCCGCGGCGGCGGTCTTCGCGGGCTACCTTTTTTTCGCGGACCGGACCGGGAGGCCTGAGCCGGACCCCACCGCCTGGGGCCTGGAAGAAATCGAGGTCCTGCGAAAGTACCACCTCGCGATTAAGTACCCCCTTGGGTCAAAGCGCTTTTCCTTTTTCCTGAACGGGTTCCGGTGGTCCTGCCTCGCCTGGGTGTCCTGGCTGCTGTGGAACCGTCTCTGGGCCCCCTCCGCCTTCCTCGCGGCCTACTTTTTCCTGACGGCGGCCCTGTCGTCGCGTCTCGACCCGTATTACTACCTGACCGACGGGGCGAACCGGGGGCGGCCCGGATCCGCCGAGGAGCTGGCCACCCTGCAAAGGGTCAGGAAAAAATTGCTTCAAGGTACAGTATGAAGGGAGCCGGCGCCCCGGCATGACGGGCGATCATCGATCCGCGGGAGGGAGAACGAGGCGATGCGGGAGTTCGTGATAGACAAGAAGATCTTCATCCTTTTCCCCCAGGCCCGGGTCTGCGGGCTGGTCATCGAGGATATGGACAACGACGTCCCCTGGAACGGGGCGGGGATATTGGAGCTGGCCTGCCGGGAAGCCGCCGTTCGGCTCGGGGAAGTGCCCTTCGGCAAGAGTCCCTATTTCATCCCCTGGCGGGAGGCTTACCGGGCCTTCGGGGCCCCGAAGGGTTATCGCTCTTCCGTGGAGGGGCTCGCGAAAAGGGCCGTGAAGGACAGTTGTCCCCCGTCGATAAATCCCCTGGTGGACCTTTACAACGTGACGTCCCTCAAGTACCTCTTCCCCTGCGGGGCGGAGGACCTGGACGCGGTCGTGGGCGACATCCGCCTGGCGGGGGCCCGGGGCGGCGAGCACTTTTTGCCCCTCGGCGCCGAGGAAGAGGACCCTCCTCGGGAGGGCGAGTTCGCCTACATGGACGACGCGGGGGCCATCTGCCGATGCTGGAACTGGCGTGAGGCCGACAGGACGAAGCTCACCCGCGGCACGAAGCGGGCGCTGCTTTGCATGGAAAGCCTCTCCCCCGAGAGGGATGAGGAGCTGCGGAAGGCCCTCGGCTTCATCAATGGAGCGGTTCGGGAAAACCTGGGGGCTAGGACCGCGACTTTTTGGCTCGACGCCGACCACAGGCGGGTCAACCTGCCGGAATGAGAGAGCGGGCCGCCTCTAACCCAGGATGACCGGTTCTTTGCGGAGGGCCCCCGGGCTCAGCAGGGCGACGAGTTCTCCGATCTCCTCCAGGTGCGCCCTTATCCGCCCGGCAGGGACTGAAGGCACCCCGTAGATCGAAAAAAGGGCGCGGGTCGTTCCCGGGGTGATGTAGCTCCTGGCATCGGGCCCATAGATGATGCTCGAGAGGACGCCCTCCCGGTCCGAAAGGAACATATCGCCCTTCGGGAGGCTCCGGGGTCTCCCGCCCATGGCCCGGTAGGTTTCCCCGCCTCTGGAGACATCCAGGAGAAGGGGGAGGGACACCTTGTCCAGGTCATAGCCGGCCGTGAGAAAGCCGTTCCCCAGTTCCGCCATGAAGGCGGCGGCCACGAGGGGCGACGGCGACGAGAGGGGTTTCCCCTTGAGGGCTACCGTCTCCACCTGGTGGAGCACCGGGTAGCCCTGGCCAAATTTACGGAAGTACCTTTCGTAGGCCTGGAAAGGGTCCTCCCGGGAGATGTCCTTCCGGGTTTTTCCCCGGTGCCGACGGCGGAGTTCCTCTTCCAACGCCGCTTTTTTTTCTTCGAAGGCCGGGTTTCCCGGGTCGTTCAGGATGCCCTCGATGACCATAAAACCGAAAAAGGTCCCCGGGTAATTCGTTCCAAAAGCCGCGGACGCAGTGATCATGGTGTTACGCTCCCCTTTCTCGCCGGCCTTGCCAGGGGCGTCCATGACGCGGGCCGGGCCCTTATTATTACCCTTCTCAGCGAGAAAATGAAATGGCGCCCGGTCCTTTCCGCCCATGGTGCGGGTTCTTCTCCTGTTGCCTCATACAAGGGTCCAAGTGAAAGCCCTTCGCTTCTTCACGAAGAGATCCGAGCGACCTTACCAGGTTCGGCCTCCTTCCTTGTCATTTGTCCCCGCCGGCTGTAAAATCTCCCCATGCTATGTCAACCAGATAAATTATAGGTTGACAATGGAGGTGGATTGTGCGCTTCCCCGTCAGGACCATGACCCTGTCGGCTCTCTTCGCGGTCCTGACCGCGGTGGGGGCCTTCATCAGGATACCCTTCCCTCCCGTGCCTATCACGCTGCAGACCCTCTTCGTGTTCCTGTCGGGCACGCTCCTCGGGTCGCGGGCCGGGGCCCTGGCCCAGGCCCTCTACCTCGGCATGGGGATGGTGGGCCTTCCCGTTTTCTCAGGCGGCGGGGGGCCCCAGTACATCCTGCACCCCACCTTCGGATACTTGCTGGGCTTCATTGCCGGCGCCTGGGTCATCGGCTTCATATCGGAAAGGTCGGAGAAACCCTCCTTCTTGCTGTACCTTGCGGCGTGCCTCGCCGGTACGGTGGTGATCTACGCCGCGGGAGGCTTCGTGCTCTTCCTGAACCTCAACTACCTCGCAGGCAAGGAGGCGACCCTGGGGCAGGTTTTGGAGTACGGCGTGATTCCTTTCATCGCCGGTGATATCCTCAAGATGGCCGGCACCGCAGCCCTGGCTTCGAGGGTCGGGGCGAGGCTGAGGCCGGCCGTGAGGGACGAAGGCGACCGGCGGTAGCCTCACCCCGGGGTGGTAGCGCCTTCCCGAGGCGTTACAATGGGAGGGTCGGGGAAATCCGAGACCATCTCCCGGGGGGGTTCGCGGTGGGACAAGGTAGCGCCATGGCAAGGCACAAGATCCTCATCCTCATGATCATCCTCTACGCTGTATGGGGTTCCGTTTTTCTGGCCAACCGTTTTTGCCTTGAAAGTTTCCCGCCCTTCATGCTCAACGCCTTCAGATTCCTGCCGGCGGGGATCTTTCTTTATGTCTTCCTCCGCCTGAAGGGCGACGAGGGCCTGGGCCTCCGGGGGTGGATCGATTCCTTCATCGTGGGGGCCATGCTGTTCCTGGGCGGCACCGGGCTTCTCTGCGTAGGGCAGCAGTGGGTGGCCTCCGGACTTTCGGCTACGCTGCTGGCCAGCACCCCCCTGTGGACGGTGCTCTTCGCGGGCATCTGGGACAAGATGCCCCTTCCCATGGAGTGGGTCGGCCTCGGGATAGGGATCGTCGGCGTGGCCCTTCTCAACTTCGACAAGGGCATCAGCGGCAACCCCATGGGCGCCGTGGTGATCCTCGCGGCCTCGGTCATCTGGTCCCTCGGGTCGGTCCTCAACAACCGCTTCAAAAGCCTTGATAAACCCATAGCCTCGGCCACGGAGATGATAGCGGGCGGGGTCCTCATGCTTGTCGTCTCCGCCCTGATCGGGGAGAAGGTCTCCTGGCCGCCGACGGCGAGGGCATCGATGGGCATATTCCACCTGGTGGTCTTTTCCTCGATCATAGGGTTCACCCTCTACCGTTACTTGCTCAGGACGGTGAGGCCGGCCCTGGCGACGAGTTACACCCTCGTCAACCCCATCACCGCCACGATGCTGGGGGCACTCTTCGCGGGGGAGTCTGTTTCGTTCATCTCGGTGGCCGCCATGGTGGTGATCCTATCGGGGGTGGCGCTCGTCTTCAGGGCCAGGAATATCTGAGAAGGGAGCGAGCGATATGGACCTGGACCTCATCGCTGAAAGAATCTCCGCCGGCGGCCTCGTCATCCTGTCGGGGGCGGGCATGAGCACGGCTTCGGGGCTTCCCGATTTCAGGGGCGCCGACGGTTTGTGGAGGCATAAGGACCCGCGACTCCTCGCCTCCGTCTCCGCTATGGAGAATAACCGCGACGAATTCGTGGAGTTCTACCGGCACAGGATCAGGATGCTCCAGGGCGTCGAGCCCAACCAGGGACACCGGGTGCTGGCGGATTGGGAGTCCAGGGGGCTCCTGAGGGGTGTCATCACCCAGAACGTCGACGGGCTTCACCAGGCGGCGGGTTCCAGGGAAGTCCATGAACTCCACGGTAACCTCAGGAAGGTCAGCTGCGGCCGTTGCCGGTCGACCTTCGACAGCGGCCTTTTTCTCGAGCGGGACGACTGCCCCGACTGCGGGGGTCCCCTGAGGCCCGGGGTGGTCCTTTTCGGGGAGATGCTCCCCGAAGGCCCCATGGAGGCCGCCGAAGACCTCTCCGGGGCGTCCTCCTCCTTCCTTGTCCTGGGTTCCTCCCTGGAGGTATCGCCGGCCAACGCCTACCCCATGCTGGCGAAGAGGGCGGGGGCAACATTTTTCATCATCAACATGACGCCTACCAGGCTGGACCCCATGGCCGACGCTGTGATCCACGCAGATATAGTGGCGACCCTGGAGGAGATAGGCAAAATCGTAAATCAAAGATCGTGAGCCGTGAACCAAAGGGCGAAAAACGTAAGGGGTCAACGGTGAAGGAAAAAAGAAAGCCAGGTCATTTCGTACCGCAGTTTTTCAGCGACGGGGCGAGTCCTTGTTGTAAGATCCGGCCTCAGCGAGTTGCAACCGGGCCCAGATCGTAAGGGAAAAAATACTCGGCTTATTACAGGGTATCCCGGTGATACAAGATCCGGCTTTTCCGATTCACGACCAACGATCCCCGATTCACGGTCCTTACTCCAGCCAGCGGTCCAGGTTCTGGAGGTAAAGCCTCCTCAGGTGCGATGAGACCGGCCCCGGCTTGCCGCCGCCGATGATCGTCCTTCCCACCCTGACGACGGGGAGGATCTCCTTCACGCTGCCGGTGATGAAGAACTCCTCGCAGAGGGGGAGTTCGACGGTCAAGGGGCACCTCTCCTCGACGGGGACGCCCGCTTCCCCGGCGACCTCGAGGGTCATCCCCCTCATGGTCCCGGGCAGGACCCTCTCCACGGGGGCGGTAAGGATCTTCCCCCCGAGGAGCATGAAGGCGTTGCTGTGGGACGATTCGGTAATTTCCCCTCCCGGGCAGTAGAGGACCTCCACCGCTTCGTGGTCCCCGGCGAGGGGGAGGAAGCTTTCCAGGTAGTTGACGCTTTTTATGCCGGCCAGGGGCCTCGACGAATCGTCGGGGTAAAGGGCGACGCCCTCCCGGTAATTCTCTTCGGGGAAGGGGACCAGGGGTTCGAAGAGTATGAAAAGGCGGGGCCTGGTGAAACCGCGTTCGCGGTCCAAGGTGTCGCCGCCGGTGATGTAGGGCCGGACGCTGACCTCGCCGCCGACTAGCCTGATGCCCTCCTTTATTATGGTCTTCATCTCCTCGATGGGTATGGGCATGGCGATCCTCGACCCGGCAGCGGAGGCGGCGAGCCTTTCCAGGTGGGGGGTGAGGGCCATGGGCCTCCCGCCGTAGGTCCTGATGGTCTCGAACACGGCGACACCCCTCTGGAAGGCGAAGTCGGAAAGGGGCAGCGAGGCCTCGCCGGATTGTACGAAGACACCGTCGGTGTAGCAGATGGCCATGAAGGTGGACCCCCCGGGGTTTTGTCTTTTGGGACGGGGAACAGTATACTCCATCCGGCCGGGTTTCAGGGATTGAAGAAGTGTATAATTCCCATGAACGGCCTAGAACCCCTTCAAAGGAGGCGGAGCTCGAAGCGATGAACCCGGAAATACTCGCTATCAACCCCGGCTCGACGAGCACCAAGATAGCCTGGTTCTCGGGCGAAGAGCGGCGATGGCAGGTTACGGTGGATCACGACCCGGCGGTGATATCCTCCTTCCCTAAGCTGGCGGACCAGTACCAATTCAGAATGGAGACCATCGAGGAGGCCGCCAGGGCCAATGGGAGCGACCTCAACGCCCTCGACGCCGTGGTCGGGCGGGGGGGGCTTCTCGAACCCATACCCGGCGGAACCTACAGAGTTGATGAGGACGTCCTGCGCGACCTCTGGCGGGGCAAGCCCTGGGAGCACGCCTCAAACCTTGGCGGGATCATCGCCGAGGCCATCGCCGAACCCAGGGGGATCCCCTCCTTCATCGTCGACCCCGTCGCCGTGGACGAACTGGACGACCTTTCCCGGCTGACGGGTTTGCCGGAATTGCCTAAGAGGTCCCTCGGGCACGCCCTCAATATCAAGGCGGCTGTAAGGATGGCCGCCAGGGACCTCGAGAGGCCCTGGGACGAGCTCGATTGCCTGGTCGCCCACCTGGGCGGGGGCATAACGGTCTGCGCCCACCGCCATGGGAGGATGGTGGACCTCAACAACGCCAACGAGTTCGGCCCCTTCTCCCCCGAGAGGGCGGGAGGCCTCCCCGCGGGGGACCTGGCCCGCCTCTGCTACAGCGGCGACTACACCATGGCAAGCCTTCGAAGGCGGCTCGTGGGCGAGGGCGGCCTGAAGGCCTACCTCGGCACGAGCGACATGAGGGAGGTCGACGCCAGGGTCGAGGCGGGGGAAGAGTGGGCCGGCCTGGTCTTCAGGGCCATGGCGCTCCAGGCGGCCAAGGAAATAGCCTCCTTCGCGGCGACCCTCTCCGGCGAGGTCGACGCCGTGATCCTCACCGGGGGCATCGCCCGCGACGTGGGCTTTGTCGAACTGGTCACATCGAGGGTCCAGTGGATAGCCCCGGTGCTGGTCTACCCGGGCGAGGACGAGATGAGGGCTCTCGCCCAGGGGGCCCTGAGGGTCCTCTCGGGCGAGGAAGAAGCCCTGGTCTATAGCGAGAACCTGACGGGGAGGGCATGAAGGGATGCCGTTTGAAACGCTCGATTTCCTGGTTGAACAAAGCCGGTCCGGCAAGGCCGTGGTCCTGGCGGTGGCTGCGCCCCACGGGGAGGATATCCTCGAGGCCGTCGCCGAGGCCCGGGAGAGGGGCGTCGCCTCGCCCATACTCTTCGGGGACAGGGCGAGGATAGAAAAGGTCGCCTCGGAGTTCTCCATTGATACCTCCTCCTGGGCGGTCGTGCAGGAGGCCGACGAGGGCAGGGCCGCGGAACTGGCAGTGAAGGCCGTTTCCTCGGGCGAGGCGGACCTGCTGATGAAGGGCAACGTCAAGACCGCCACCCTGCTGAAGGCCGTCTTGAACAAGGAATGGGGGCTCCGTTCCGGTTCCCTCCTCTCCCACGTCTTCCTCTTCCAGATCCCCAGGATGGGGAGGGTCTTCTGCCTTACCGACGGGGGCATGTCGATGTACCCCGACCTGGAGGCTAAGAAGGCGATAATCGAGAACGCCGTGGAATGCTACCACAAGCTCGGCGTCGAGTGCCCCAGGGTCGCGGCCCTGGCCGCCGTCGAGACGGTCAACCAGGACATGCCCTGCACCGTCGACGCGGCGGTGCTGACCCAGATGAACCGGAGGGGTCAGATAAAGGGGTGCCTCGTCGACGGTCCCCTCGCCCTCGACAACGCCGTGAGCGAAGAGGCCGCGAGGCACAAGGGCATCGTGTCCGAGGTGGCCGGGCGGGCCGACATCCTCCTGGTCCCCGACATCGAGGCCGGCAACCTCATGGGTAAGGTCATGCTCTACATGTCGGGCGGTAGGGGAGCCGGTGTAGTCGTCGGCGCCCGTAAGCCCATCGTGATGACCAGCCGCTTCGACAACGCCGAGACCAAGCTGCTCTCCATCGCCTTCGGGGCCGTGCTGTCGAAGGCGTAAGGCCGGGGGACGTTTTTCTCATCCCTCGTTCCTTGAACCATCGATCGTTTAATGTTAAATATATATCAGAAATAATAAATCAAGGAGGTTTCATCAATGAAAAGGATCACATCGCTGGTCGAGCTGCTCGCCTTTGCCAAGGAAGTGGGCCCCAAGAAAATAGCCGTGGCCCTCGCCGAGGACCCCGACGTCATGGAGGCCGTCGAAAACGCCCGCAAGGAGGGGGTGGCCGACGCCTTCCTGGTCGGTGATGCCGACAAGTTGAAGAAAGTTACCGACCCGATGGGCATAGACCTTTCGAACTACCAGGTGGTGGACGTAAAGGGCGGGCAGGGAGAGATAGGGATCGAGGCCGTCAAGCTGGTCTCCTCCGGCAAGGCCGATATCCTCATGAAGGGCATGATCTCCACGGCCAACTTTTTGAGGGGCGTCCTGAACAAGGAGGTCGGGCTCCGTAGCGGCGGGACCCTCTCCCATGTCTACCTCCACCAGGTGAAGGGTTACGACAGGGTCTTCTTCATCTGCGACCCGGCCTTCAATATAGCTCCCGACTTCCAGACGAAGGTCAACCTGATAAACAACACAGTCAACCTGGCCCACGCCTTCGGCATCGACACGCCCAAGGTGGCGGCCCTGGCCGCCGTCGAGGTGGTCAACCAGGATATGCCCTGCACCATCGACGCAGCGGCCCTGACCCAGATGAACCGCCGGGGGCAGATCAAGGGTTGCGTCATCGACGGCCCCCTGGCGCTGGACAACGCCATAAGCGAGGAGTCGGCCAAGCACAAGGGGATAGTCTCCGAGGTGGCAGGCAAGGCTGACATCCTCCACGTCCCCGATATTGAGGCGGGCAACATGCTGGCCAAGGCCATCGTGTATTTCGCCGATAACAAGACCGCCGGCCTGGTCCTCGGGGCGAAGGCCCCCGTGGTGCTCACCAGCAGGTCCGATTCGCCGGAGACGAAGCTTCTCTCGATAGCCTCGGCCGTCGTGCTGGCGGCTTACCAGAGCAAGTAGTACCTGCCGGGACCGAGGATGAAGCGCCCCGCCATTCTTGCCATCAACCCCGGCTCCACCAGCACCAAGGTGGCGCTCTTCAGGGGCCCGGAGGAGGTCTGGTCCGATACCCAGAGGTACGACGCGGGCCGGATCAGGGAGTTCCCCAGCATCCCCGCCCAGGAGCAGTTCAGGCTGGATGAGATCCACAGGGCGCTGGGGGAGAGGGGTACGAAGACAGCGGAACTCGACGCCGTGGTGGGGAGGGGAGGTCTTCTCCGCCCCATCCCCGGCGGGACCTACGAGGTCGGCGACGAGATGCTCGAGGACCTCAGGAGCTGCCGCTACGGCTCCCACGCGAGCAACCTGGGGGGACCTCTGGCGAAGAGGATAGCCGACGAGGCCGGCGGCCGCCCCGCCTTCATTGTCGACCCCGTCGTAGTGGATGAGCTCATCGAGGAGGTCCGCCTATCGGGGATCTCCGAGATCGAGAGGCGGTCCGTCTTCCACGCGCTGAACCAGAAGGCCGTCGCCCGGAGGGCCTCGAGTGAACTCGGCAAGCCCTACGATGAAGCCGACCTCATCGTGGCCCACATGGGGGGAGGCATATCCGTGGGGGCTCACCGCGGCGGGAGGGTCATCGATGTCAACAACGCCCTCGACGGCGAGGGACCCTTCGCCCCCGAGAGGGCGGGCTCCCTGCCGGCGGGGGAACTGGTCAGGTTTGTTTTCTCCACGGGCATAAAGCTCGAAGACCTGATGAAGAAAATGGTGGGTGGGGGAGGGCTGGTGGCCCACCTCGGCACCAACGACCTCCGGGAGGTCGAGAAAAGGATGGCCGGCGGCGATGAAAAGGCGCGGCTCGTCTTCGAGGCCATGGCCTACCAGGTCGCCCGCGAGATCTGCTGCCGGGCCGCCGTCCTCTCGGGAGAGGTGGACGCGGTGGTCCTGACCGGGGGGCTGGCCTTCAGCGAGGCCTTCGTCAAGGCGGTCTCGGGGAGGGTCTCCTTCATCGCACCGATCCTGCTCTTCCCCGGCGAGGACGAGATGAGAGCGCTGGCGGAGGGGGCCCTCAGGGTGATGGGCGGACAAGAGGAGGCCCGGGTGTACGCGAGGGCCTGAAAAAAATTACCAGGGGGCGGTCCATTCGCCCGGGGGAGGTTGTCATGACCGGCAGGGTTCGGATCAGGGACTCCTTGTCCTTCGGCTGGAGGACCTTCAGGCGGAATACCCTTTTCTTCATTGTCCTGTTGGTGATACTGGGCATCCCCCTGGCGATCCTCGGGGCCCTTCTGGGTGGGTTACCGCCGGGCGGGGCGGATCCTTCCAGGCTTTTGCTGGAGGTCGCCCTCTGGGCCCTCAGGTCCCTGGCCGCCATGGTCATCATCGTGGTCAGCCTCTCCTTCCTGGACAGGGGTGCCTTTGACATGGAGCGGTTGAAGCGGATGAAGCCCCTGTTCATCCCTTTCATAGTCGGGACCTTCCTTTTTTTCTCCCTCGTCAGCGTGGGGGTAGTCCTTCTTGTGTTACCCGGTGTCTACATAGCCATCCGGTTCCAGTTCACGCCCTACCTGATCATTGACGGGGGGATGGGGCCCATCGACGCCTTCAAAGCCGCCTGGGCGATGACCCGGGGCCTTGGGCTGGAACTTTTCCTTTTGCTGCTTTCCATTGTCGGTTTGAATATCCTTGGGGCCGTACCCCTCGGCCTCGGGCTGCTGATCACCGTGCCAGTGACCTTCCTGGCCCACGCCATGGTTTACCGGGACCTGGCCTCGTTGCCATGAACCTGCCCAAGGTAGTCTTATGGATCGTTATTATTTACGGGGTCTTTTGCGGGGGGATATTCCTGCTGCAGGACAAGATGATCTACCAGCCCTGGGGTGAGATCACCGCCACCCCCTCACGGATAGGCCTGGGTTTTGAAAACATCTCCTTCGAGGCCTCCGACGGGGTGCGCCTTCACGGCTGGTTCATCCCAGCGGCGGACCCCTCCGGACGAGCCCTTCTTTTTTTCCACGGCAACGCGGGCAACATCTCCCACAGGCTCGAGTCGATAATGATATTCCACGACCTGGGGTTCGATGTCCTCATCTTCGACTACCGGGGTTACGGCAAGAGCGAGGGGCGCCCCTCCGAGGAAGGCCTCTATCGGGACGGGAGGGCGGCCTTCGACTTCCTGGTGGAAAGGGGCTACACCCGTGATCGCGTGGTAGTCTTCGGAAGGTCCCTCGGGGGGGCCGTCGCGGCGCGGGTCTCGCTGGAGAAGTTCCCGGGGGCCCTGGTGCTGGAGTCGAGTTTTACTTCTCTTGCTGATATGGCGAAGAAAGTCGCCCGCTTCTTCCCGGTCCGCCGCCTCCTGAAAAGCGAGTACCCCACGGAGAGCATCCTTGGCGGCATCCGATGCCCGGTTCTGGTGGTCCACAGCCCGGACGACGAGATCATCCCCTTTTCCCAGGGGATGAAGCTTTACGAAGCGGTCACCGGGCCCAAGGCCTTCTTCGAGATAAAGGGCGACCACAACGGGGGCTTCATCCTGACCGGCGAGGCCTACCGGAAGGGGCTGAAAGAGTTCCTCTCCGGCATCGGCGGGGTGGAGAGATAGAAAACGGCCCGGACAGGTCGCCGGGCCGCTTCCCATGGAGAAGAAGGAGTTGGGTTGTTGCTACCAGCCCTTGAGGAGCGGCAGGATGGCTGCGGGCACTTTCCCTGACGCCGCGTCCTCGAGGGAGGCATCCATTATCCCCAGGGCTTCCTGGAGGAGTTCGTCGGGTATGTTGAGCGGCGGGGCCAGCCGCAGCACGTTGCCGTCCTTCCCGAAGGTGATCATTATGAGGCCCCTCTCCCAGGCGGCCCAGGATATCTTCATTGCCATGGCCTTGTCGGGCGTTCTCTTTTCCCTGTCCGATACCACCTCGACACCCATCAGCAGCCCCTTCTGCCGAATGTCACCGATGAAGGGGTACCGCTCGGCCCTCGACCTGAACCAGTCGGCGATGACCTGTCCCTTTTCCACCGCCGCGGCGGCGAGTCCTTCGTCACGCACGACCTTGATCATGGCCTCCGCCGAAGCGCAACTGACGGCATGGCCTGCGTGGGTGTAGGCGAACAGCGGCGCCGGGACAGCGTCGAGTATCTCGGCTCTGCCCACGACGGCCGAAATGGGGAGCCCGCCGCCCAGCGACTTGGCGGTGACGATGAGGTCGGGGACCACGCCGAAGTGTTCGATGGCCCACCAGCGCCCGCTGCGGCCCATACCGGTCTGGACCTCCTCGTCGATGAGCACGATCCCTTCCCTTTCCGTGACCTCCCTGAGCCGGGTCATGAATTCCCCCGGGGGGAAGATCATCCCCCCGTCACCCTGGGCTGGTTCGATCAGGACGGCCGCCACGTCGCCGCGATGCCTTTCCAGGAGTGCCGCGATGGACTCCATAGCCTTGCCTGAAAGGGCTGCGGGGTCGGCGTAGCCGTCGATCCCCCAGGAATTGCGGTAGGGATCGGGATACTCGGCGAAGATCACGTGGGGGTCGAGGCAGACATCCTTTTTGGCCTCGTCGCTGACGATGCCCGTCACCGAAAGGGCGGCCGTGGTCATGCCGTGGTAGGATTCCTTGAAGCTGAGGATCTGCCTGCGCCCGGTGAAGGCTCGGGCGGCCCTGATGGCGGCGTCGACGCCGTCGGACCCGGAGAAGCCGAAGACGGCCTTTTTGGGTGCGTCCCCTGGGGTCGTAGTGATCAGGAGTTCGGCGAGCCTTACCGGCCGGTCGTTGTAGAAATAGACCATCGTGTAATTCTGGAGACGTTCCACTTGCTCCTTGACGGCCTCGACCACCGCCGGGTGGCAGTGGCCCGCGTTGTAGGCGGCGGCACTGGTCAGGAAGTCGATATACCTGTTCCCGTCGGCGTCCCAGACGAGGGAGCCCTGGGCTTTTTCGATGGCCATGGGGAAGTATTTTATCGACACGGCCCGGGGTATCACCCTCTCTTCACCCTCGATGACGGCGCAGCTTTTTTCGATGTTCTTGCCGGTCAACCCGGCCAGGGATCTCCAATCCATCTGCGGGCATCCTCCCCTCGCCGCGGGATCAGGCGGATGCCTTCCCGCCCTTTTTGCTCATCTTGTACAGACCTATCGTGAAGAGGGCCACGCCGTGGAGCAGGAAAAAGCCCCAGCTGATGGTCCCGTAACCCTTGGCAATGAGGCCGATGAGGCCGAAGGAGGCCACGCCGAGGCCGATCAGGCCCATGACCCCCCCGAGGACGCCCCGGTTGGCCTTGGTCAGTTCCGAGTTCCTCCGGTCCACCATCCAGGAGTTGACCCGTTCGTTGACGGCGTGGATGAAGCCGACGGCCGTCTCGATCATCGTCCCGAAAAGGACCACCAGGAAGATCGGCAGCAGCCAGGGGGCGATCTGCGACAGGATGGTGTAGGCGGGCAGCTCCGCTTCGAGGATGCCGGGGTAGAAGCCCATCAGGACAAGGTAGAGGAAGAAACCGGGTAGGATCGTCAGGATCGACGTCAATATCCCCGAGATGATGGCCTCTCTCCTGGTCTCGATGTAATTGAGGGCGAAGAGAACGGCCGGGAGGGTACCCAGGTTATAAAAGGCATATTTGAAACCTCCCAGGGCCCAGCCTTCCCGGATGTCCCCGGAAGCCAGGTTCGCGCTTATCTGGCCTCCCACCTTGGAGAGCCCCACGAAGAGGAAGATCAGGAAGACCGCGTAGAGGACGAAGGACCACCACGAGAGGGCGACCTCGATGACGTAACTGCCGAAGAAGGTCAGCGTGACGACGCCCGCCAGGAAGAGGGCAGCACCCACCAGGGGCGGCAGCCCGAAGGCCTGCTTGAAGATGCTCCCCGAGGCGGCCCCGACGACGCCGAGAACAATAAGGAGGAGCACGAGGTAACACACTTCATAGAGCATCCAGCCGGGCCCGAGGAGTTCCTTGAAGAAACCCCGATAGTCGTATACCTTGAAGGTCCTGGCGAATTCGTAACTGGCGGCGTAGACGACGGCCCACAGGGTCGTAGTCACCAGCGCCATGCCGAGGATCCCGCCGAGACTGCCGAAATTCCCGAAGTACTCGACGAGTTCACGACCTGTGCCGTAACCCCCGGCGATGACGACGGACTGGGAAATAAGGCCGGGAAGGATGAACTTCTTGTAAAAGGAAGAACCCATCATTTTACTGAAAAACCCACGTTCGCTTTCTTGACCTCTCATTACACTCGACACCTCCTGTGTCTTGCTTTTCCCGTCTCTTGGGGCAGGTGCTTTCCGACTCCCCGACTCTTTTCGCTCCCCGCGGCGTCACCTCCTTAATGGAAAAAAGAAAGGGACCCCTTTTGAAGGGGTCCCTTTATCCCGGTTTGTTGCGGAAGAGTACGGCTCAACCGCGCCAGGAGGGGAACCCCAAGGCGGAAAGGAGAATAATAATGTTTATAAGTCGGCCGAAGGAGCCGTTCTCTACACCCACCGGGTTCCCTCCTTTAGAAAATATGCATTATGAAATGTGTTGCCTTCAGCGCACTCTATACCAGCGTCGTTCCCTTGTCAATAGCTCTAATCCAACTCATGCGACAGGCAAGGGAAGTCGGCGGAAAAAGCGGTACCGGGTCACCTCAGGGATCTCCCAAGGGTTTTCCCGTTATACACCTTGTGATCCACGACGACCTCGCCGCCCAGGATCACGTAATCGATACCCTCGGCCTGTTGACGGGGCTCCTTGTAGGTCGCGTTGTCGATGATCTCGAGGGGGTCGAAAACGACCAGGTCGGCGACCATCCCTTCCCTCAGAAAACCCCGGTCCTTAAGGCCGAACCGCTGGGCCGCGAAGCCCGTCATTTTCCAGATGGCTTTTTCCAGGGACATGAGACCCTCTTCCCTGACGTACTTGCCCAGGACGCGGGGGAAGGTTCCAAAGGAACGGGGGTGGGGCTTGCCCTTGGAAAGGACCCCGCTGAAAGAACTGGCGAACCCGTCGGAGCCCACCATGGAGAGCGGGTGGGCGAGGACCGTCGAGCAATCCTTCTCATCCATCATGAAGAGCGCGATGGTGGCCTTGCCCTCGGTCTCCAGGATCACGTCGAAGAGTGCCTCCTCCGGTGAGGTTCCTCTCCCGTCGGCGATCTCCGTGACGGTTTTCCCCTCGTAGGACGGTTCCTTCTCGCAGGAGCAGATGAGGATGTTCTCCCAGCCGCAGCCCTTCGCCAGGTTTTCCCAGCCCGGGATGACCCGGTCCAGTTCGTCGGCGATCTTCCGCCTGGACGCGGGGTCCTTCAGCCTCTCAAGCATGCGCCCGACGCCGCCCTCGTGGACCCACTTGGGGAGCAGGCTGCTTATGAGAGTGGACCCCGCCGTGTAGGGGTAGACATCGCAAGTGACGTCAATCCCCTCCGCCCGGGCGTCCTCCATCATCTGCAGCGATCGTGACACCAGCCCGTAATTCTGCCTACCCGATGACTTGTGATGAGAAATATGCACCGGGCAGCCGCTTCTCCTCCCAATCTCCAGGGCCTCCTCGACGGACTGCAGCAGTTCGGGGCCCTCGTTGCGCATGTGGGTCACGTAAAGGCCGCCGTGTTCCGCTACGACCTCGCAAAGTTCACTGAGTTCATCCGTATCTGAGTAACACCCGGGCGGGTAGATGAGCCCCGTCGAAAGCCCCAGGGAGCCCTCTTCCATGGTCTGGGCCAGGGCCCTCTTCATCTCGGCCATTTCTTGCCCGCTGGGCTTCCTGTCGGCGAAACCCATGGCGTATATCCGTAGGGTCCCGTGTCCGACCAGGGAGGCCACGTTGGTCGAGTTGCCCCTTTCATCGACGCTGTCGAACCAGTCCCCCAGGGACTTCCACTTCCAGGACAGGTTCACGTCCTGGGGGATGAAGGGGGCGAGGTATCGCTTGAGCTCCTCGATGGTCTCGGGCCTCACCGGGATGAGCGAGAGCCCGCAGTTGCCCGCGATCTCGGTGGTAACCCCTTGGGTGACCTTGCTCGCCGTGTCGTTGACCGAAGCGCAGACGAAATCGAGATGGGTGTGGGCGTCGATGAAGCCCGGCGAAAGGGCTTTCCCCTCGGCATCGATGACGGTGCGGGCCTCGGCGTTTTTCATTTTCCCGATCGAGGCGATCCTGCCGTCCTTGACGGCGAGGTCTCCCTTGAACCAGGGGCCGCCGCAACCGTCGTACAACTTCGCATTTTTCACCAGCAGATCATACATTCACGACTAACCTCCTTGCTTGAATGGCCTGGGCGATGGCTTCACCGTCCGGCTCAGGCCGGTACTTTTTTCGGGTATTCTCTCCCGAACCAAGTCATGATGATCCCCTTAGGCGTCTTCGGGGTCATGAGGCTGACGCCTACGGTCAGTGCCAGGGAGACCGCCAGCGAGACCATGATGGCGTTCATGCCGAAAGTGATGGGGAGGTACTTCCCCGCGCCTATGATGTAGGTCGCCATGCCTCCGGCCATCCCGGCGGCCGCTCCGTGCTCGTTGGTCCTCATCCAGTAAAGGCCGAGGATCAGTGGCCAGAAGAAGGCCGAGGCCAGCCCGCCGACGGCGAAGACCACTATCCACTCCAGGGCGTGCGGCGGGAACAGGGCGCCGAGGAAGATCGCGACGCAGATCGCCACGGTGGACCAGATCGTGACCTTCTTCAGCTTGGCCGGCTCAGCCTTGGGGTTGATATAGGCCTGGTAGGCGTCCTTCACGAGGGTCGAACTGATGACTATGACCATCGCCCCGATGGTCGACTGTATCGCTCCGGCTACACCCGCCAGGGTGACGCCCGCCAGCCAGGGCGGCAAAACCCTCATGGCCAGGGTGGGGATGGCGTGGTCCGGCACGGCGAGGTTCGGGAAGACGGCCTTCGTCATGTGCCCCATCCAGACCAGTGCGAAGGTCCAAAGGACCACGAAGATGGTGCCGATCACGATGGCCCGGTGCATGGCCTTTGTGTCCTTGTAGACGAGGCACCCCATGGCTCCGTGGGGCAGCCCGATCATCACGAGCCCGAAAACCACCCACATGGAGAACTGGTAACCGGGCGCCCAGGTCCAGGGGGTTACCAGCGCTGGGTTCATTTCCGCGATGCTCCTCACCGACGATTCCAGGGGGAGGAGGAACCGGAGCCCCCCGATGAAGAGCGCCAGCACCGCGGCGGTCATAACGAGCCCCTGGATCACGATCGCCGCTGAAACGCCCCTTATGCCCCCGAAGGCCGCGTAGAACAGCACCACCAGGGCGAAGATAGTGAGCCCGAGCCAGTAGGGCTGTCCCGTCATCGACTCGAAGAGGCGGGCGCCGCCGACGAACTGCGCCACGACATAACTGCCCAGGAAGATCACGATGCCTGCGACGCCGATCAGCCCCACCATCTTGTTGTGGTTGTACCGGTAGACGAAAAGATCAAGGTAGGACTGGGCGTTTATCCGGCGAGCTACGATGCCCACTTTTTTCCCGATCTCGCCGAGGATATAGAAATTCATAAAATTCTGGGCGAAAAGCACCATGACCCACGTCAAACCTACGCTGTACCCCAGGCCGGGGCCCCCAAGAAAAGTACCGGCGCTGCATAACCCCGCCGCGATCATGAGGGCGATGACCAGGGATCCCATACCCCGCCCGCCGGTATAGAACTCCTCCACGAACTTGTCCAGGGCGGTCTTGTCCATCCTACGCTTTGAGTAAAATCCCACCACGAGGAGGGCTATCGAATAAACGATGAAGGTTATGAGGATCACCGTACGGGTTGCTGAAGATAACTCCCATTCCATGCTATGTCACCTCTTCCTGCGGAAAGGGTTTTACCCTTTTTTCTCCCCGCCGGTTCCGGCGGTATCGGACAGTTCCATGTCCTGGAAAACGAAAAGGGAAAGGAAAATGACGATGAACGTAAAGACCACGGAGACGACTATTACGGCGAACCACCATTGCGGGAGCCCCAGGATGTACTTGTACTCCTCCACGGGGCCTTTCCCAAGTCCGTAGGCTACCGCAAGGGAAATGGCGGTAAAGGCCAGCCAGGTCGAAAAGGAAATGAACATTTCCTTCCGGCATTGGAGGAACCTCGGGTCCATCTCGATCTCGGCGAAATCGTAATCCCTGCTGTAATACTCCCGTTTCTCCAAAAGTACTCCCTCCTTTTTCTCTGCCCTCCAGTGCCTCTTGATGAGGGCGGTTCTCTCTATTCCCGGTCCCATCCCTCATGCTTTCCCTTGGTCATCACCTCCAAAAAATAGAGGGACCCCTTTTGGGGGTCCCTCTATCCCGGTTTTTCGCGGAAGGGTACAGTTCAACCGCGCCAGGAGGGGAACCCCAAGGCGTTAAGGAGAATAATAATGCTCATAAGTCGGCCGAAGCAGCCGTTCTCTACGCCCATCGGGTTCCCTCCTTCAGAAAATATGCATTATGAAAGGCTTGACGTTTCGGGAAGCCTATACCAATGTCCCGGCCTTGTCAAGGGGGCGAGTTGCCTCACCTAAAATCTAGACGAAAGTGATACGTTGCCTCACCTAAGAATCTATCCGAAGGGTATAGCATCTTCCTTCAAGGGGCATGACCCTGAAGGAATGGGGAAGGACGGGCGAGTCTTTCGATGGTTTCGGACACAAAGGGCCACTAAAATTCGGGATAAGCTAGGCCGCTCTCCTCCTACGGCCTAAAAATGGATTAACAGGTTAAACCAGAAGCTTAACAAGTCTATTGCAATTGGAGTCGATTTCTTGTAAGCAGAGAGATAGATTAGAGCAATGTTGTTAAGGTGATATCATGAGTCAATGAAAAACTATTACTTGGATCCTTTTTTGAGGCATCTTATTTCTTGTCGCTTCGGCTGTCAGGCTCTTATTTTCAGATCTCCTTACCGGTTGTTAGGAGTATTTCCTATTGAATAACGGCCCGCTTTTCGATCCGCACGATGGTTTCTGCGGGATTGTTTTCGAAGTACAGCGATTAAATCCGGAATGTGACTATTGAGGTTGGAGAAATAGTAACGAAGGCGAACATGGGTGACCGAAAAGGAAGTTAATTTTTTTGCAAACCCCAAATGGTGACTTGCGGAGTGGTCCCACAATGAATCATGAACCTCTTGGAGACTGCGGTGCGGCACGAACACTAAATGATCGAAGCGTTTGATGATGACCTGATCCTCGAATATGATTACAATTAAAGAGGTTTTTGTGCTCAAAAAACCAAGGGAGGACCGGTTATGCCCTTAATGCAGGTCTGGAGAAGTGACCCAGAATCGGTCTTACAAATGTCGATAGCGCAGTTGGTCGCTATCGCAGGTGATGGAAGGCCAGCAGACGGATCGGACTGTCAAGAGGAATTGCATTCGTACTTAAATGAAGCTTCCACTGACAGCCTGGCTGAATATGCTTCCTCTTGCCTTGATAACCCTTTCGTAGGAAGCGGCTTTGTCCTTCAGGATATTGTTAATGAACTGGGTAGAAGGCTCGACTATTCGGTTGAAAATGGGAAATACAGGGGGATGCGTAATGCAATTGGCTATGACGGTCTTTGGAAAGAAGGGGGAGGAGATTATTCCCTTGTCGTTGAGGTAAAGACAACCGATGCTTATCGAGTGGAGATAGACAGGGTTGCCGGATACCGGGAAAGCCTGATACGAGGGAATATAATTCCAAGAAATTCATCCGTTTTGATCGTTGTGGGTCGTACCGATACCGGGGAACTGGAAGCCCAAGTTAGAGGTTCAAGACATGCGTGGGACATGAGGATCATTGGCGTCCGATCCCTCATTCAACTGGTTAGAGTGAAAGAATCGGCAGACAATGAAGAAACGATTCAGAAGATCAAGACGCTCTTGAGGCCTGTTGAATATACAAGGCTCGATAGTCTAGTAGATGTCGTGTTTGCTACCGCAAAGGATATAGAAGGATCCGATGAGGACTTCGCGGAAGAAAGGGTTGAAAACGGGGGAAAAACTATTAAGCAAGAAAGGACTCCCAAGGCGGTGATCTCAGCTGTAAGGGACTCTATTATAAAATCTTTATCCGAAAGATTTAACACACCGCTTCTTAGGAAGACCAGAGCTCTGTTCAGTTCCCCCGACGGCAAGACAAGGGTCGCCAGTACTGTTTCAAAACGTTATGAAGGTGGGAAATATTGGTATGCTTATCACCAAGGATGGGATCGGTTTTTAAAAGAGGGCGATGCCGCATACCTAGCCTTGGGATGTGTGGATCAGATTTTCGCTTTTTTGTTACCCCGTGGAGTTATTACTAACGTTTTAGATAACCTATATTTTACCGAAAAAGAAGGCGTGAAACTTTATTGGCACCTCAGAATTACAGAACCAAAACCGAATGTTTTCTTCCTTCAAGTTCCAACACCCGGAGTTGAAGATATCTCGCTGGAGGAATTTATTATTCCTTTGAAAGACAGATAATAGAATAAAAGAGTTTTTGTAAAAGACCTGGTTTTCCTATTCAGATCTGATAAATGTAATGTTTACATGTAGCATCGGCTTTAGACCTAAATCTCTAAGGGGACAGGGTTCCTCCTCTTGGAGTCGATTCCAAGGCGCGCTATTTTTTGACCAAGATTTCAGTCGTGGGCCAGCAAAAACTCTTTTGAAGTGAATATTTATAAGAAATAAATGCCAAAGCCTACCTTTATAGCGTGATTCGTATAACCGTCTGGTTGTAATTCGATGACAACGAGCGCAGCACAACCGGTGTCGAAAGAGAAGCGGCCCGGGCAAGTCGCCGGGCCGCTTCCGTTGCCTGGATTACCATCGTTGTCACCAACACCCATATGATGGATCTAAATTTACATCCAGATTCCCGCACATGGATACAATCTTGAGGTGAAGTCTTGTAAACGGATATGGCATTCTTTGTTCAGGAAGAACCTGGACGGGGGTGCCGGCCGTGGCGAAGCTAAAGGAGCATCACATCATGTGCGCGGAAGAACTTGCAAACCACAAAAGCATCAGGGATATAGCGTCCACCTTTGGCGTGGACGAAAGCACCTTGAGATACAGGCTCGAACGGCATCGGACAGGAGCCGTGGATGGCAGATCGCTCCAGGAGGAAGCGTGCGCTCCCTTCCGACCCCTTGTCCTCGAGTGGATACAGGAGCAGGAAGGGCAGGAGCGGCCGGAATCCGTTCAGGCATTGTATGAGAGACTCTGCGCGGACCACGGATACACGGGGAGCTATATGAGTGTCTACAGGTTCGTCAAAAGGAGGCGCAAGGCCCCTTTCCCTGCCCCCTTCCGCCGGGTGGAGACCAAGCCGGGGGCGCAAGCTCAGGCCGACTGGCTTCAAAAGAAGATCTATATCCACGAACTTGGCGGAGAGACAAAGATCTCGGCATTCATAATGACCCTGTCCCACTCCCGGATGTGGTCCGTCGTCTGGAGCCGGAGCGAAAACATGCTCACCTGGCTTACCTGCCACAACAGGGCCTTCGAATTCCTGGGAGGTGTCC
>Ga0116147_1001258_pt1 | contig 28179 bp, 33 predicted proteins | sample AD_JPNHG3_MetaG_FD_89749 | JGI IMG/M metagenome (GOLD analysis project Ga0116147, IMG submission 89749) | Active sludge microbial communities of municipal wastewater-treating anaerobic digesters from Japan - AD_JPNHG3_MetaG | ecosystem: Engineered > Bioreactor > Anaerobic > Digestate | place...
CTTCTTATTCTCTCTTGCCGTTTTAAATGCCCATCCAACAAAAGAATTCATAATAATTAATAGTAATACTAGTATATATACTTTTCGATACTTCCAGGGCAGAGGTTTATAGGAATCCTCTTAACTGTAACAAAAAATAAGTTACGCTTAAATGAGATCAATGCCTATTCATCATAAAGAATTTTTGCACCCCCCATAATCTGCAAAAATTAGAAGGTGAATGGTATGAGTGAAAATAATGTTAGACGCGCAATGGGATGGCTTCGCGATTGGCCAGATGCAAGAGACTATACATCCGAAAGGGATTCAATTTCCAAAAGACTGAAAGATTATGGTGAGACGGACTCTATAAAAGCCATGCTTCAAAAGATAGGAGTATTGAAGGCGATAATGGAGCCCGGTCCTACCGCGGACCTGAGGAAGTGGTGCTCTCCCATAGAAGATCAGGATGATTTGGGCTCCTGCACCGCCCATGCTGGTGTGGGGCTGGTGGAGTACTTCGAGAGAAGGGCATTTGGAGAACACATTGACGCTTCCAGGCTATTCCTCTACAAAACTACAAGGAACCTGCTGCACTGGACCGGAGATACGGGAGCATTCCTCAGAACCACAATGGGGGCAATGGCCCTTTTCGGAGTCCCTCCCGAGGAGTACTGGCCGTACAAGCCCTTCGATCCGGTACCCGGCCCCATGTTCGACGCAGAGCCGCCTGCGTTCTGCTATTCCTTTGCCCAGAACTTCAAGGCTATCACATACTATCGCCTCGATCCTCCAGAGACGAAAAAGTCAGATCTGTTGAATAAGATAAAGATCCATCTAAGTGCCGGCCTTCCCTCTATGTTCGGCTTTACAGTCTTCAGCTCCATCGATCAGGCCGCTTCAAGCGGAATGATACCGTATCCCGTTCCAGGTGAGGAGGTCCTTGGAGGCCATGCCGTGGTTGCCGTGGGATATGACGACAACAAGAAGATAGTCAATACATATCCTAAAGGCCAGACGTCAACAGGAGCCTTCCTCATAAGAAATTCATGGGGAGCTGGATGGGGAGACAAAGGCTATGGCTGGCTGCCCTATGAATATGTCCTGAAGGGGATGGCGGTCGATTGGTGGTCTCTGCTCAAAAACGACTGGATCGATACCGGTGAATTCGGGATTTGACAGGCCGGCATGCCCTCCTCTCAAGACAGTGATGGTAGGTCTCGATTCTTTTTTGCTATATGCTTAATCCGGTGATGATCGATACGCCGGGAAACCTTTAAGTGCTGATCGTCTATCTTGCCATCCGATGGATCTTACAACTTTGACCGGTGCTGCAGATCCGCTTCTTATGGCCAGCTGGATTCAGCAGACTGTGGATACTCTGGCCGGCAGGCATATCGACCTGGTATTCATCCAGATCATGGCCGGCGCCATAAGCAGCATCGACATACCGCTAATTGTTGTAACCCTCATCACCATAGCATTGATCGCACTGCTGACCAATAAGGGGGTGAATGTTGCCGATCGCATGATGGTAAGATACATCCCCATACTCTCCCGCAAAGTGCAGTTCGACATGGACGATACCATGCAACTGATGATCAGAAGGGTGGTTTCGGCCACGATTTACGCCATCGGCCTGATGCTCATCATCTACCAGATACCGCAGCTTCGAAGCCTGGTGACCGCCATCCTGGCCGGCGCAGGGATCGCCGGACTGATCATCGGCTATGCCGCCAAGGATTCCCTATCCAACTTCACATCCAGCATATTCATAGCTGTATTTCAGCCCTACAGGGTGGGCGACTCAGTGGACTTCCGGGGCGAATACGGCCAGGTGGAGGATATGACTCTGCGGCATACTGTCATTCGCACCACTGACAACAAGAGGATCATAGTTCCCAACAGCGTGATGAGCGTGGAGCCCATCGTCAACTGGTCCATCAAAGAGCCGCAGATAAACTGGGTTGTCGACTTCGACCTGGAGAAGGCATCGGACATCGACCGGGCCAGGGAGATCATCATCAGCAAGGCAAAGAGCCATCCAATGGTCCTGAAGGACAGGCCGATGACGGTGCAGCTCATCAGCTCCAGGTATTCGGATCTGACATTGCGGCTGGAGATGTCGGTTCCTGGGAGAAATATGGCGGAGGGAATCGGCTGCGAAATCAGGGAGGCGGTGATGAAGGAGTTTGAAGCGCAGGGAATCCTGCCTGCTCGGGCGTCTTAGAATCTCTTTTATATCCGAAACAGATCCTGAAAGCGCCTCATCTCATCTCTTGCGCTCTCGCTGGCCACAACGCAGGATATGGCACACAGGCCGTCCGCGCCGGCGGCCACGACCTGGCGGGCGTTGGAGTGATTGATGCCGCCGATGGCGATGAGCGGCAGGCTCACCTTCCGTCTGATCTGCTCGATCAGGCTTATGCCCGCCGGCTTTCCGGCATCGGGCTTGGTGGCTGTGGAGAAGATGGGCGAGACTCCCAGGTAGTCGGCTCCTAGGCGCTCTCCCTCCAGGGCCTCTGCCAGGTTGTGGACTGTCAGGCCAATGATCTTATCCGGGCCGAGGAGCCTTCTGGCGGCGGCAAAGGGCATATCGGACTGGCCCAGGTGAACTCCGTCGGCGTCCACCGACAGGGCGATGTCTACCCGGTCGTTGATCAGGTAGGCTGCGCCTGCCTCCCTGCACAGCTGTCCAAGCCTGCGGGCCTCATAATACATCTCTCTGGTCTCAGCATCTTTATTTCTATACTGTACAACACTGACTTTGCAGGAGATGGCGGAGATGACGTCGCTGGTGTTGCCGGCGCGGCTCAGCCGGGCATCGGTTATGAAGTAGTATCCTTTAAATGTCTCACTCATTTCGGTCCACTCCCGGATTTTTTTAGCATCTCCATCCTCTGCATGCGCTCTACAGTTTCCCCGTCCAGGTTGAATACGGCATCAAAGAGCCTCTCCTTGAAGCTTCCAGGACCTGCTGCCGCCAGGGCGGCCAGCTCGGCTGCGACCTCATAGCAGACAAGTCCTGCAGCAGAGGCCAGAGTATAGTCCCTCTCCACTGCTGCGAAGGTCCCGATCACCGAGGCTGCCATGCACCCGGTCCCAACTATGCATGCCATCATTGGGTGGCCGTTTTTGATGATATAGCTGTGGCCGCAGCCTGCCACAATGTCCTGCGGCCCGGTGACGACCACAGTGCAGCCTCTGCTCTCAGCCAGGCCTTCCGCCAGGGGGGCGAGGCTTCCGCCTCCTGCATCCCAGCAGGCATCCACCCCTTTAGTGGCGACCCGCTCTCCTGCGATTCGGGCGATCTCTGAGGAGTTTCCCTTGATGATATCCACCCGGACGGCACCGAGAATCTCAGCGCATTTTTCGTCGCGGAAGGCTGTCGACCCAGCCCCGCAGGCGTCCAGCACCACGGGTATACCCTTTTTATTTGCGCTTTCTGCCGCCAGGATCATGGAATCTACGAAGTCGGATGTCAGTGTGCCGGTATTCAGGACCAGGGCAGAGGCGATGCCTGCCATCTCAGCCGCCTCCTCGGGGGCATGGGCCATCACAGGAGACGCTCCGAATACCTTCACGATATTGGCGCAATCATAAATTGTGACCCAGTTGGTCAGATGGTGCACCAGCGGCCGCTCAGACCTCACCCTCTTCAGACACTGCCATGCAATGCAACTCATACAGTTCGTTGATAACTTGTCCGGGTATAAAACCCTCTCTGGGGGGCAGGGGCTCAGTCCGGCAAGTGGACCATGCGGCAGCATTATGAAAGGAGGCAGGCGGCTAGCAAAAGAGCATATCTTTAAGAAGGCGGGAAGGGTAAAGGAGATCCGCCAAGGACGGCTGCGAGGTGACAGAATGCCAACGAGTAAGAAGCAACTTGAGAAGCTGAACAGGGTGAAGAAGGCCAAGGCAGAGGAGCTATCCAAGCAGGCTGCTCTGGGCAGCAAAGATGCCCAAAAGAAGCTCAAGAAGCTCCAGAAAAAGCTCAAGTGAAGGCGTCAGCAGCCATCATCCCCTTCCGCAACGAACGACCCCATGCCGAAGTGGGAGGCGTATCCCATGGCTAGCGGCCCCTGCACAGGCTCGGAAAAGTGAAGGCGAAATCCACAGCCTCCTCTGCAGCGGCAGTCCCTCTTTGCAGATGCCGGATCGCCCCTGATCCGCACGAAGCTGCTCCAGCCTGTCCAGATTGGATGGCCGGCGCCCCGTCCCAGCCATATGCCGTCCACAGGCTCCACAGCCAGGAGTTCTGGAAAGCCTGCCAGCCTGAGGAGCCTTCTCAGCTCGTGCTCAGGGCTGTCGATCTGCAGGCCGGTGGCATCGCACCTGGCCCTGCCGGCCCTCGTGAACCTGGGATGGCGGGCTGGCAGAAACGGAAGACTTGAGACCCAGCGCCTGGAAGAGGCCAGCAGCGGGCTCTCGCCCAAGGCGGGGCCTCCCACCGGGCCAAGGGCCATAAGTGTCAAGCTCGCGTCTGGGATCTCCCCGCCGTAAACGCGCGCCAGCCTCCGCAGGTCTGCCTGCTCCTCAGGGAAAAATCCAGAGGATGAATAGACTGTAACGTGGGTGATCTGCCCCTCACTGGGACTGGATTCGCATAGGATGTAGGCGTGGCCGTGGCCCTTCAGCGGCCTTCTCCGGCTGTCGCAGCCGGTAAATGTGCTGGAGGTGCAGCAGTGCTCCACCAGGGCCTTGTGGACCCTCTCGGTCAGGAGGAGAGCGTGGGTGATGGGGATTGGCCGGCTGCTGGCCAGGCGGTAGCGTGCGGCTGAGGGGCCAATCGTTTCAGTCTCTTCGCTCATATTTACCTCAGGGCCATCACGATGCCAAGAGCGAGAACCATAAATATAAATAGCGGGCCATAAATGCGCTCCAGTGTATCAGCTCTTATTTTGGCGAGAAGTCGAGGTCCAGTATATGCGCCTATTGCCGCACCACCAGCTAACGGCAGGATGAGCATCAGATCGAACTGTCCCAATACGATATGCCCTGTCAGGCCAGATATCGAGTTGCACAGGAGCACAAATGCAGATGTTCCCACGACAGACGCTGCAGGAAATCCCAGGATGTATAATCCTGCGATCACAGGCGGTGTTCCACTCACCCCAAAAAGTCCGCACATCATACCTGAGAGAATGCCAAAGGCCGAGCCCAGAGCTCCTCTCCTCCATGTGAGCGGTGGCAGAGACGGCTCCACGCTTCCGGCCGTCTTCTTACTGCGCAGAGCCATCGGAATGCTCATGACAGTCATAAAGAGGCCGAAGAGCTTTCCTAAAAGAGCAGAAGGAAGCATACTCGAGATATAAGCGCCGATTAATGCGCCTATTATGCCTGCCGTCCCGAAGATTAAGCCGGTAGATATATCCAGGTTCCCCCTTCTTTTATGGCTGATCGAGGCGATGGCTGTTGTTGGTATTATTGAAGCGAGGGAAGTAGATACTGCAAGCTGCGTCGGCAAATCGAATAAAAGCGTCAGAGCTGGCACATAGAAGAAGCCTCCGCCTCCGCCAAGCATGCTCACGAGCAGCCCGATGGTAAAGCCCAGCGCCGGCAGTAGGAACCAGAGTGGCATGATCTCCGCTCAAATGCTCTTTCTTCTCCTTTCAAGCACCAGCTGGCCTGCAGCCCTCTCCGCCTCGATCTTTCTTCTGCATACCGGGCAGACCCGGACCCAGGCGAGGCCCGAAGCATCCCTCTGCACCTTCTCCGGGAGGGTGGACTCTATCCTCTGCAGCATGGGCTCTGTCGCATACCCCGCCCCGCAGATCCTGCAGGCCACAAGATCGAGTGTCACCTCAGGCTCTGGGACGGACTCATCGAAGGGTACCAGAGCCAGAGCTCTCGCAGGACAGAGCTCCACGCACAGGTCGCACTCCTCTTTGCACCTCTTCCAGTGAATGCTCCTCGTCCTCTCCGTCTCTGTGCGGGTTATGTTCTGGCTCGGGCAGACTGTAGAGCAGGACAGGCAGCCTATGCACGCTCCTGCATCAACTTTGATCATCTTCCGCCTCCGCGGGCGGCGATGATGGCAGAGCGCGTCCTCGCCCTCCGGGCCGCCTCCTCGAAATCGGTCGACAGTGCATTTGCCGGGCAGGTCTTGATGCATGTGGGCGAGTCGAGGCCCGCACAGAGATCGCACTTGTGGGCGATCTTGTCAGTCCAGACAACTCCGAATGGGCAGGCCAGATGGCAGAGACCGCAGCCGGTGCATTTCGTGATATCAAAGGCCGTCCTCTCCCCCTCCTTGTGCAGCGCCCCGGTGAAGCAGAGCATGGTGCAGGAGGCCTCCTCGCAGTGATGGCAGAATATTGGGATCGAGGCGTATTCCCCCACGAAGTGCACATTCACGTGTCCACGGCCTCCGTGCACCCTTTTACAGGCGACCTCGCAGGACCGGCAGCCTATGCACCGGCTGATATCAATGTAAACCGGCATTTCATTCACTCCTCGATACAGTGGCTAATCATCTATGATCCTACCTTATAAGCATGGGGGTGTACGGGCGCGTGCCGATGTACCTCTCCTTCTTTGAGCAAAAGATAACACATCTCATCGTTCTGGTACCAGCGGTTGGCGCCGTAACTGGATATATCCCCCCTTGTATAACATTTGTGTCCAGCAGGGTCTCCGCTCGGACCTAAAGCAGAGGCAGATACCTCTCCAGCTCCCACTGGGTGACGTTCATGCGGTAGGCATCCAACTCTGCCTTCTTGTTGGTGATGAAGGCATGAAAGACGTGCTCTCCCAGGGCCTCTCGAATGAGCTTGCTCTCCTCTGTGAGAAGTATGGCGTCGTTGAGGCTTCTAGGCAGGGTCTCCTCCTCGCTCATACGGGATATGTCATGCTCCTGGGGTGCAGGGAGGTCGTACTTGCTGGCCATGCCGGCCAGGCCCGCAGCCAGCATGACTGAGAAGGCGAGGTATGGGTTGGCTGCAGGGTCCGGGCTCCTGTACTCGACCCTTGTGGCCGCCTCCTTTCCCGGCTTGTACATGGGAACTCTCACCAGGGCGGACCTGTTTCTCCCGGCCCAGCAGATATAGATGGGGGCCTCATAGCCTGGGACCAGGCGCTTGCAGGAGTTGACCCACTGGTTAGTGACTGCGGTGATCTCAGGCGCGTGCTTGAGCAGGCCGGCGGTGTAGCTCCTGCCCTCATCTGAGAGGTGGTTGGGGTCGCCTGCATCGAACATCGCATTTCTCCTGCCCTGGAAGAGGGACTGGTGCACGTGCATGCCGCTTCTGTTCTGGCCGAAGATGGGCTTGGGCATGAAGCTGGCGTGACAGCCGTAGCGCCGGGCTATCTCCTTGGCTGTGATCTTGTATGTCATGACGGTGTCTGCCATGGTCAGGGCGTCATTGTAGCGGAGGTCGATCTCATGCTGTGACGGGGCGTGACCTCTTGGTGGCTGTACTCCACATCTATGCCCATTGAGTCCAGGGCCAGGATGGTGTCGCGGCGCAGGTCGGAGGCGTTGTCTGTCGTTGTCAGGTCGAAGTATCCGCCGCTGTCCAGCAGCTCTGTGCCGAACTCGCTTTTGAAGTAGAAGAACTCCGGCTCCGGGCCGACCATGAAGCTGTAGCCCTTATCCTTCAGGCGCATGAGATCTCTCTTGAGGATGTACCTCGGATCGCCCTCGTAGGGTGTGCCGTCGGGATTCTGTATGTCGCAGAACATGCGTGCCACGGCGTTCTCCTGCTTGCCTCCAGGGTATGATCTGGAAGGTGGCCGGGTCGGGCTTTGCGACCATGTCCGGCTCATGTATGCGGGTGAAGCCCTGGATGGATGAGCCGTCAAAGCCCATGCCCTCCGAGAAGGCGCCCTCCAGCTCGCTCGGGTTGATGGCAAAGCTCTTCGGGACCCCCAGGATATCAGTAAACCAAATACTAACAACTCTTACATTATTTATTAAGAGAAATTATGATCGCAAACTGGATAATAGAGGGATAGAAAATCTTATTTTCTGCGGTCGCAGTTAGATTAATATATGTCGGGCGACAACCATTATATCATGTCGAGGCTCACTATTTCCGTTTTTAGCCATGAGCACGGCACAGATGCGTCCTTAGATGCATCCGAGATGAAATTCGGCCTCTAGGGCCCAATCCGCTATTATCCGGATTGGGTGTTGAACGGGCGAAAGCTGCATGGAATTTCTGAGCATCACTGCATTTGGAGATCCGCATCAATGGAAGGGATGGTCGGATGAAGCCCTCCCAGTCCTCTAATATCAAGGGCGCCTCCAGATTTGACCGGCTTTCATCATCCGGAGCTATAAAGCCTTTTCATGGGGAAAAAGATGATGGAGAGGAGAGCACTTCCTGGCCAGATCCTTCGGGAAGATAAAATGAGAAAGAATATACTGTATGCAAAAAGGGATTGCGAGAACGGCAAGCGCCTGGCGCGCCTGCTGGAAAGGGCAAAGCTGAAGTTCGAAAAAAGAGACCTGGAGAGCAATGAAGCCATATCACAGCTCAAGTCCCTGGGCATCTGCTCCATCACGTCTCCCGTCCTATTGATGGATGATAATCCCATCCGATTCCTGGACTCATCTTGCTTCAGGACAATCGGAGACAAGGACCTGCTGGCGATGATTAGATAGGCTGAACCAGGGAGGTGGATCTGATGGTATTTCCCAGGTGCCCCATGTGCGGCTCAATGTGGATTGCGCACAGTGAAGATCACCCTGTGCCGCAATGCGAGACCTGCGGGCAGCGGCTCAAGAAAAAGGAGCACGGAAAAGGCTACGAAGTTGTTTGAGTGTAAGGCAGCGGGCACGAAGGAGAAGAGGTAGATCGGCCTATCTTTCTGCCAGCGACTTTTGATAGGCCTTCCACCCCGGACACCATCCGGTGTGCCAGTGCCAGATTTTGGAGATGATCGATCCGGGGTGCCTCTCCGAATACCTGCGCAGGGGGCAGGAGTCGCACATATGCTTCTTCTCTGCCATCGTTACAGCCTCACCTGCAGGCCTTCTTATCCTTTGATCAGGCCTTCGCCGCGGAATACCCGCTTTGCCTCCTCGAAGGAGATGTCTGGGGGAGGAATGATGATGTCCGAAGGCAGGATCTCCGCAGGATCGAGGGGCTTTGCCAGGCTCTTCACAGACTTTATCAGATCCGCCAGATCCCTGGAAAAATCGCCCTGACTGCCCGAGGTGATATCCCTGACGATCCTGTTGTCGATCTCATTCACCCTGGAAAGCAGCGCGTCCTCCAGAAGATACTGGCCCTCACCCAAAATCCTGATTATCATTTCTTCATCTCCTCCTTCATCCTGGCCAGCATATCGTCCACATTGCTTTTGGCCTTGGCACGGGCGATCTCTGCCCCCAGCTCGTCGCCTCCAGAATAGTCTGTGAGGGTTCCGGCCTCAAGGAGCTCATCCAGGGCGGCGGACCTGGCCTTCATGCTCTCAGTCTTCTCTTCAGCCCTCTGCACAGCCATGCCCACATCGGCCATCTCTTCGCTGATACCCGTCACCGACTCTGAGACCTTGACCTGAGCCTCAGCAGCCGAGTACTGGGCCTTGATGGTCTCCTTCTTTGCCCGGAAGGCCTCCACCTTTGTGGCCAGGCGGCTCTCGGCAGCCATGAGCTTTTGCTGCTGCTCATTGAGGTCTGCGATCTGCCCCTCCAGTGTCTCCATCTGAGCCTGCAGGGCGGCCTTATTCTCCAGAGCCTTCCTGGCCAGGTCCTCCCTGCCGGCCTGCAACGCCTCCCTGGCCTGCCTGTCCAGCTTGTCGAGGTTCATCTGCAGCTTTTCCTTCTGCATCTCCAGCCTCTTCTTGGATGTGGTAACCTCTGCCACACCCCGCTTGACATTTTGCAGTAGGGCCAGCTGCTTCTCATATGAGAGGTCCAGAGTCTCTCTGGGGTCCTCAATCCTGTCCATGATCTTGTTCATCTTTGCCTGTACAACCGTGCTCATTCGATCCAGGAAACCCATTTATTAACTCCCCTAATTCTCTGAATGCAATCTATTGGATCGCAGCTACTTATAGCCTTTTGGATAGGATACAGGATATCTACTCGTTATCTATGCTCGCTTATCCGCCCCGATCTCTGCAATCTTTTCATATTCGAGCTGATCTTTGGGTACTGGCATCTTTTCCTCATCCGGATAGCCGAAGGCGATCATCGACTCGACCTTATAATTCTCCGGCAGAGAGAGCGTTTTTCTGACATAATCCCCGGCAGACTGATGGCTGTCATGCATCCTGTTTCTGATCTGAATCCAGCAGGAGCCCAGCCCCAGGCTGCATCCTGCAAGCTGGAGTATGATGGAGGCAATGGAGCAGTCCTCCACCCAGACATCCGACTCTCCCTCCTCGGCACAGACTACGACCCCAAGAGCCGCGCCCCTGAGAAAGGAGGAGCCGCTCTCCTTGGCCTGGGATAAAGCTGCCAGGACTCTCCTGTCTTCGACAAATATGAACCTCCAGGGGTTGATGCCTCGAGAGGAGGGGGATCGCAAGGCCGCCTCCTTCAAGAGATCTATCTTCTCAGCTTCAATTGGCAGTGCTTTGTACCTTCTGATGCTGCGCCTCTTTCTCAATATGTCGAGCATAATGAACTCCCTCTCAGTTGCTTCTCTCAATTCTGGCAAAGCTATTTGTCATGCTCTCGTGCTCATCATCAGTATTAATATCGCGATTGCATACATCCTGCCACCGGGAGATCTTTCCACGTCAGGAACGTAATTAGTGGAGGAGCAACCCGGATTATATAGCTTTGCGTAAGGTGAAAATTCCTGAGAAGCTGCGCAGCATGCGGCTCAGGATCCCCATCTTCTTCGCTCTGATGGGGTTTATAATCTATCTCATGATAGAGACGGATGGAGTGGTGGACAGGATCGGAATGGTATTTGTGACCATATGCATTCTCACCACATCGATCGCCATCCTCTTCGGCGCGATGTTCGCCCCTGGGGCATGGTGTTCATTCTGCCCGACGGGAACGCTGCAGAGGATCGAAGGAGGCAGGAAGTACCAGCTTCGGGTGGACCGGGAAAAATGCATCGATTGATTTATCGGAATTCCGTCAGCTCGGAATTGACCTGCTTGATGCTCTCCATTAAATTCAAACCTTTCTCTGTGGTTTCGTATGTAATGGTCGGTCCCTCATTTACAGCAATCAAGCCATTCTTGTTCAGGAGATCAATGTAAGCATTCACAGTCTTAAAATTGAGGTTGGCCTGATATACTATTTTGGTTTTGATGGCCCCGTTGCTGCATATATCAAGGACCTTCGCGATTATCTCTTCCCTGCTTCTTTTCATCAATCCCGCCCCCATCAATTTTGCTTCTATTAAGCAATATTGGTTAACCCAAGTAATATAAAAGTTTGTCGGGTCTAATGCTTGATGTAGAGCCCCGAATGAATAACATGAAATGGTGAGACTACCCGGAATCAGCCGCAAGACTTATATTCGACTTATGACGTACTTCGTTGAATGCCGTGAGTCATGCGGCGGAGAAGGTAGAGGAGTGGGGGCTTCTCTCTCGTTTACCATTCAAATTCGTTGATTGGCTAATTAGCCTATTCCAGCTCCGCCATGTCAAGTCATATCATAGCACACAATTCTTATACTTCCTCATCCTTTTCCCTAGCTCATGATTGCCTCAGTCGAGCGTTCATCACTATGCGGCGAGGTATTCGCCCCGCCATCCAAAAGCTACACCCACCGCGCCATCCTTATCACCTCCCTCGGCCCGGGGGGCAGAGTGCTCAGGCCGCTGCTCTCAGCCGACACCAGGGCCACCGTCTCCGCCTGCCGGGCCTTCGGAGCCGATATCTCTGTGGAGGACGATGACGAGGTCAGCATCACAGGCGTCTCAGACCAGCCCAGCACTCCGGAGGATGTGATCAACGTCCTCAACTCCGGCACGACGCTGCGCTTCATCTCTGCAGTGGCCGCCCTTACCGACGGAGCGGTGCTAACGGGAGACGCCTCCATCCGCACCCGGCCCAACGGCCCTCTGCTCAGCACACTCTCAGAGCTTGGAGCCGAGGCCTTCTCCATCCGCAATAACGGCAAGGCCCCTCTGGTGGTGCGGGGAAGGATGCGGGGCGGCACGGCTCACCTGCTGGGTGGCGTCAGCTCCCAGTTCCTCTCAGCGCTTCTCATAGCAGCGCCACTGGTCGCAGCAGACACGAAGATCGAGATCGAGGGGGAGCTGAAGTCGCGTCCCTACGCGGAGATCACAATGGACATGCTGACAGATGCAGGCGTGCGGGTGGAGGAGACCCGGGAGCCTCACGCCTTCGTGGTTGCTGGCGGCCAGAGCTTCAACCTGAAGAGCTATACCGTTCCCGGAGACTTCTCCTCTGCCTCCTACCCAATGGCAGCGGCAGCCATAACAGGCTCGGAGGTGACTGTGAAGGGCATTTTTCCGTCCCGGCAGGGTGACTCGGCAATCATCGATATACTTACCCGGATGGGGGCAAAGGTGAGCTGGGACAGGGAGGCAGGGGACCTGCGGGTGGCTGGCGGCGATCTGGAAGGAATAGATATCGATGCCAGTCGCACTCCTGATCTGGTGCCAACCATTGCAGTTCTGGGGGCTGCAGCCCGAGGGAGGACCACTGTCTTCAACGCCGAGCATGTGAGGCACAAGGAGACTGACCGGCTGCACGCGATGGCTGTGGAGCTGTCCAAAATGGGGGCGAACATCAGGGAGAGGCCGGACGGATTGGAGATCGTGGGCGGGCCGCTCTCACCTGCGAAGGTGCACGGCTGGGACGACCACAGGATCGTCATGGCCCTGGCGGTGGCAGGACTGGTGGCTGGAGGCACGCAGATCGACACCGCAGAGTCCGTGGATGTATCCTATCCGGGATTCTTCAGGGAGATGGGCAAGCTTGGCGCGAAGATAAGCGTGGAATAGCCCTGGCATTCACTATGGTCGGGCCTTTGATGTTTTGATCGCAGGAAATTGATTTATACCAGCACCATCCTTCAAAGAATATCGATCTATGGTGCAGGAGGGACAATATGGCAGAAAATGAAATGAGAAATTTCGCCCTGCGAGACAAGGACGGAAATGAAATCGGAATCTTTACGGGAAAGTCACCCAGGCAGGCCGCTCTGAAGGCCGCAAACCGCGGCCATACAGACATAAGGCTCCGCGAAAGGGGAACCAAAAAGGTTCATGTGTTCAAGGGTGAGAGGGTGCAGGTCAGCAAGCCCAAGGGCGCGCCCGCCTGGATGCCGGACAAGATTTGGAAGCCCAAGGTCAAAAAGGTAGGAATTGAGAAGCTCGAGACTGGCAAAGAAAAGGCAGTTGCTGCTAAGCGCTCTAAAAAGTAAGGCATGTACAGGATAGTTCGGCGCATGGAGCTGGCAGGCGGGGAGATCATCCTCAATGAGATTGAGGCTCCAAGGATAGCCCGTGCAGCCCAGCCGGGGCAGTTTGTTATGCTCAGGGCAAATGAGAGGGGAGAGCGCATTCCCATGACCCTGGCCGGCATAAATCCCGAGAGAGGGACGATTACCATCATCTACCATGTGGTGGGCCGCTCCACAGCGCTATTCAAGTCGCTTCAGGAGGGCGACTCCTATCTGAATGTGGCTGGCCCCCTTGGCAGGCCCACGGAGGTGGGCTTTGCTGGCACAGCAATATGCGTTGGAGGAGGCACGGGCCTGGCCGTGCTCTATCCCATCGCCAGGAGGCTCAAGAGCCTTGGCAACAGGGTGATCAGCATCCTCGGAGCCCGCGAGGCGCGGCTTGTGATTTTAAAAGATGAGATGGCAGCGGTCTCGGATGAAGTTCTAATCTGCACCGACGACGGATCTCTGGGCAGGAAAGGGCTGGTCACTGAGCTGCTCCAGGAGGTCCTGGGAAGAGAGGAGCTGAAGGAAGCAAAGCCCGGATTGGTAGTGGCCATCGGCCCGATTATCATGATGAGGCTTGTCAGCGACATCACCCGGCCACTGGGCATCAAGACCATCGTCAGCCTCAATCCCATTATGATCGACGGCACAGGAATGTGCGGCAGTTGCCGGGTGGAGGTGGGCGGCCAGACCCGGCTGGCCTGTGTGGACGGCCCGGAGTTCGATGGCCATGAGGTGAACTTCGACCTTCTCCTGGAGCGGCTAAAGGCCTTCGAGGATGAGGAGAAGCAGGCCCTGGAGGCGCACGGCCTGAATGAGGAGAAATGCTGGCTTAAAGAGAATGAGGCGGCGGCAAACGAGCCGGTGCGTGAGAGAGAGGCGCAGGAGGCCGATGAGCAGTAGGCAAGACTTCAATATCAGGTCTCTGGAGGGGGCATATATTCCCGGTCTGATCTCCCTGCAGAGGCAGGTTTCAGCAGCTCTCCCAGATCCGGAGGTCTTTATGCTTCATGATGAGGCCTATTTTTCAGGGATATTAGATCTGCCTTCCGCGGCAATAGGCGCCTTCTGCCGGAACAGGCTGATCGCCTATTGTTTCATCATCATTCCCGGATCATCGCAGGCCAATCTTGGCAGGGACATCAATCTGCCTCTTCGAGAGCTTTCCAGTGTGGCACACATTCAGGCGGCAGCGGTCCATCCGGACTACCGGGGGCACGGCCTGCAGAAAATGATGCTGGAGGAGCAGCTAAAAAACATTGAAGAGCAGGGATATAGGCACGCCTGCTGCACTGTGTCTCCAAAAAATCCTGTCAGCCTCAAAAATGTATTATCCTGCGGCCTCTTGATTGAGGCATTGCGGCCCAAGCTCAACGGATGGTGCCGGTACATAATGCATAAAGATCTGAGAAGGCCTGCATATTTACCGGAGATCTCCCATGAAGAGAAGTGTATTGCAGTAGGCATCTCGGACTTGAAAGCCCAGGCAGAGCTGTTAAAAGCCGGATTTGCAGGCTTCGAGATCGCGGCCTGCAATGGAGGCTACAATATACTTTTTGCGCATCTTCGAAATTAATTGATTCCAGTAATACTATTTAAATCAGGAATCATTTGCTGCCATGGCAACCAGGTCGACGAGGTCTATCACCCTCTCCCCGGCCCCGGCGTCTCTGAGGTTTCTGATGCAGAGCGGGCAGGATGTGACTATGTAGTCCACGCCCTCAGGCACATCAAGCAGCCTTCTCCTGGCCATTTGCAGCGAGAGGTCTCTGTATCCGGCCCGAACTCCGCCCCCTCCCCCGCAGCACCTGGCATCCTTTTTCGATGACCTCATCTCCACCAGCCGGCAGACAGCCTCAATAACCCTGCGGGGTGGATCATAGATATTGTTGTGCCTTCCAAGGTGGCATGGATCATGATATGTGACTGTGATATCGAGGCGCTGGAGCCTCTTGCCGGCATGCGGCTTGAAGTTTATATCAAGCCTTTGACCATCTCTGATGCGCTCGTCCAGAAACTCGGCCACAGATACCACCCGGAATTCAGGGGGATAATCATTTTTCAGGGTTGTGTAGCAGCCGGCACAGCCTGTGATCACCGTATGGGCTCCGATCTGCTTTATCTGTCTTAGGTTCTCCTCCATGAGCCGCGAGGCATAAAATCCCATGCGCAGCAGCGGCGAGCCGCAGCATTGCTCATCGGGCAGCATTGTGACTCCGAAGGTGCGCAGGAGGTCGAATGTCCTGGCTGCCGTCTTGGTGTAGCGGTATGAGTTCATGCAGCCGGCGAAGTAGACATAATCGGCCCCCTCCTTGAGAAGGCTTCTGTCCGCCAGCCAGGATAGGCGGTCACCAGGGTCGCCGAATGTGTTTCCGCTCTGCAGGATTCTGGAGGCAAGGCTCTCCTGCTCCCTGCCGGCTATTCCTGAGAGGATGAGCTTCCTCCTGCCCCTTTCAATCAGGCGGGGCGGATTTATGCCGGCAGGGCAGTTCTCTGTGCAGATCCCGCAGGTGGTGCATGTGTTGAGGCTCTCCTGAACACGGCAGTCGGCAGGAAGGCCGTTTTCCAGGCCCTGCAATATCATGATGCGCCCTCTGGCGTTGGCCGACTCCCAGCCCGACTCCTCGAATACAGGGCAGAATGAGCGGCAGGTTCCGCAGCGGGCACACTGGTCTATGGCCGACAGATCGGTATCGTCTTTTATATCGCTATGCCTGCCCCTGGCTTCGTGCGAATCTATGCTCGTCTCAGGCATCATATACTTTACAGCCCCATCTTGCCGGGATTGAGAATGCCCTGTGGATCCAGTGCTCTCTTGATTGATTGCATAACTGAGAAAGCCTCACTTCCGACCTGCCCGGTAAGCATATCCGCCCTGGCCAGGCCGATGCCGTGCTCCGAGCTGACTGTGCCTCCCAGCTCCAGGGCGGCCCTGTGAATTCTCTCCGCAGCCAGGCGGAGCTTCTTCCACTGCTCGTCATCTCTGACATCTATGAAGAGGGCTACATGCAGATTGCCGTCGCCGATGTGCCCGTACTTCATGGCAGGGATGTCAAGCCTTGCAGCGATCTGCGCAACCCTCTTGATCAGCGCCGGAATCTGCTTTATGGGAACTCCGACATCCTCTCCCATGTAGATCCGCGTCTTCGACGGATCCAGCTTTGATATGGCTGCTCCGACAAGCCTCCTCGCCCTCCAGATGCCTGCCATCTCCTCCACTGAAGCGGCAACTCTCACGCTTTCAGCTGATGGCATGCAGGATTCCCTGATCTGCACTGCCATCTCCGCAGTCGCTGTCTCTGTCCCATCCACCTCGAATAAAATCACATCTCCGTCCGCAGGCAGGGATAGATTCGGATCGCACATTTTGAGAACCTGCAGAGTGGTCCTGTCCAGGATTTCGCAGGCCGAGGGGGTGATACCCCTTGAGAATACATCGATGACTGCCCGGCCGGCGATCTCCGCATCCGGGAAGCTGGCCAGCACCAGCTTTCTCATGGCAGGGAGGGGAACGACCTTCAGCCCGGCGGCGGTTATGATGCCCAGCGTCCCCTCCGACCCGACAAAGAGGCGGGTGAGATCGTACCCGGCCGAGGACTTGAGGACCCTGCCTCCGGTATGAATGACCCGGCCATCTGCCAGCACCACCTCCAGGTCCAGAACGTAATTTCTCACGGTTCCGTATTTTACAGATCTCATGCCGCTGCTGTTATTTGCGATCATCCCCCCGATGGTGCACATGGCAGCGCTGCCAGGATCCGGGGGAAAGAAGAAGCCCCTGGGCTTGAGGGCGAGGTTCAGCCTCTCCGCCACCAGCCCGGGCTCGACTATCACCTGCTGGTCTTCGATGTCTATTTCCAGTATGCGGCTCATTCCGGACATGTCCAGGGCGATTCCTCCCTGCACAGGAGAGCAGCCTCCAGAGAGGCCAGTTCCGGCACCCCGGGCTGTGACCGGGATGAGATGCTCGCTGCAGAGGCGGAGGATACGGGAAACCTGGCCGGTGCTGGCCGGGCGAACCACAAAATCGGGCAGCCCCCTGATTTGGGATGCATCGGCTGCATAGCAGCATCTCTCCGCCGGGGAGTCAGAGACCCTGCCATCTCCGGCGATAGACTTCAGCTCCTCAAGAATATCGCTCATTTGATTTGAAGTAGCAGAAAAATGGCTTTCGATATAAGGATTCGGTTCGCCCCAGGAATCGGTCGAACTCTAACTATTCCTTGGAGGGATTTCATGAGTGGATTTTAGTAATATAAAATAATAAAATTTTTATATAAAAAATTTATTTGTATAATATGTATAAATTTAAATAATAAAAAAATTTAAAGAATAACTAAAAAATAATTTTAGAATAATATATCAATAGGTCTATTAAGATTGATATAAATCTATAAATTATAATAAGGTATAATCAATATGTAATAATCATAAATATATAATCTAATAAAAATTAATTGAATTTATATGTTTAAATTTTGTAAATTTATTAAATTTTAAAAAATAATTTTAAGCTAGGAATAAGCCGTCCTTAAAGTGCGTTTTGATAATAAAATCTAAATTTTATAAAAACATAAATCAATGAAATAGCCTTTACTTTTGCGTCCATATTTGTGTTTATAATAATACTATTATCTTTTGCAAGAATCACATTTATTCTTATATATTATATGAATAGGTGCGCATTCGATTTACATTTTCATCTTGAGCACTATTTTTGCCTCGCAAAGGATGAGGATGGGCGATGAGATGACCATATTCTTATAGAATTTGAAATAAAGGATCCAGCCAAATGAGATCTCACTTGCAGCACAATGTTCCAAGACTATAAAATATAGGAATGGAACTTGAGGGCTCCAATTCATAAGCTGACTTGGTGAGATATCCAGCCAAACAGATTCAAATAATACAAACCATCAAAAAATTTTAATAATTTATTATATTTTTAAATGAAAATCAATGATTTTTAATATACTTATTAATGTACTAAATTATTGTTATATTGTTAATTGTACATATATTTATAACTATTTATTTTTAAAAAATTAACTTTCATATTTTAGAAAATATCATAATATTAAATATCTAATTATTATATTATGTATTTATGTATAAATCAAATATTTTTAATACATTTTTACAAATTTTTATAGAAATTATTTAAACGGGTCTCTCTACAATCCCGCTTGAAAAAAGTTAGGATTAAAAGATGTGCGGCCTTCAGGCCGTCTTCATGCTGGCAGCTTCTTCGAGCCCAAGTTCCCTGATGGACTGCTCTCTCATCTTGAACTTCTGAATCTTGCCGCTCACAGTCATGGGGAAGCCGTCGACGAACTTTATGTACCTGGGGATCTTGAAGTGGGCAATCTTTCCCCTGCAGTAGGCCTTGATATCATCCTCTGTAGCCGCAGCATCCTTCTTGAGCTTGATCCAGGCCATGATCTCCTCCCCGTACTTCTTGTCCGGCACGCCGATTACCTGCACATCGCTCACAGCCCTGTGGGTGTAGAGGAACTCCTCGATCTCCCTCGGATATATGTTCTCTCCGCCACGGATGACCATGTCCTTGAGCCTGCCAGTGATCTTGCAGTAGTCCTGCTCGTCCAGCGTGCCCAGGTCTCCTGTGTGCAGCCACCCCTGCTTGTCTATGCACTGCTCTGTTGCCACGGGATTGTTGTAGTAGCAGCGCATGATCATGTAGCCCCGGGCGCAGATCTCGCCGGTATCCCCCTGCTGCACCATCTTTCCCGTCTTGGGATCCACGATCTTAATCTCTGTGTATGGCATGGGCCTGCCTACGGTCGAAACCCTCCGATCCAGAGAGTCGTCCGTCGAGGACATTGTGATTCCGGGAGATGCCTCCGTCTGGCCATAGGTGATCACCACCTCCCTCATGTTCATGAGTGTGCTCACCTTCTTCATGTACTCAACCGGGCAGGGTGACCCTGCCATGATCCCCGTGCGCAGAGACGAGAGGTCGTACTTGGAGAAGTCCGGATGCTCGAGCTCAGCCACAAACATGGTGGGCACGCCATGCAGAGCAGTGCAGCGCTCCCTCTCCACTGCGGACATGACCGCCACAGGATCGAAGTGCTCGGCGGGCAGAACCATGGTCGCCCCGTGCGTCATGGCTGCCATGTTGGAGAGGACCATTCCGAAGCAGTGATAGAAGGGAACTGGAATGCAGAGCCTGTCCTTTTCCGTGAACTTCATACACTCGCCGATGAAGTAGCCGTTGTTGAGGACGTTGTGGTGGGTGAGGACCACTCCCTTGGGAAATCCGGTTGTGCCTGATGTGTACTGGATGTTGACGGGATCGTCGAAGTCCAGGCTCTCCGCCCTTTCCAGCAGGACCTCATCCGGCACGCCCTCGCCCATCTTCATGACATCATCCCATGTGTACATGCCCGGCTGCTTTTCGCCACGGATGGTGACAGCCGTCCTCAGGAAAGGCAGCCTCTCGGAGTGAATCCTGCCAGCCTGCGCCGCCCTGGCCTCAGGGCATACCTGGTAGAGCATCTGCACATAGTCCGAGCTCTTGAAGCTGTCCATGAGCAGCAGTGCCTGGGTCTCTGACTGGCGCAGGGCATACTCAAGTTCATGGGTTCGGTAGGCGGGGTTGATGTTCACCATGATTATGCCAGCCTTGGCTGTGGCGAACTGGGTGATGATCCACTCTGCCAGGTTGGTGGCCCAGATGGCCAGCCGGTCGCCCTTCTTCAGGCCGAGGGCGATGAAGCCCTTTGCTGCGCAGTTAAGCTCCTTTTGCAGCTCGCGATAAGTATAGCGCTTTCCCTGCTGAATAGCGACAATTGCGTCATTATCAGGATATTTGTCAGCTATTTCATCGAACATATCCCCGATAGTCTTTCCAATAAGCGGTTTTTCTGAGCCGCGAAAAGCATAACTGTGCGAGACCCTCCCTGGCATGAGTTCGCCTATCATTTCCTCAGGGCATATAATTGTATCTTTTAACATGTTTGCCAGAGGTAAAACTTAATCATATGTTACTTATTATAAAAAATAGAAAGCGATCCAATACCTAGACATTCAGCTGATAGGCGTATCCGGATTTGAAGTACTTGTAGTCCGAGTACGTCAGGCCTGCGCCGTCAATGGCGATATTGTGGTACTGATCGCCCTGCACGCTGAATGTCACAGATCCCGCCTGATTGCCGGCCCGCCCCTCTGTAGCCGCGAGGCTCCCATCCACATAGACGTTATAGCCCCGCAGCCAGTTCGACCGGACTGTAACTGATGAATAGCCGTAAACTGACGGATATGTGGGCTGGTAGGGCACAACATCTACTACTATCACATTGCTGGGCTGGCTGGCGACATTGAAGAACAGCAGGTGCTGGCCAACCTCATCGGCGTAGAATCGAAGCTGATTGTAGGCATAGAAGCTGTAAGTGTTTTCATTCAGATCTCCACCCGGATATATCTCATATAAAGAGCCGTAGCCGCCTGACGGAGATATCGCAATCAGGTTGAGCACGGAGCCCAGGGGAACCATTGCATACTGAGTCCAGCTATCTCTCCCGGATATCCACAGCCAGTTTCCTCCAGTGCTCAGGGAATAGGTCTGATACTGGGTATAGGGCACTGCCGTCTGCGAAGCGCCGAAGTACAGTGTATCGGGCTGCACCTCATTTAATTGGACCTGGGTCGGAGCCGTGAGCTGCTCTTCAGGAGCCCCGGTGGATGAGCTGTAGTACTGGGAGTACTTCTCCACAGACACCTGGCTGGATGTGCTCCTGCCGGTTTTGGCATACGAGCCGCTGCCTGTACTGGATGCAATTTGCGAGCTGCTAGTCGTAGCCCCCGCTGCCGCTCCGACGGTCGGTACGGGCAGGAAATTGCCAGAAGATGCACTGAGGGGGCTTTCGCTCCAGGATGCCGAGAGCGATGTCTGCTGCGCCCCCATGGCAGTGGTTCCGGACACTGTCACCGAGCCCTGCATCTGCGGATGGAGGCTGCAGTAGTAGTTATAAGTTCCTGGGTTGTTGAATTTGATGGAAAACTTCTTTCCTGGATCGATCAAGCCGGAGTCAAAGAGGCCCTGACTGCTGACAATCCTGTGCTGAATTGCGTCCTGATTGTGCCATTCAACCGTTGTGCCGGATGAAACAGTTAGAGCAGAGGGCACAAACGATCCGTTTTTGATATTAACCCTGCTATCTGCTGCTGCATCTGTTGAGCTGATCAGCATTATTGCAGCTATTGTCAATATCAACAAAAGCTTTATTTGATTAATCCTCATACACTAAACCCCATTTTTTTGAGATAGCAAAGCATGCGATCTCAAAGAATAAATATTTTCTCCAGGAAAAACAATCATTCATTAGATTAAATTCAATGCATCTCTTAAAAATCTCTTTGCCCTTTTCACGTCAGCCGGGTCCCTTTCAGGTGCTTTCGCCCTGCTTTCTGCCAGGCTCTCCAGGGCATCCCTCAGGGCCTTCATCGTCTCCATCGATCCAGGGCAGGACTGGTTGACCACCACCTGGTTCTCATTTCCGTATATCCCCAGGAATGGAAATATGCGGCAGGACCACGGCCGGGCCTCATAGATCTTGCAGCCATGGGCTGAGGCATCATAGAACTTGCATGGCAGAATGTGCTTGAACTTGAGGGCCTCCGGCCTATCCGGATCGGCTGCGGTGTATTTCTTGAGGACTTTATTCAGGGGGATCTTCAGGTGCCTGGCAATGGCAGCGGCGTCATCGGGCCGAAGGCGAATGGGATCTCCTGTGGTACAGCAGTTCCCGCACCTTTTGCAGCGGAAGAGCAGGTGGCTGGCCATGCGATAGTAGTCGACTGTCGTGTAGCGAGGCAGGCCCAGCTCCGGAAACTGTGCATCAGGAATGGCTGTGGCTGCGAGTAGGATCTCGGCTATCTTCGTAGCCTCTGCGGATTCTTTGCTGCCGGACATCCCTGACAGCCTTTTTGATGGACACCCTTTTCAATCTTGCCCTTCTTCATTCTCATCATGTCCAGGGAGATCGTGCTCGTTGGCAGGTCCAATGTGGGAAAGTCAACCCTGTTTTTTCAGATTACCGGAAAGAAGGTCCGGACGGGCAAGCGTCCCGGCATCACCCAGTATCCGTTCAAGGCAAAGGTGGGCGATATCTTCTATGTGGATATGCCCGGATACGGCTTCATGCTCAAGGCCACAAAGGCGGAGCAGGAAAGGACCAGGGATCTAATAGTAAAATACTTTGAAGAGCATGCGAGAGAGATCCTCCTGGCGGTGCAGGTGATAGATACCTCCTCATTTCTGGACATAGCCGATCGCTGGGAAGGGCGGGGAGAGGTGCCCGTCGAAATCGAGCTGTGGGAGTTTCTAGGCGACGTGGGCCTGGATGCGGTGCTGGCCGCCAACAAGATAGATCGCATCGCCAAAGCTGATGTGGACGGGGCGCTGGACCTCATCTGCGAGCGGCTGGGAATGCTGCCCCCCTGGACGCAGTGGCTGGACAGGGTCGCACCCATAAGCGCAAAGCGCGGTCAAATCAAGCCCCTCAGGGAGATCATCTCCAGGCGGCTGGGGGGAGGGGCATTCAACGAGATGTAGAGGGGGGAGTATAGAGGGCGGCGCGGCCATTCAGGGCGGGGAGTAGTCACGGAAAAGCATAAGAGTTCTCAGGTGGAGAAGACCGGCATGGATTTTAACCGCCGCTTCGAAATGGCTGCAGCGGGTGTAGTGGTACTGGTCTTTCTCATCACAGTCTACCTGACCCAGGACTTTCTCAGCACCATCCTTCTTAGCATTGTGCTGGTCTTTCTCTTAAAGCCCCTTTATTCCATCTTTTTCAGGCTGACCGGCCACCGCCAGATCTCATCTTTTTTTTCGATATTGATCGTCTTCATAACATTTCTGGCTCTTTTTCTGGGCATAACCAGCGTGCTTTTTGTGGAGCTGACCAATCTGGAGAGATCGCAGGCGCTATCCGGGCTGGATTTGTCTGCCATCGCCGATATCACCCATGAGATCGGCCTGTATGCCAAAAGCACACTGCCCGCCTGGGCTTATAGCTATATGGAAGTGAAAGTTCGAGAATACCTGCAGGGGATCAGTGACATTCCCATAGCCATCGCCGATTGGATCTTTCCCATAGTGAGAAGCGAACTCACCTCCTTCGCCTCCAGTCTTCCAGTGCTCTTCGCCCAGCTCATTGTGGCGGTGTTCTTCACCTACTACCTGCTCATAGACGGCGGCAGCTTTGTGAGGAGCGGGCTCGACCTTCTTCCCCGGCAGGACAGGAGGATCGTGGAGATATTCCTTCAGGAGCTCGCCAGCATTTATGACACCCTCTTCTCGGTTTATTTCACCACATCCATGCTCAGCGGCGTTCTGGCCTTCATCGGCTTTTCGCTGCTGGGCGTGCCATATCCATTCGTTTTGGGGGCGCTGGTAGGCATCTTCACCCTTTTGCCCATGCTTGGGCCGCCCACCATCTTCATTCCCATGGCCCTGTACTATCTGATCGTGGGAGACGTGATCCGCTCCCTGGTAATAGTGATATTCGGAACCGTAGTGCTCATGGTCATACCCGAGAACGTGATCCGGCCCCAGCTGGCAATGAAGAGCGCCAGCATCCATCCTGCAGTAACGCTGCTGGCATACACAGCTCCCATCTTCGTGGTCGGCATCGTGGGGGTCATAGCCGGTCCCGCACTCTACGGATTCCTCCTGGCTGCGTACCGGGCGGCGGTCAAGTACAGGGAGATATAGATCAAACGGAAAGGTTTATCTCTTTTTATCGTTCACTACCTTAGTTCAGTTCCATGGAGCTTTAAATATGGGCGCAGAGGGCAGATCAGAAAAGAGCGGTGCAATTGATATCACAGAGCTGCTATTGACGGCAGATCTCTATAACCGGAAAGAGAATTTGACTGAAGACGACCTGCCACCCCGAATTCGCAAGCATTATTTCGATGTGCAGGCGAGGGGAGTGAAGAGGCCGGTTTATGTTACAGCAGCAGATGCCGAGAAGATCTGCGGCCTGGAGAACGTCAAAGCGGCGGTCAAGGACCTCACATTCGTATCCTACGAGGAGTTCGGCTCCCAGCTCCGTCTCACGGTATTCGACGTCGCAGCCCGCTGGTTCGCCAATCAAAAGGACTTGGCGCGCATGCGCATCAAGGCCAATCCAGCCCTGGCATACTTCTTTGAGAATTACGACTCCATGGATGTCAGCTATGAGCAGGCTAAAGCCGCCAACAAGCCTCTCTGCGCTGACCGGGAGTGGATCGATGCAAGGATCAAGGAGCTGTGCAGGGACTCCAAGGAGGCGGAGGACCTTCTCAAGCTGGCCTACATCAAAGCCCCGGAGGATGTGAGGGATAGCATCTCAGGGCTTATCCTCACAGCAGAGCAGAAGGCAGAGATCGAGAAGACGGGAAAGGCCCTAAATAACAGGCAGTATCTGCGCGAGATCGGCCTGTATGAGATCGGCAAGCTCCTCTTCATCGGCCCGCCGGGAACTGGCAAGACCTCTACCGCCCGCGCCCTTTCAAGCTGGTTTTCTCTGCCAATAGTCGAAGTGCGCCTGTCCATGATCACCAGCCAGTACCTGGGCGAGACCTCCAAGAACATAGACAAGGTCTTTGAGCTGGCCAAGAGGCTGGCCCCGTGCATACTGCTCATAGACGAGTTCGACTTCGTGGCCAAGACCAGGACATCGGACGAACACGGGGCCATGAAGAGGGCTGTCAATTCCCTGCTCAAGGCCATAGACGAGATATCCCTGGTGGAGCATGGCGTCCTTCTGCTGGCCGCAACCAACCACCCCCAGCTGCTCGACTACGCAGCATGGAGGAGGTTTGACAAGGTGCTCAGCTTCCCCCTGCCCGATGAGGAGATGAGGCGCAAGATTTTGGACAAGGTCCTATCGCGCATAGACTCGGATGCCGACACTGGCCGGATTGCCGCCCTGACCGACGGCTGCTCAGGATCGGACCTGAGGCTGATCATCAGGGAGGCGGTACTCAATGCGCTGCTGGAGGACAGGAGGCACCTGGACCAGGCGGACCTGGAGAGGTCTGTGGAGGAGTTCAGGCGGAGGGTATCCGACTACAAGAGGAACATCGTATAGAGAAGGATACGCCAATGAAGGTCACTCTTCTCGGAACTGGAGACGCCATAGGCACTCCCAAGATCGGGTGCAAATGTCCGGCCTGCATGGATGCCCTGCGGGGCGGCAGGAGCCGCAGGATGAGGTTCTCAGTCCTCATCGAGTCGGATGAGGATGAAGGAAGGGTTCTTGTAGACACCAGCCCGGACTTGCGCTGGCAGCTCCTCAAGAAGGACATCGCCAGCGTGGACGCTGCGATCTGGACTCATGCCCATTACGATCACTATGCCGGATTTGGCGATTTTCACAGGGTGCAGAGCAATGTGGATGTCTATGCCCTCAAGGGCACGATGGACTACATACTCAATTATCTTTACTTTCTGCGGCCGGTGAGGCACGATGCAGAAGCCTTCAAGCCCTTCGAGATAGCTGGGATGAGGTTCACTCTCTTTCCAGTCAATCATCCTGGCACGGAGACTGTGGGAGTGAGGATCGAGAACGGACACAAGGCTGCGGTCATCACCAGCGACACAAAGATGGAGCTGTCCGAGAGGAGCCTGGAGCTGATGAGGGATGCTGACCTGATGCTGGCCGATGCCATCACCCCCCCAGGGTACAACATCAGCAAGCATATGACCGCCGACGAGGCGGTAGCTCTGGGAGAGATGCTGGGCGCAAAGAGGCTGATTCTGACCCATCTCAGCCACCTGTTCCCGCCCCACGAGATCGCCCTGAAGAAGTGGCCTTTAGGGCATGACATGATGGAGATAGTTCTGTAATTGTCATACTGCGATTGCTGCCGCTAAATGGGACAGTCTGGAGATGCTTTGATATTGATGAGGCCTGCGTTCAGCTTTTTCGCGCTGATATTTGTCGTGACAGCTGGGGCCGCCTCAGATGCCAGCGGTTTTCTTGAGGAGGATTCCGGAATCAGCAGCATCCCGCCTGCGGAGATCAACCCCTATATTTTGGCATATGAGGAGATCGACAGCCACGCTCTGAGCGCTCCGGCCACGGCCAGGGCCTCGGTGAAGAGCCTGGCCGCGTACCTGACCAAGCCCGCCAAAAACGACCGTGAAAAGGCGAGGGCCATCTTCCGCTGGATTGCCGCCAACATAGACTACGATGTGCAGGTATTCTTCAAGGGCGGTTCCGGTCTCACTGCCGCGGGGGATGTCCTGAAGAGAGGCAAATCGGTCTGCTACGGCTACTCGGATCTCTTCCTGGCCCTGGCGGAAGAGGCGGGGCTGCAGGCGGTGATGATAAGGGGCTACGGCAAGGGCTACGGCTATCAGCCGGGCCAGCACTTCTCCGGGCCATCCAACCACGCCTGGAATGCGGTGTTGATAAACGGCTCATGGTATCTGATCGACACCACCTGGGGGGCGGGATATGTGAGCGGCGGGGGAAAATATGTGCGTCACTTCGACGACCATTACTTCATGACCCCGCCCTCTCAGTTCATCTACGACCACCTGCCGGAGGACTCCAGCTGGCAGCTACTGGACAGCCCCATCTCAAAGGAGCAGTTTGAGAGCCTGCCATATCTTGAGTCGGATTTCTTCAACCTGGGGCTGGAGCTGGCCGGCAGCAGCAGGGGCGTGATTGATGCCGCAGGGCGGGCCAATCTCTCCATCTATGCGCCGGATGGTGTTCTGATGACTGCCGGACTGGAGTATGCTGCCGACGCCGGCGGCCGGACGGGCCTGGCTCGCCGCACATTCTGCCAGAGGCAGGGCGGCAGGTATGAGATCCTGGCTGAGCTTCCGGAAGAGGGAAGATACGTTCTCACTGCCTATGGCAAGAGAAAGGGCGATTCCGGGGAGTACAGTTCTGTGATGGAGATCGGGATAAATGCGAGCTGCGGGGAGGATGAAGGTTCGGGATTTCCCCTGGCGTACTCTGCATTTTCCAGGGCCGGTGCCTATCTTTTCAGCCCCATGCAGGGCGGGCTGAAGGCCGGGGAGAGCTACTGGTTCAGGATACGTGTTCCCGGCGCCCAGCAGGTCGCTGTCGTCAGCGGGGAGGAGTGGAGCTATCTCACATCGCGAGATGGGGTCTTCGAGGGAAATGCAACGATAAACGAAGACAACGTTAATATTTGCGCAAAGTTTCAAACCGGATCATTTGATTGTCTGCTGAGATATTTTGCTCGTTAAAAATTTTTTGTCGTAATGAGAAAAAATATTTATTCGTAAAGGCGAAGATATGGGGCTAAATGGGAGGGAAATCGTAGATACTCTGCCTGCCTACATGCGTCCTATCAGCAAAGGCACCAGACCTGGAAAGCTTAATGTGAATGAGGACGGAATCGACTGGAAGACAAATAGCATTGGTTGGACAATTCCTTCTCTGCAATCTGGAAAATGCTGGAGTACGACCTTCACTGCAGCTTTCTGCTGGAAGTTGCAGGCTAATGTCGCACAGCCATCTAATAGCTCCAGGGCAACCTCTCGAATAGATTATGCAGATCCGGCAGGGGCAGGACGGAAGAGCATATCTCTGCCAGAGGGCACAATATGGATCGATTCAGATGCGAAAGCAAATAGTAGGCTCCTCGCTGTTTTGTGTGGGTAAGCTGGAATCCCGAGACACAATCCAAGTTATAGTTAAATTGCCGGGAGACCGCCAATCATCATAATATCAATGCCAACCGCCTCGGCAGTGTCTCGATCTTGATGTAAAATAGTAGTAATAATCCTGGCGATGTATAGTATGCTACTATGCCGATAGGAGCATTCTGATCATCCGCAGGATTTATAATAAGCCCTGTATCCAGA
>Ga0116147_1001259_pt1 | contig 28166 bp, 22 predicted proteins | sample AD_JPNHG3_MetaG_FD_89749 | JGI IMG/M metagenome (GOLD analysis project Ga0116147, IMG submission 89749) | Active sludge microbial communities of municipal wastewater-treating anaerobic digesters from Japan - AD_JPNHG3_MetaG | ecosystem: Engineered > Bioreactor > Anaerobic > Digestate | place...
CTGGTTCGGGTGGCCGGCGGCACCCTCTCGGGCAATGGCGTCATCGCCGGCCCGGTGGTGGTCGAACCCGCCGGCACGCTGGCTCCTGCCGCTTCGATCGGAACGCTGACCATCAATAACACCCTCACGCTGCAAGCCGACAGCACCACTTCCGTCGAGCTCAACAAGGCCGCCGGCACGTGTGACAAGATCATCGGCCTTGCCAGCGCTTCTTACGCCGGCAAACTCGTGGTCACCAACCTGGCCGGCACTCTTGCCCTGGGTGACAGCTTCCAGTTGTTCAGTGCCGCCTCCGCCTCGGGCAACTTCGACGTCATCACGCCTGCCCCCGGCGGTGGATACGCCTGGAGCTTCGATCCGGCCAGCGGCACCCTGAGTGTGGTGCCCGGTGTGGCGAGCTATCCCACCAACCTCAGCATCGGCTTGAGTGGCTCCACGCTGAACCTCGCCTGGCCCGCCACCCACCTCGGCTGGTTCCTGCAATCCAACGCCGTCGGCGTTGCTGCTTCTGGAGCCTGGTTTGACATCCCCGGCTCGCAGAACAGCACCACCTTCAGCGTAACGGTCAGCCCTGACACCCCCAATGTCTTCTATCGCCTGCGACGTCCCTGATAACCGTTCGTTCGCCCCGTCGGCTCCTGTTGCCGGGCGCGCTCACCGGGCGCGCCCGGCGCCGCTCCGCTCCGGCTTCACCTTGATCGAGCTGCTGGTCGTCATCGCCATCATCGCAATTCTGGCGGCCATGCTGCTGCCGGCGCTCTCCCGCGCCAAGGAACGCGCCAAACGCGCGGCGTGCCTTAACAATCTCAAGCAACTGGCGGTCTTCAGCCAGCTCTACGCCGGCGACAACCGCGACACCCTCGTGCCCGCCTACCAGCGCATTCAGCCCATTGCCCTGGACCCGAACATCCAGGTCGAGGCCTGGGCCAGCGTCGGTCTCTTCACCCGCTCGAACGCCAACAGCGTCTGGACCTGCCCGAACCGTCCGCTGTTCCCCGCCTACAATCCGCAATACAACCAATGGGGAATCGGCTACCAATATTATGGCGGCATCACCAATTGGCTCAATAATCTGCGACCCAGCGGCATTGCCGCCGAAAGCCCCGTCAAGACCTCAACCGCCAAAGCCTACATGATGCTGGCGGCCGATTTCGTCATCCGCTTCAATCTCGGCGCCGGCTTTGTTTGGGGCGATCCCCGGGAAACCTTCCCCAGCGGCTTCGCCAGCCTGCCCGCGCACCGGGCCGCCAGCGGCCTGCCGGAAGGCGGCAACGAAGTGTTCATTGACGGGTCTGCCCGCTGGGTGAAGGCGGCCGAAATGCGGTTCATCCACAGTTGGAACCCCTCCGCCCGCGAGTTGTATTTCTGGCAGGAAAACCTCGGCGAGCTCGAACCCATGCGCAACAACTTGCAGCGCATCCGGTAAACGCCGGCTCCCGCCGCGGTTCGCCGAAATGGCGTCGTCGTGCAAAAGAGGCCGCCAGGTGTTTTTTGGTTGTATGATATGTCAAAGTCTTAAGTTCCGGTCGGGCCGGGCGGCTCTGGTTTGCAGCGCGGTGGCCGCTTTCATCTTCCACCTCGGCCCCGCCGTCGCGGTCATTGCTCCCTACCAGGCGCCCGATTCGCATACCCTGCACCTCTGGCATCTGGATGAAACTTCGCCCCCGTGTGCCGACGCCGTCCCGGGTGGCACCAACCTCGCGGTCCTGGCGAACGGCGCGACGCTCGGCAACGCCTCTTTTCCCGGCTTTGGCACCGCCCTCAGCACCTTCGACGGGGGACAAACCGGGACCCTGGCGGCCAATAAAGATGCCCATTTGTCGGTCCTGCCACTGGCCAGTGGCTCCGCCGATGATGTTGCCCTTGCTTACGCCGACCCGGTGAGCGGCGCCTTCACTTTCGAGGCCATCGTGCGGGTTGATTTCAATCCCGCGCTGAACCTGGGGGCGGCGCCGGCGGGCACCGGCCGCAACAGCGGCATGCAAATCCTCAGCGGCGACGGCGACGGCACGGCCGACCGCGTATTTCAATGGCGCCTGGACCCTGTCGGCTATGGCTCGGGCAACACCACGGTGCCGCGGCTGGAGTTCATCAACATCCACCAGTCCGCCGGCGTGCAAAACCTGGTGGTCCCCATCCCCACCAACACCTTCCATGCCATCGCCTCCAACGCCTGGTACCATGTCGCGGTCGCTTACAACGGCGCGGAAAACACCCCCGACAATCTCAAGTTCTACTGGACGCGCCTGGACCCCGCGGTCACTGCCGCCAACCTCATCGCTTCGGCCCGGATGACCGAGGATTTGTTTCCGGGCGCCGCCTGCGACTTCGTCATCGGCAACGAGGGCCGCGCCACGGGCGGCGCCAGCGACAACTGGATTGGACTCATTGACGAAGTCCGCATCAGCCGCGTCGCCCGCGCCCCGACCGAATTCATCTTCGTCAACGACACCGACGGCGACGGCCTGCCCGATGACTGGGAACTGTTCTGGTTCGGCAGCATCACTGCCGCCCATGCCGCGGACGACCCGGACCACGACGGCTTCTCAAACCTCCAGGAATATCAGGCCGGCTCCAACCCCCTGCTGGCGGCCTCGACCCCCAATGACACCGACGCCGACGGATTGCCCGATGCCTGGGAGATGGCTTGGTTCGGCACCCTCGCCCACGGCCCGGACGACGATCCGGACGGCGATTCATTCACCAATGCCCAGGAACGCGCGGCCGGCACCAATCCAAACAATCCCCTCTCGAACCCCAACGATGTGGATGCCGACGGCCTTCCAGATGCCTGGGAATGGCTCTATTTCGGGTCGTTGACTCACTCGGCCCAGGATGACCCCGACACCGATGGTTACACCAATCTCGAGGAATACCAGGCCCACACCGACCCCACCAACTCCCAATCCTTTCCCCCGCCCCCCTTGCTCCGGTTCGTCCCGGTCGAGGATGGCGATCCCAATACCAGCGAATACGGCTTTGCCGGCTCTTCCGCGATTAACACGGTCGCGTTTATCTGCTCGGCCCTCGCCACCGTCAGCAACCAGCAGTTCATTGCCTACTACGGCCGCCATCAAACCGACGCCAGCTATGTTTACAACAACACCATCTGGATCGGCCGCCGCACCCTCGGCTCGCGGTTGTGGGAGGTCTTCCGCACCGCTTTCACCGCCAACAACATCAACGATGGCCATGACGTCGTTTCCTTCGGCTTGGATGGGGACGGCTACATGCATCTTTCCTGGGGCATGCACGGCGATGCATTCCATTATGCCCGCAGCACCAATCCGGTCACCGGCACCCTCCCCATCGGCTTCGGTCCCGACTCCACCATGACCGGCCGTGAAAACACCGTCACCTATCCCCAGTGGCTCACCTTGCCCAACGGCGACCTCCTTTACCTGTTTCGGGAAGGCGCTTCCGGCAGCGGCGACACCTACCTGAACCGCTATTTCCGCGCCACCCAAACCTGGAGCAACGTTCACCTGAACGGCTCCACCCAGTTGCCCTTTATCAAAGGCCGCGGCTGGACCCCGGATTACAACGCCTACCCCAACATGCCCTGCCTTGATCCCGCTGGAAATCTGCACCTCATCTGGACTTGGCGTTACAACAGCGACTCGCCCGCCGGCGAATCCGGCTACCAAACCAACCACGATTTCGATTATGCCCGCTCGACCAACGGCGGCCTCACCTGGCTCCGGTCGGATGACACCCCCTACACCCTGCCGATTTCCGAAAGGGGGGAGAACGGTGACCCGAACACGATGGCCGAGAAGATTCTCTCCATCCCCGAAGGCTGGAGCCTGATCAATCAGGCCGGCATGTGTCTGGACAGCGCCAACCAGCCCATTCTGGCCTCCTGGTGGGCCCCGGGCACGGCCACCAACAATTACCGCCGCCAATACATGGTTGCCTTCCGCGACGCCCAGGGCCTGTGGCAGACCCGCCAGGTTTCACAACGCACCAACGATCCCCCCACGACCAAATACTCCGAAACCTACGTCCGCGACCTGGGACGGCCCGTCGTGGTTTGCGATCGCCAGGATCGGATCATCGTTCTCTACCGGGATAACTTCGGCAGCAACGGCTTGACCCTCGCCCACAGCCTGCCCAAGGCGGTGGACCCCGACCGCCTTGTCTGGACCTCCTTTGACCTGACCACGGCCAACCTCGGCAATTACGAACCAGTGATTGACCTCCCTCGCTGGCAGCGCGACAACTCCCTGCACATCCTCTACCAGCCCAGCAGCGGCTTGGGCTACACGTCCCCCGCCAACAATGCCTCCCCCATCGGCGTCCTCGAATGGAATGCCGCCGCTTACTTCAACCACACTCCCACCCTCCACCTCGCTCTGACCAACCACGCCGCCGACGCCGTTCTGAGCTTCAGCGCCCGCCCAAGCTGGGGCTATCGCCTCTCGATGTCCACCAACTTGGTCAACTGGCAACCGCTTGCCACTTGGAATCAGGTCAACGGCCCCGTCGAGTATTTCCATCCGGGCGGCGGGGCTGGACCCTGCCGTTATTGGAAACTCGAGTACCAGGAAGGCGGCTTGCCCACCCCGTAATCCCGGTGGGCGATTGGCGGCCCCAACCCCGGCCCTGTCAATTCCAACACCAAGGTCCTGCACGGGCGCCCGGCTTGGCTTCCCCAAACCACTGACATGGTTATATCGAAACGGGGTCCGCTACACGCAGCGCGGCTCTCCCTTCCCACACCCGCTTAACCCGCGGGCTCTTCCGCCAGGTTGACCAGCGCGGCGGTGTTCAGCAGCGCCTTGGGAACGAAGGACGAAACTTCCACGTACTCGGGGACCTTTGACCCGTCTGGACTTCGCTCGGAGCAGTGATCATTGTCGCCCCAAGGGCCAAGGCCGTCGAGCGTCGGGACCGCGTCCCAGATCAGATTGCCGTCGCTCAGCCCGCCGCGTTCCTCCCACCCGAGCGGCAGACCCAGCTCGTCCGCTGCCCGTTTCCAGGACTGGTACAGCCGGTCGGTGGCTTCGTTCCGCGGCCAAGGCCGGCTCTCCGTGAGGATTTCGACTTCGATCTGGCAGCAAAAACCATCGTCCGGGCTATGGACATCGCCCGGACCCGCCAACGCCAGCAAGTCCGCCTTTGCGTTCTCGTAAACCTCGGGGGTAAAGGCCCGAAACTCGCCCTCGACAACCGCCTCATGCGGAACCCGGTTGAGAACGGTTCCTCCCTGGATGGTCGCCACGTTGAAAGTAAGCTGCCGCGAATAGTCAGTCAGCGCCGCAATCCGCTGCAACGTCCGCCCAACCTGAACAATGGCATTGGCCCCATGCGGATGCTTCCCCCCCGCATGCGCCCCGCGCCCGCGAACAGTCACCCGCCAGGTCGCCCGGCCCTTGCGCGCCACCACCAGCCGTGGCGTCCCTCCCTCCCGCCCCTCGGCCTCAAAGACCAACGCCCCAAGGGTCTGCCCGTCGCAGTGCCGACGGCATAGCTCCCCGAAGTCCGGCGAAAACCTTTCCTCGGATGAGTTCCACAACAGCTTCCAAGTCAGGGCCTCGAAACACTCGGGCGCGTGGGTCTGCAGCGCCCTGAGCACCAGCCACATCATCACCGTCCCCCCCTTGATGTCATGGGTGCCCGGCCCGTAGATGCGGTCGCCTTCCCGCTGCCACCGGAAGTTGTTGCGCTGCTCCTCTTCCGGGGGGAAAACAGTGTCCAGGTGCGAAATCAGCGCAATGCTGCGCCCGGTCTTGCCAGGCCGCGTCAGCACCAAGTGCGGCCCGAACTCGGGATTGGCCGAAGGCACCAGCTCCGCATCAAACCCCAGCGGCGCAAACCGTTCAGCCGTCAGCCGCGCCAGTCGTTCCACTCCAGCCCGGTTGGCCGTGAAACTGTTGATTTCCACCATCTCGCGCAGGAGCTCCAGGGCCGCGGGCAGTTGGGCTTCCAACCACGCCTTGACCAAATCCGCGTTTTGCATTCGGCGAAAGTGGCGGGAATGGCAGGCAACGTCAATGATCGTCGCGGGCGAATCGCAAGAATGCCCCTGGCATGGTCCAAGCTCTTTCACCAGGAAGAAACGCCGAATGGCGTGCAAAGGCGCGATGCCGCAGGGCCGATGTTGCCCAAACGTCATCCCGCCGTCACACAACCGTCACATTGTGGGTCTTTATTGAATACGTATGACAACCTGCAGACATTTCAGGTTCCTGATCCCCAGGGAGGACGCCGACGAGTTGCGTGACGCCGACCCGGAGCCTTGCCCGGTTTGCGACCAAATGCCGCATCGCCGCCGGTGGACGACTCCTGACCCTGCCCCCGTGGCCCCCAAGGCACTGAGGGAGGATGAACATCTGGTTTGGCAGGAATAACGCAGCCGCTTCGGGGTTTCTCTGAATCTTCTCACCCTTGAGCCCAATACCGCTCTTCGGGAGGGCAAACTTTGAGCCATGGCCGCCACGCCGTCGGCGTTGATATTGCCGGGCTCCCAATTGGATTTTAGCAACTCCAACGGCCATCAGCGGGCCGCCGTCATCCATGCTTGAGGAGGCGATAAGGCAGCACCCAGCGTTCAAATGCAAATCCCGGCCCCGCTCGAGGCGCTGGCGTTGCCCGGCTCGGCTCCGCCGCAGGCCGTCCCACACCGACCGACTTGCTTCCAAGTAATCTTGTACGGCCAAAAGCCGACCTGGCCACTCCAGGTTGTTGTCTCAAGCAGCCCGGCCCCAAGGAATTGGGCCTTGTTCCTAACCATCAACACTCCTTCCTTTGACCCAACCGGGCACATCAACACCCCCCCCACCAATCGGTCGCTCATTCTCTTCACTGGTTATCAACCACTTCCGCTCTCACGTGAAAAGGCCCTGAAGGCGGCGTCTGGACACCGCATTTCATCCTTGCAAGCCTGTGCGGAAAGCGTAAAACGAAAGACGTCATAGGTCTGTTGGAAGTCTCTAAACATTATGATTTATCAGGACAAGACGGCTGCGCTTGAGCAGGACCGGCGGTCGGCCGACCTGTACGCGCAACCCCGCCGCCCGGCGGCCACGGAACCCAACCACCGTATGGTTCGATCCAAAGCCGCCACCGGACCGCGTTCGCCCTCAATGCTGGACAAGGTCAAGAACTTCAACAGCGCCACCCGTTTGCGAGCGGCCGGGCTTTACCCGTATTTCCGAGTCATCTCCTCCGCCCAGGACACGGAGGTTGACATTGACGGCAAGAAGGTCCTCATGTTGGGGTCCAACAGTTACTTGGGACTGACCAACCACCCCAAGATCAAGGAGGCAACCCGGGCGGCAGTGGACAAATACGGGACCGGTTGCGCGGGTTCCCGGTTCCTGAACGGCACCCTGGACATTCACATTGAACTGGAGCAGGAGCTGGCCCGCCTGGTCAACAAAGAGGCGGTCCTGCTTTACAGCACCGGGTTTCAGGTCAACCTGGGCGTCATCAGCGCCTTGGTGGGCAAGGGAGAGTATGTTCTGGGCGACAAAAGCAACCATGCGAGCATTGTCGAGGGCTGCCTCCTGACGCAGGGCCGGTTCCTCCGCTTCGCGCATCGCGACATGGCCGCCTTGGAAAACCGCTTGCGCCACCTCGAGCCGGACGCCGGCAAACTCATCGTGGTGGACGGCGTGTTCTCGATGGAGGGGGATATCATCCAGTTGCCGGAGTTGTGCCGTCTGGCGTCCGCCCACAATGCCCTGGTCATGGTGGATGATGCACACGCCATTGGCGTCCTCGGCAAGCAGGGCGCCGGCACCGCCTCGCACTTCGGCCTGACCGAGCAAGTGCATCTGATCATGGGCACGTTCAGCAAATCGCTGGCCAGCTTGGGCGGGTTTATCGCATCGGATGCGGCCACCATTGATTATCTCAAGCACCACTCGCGCGCCTTGATTTTCAGCGCCAGCATGAGTCCGGCCAACGCCGCCGCCGTGCTGGCCGCGCTGCGGATCATGCTCGAGGAACCCGAGCGCATCCAGCGGCTTTGGCACAACACCCAGCGAATGAAGCAGGGCTTGCAGAGCCTCGGCTTTGACCTGGGCGACTCACAAACTCCCATCCTCCCGGTCTATGTCCGCGACCTGATGACCGCCTTCCAGTTCTGCAAACGCTTGCAGGACGAAGGAGTATTCGTCAACCCGGTCGTTTCTCCCGCGGTGCCTCCTGGCCAGGAATTGATCCGGCTCAGCCTGATGGCCACCCACACTGATCGGCAGATTGACTTTGCGTTGGACAAACTCGGCAAGGTCGGCCGCGAACTGGGTTTGATCTAATCGCCGCGAATTGAAAGTCCTGCTCACAGGCGCCAGCGGCTTTGTCGGCAGTCATATCCTTGACGCACTAGGCGAGCGGAAGCTTCCGGTCGCGATCCTGCTCCGACCCTCAAGCGACCGGCAATTCATTCAGGGGCACCTCCCAACGGTCGAAATCCGGTCCGGCTCGATAGCCGATCCCGAGTCTCTGGCTTCAGCCCTGGCCGGAATCACCCACGTCATCCATTGTGCCGGCTGCACCCGGGCCGTTCACACCTCCGAGTTCTACCGGATTAACCAGATTGGCACGCGCAACATGGTCGAGGCGGTCAATGCGCACCGCCAAACGGTGCGGCGCCTCATCCACGTCTCGAGCCTGGCCGCCGCCGGTCCGGCGACGGCTGACCGCCCCAAACGCGAGGAGGACCCGCCGCAGCCGGTCTCCGAATATGGGCGGAGCAAGCTGGCTGCGGAGGAGGAGGTCCGGGCGCGGTGCCGCGTGGACCACGTCATCCTCCGGCCCCCGGCGGTTTACGGCCCTCGAGACCATGGCTTCCTTTCGATGTTCAAAGCCGTCTGGCATCATCTCCGGCCCCTGCCGAGCGGGCGCCAGGTCCTGAGCCTGGTTTATGTCAAGGACCTGGCCGAAGCAATCTGCCACTGCCTGGACCACCCCAATGCGGTTGGGAAAACATTCTTTGCCGCCGCGCGCGAGGTCGTTACCGGCCGGGCGATGGCCCGTGAAATCGCGGCGCAGGTGAACCATTGGACCATTCCCTGCCCCTTGCCCGGCTTTGCGCTTTGGCCGCTGTGCCTGGTGCAGGACGTGTGGGCGCGGCTCACCCGCCGGGCCAGGCTGCTGAATCTGGCCAAATACCCCGAACTGGTTGCGCCGGGATGGGTTTGCGACCCAACCCGGCTCGAGCGGGAACTGGGTTTTTCCTGCTCCACCCCCCTGCGGATCGGGGTCGGCGAAACGCTGAAATGGTATCAGGACCACCAGTGGTTGTGAGGTCGAAAGGGCATTCATGAGACACTACACCTTTGTGGACTACGCCACCCAGGGCTACGCCCTGCTGGTCGCGGGGTTGGTGCTGGCCTTTCATAATGGAACCGTCCCCCGCTGGCATTGGATTGTCGGCGTCCACGTCCTCTTGGTGCTAAGCATTCACGGCCTGATCCAGTGGCAGGCGCGGTCCCAGCCGGGCAAGGCGCTGGATTTCCTCCGGCATTTCTATCCCGTGCTGCTTTACACCTGGTTCTTCTGTCAAACCGGATGGCTCAACCGCATGTTTTTCCAGGATTACCTGGACCCTCTGGTCATCCGCTGGGAGCAGGCCCTGTTCGGATGCCAGCCCAGCGTCCTTTTCATGGAGCGACTGCCCTATCTGCTGCTCAGCGAAGTCTTCTACGCCTCGTACTTTTCCTACTACATCATGATCAGCGGGGTGGGCCTTGCCCTGTTCCTGCGGAACCGGCAGCAATTCTTCCACTATGTCTCCATTGTCTCCTTCCTGTTCTATATCTGCTATACGATTTACATCTTCGTGCCGGTGATCGGGCCCCGGGTGTTTTTCCGCGAAATCGCCGGCTACGACTTGCCCGAGGCGCTCCAGCAACTGGCCACGACTGACACCTACCCGGCTGCCGTGAAATCCGGCCTGTTCTTTCAGATCATGGCATGGATTTACCGGGTTTTCGAAGCGCCGGGGGCCGCCCTCCCCAGCAGCCACGTTGCCGTTGCCATTTGCACCGTCTTCTTCTCCTTCCGCTACCTGAGGCCAATCCGGTTCGTTCATCTGGGCGTGGCCGTCCTCCTCTGTCTTTCCACCGTCTATTGCCGCTACCATTACGTGGTGGATGTTTTGGCCGGCATGCTCACTGCCGCCGTCCTTATCCCCTTCGGCAACTGGCTCTATTTCAAGCTGCGCCGGCCGGAACGGGAAGGCGGTTCGGTGCCACGAACACCGGAACCCGAACCCGCCTCAAAAACGCCAGGTCCCCTATAGAGCGGAATGTTGTTGACTGCTCGCCCCTCGGAGCGCTGAAAAGCGACTGAGGCGGGGCGTTCGCTGCCCGAGACCCTGCCGGCCTGCCGCTTTGTTCAACCCCACATTGGGAAACGAACCAGCAGCCCTTGGGCTTGTGGTCGTTGGGCGAACTCCCGTAACCGGCCAGGCGCAGGAGCGGCGAGCTTCGCCCTGAATGGGCGTGAGGCGAGGCCGGGACAAAGCCCGGCCCCGCCACTGCCCAACTGAAGCCTACTCGCAAACCAGCCGGTAGTACCGCTGGGGCGCAGTCGGCGGGAGAACCAACGGCGATGCGGTGCTGATTTCAATCCATGGCCCTGTCAAGGTCTCCGCACCCAGCAAGCGGTAGCCTTCCCCGGTCCAACTGATGACGGTTCCTGCCGTTGTGGAGCTGATGGTCAGTCCGGCCGGTTCGCAGGCCGCCACCCGTTCCAGGCCGTACAGCAGATTTTCGGCGCCGGCGGTCGAGCGGCACTCGAGCTCGGACGCGTATGCGAAGGGGGGCGTGCCCGGCGGCAACTCGGGGATGATGCGGATTTCGTCACAGGCGAAGCCATAGACGTCGAAGGCCGCGGCTGAAGTGAGGCGCACGGCTCCGTTGGTGCCGAGGAGTGCAAATCGCTCCGGCCAGCGGCCGAGCGGCAGCGGGTCCTCCAGGGTAATGGCCGGCGCCGCAACATTGCCATAGGCAAAATAGACGCCGTTGCTCCAAAGTTGAATGAGCAGGCCGGTGGCGCCCAGCGGACTGAAGTCCACCGCAGCATGCACCCCGTTGGCCGAGCGGACCAGGCCCAGATCGAAGATGGGCGGCGGCGGGCGGTTGGTCGTGGTGCCGGGCGGAAAGACCGGCCCCCCGATGCGGAAGAACTGTTGTTGGATGGGCAGATCAGGATTCTCCGAATGCTCGATTCCCAGCTCGAAGCTCAGCGTGCGGCCGAGATCGAGGACGATGCCGCTGTAATCCTCCTCGGCGGTGAATCGAACCCCGCCAGGCGCTGCCTGCAAGGTGAGGAGGCTCTCCGCAGCGGGCGCGACCTCCCCGCCCAGGATGTAGAGCCGTTGGTCGGTAATCAGCAATCCGGCCAAGCCGGTTGAACTGATTTCCACCAGGGCCGGCAACGGCCCTCCGCTGCCACTCCCACCCTCCGGTGAGAAGACAACGCGGCTGGCATTGTCGTCAAAGCAGGGACACTTCACCGTGCCGTCCCATCCTTTGTGACGAATCCGCAAATCTCCACTAATCCGGCCCTTGACGGTGCCGTCCCAGCCGCGCGGACACGGCAGCCCGTTGCACAGCCGGCGCTCGACCGTGCCAGGGAAGGTGAGACTGATCTCCCCGCGCCTGGCATCGAACAGGAACGACACGGGGAACTGTTCAATGCCGTCCTCCGGCGCAAGGCTGAGCAAAGAGGCTGGCCTGGGTCTGCGGAGTCGTCCAAGATGGACCCCCATGATGCTGTTTGCCCTCGTGTCGGTCCTGGCGGCGGAGCCCACGGCGCCGGATGCCGCCCTCAAGCAGATTGTCGCCGCCGTGGCGCAGGCCGCCCGGGAGAACGCGGCGCGTCCGGAAAAAGAACGCGTCGCCGGCGATGCGCTGACTGATTTCTACGTTCGCCGCGCTTGTCAGACGGGCCTCCCCGGCCGGACGATCGTCCTGGGGCTTGCCTACGCTCTCGATCCGACCGCGAGCCTCGCTGCCAACCCGTTGGCCGCCGCCCGGTTCAAGGAAGTCGAAACCGCCGAAGAGCGGACGGCGCGCCTGGCCGCCCTGGGCAGCCCCACGTTGCGCGGACGCCAGGACTGGCTGGCCCATTTTGTGGTAAGCGCCGGACTCGCCGTGACCCTGGGCGAACCCGCCGCGGAGCTCCTCGGCTTGCAGAAGGAGGTCTCCGATGCCCGGGGAAAGGAGCAGGGCGCCGGCAGCGGCTTCAGCTTTGCCGACCTCAATGCCAATTTTGCCGGCATGGCGTTCGCCCGCTTGCTCATGGGCCCCCAAGGGAAAGCCGCGGCTGCCGAAGCCGCCCGGCGGTTCAAGACCCTCGACTTCGTCCCCGATCCAGGAAATCTCCCCGAGGGTCTCACGTGGACCGATTTTGAGTCGCGCTGGGGCGGGCTGGCGGATCCCCGATTTCAGCGGGAATGCGAGCAGATTCGCCAGCGGGTCAGGGAATGTCCGGGCTACCGCAAGTGGACTGTCGGGCGCGCGGAGGCGTCATAATGCCACCCTTGAATCAGAGGAAACCCGCTTCCCCTTCCCACTGAGGTCAGGGAGTGTTCAGGACAAAGAAGGAACATAAAGCGGGCGGAAAAACAAAGCAGCCAAACTGTACCCAACGGCGGCTGGTCTTGCAAGAATTTAATCGTTCGCGTGAAGACTTTTAGCTCTGGCATTCGGCGTGCAGTGGGTGCAGGGTGAGTGTTGAAAAACGGCAGGCGCTCCCGCGGACCGGGGGTGGCGGCCGGCGCCGGAACCATGGTATCGCAGACGCAACTGGCTTTGAACGATGCCGCCGAGTGGCTGGGTGATTGGCATCCACTGGCGGAACAGTTGGGGTGTGCCAGCAATGCGGTCAGCCTGGGCTCACTGTCTGCCTGGCGGTGTCTTCAACCGGTACACGACCGCGAGTCGCTGCGCCGTTTTCTCCTCCGCTACCACCAACAAATCCTCAAGCCGGTGGAGTGGCGGGCCATCCGCGTTGCGCACCGGCACGCCGAGCGGAATGAGCTGCGCGAGCTGATTGAATTTGACCAGGCGCTGGGCCGGCGGCAGACCTTTCGCGAATTGGCGCGGCCGAGCCGCCGGGTGGGCCGGGCCCAGCTTGGCAAGCTGCGGCCGTTGCGGGACCACCGCTTCGTGCAGCGATACCTTCGGGCGGTGGAAAGCCGCCGCGCGCATGGCTGGCACACGCTGGTCTATGGGGTCAGCCTCGCGGTTTATTCCATTCCCCTGTGCCAGGGGCTTCTCGGCTACGCCCACCAGATTACGCGCGGCTTTATCTATGCCGCAGCCCGAAGCCTGCAACTGTCCGAGCATGAGTGCCGGAACCTGTTCAACGAACTTTGCGCGTCGCTTCCCGCCGTGCTGGAGCCGCGGGAAGGTCCCCCCGTGGCGATCGGTGACCGGGCCCATGCCCGCGACTGAGTCGTCCAAGCCATGACCGCCTCCCGAAGGCCTTCCGGACGCGTGGGCGGCATTCAAGTCAAAGAAAGGAAAGCATTATGCGGTTCAAGCGCCGCAGCGGCTGGTCGGCGGCCATGCTCCTCGTCGTCTCGGGAACCCTGTCGGTGACCGCCAGCCTGGTGGGGTACTGGAAGTTCGACGAAGGCAGCGGGGCGAGCGTGGCGGATGGCTCCGGCCCGGGAATTTCGGTGTGTTGCTCGACGCGGACGGCAACCAGCCATGGACGCTGTACGACCGCAATCAGGGCGCTATTACCGCGTCAAGCGGCTGCCCTGAGCCGTCGGCAGGAAACCCCGGCATTGCCCTCCGCGGGCGGCTGCGGCTCCTCGCTGCAACACCCTGGACCCGGCGCGGCACTCCGGGGCTAATCAAGCGTGTCTCGAAAGTAGGCGCGGTGCGCGGCGCACCGGCATTTCTTGTCCCACGGCCTTGAGCATTGGCGAATCTGCGCGACCTGTGCGTCGCCCTCGGCCTTGGACAACGGGCCGCGCACGGAAATCTCCTCCGTGCCGGTAAAGTTGTCGTAACAGACCTCGACGGTGTAAACGCCGCAGTCCTTGCAGAAATAATACGTGTCCGTGCATTCATCCCCCAGGACGCTGCCCGAGATGGAGGCCACGCGCCCGTCAAGGGCCGACGCGCTGAATTCTTTACCGCATCGAATGCAGCGCATCATGGCCATTCCGCCCCGGCCATTCCGCCCGGCTTGAGCCCGGCCAATCCGGCCAGTTCAACCGGCGGAATCCTCAGGAGTCCTTTTTGCACGGATTTGCCCATGGCGCGGTCAGGAAGCCGGTTTGGGGGCCGGTTCCCCCTGGTTGACATAAGGCAACTCGACGCCGGACTGGCGTCCGACTCCGCGGCGGAGCCGGTCCCGCAAATCGGCGAGGTATCGTTCGTAGATGGCGCGCGGATCCGTTTGATGCTGCCGGCAGAGGCTGGCGGCCATGCCCACCACCTCGCCCATGCACCCGCCGGTGCGCATCACCCGCACCGCGCCGAGCGCCTCGTGCGTGACGCTGACATCCCGGCCGGCCATGAAAAGATTGGCCACGTTGCGCGAATAGAGGCACCGATAGGGAATCCAGAACGGCTGGGGATAGCTGCCGAAGGTCGCGCGCGAGATGAACGCATCCCCCTCGAACCCTTTCTCGTAACGCGGGTCCGGGAGGTGCAAGTCAATCTTCCACCCCGTGGGCACGCAGGCGTCGGGAAAGCTGCGGCCGCTTTCCAGGTCCTGTTTGGTCAACACCACATCCCCCAAAAGACGCCGGGACTCGCGCTTGCCAAGGATATGGGCGCACCAGTTCAGTTTGTGGTTGGGCAGCACGCGGTCCACGTTCTTGAGCGCGTCCCACGCGCCATACATCGCGCGAAAGTTCCAGTCGCGAACGTACTCCAGTTTGGTGATGGGATCGTGGTCAAAGCCGCTTTCCCAATACCAGCCGCCCAGTTTCAACGGGTCCGGATGGGGTTTGCCGCGGCCGGGAAACGGTTTGTCGCTCAGGTCCAGCGCCCACGGGCAGCGGGGAAAACTGACCGGCGCCGGCGTCTCCTTCACGTTCCAGAGGTTGCAGGGGCCCATCCGGCCGGTGGGCGTCAGGTCGAAATCCGCGCCGGCCAGCGCGCCCAAGGCGCCATCACCGGTGCAGTCGGCAAACCAGCGGGCGTCAATTCGGAGGCGGCGCCCGCTGACCACCTCCTGGGCAATCACGGCGCTGATGCGTTGCTGGTTGGTCACCGCGCCGACCACCCGGTGTTCGAGAAAAAGCGTCAGATTTGTCTCGGCTCGGGCCACCGCCAGTTTCTTCTCGTCTTCGTAAAGCTCGGCGGTGTTCTCGGGACCGTAATGAGCCCGTCGCGCCGGCTCCAGCTCGGCAACGATGTCCCCCACGCGGGGGTAGGGCTCTTCGTTGCGGGCGCCTTGGAGCCAGACGCGCACCTCGGAACTGTTATTGCCGCCCAGCACGGGCCGGTCCTGAACCAGAGCGGTCCTCAACCCCAACCGCGCCGCGGCAATCGCGGCGCACGTTCCCGCCATCCCGCCGCCGGCCACGACAAAATCGAAACGGCCTCCCGCCTCGGGTTGAGCGGGATGGCCAAGCAACTCGCGGCGAAACGCCGCCAGCGCGGGGTCCTGGTTGGGCGGCGCCAGCTCGAGGTCCGTTGTGAACAACAGCGCGTCACACCGTCCCTCAAAACCGGTCAGATCGCGCAAGGCAACGGCAACCGGCCCCGCGGGGAGGCGAACCGTTCCTCCGTCCTGCCAATGCCATTCAGCTCCTTCCGTGCCGAAAACAGTCTCGAGCGGACGACCGTTCAGAATCACTTGAAACCGGCCGGGCGCGCCCGGCGCCTTCCAGGTCGCAACCCAGTCTCGCGTGCGCACCAAGACGCGGTACTGGCCCGCGACGGGAAACTCAACGAGGGTGGTCGCGTCAGCCACGGGGGTCCCCAAACCGTGGGCCAGCAGGAACGGCGACCCCATCACATCCATGAACTGCGGGTCCACCACCCACCCGCCGCGCTGGGCAAACTGTTCCGCTTCAACCAGCACGGTGCGGCTGGGAGCCGCGGCGCCGGTCCAGGCCGCCGCCACCATCGGGAGCAGCGACCACGAAACCAACCGGAACAGCAGGGACGAGGGGCATTGAGTCTTCATCGCGGATGGGTGCAGAATAGCATTTCTCCCCGGACGCCGCCAGCTTTTGTTCCCCTGACCGCGGATAAAATGCAAAACCCGCCGCGAAGTCTGACTCGCGCGGCGGGCTGCTGATAATTCGGGATGCCAACTGGAATTTCCGCCTACCGGTTCCTGCCCTTGCCTTTCTCGCCCTTGGCCGCCGAGTCCGTGCTTTCGGATTGCCTGGCAGGTCGCTGGGATTTGTCCTGTTTGCCTGTTTTATCCGGCTTGGCTGGCTCCACCTTGTCCGTCTTGCTCCCCTTCGGCGCCTTCAGCTCTTTCTTTGCGGTGCCGATGCCACCGGTTTGGGCCAAAGCTTTCTTATCGGCCTTGCTCATTTGCCTGGCCTCGGTCTTGTCCAGATATCCATCCCGGTTGCTGTCGTATTTCTGGATGAGGGAATTGCGAATCTGCTGTTGCTCCGCTGACAGAGGTTTGCCGCCAGCGTTTTCGTCCGCCCGGACCGCCCAGCCCGCCAGGCATCCGGCCACCACACTGATGATTATCGTCTTTTTCATACTTTGTTCAGAAGGCTCGAGGGACCCGGGCACACCGGGCCCCTGAATGACCTTGGTTGGAGCACGGGTTGTGCCAACAGCCGGGCCTGACGCCGTCAGAGAATCGTCAGGCGGTGCTGTCCGGCGGCTCGACGAACCGGCTGGGCCGCCCCGGAGAGGGCATTGCATCGAAGGCCTGTTTCAGGAAGAGCGCTCTTCAGATCGAGGCCGAATGAAGTGAGCAAAACTGATTGAGCTTGCCACGGTGCCCGAGGTCGCATGAAATCCCGGCATGCCGTTTTGGGTTCGACGTGACACCTTCGCGGGCGTTGCCGCCGCCATGGGGGGACTGGCGAGGGATTCCCTCCGCGCTCGGACCGCTTTTGAAAGGAGGGGTCCGTCGTGACCCGCGCACCGCGCTATACTCTCATCCTGGCGGCGGGAAAAGGCACCCGCATGCAATCGGCCACGTGCCACAAAGTGTGTTTTCTCGTGGACGGCGTTCCGGCAATCAATCGGGCCATCGCGATTTACAACCAATGCGGCATCGGACGGCACATTGTTGTGGTGGGCTCCCTGGCCGGACAGGTTGTGGAAACGGTTGGCAAAGCTTTTCCCAACGTGGTCTTCAGTTACCAAGCCGCGCAAACCGGCACGGCGGATGCCGCGCGCGCCGGACTGCGGGCGCTGGCAGAATCCGAGGCGGCGGCGGACCTGCTCCTGGTGGCGGGCGACCGCCTGATTGAGCCGAACGTGCTGGAGCGGCTGTTTGACTTGTTTTACTCGGAGGAATGTGATCTGGCCTTGATTGCGACGCCCGGCCCGCCGGACTCGAGCCAGGCGCGGATTGTCGAAACGCCCGACCGCGTTCCGCTGGCCATCGTCGAGGCTGCCGACATCCGCCAGCGCCAGGTGTTCGCCGACGTCCGCGCCCGCGCGGCGCGCGGGCCGCTGACCCCGGCCGAGGCGGCCGAAATGATCCGGCGCGGCTTCGCGCGGCGGGGCGTGGAGGCGTCGGAGAGCAAGCTGCGGGCGGCCTTTGGGCCGTTGTGGGAGGCCGCGGCCCAGGGCAGGGACACGGCCGCGACGGTGGATTGGCTGGCGCTGGCGCCCGAAAACCTGACGCGGTTCGAGTTCAGATTTCCGGATGGAACCCTCTGGCGGCAAACGCCCGACGCGGTGCGCCAGATTCGCTGGATGAACAACTCGGTCTATGTGGTCAAAGCCGGCGTCTTGCGTCATGCGCTGGCGCATCTCGACCGCGAAAATGCCCAGCGGGAGGAATATCTCTCCGGCATTCTCGAAGTGCTCGCCCGGGAACCGGCGCGCTTCCGGATTCGCACGCTGCGGGTCGAGCAGCCGCAATCGGTGCTGGGCTACAACGACCCGGCCGAATTACTGGAAGTCGAGTCCGTCCTTCGCGCGCGCAAACGGGGGCAGGCGCCGCGCGAATTACCGGCGGGCAACTCCTTCCAGTCGGTGGCGGACTGGCAGGCGCAATTCACCGCCGCGGCGGAGCCAGGGGCAAACGCCAGCCCCCTCCGGCGGGCCTTGGCGGCAACCTACGGCGGGGAGGAGACGGTGCTGCGGGAGCGCATTGCGGCGTATCAGGGCCTGCTGCAAGAAGCGGCGTCTCGCTTCGGCCCAAGCGCCCGGGTGTTGCTGGTGCGGTCGTCAGGCCGGCTCAATATTCTCGGCCGGCACATTGACCACCAGGGCGGCCATTGCAACCTGATGACCATCGGCTTCGAGTCCCTCCTGGCCGTGCATCCCCGCCCCGACGACCGCGTCCGGCTGTTCAACACCGATGCCGGCCTGTACCCCGCCCGTGAGTTTGCCATCGGCGACCTGCTGGCGGAATTGCCCTGGGATGACTGGCTCTCGCTGGTCAACAGCGACAAGGTCAGCGAAATGGTGCGAACCACCGGCGGCGACTGGTCCCAATACTTCAAGGCCGCGATTCTCCGGCTCCAAAAAAAGTTTCCCCACGTCCGGCTTCGCGGCATGGACGTGGTGGTCAGCGGGAACGTCCCGCCGGCGGCCGGGCTCAGTTCCTCCTCCAGCCTGGTGGTGGCGGCGGCCGAAGCCACGATTGCGGTCAACCAGCTCGACGTGTTCCCGGCCCAGTTTGTGGACCTTTGCGGCGAGGGCGAATGGTTCGTGGGCACCCGCGGCGGCAGCGCCGACCACGCGGCGGTGAAAATGGGGCGCCGGGGCAAAGTCATCCAGGTGACCTTTTTTGATTTCGCGGTCAAGCAGGCGCTGGAGTTCCCCGCTGAGTACGTGATGGTGGTGGGCGACTCGGGCGTCCGGGCGCGGAAGAGCGGCAACGCCCGCGACCAGTTCAATCACCGCGTGGCCTGCTACCGGCTGGGCTTGCGCCTGATTCGACGCCTGCACCCCCAGTTCGCCCCGGTCCTGGACCACCTGCGGGATGTCAACGTTCGCACCTTGCGCGTGCCGCTAAGCTGGATTTACCGCATGCTCCTGGGCCTGCCCGAGCAGGCCACGCGCGAGGAACTGCACGAGATGCTTGAAGGCGAGGACCTCGACCCCTTGTTTGCCACCCACCAACCGCCGGACAACGGCCTTTACCCCATTCGCGGCGTGGTGCTTTTCGGGCTGGCCGAGTGTGAACGCGCCCGCGCCTGCGCCGATTGTTTGAAAGCCGGCCGCATGGCCGAGCTGGGGCGGATGATGACGGTGTCCCACGACGGCGACCGCGTGACCACCTGGACCCCCGACGGCCGGAGCAAGCCCTACCATGCGCCCACCAGCAACAACTATCTGCTGGGCCTCATGGCCGACCTGGAAAGCGGGGACCCCGAGCGAGTCGAGCGGGCTCAACTGCGCTGGCAGCCCGGCTCCTACTCGTGCAGTCTGCCCGCCATTGACCACATGGTGGACACGGCCCTGGCCACCGAGGGCGTTGCCGGCGCCCAGCTTGCCGGCGCCGGCCTGGGAGGCTGCATGATGGTGCTGGCCCGGCGTGAAAGTGTTCCCGCTCTCCGGGAACGATTGACCCACAACTGCCCCGGCCCCGCCGGCCAGCCCCCCACGATTCTGGTCTGCCGGCCCATCGCCGGCTCCGGAGTCCTCACCCTGGACCCTGACGCCGGCTCCCCCTAGAAACTTCGGCGCGGAGCCTCGAAATTCGGACGGGGGGGCGTGAACCGTTTCGTCTCGACTGTCGGCGGGGTGTAGTACGGATTCCAGTCGTTGACCGCCTGACGGTTGACGTCCGGCGCCGCGGGCAGACTAAAGGTTGAATTCACGCTGGGCGACGGGGCGGTGGAGCGCTGCGGGGGCGCAATCAGCGAGTCCATGCGCGGCGCATACAGCGGGCTGGCCAGCGTGGAACCCAAATTGGGTTTGACCGGCGCCAGCGGACCCGCGGGCGCGGCAGCCACGCTGCCGCCGTCGAAAAATTCGCGGAATTGCTGCACGTACCGGTTGGGCTCGCGCAGCTCGTCCCGTCCGCTCGAAGGCTTGCCCAGATCGAACGTCTCGAACACCCGCCGCTCGCCGGAGCCCGCCGGGGAACTGTAATCATCGGCCGTGAGCAGCCGGCGGAGCGCCTCCTCGCGCTCCCGGACGCTCTCCGGCGTCTTTTCCTCGCGCTCCTTTTCCCGTTGTTGCTCTTCCGCCGCGGCAAGCCTCGCGTTGTTCAGTAATGCCTCGAACTCCTGGTCCTTGGAACGCTCATCCTCCGGACCCCGTCCCAGCTTCTCATAAAGCCGCTCCAGCGCGGACGCCTTGGTGCGCTCCCGTTGATCCTTCTCTCGCTCCGAGAGTCCGAACATGTCTTCAGTCTCCGGCGTTTTCGCCACGTCCTCGGGCGTGAACAGAATCCAGTTCTGCTCTTGATCGAGCCGCTCCTGCAGCCGCCGCGTCGGCACCACTGGCCGCGCGGGAGGCGGACGCGGGCCGGGCGCCAGCCAGCTATCGGGGCCGTCCTTGGGCGCGAAAATCTGGAGCGCCCGGGCGAGCTGCTCTTCCAGTCGCTGCAGGCCGTCCTTGTGAATTTCGGACGGGCGCGGGACCGCCTTGGGGGCCTCGGCACTCTCCGGCAGGGCAGGGGCGGCGCCGGAAGCCGGCTGCGCTTCCCCCGCCCAGGCGAGCATCCCGCTCACGAAGAGGCTGCCCGCCACGATCGCGAGTCTGAATAATCTCCGATCCCTGATGCTCATCTTGTCCATACATTAAGCACGCGCGGGCTGGCCGTCAAAAGGCTTTTGAGAGACAGGCCGCGGTCGGGGGGGCTGGCTGCCCGGGGGCGGGTCAAGGCGTCGAGGGGCTGGCCGGCGGCGGCGCCGGAGCGTCCGCGGGGGGGCCGCCGGAAGAGACGAAGGCGCCATCCACCAATTCCAACACGCGAGGCGCCCGGGCCGCCAGCGCGGCATCGTGGGTGGCCATGACCAGCGTGGTTTGCTTTTCCTGCCGCAACGTCAATAACAATTCAATGATCTCGTGGCCGGTGTGCGAATCCAGGTTGCCGGTCGGCTCGTCGGCGAGAATGAGCTCCGGCTCGTTGATCAGCGCGCGCGCGATGGCCACCCGCTGCTGTTCGCCCCCCGAAAGCTCGTAAGGTTTGTGCTCCGCGCGGTCCTGCAGCCCCACGCGCGCCAGCAGCTCGCGGCCGCGAACCTCGACCCGGCGCGCCGGCTTGCGGGCCATCCGCGCCGGCAGGCAGACGTTCTCGAGCGCATCCAGCTCGGGCAACAGATAATAGGCCTGGAAGATGAAACCCACCCGCTCCCGCCGCACCCGGGCCAGTTCCCACGCCGAGAGCTCCGCCAGGTTCCGGCCCGCCAGCCAGATGTCGCCGCGGCTGGGGGCATCCAGGCCGCCCAGCAGATGCAGCAGCGTGCTTTTGCCGGCGCCGGAGGCGCCGCGCAGCGCCACGAAATCCCCCCGCCTCAGTTCCAGGTCCACGCCGCGCAAAACCTCCAGCGACCGCTGGCCGAGGTGGTAGGTTTTGTGCACGTCCCGGGCCGCCAGCAACAGGTCATTCATATCGCAAGGCCTCCACGGGCTTGAGACGGCCGGCGCGCCAGGCGGGGATTACCCCGCCCAACGTGCAGACCACCCACGCGCTTCCGCAAATCAGCAGAATGTCCCTGGGCTCGATCAAAGCCGGCAATTCGGTGAAGCCATAGATCGAAGCCGGGAACAACTCGAACCCCGTCATCCGATTCATGAAATGGAGAAATTCGTTGCGGTAGGCCAGGGCCAGCATGCCCAGGCCGTATCCGGCCAGGTCGCCCAGGGCGCCGACCAGCGCCCCCTGGCTCAAAAACAGCAGGCTGACCTGCAGGTCGGTCGCGCCCAGCGCCTTCAGCATCCCAATCTCGCGCGTTTTCTGAACCACAAAGGTGATCAGCGCGCTGAGAATGCACAGAGCCGCCACGATCATGATGAAGAACAGTAGGTAAAACATGACGTTCTTTTCGACAATCAGGGCATTGAGCAGGCTGGCGTTTTCCTGCATCCACGTCGTCACGCGGTATTCGGGGCCAAGCCGCCGGCTGAGGGCCTGGGCCACCGCCGGGGCCGCATAAGGGTCCTCCAGCATCACCAGCAGGCCGTGGACGTCGTTGCCCAGGACATACAGCTCCTGGGCATCCTCGAGGGAGGTCATGACCACCGACACGTTGTATTCGTAGTAGCCCACATCGAAAATGCCGCGCACCTCGTATTCGTCAGGCAGAATGGCCTGGGCATTGGTCCGGCCCTGGCTGGCCCGCATCTTCCGCAGTTCCTCGGGCGAATAAATGGTCACCAAATCCCCCACCTCGAGCCGCAGTTGATACGCGAGTTCCGTTCCCACCAGCAGACCCCGGTTGCTTACGTCGAACACGCCGGACACGATGCTCTGCGGCAGAATGCTGATGTTGGTCTCCAGGCTGGCGTCAATGCCGCGCACGTAGGGCGCGTCCACCTGCGACTGCCCGTTCTGCGGCGCCGTTTCCAGCAACACCCGCCCGATCACAAAGGGCGCCACCGCCTTCACCAGCGATTGCGTGGCCACCTGGCTCATGACCTCCCGGTAATCCGGCATCGTCCGGTTCGGTTTCAACACCTTGAGGTGCGTGTTGAAGCCCAGGATTTTCTCGCGCAACTGCCGGTCGAACCCGCTCATGACGCTGATCACGATAATGAGCACCGCCACCCCCAGCGTCACCCCCACCACGGAAATCAGCGTGATCACCGAGACGAACGTTCGCTTGGGGCGCAGGTAACGCAGCGCCAGCAGAAACTCAAACGGCAGCCGAGACATGTGCGCGCCAGCTTACCGGCTGAACCGCGGATGTCAACGAACCCCGCCGCCCAGGCGGCCTCGCATCAGCTCCGCCCCGGGCGTTCAACCGTCCCCCCGGCGCCGGTTGCAGCCCGCGGCCCTCGCGACAGGGGGAGGAATTTCCAAATTCATTCCCCCCTGCACGCCTCCTTCAGGGGGCTGCGCGTTTCACGGCGCCGCCCGTTATCCACCACGTGCCGGATCGTCAGGCGCGGGATATTTCGCGATCAACGCCCGGGCGGTGCGGCGCAGCCGCTCGGCCAGCGCCTGCGGCCGAACCACGGTCGCGTGCGCGCCAAACCCCAGCACCCAGGCCTCCGCCTCCTCGAGGCTGTTGAGCCGCAACCGCAGCCGCAGCACACCGCCCGGCAGCTCCGTCAGCTCCTGCCGCGGATGCCACCGCCGCCCCCGCACCATGTCCGCCGCCCACGCGTCAAACTCGATCACCACCTCGTAATCGTCGCTCCCCTTGAACACGCTTAAGCTGCCTTCGAGATACTGGTTGGGGTCAAATTTGGATGAGATCGTGAACCGTTGCGGCAGCAGCTCCGGCGCGCGCAACCGCGCCAGGGCGAAGGTCCGCATCCCCTGCCGGCGCACGTCGAACGCAAACAGGTACCATTGGTTCTCGATGCACGCCAGATGATACGGATGCACCAGCCGCTGCTGCGACCGCGCCGCCCCGTGATTGCGATACAGGAACTTCAGCGCCCGCCGCTCCCGCAGCCCCCGCGTCAACACCTGGAACATCTCCAGGTCCGCATCCATCGGCGCGAAGGGCCGGAACGACAACACCTCGTCCAGGCTGCCCAGCGAAAACCGCACCGTCTGGTCCAATTGCCCCGTCAGCCGTCGGAACGCCGCCTCGAGCGGGCGCTGAAACGGCGTGCCATGGTACTGCGCGATGGCCTTGTGCGCCACCAGCAGCGCGAACGTCTCCGCTTCGCTCATCGGCAGTTGCGGAAAATGCGGCACCGGGCGCGTGAAGTAATACCCGTTGCGCCGGACGTCAAATTCCAGCGGCAGACCCAGCCGCGTCTTCAAAAAATCAATGTCGCGCTTGATGGTCCGCGTGCTGACCTCGAACTCCCGCGCCAGCTTGGTGCAGTTCGGATACTGCCGGTTCTCGACCAACTGATGAATCCGCATCATCCGCTCCAGCGGCGGCCGGCAATGCATGTGCTCCTGGACCTTTGCCATCTCGGTCAAATCTATTAGGACAACTCCCCCCGTCCGACAATCGCAAAAACACCCGCCGGCGCCGCGCCAGAATGAACGGACACGACGCTGAACGGCGATAAAGCGCGCGGCAATGACTCCGGCTCCTCCTCCAGCCCGCGACCGCGAGGCTCAATCCGGGCGGCATCCCCCTCCGCTCTCCGCCCCCGTCACGCGTCAGTCGCCGCCTCAGGAAAGAATCGCCCTGTTCCGCTTCTTGTTCCGGGGACGCCGCCCACGGCCGCGCGGGCCCAAGGCGGCCCTGCGCCCCCCAAAAAAACCGAGGGCCGGAGAGCGCAGGCTTCCGGCCCCTTTCCGGCTCAATTTTGTTCCACGCGGCTCAAGCCACCGCCGCCGGCGCGCCCGTGCGGACCGATTTCTCCTCCGCCTCGCAGATTTCCAGCGCGGTGAGTCCGTCCTGGGCCGTGACAATCTCCGGCGCGCGACGCTTCAGGGCACATTGGACGACGTAGCGAACCTCCTCGCTGTAGCCATCCCCCTCCAGCCGCCGCACCTCGGGTTCGCGGCCGGTTTCAGTGATTTTCAATGCCTCCGCGCCGCGCGAGAGATCAAAGTCAAGGGTCGCGCGCTCACAGAGAAGCGAGTAGGACATGTTGAATCCCTTGGTCAGAAGCCAACTGCCCTCGGACAGCACGACCGGGCCGTTGGGATACTGGTATTGAGTCACGACATGGTCAATGGACCCGCCCGCCCGCACCACACCCGACGAAAACACCGCCGCGGGCTTGCCGAACAGGAAGTTGACAAAGTCCGTGTCGTGGATGTGCAGGTCGAACAAGGCGCCGCCCAGGTCCTTGCTGGTGTCGGCGTAGGTCCCCTGTTTGCTCCAGCCCGGCATTTCCGAAAAACGGCTGAATCGCGCGGAATACACCCGGCCATACACCTGACTGGACACCACCTCTTTGAGGAAACTCCACCCGGGCCAGAAACGCATGCACATCGCCGGCATCAGAAAACCCGGTGATTGCCGCGCGACCGCCAGAATCTCCTTCGCTGCCGCCGACGTGCGGGCCATCGGCTTCTCGCAGAAGACGTGCTTGCCGGCTTTCAGCGAAGCGATGGCCTGCTCGGGATGCAGGGGCGTGGGGGTGCACAGGTCCACCAGCTCGACCTCGGGGTCCGCCAGCACCTCCTCGAGCTTGCGATACACCCGCACCTGCGGCCCGAGATTGATGTCGTCACTTTTCTTGATGTTCCCCGCCACGCCTTGCAGCACGCCGTTGACCGGCAGGCGCACCGCGTCGCAGACCGCGACGATTTTCGCCTCCGGGATTTGCTGGTAGGCGCGCAGATGGGTGACTCCCATGAAGCCGAGGCCAACGACCGCAACATTGACCCGGGCATTGCCGGATGAAGATTTCGCGGAATTCATATCAGATGATCAGATTCGTTTCATTAAATGCCGGCTCTCCACACGTCCGCCTTCAGCGGCTGGCAAAGAGCTTCTCGATCAAAGCCCGGGCGGCGGAAATGTCCGCCACGCGCTGATTGCCCGCCTCCCGTTCGATGACGAAGTTGCCGGCGAACCCGAGCGCTTCCAGGGTTTGGAAAAACGCGGGCCACTTGACCTCGCCCGTGCCGACCGGGACCTCCGCGCCCCACTGGCCGGGCACTTTCGTGCGGCAGGCGTCCTTGATATGGACCTGGCGAATCCACGGCCCGAGGATGCGCAGGGCTTCGATCGGGTCGCCCTTGTCGTAAAGGATCATGTTGGCGGGGTCGAAGTTCACCCCCACATTCCCCCGAGCCAGTTTCTGCAAGACGGTCTTGAGCGAGGCAGCGGTTTCCTGGCCCGTCTCGAGGCCCAACGTGATGTTTTCCGCCGCGAACAAATCCGCCACCTGGCCCAGACGCTTGAGCATCTTCACGAACTCGGGATCGGCCGGGTCATGCGGCAGGAACCCGGCGTGAAAGGTCACCAGTTTCAGGTTGAGGCGTTTGGCCAGGCTCACGGTGGCGCGGATGTTTGCCAGGTTCTGCTCCCACGTGCCGTCGGGCGCAATCCCGCCGGTCCGCCGGATGCTCTCCAGCGTCGTGTAATCCTCGCCCACACACCCGAACATGCCGGACACAATGGTGATCTGCGCCCGCGCCAAAAGTTCCGGCGCGCGCCCCCAGCCCGCCGGGTCTTCCCGCAGCGGGTCCAGCGCCAGTTGCACGTTGCGGATGCGGGTTTCCCCGATTTTGGCCACGAGCTCGTCGGCGTTCGCGGGCTGGAGCGACCAACTGCACACCGCCAGCCGCTGAGCCACAACCGCCGAGGGCGTGGCGGCAGATTTCGTTTGGTTTGTTTTTTCCATAGTCGAGTTTTGTATCAAGCAGGTTCAGGATTGTTTCGCAGCGCGATAGCTCTTCGGCAGAAGGTCGCGCACGGTTCGGACGATCAAATCTTCCAGCCCGGGAGCCAAACGCGTGGGCCAGTCATAATAAATCATGGCTCCCCCGGCCTCGTATTCATACACGGGTGTCTTCAAGGCCCGTTCGGACGGGATGTAACACGGCACGCCGTTGGCGTAGGCGTTGACCCACAGGCGCTCGCGGTCGCATTCCCGCTTCAACCGCAGCGCGTAATCCGAAACCACCTCGCCTTGCAGGAAAACCCAGGCGAGGTCTTTGCCGAACGTCCACGCCTGAATCCGGTAGGGCAGATGCGTCGGCAATGGCTCGCCCCGCTCCAGCCGCGCCAGGTTCACCCGGGCATGCTGCCCAACGTACCCCGGGTCCTTCGCCTTCTCCTCCCACTCCGCCCGCGTCGGCAGCGGACCGAACGCCAGTTCAATGGTGCGCGTCCGGCACGCCAGTTTGCCGTTGACCGGCCTCAACGCGCCGGCCAAGACCCGGTTCACCGCGCCGGCCAGCTCCTGGCCGTGACGCCGCGCCAGCTCGAACCCGGGCCGGGGATGCGGATTGGCGTCGCCCCCGCACCCGATCGCCACCATGACGATTGCGCCCGGATGATCGCGTTCCAGATACTCCTGCGCATAACCCGCCCAGTCGCCGCAAATCTGGTTGAACTCGCCCGTCACCGTGGTGCAATGGCAGGCGTAACTCGCCACCACCCCCCGCAACCGCCCGTCTTCGCCCCGCACCACCAACACCGGCACATCGTGATCCACCGGCCCGTCGGCCTGCCGGCGGTTCGCGGCAAACGACGCGGTGCCCAGCCCCCGCCAAAGCCGGCCCGGCGCCCGGTTGTCCAGCGCCTCCAACGCCACCCGTTCGAGCGCCGCCACCAGCTCGCGCGTGTAGCGCCCGATCCGCTCGAGTTGATCCGACGGCAGCGGACCCAGAAACAAATTGGTCAGGTAGCCCTCAAGATGGGGCGCCGAATGAGTGTGCGTCGAGCACAGCGCCACCCGCTCCGGATCAATGCGCCGCGCCCGGGCCAGCCGCCCGGCGACCTCGTCCCGCATCCACGTGGGCACCCCGCAATTCTCCACACAAATCAGTACGGCCGGCTTCTCCCGGTCGCTGCCAAGAGCCAGCGCCTTGGCCCACAGGCGTTGCGCGACCCCTTCGCTCTCCGTCTTCCGCGCCGCATAACCACTGAGCCGCACCGGATAGTCCGGGGTGATGTCCACGCGAGCAAGTCCAACGGACCGCACTTCCGCTTCCGGAGCGGAACGAACGGTCAACGCGGCCAGGAGCAACGCCCCGGCTGCCAGAACTGAAAGGTGGCGACGGCGCACTCGGGGCAATGTAAATAGCGGGCCGGATTTGAAAAGCAATAAAAAGTTAGTTGACCCCCCGCCCAAATCCATCCCGCCGGACCGGGGGCAAAGACCCTTGAAACCAGGTTGTTGCGCTGTTCCAAGCGACGGCCTTTCTGAAAGACGGGACGCTGGTTGGCCCGCCCGCCCAACGCCGCGCCCCCAAATCGGCGGATAAGGATGCGCCACCGCTGGTTGGTGTGATTTCCGTCCAGCAAAGGCGGCCAGCAGCAGGGCAAAGGGCGATTTGGTGGAGCGCGGACGGCACCAATTGCTCACCGC
>Ga0116147_1001261_pt1 | contig 28137 bp, 22 predicted proteins | sample AD_JPNHG3_MetaG_FD_89749 | JGI IMG/M metagenome (GOLD analysis project Ga0116147, IMG submission 89749) | Active sludge microbial communities of municipal wastewater-treating anaerobic digesters from Japan - AD_JPNHG3_MetaG | ecosystem: Engineered > Bioreactor > Anaerobic > Digestate | place...
AACGCCGTCTCGCCCGTCACGGCCTCGACCTTTCCCGACGCCCGCTCCAGCCGCCAGCGATGGGTGCGGCCGATGAGGATGACCTCCCGCCCGTCGGCGCTGAACTCGAGGCGTTCAATGGGCAGGTGCGTCGCGCGGGCCGTCTCCCCAAGCTGCTTCGCCACCGCCTCGTGATCAAAGGCCGGCGCGCGAGTCCCGCGCTCGGCATCCACAAGGATGAACTCGCGGCCCCCGCCCCGCAGCTCGTTCCGGTACCAAAACCGGTTGTTGCCGTCAAACCAGTGCGGCCGCACGGAACTCTGGTAGAGCCGCGGCGCGGGCGCGGCGGCGGCACCGGCGGCGGCCAGCAGCACCACGCAAAGTCCAGCCCGCGAGCACCAGGCAGAGCGCGCCGGCTGCGGGAGGTTGTCCACCTGATACGGTTCCTGTTTCATGCGCGACGGAGTATTGGGCAGGTCGGGCCGAAGGTCGAGTTCGCACGCGCGGCCGGCTCGGGCAGGGGCCGGGGGACCGGGGCGGCAGGGGATGAAATCCGCCACCCCGGACCGGGGGGAACTTGGCTGCCGGACAATGCAAGCGGGGGCCGGAGCGGCGCGCATACCAGGCCCCGGATGCGCGGGGGTCCCCCTGGCTCACAACAAAATCTTAATAAACGCTTGACTGGGCGGAAACCCTTGTTATAAGTGGAACAGAGTCACCCGTAAATTGCAGTCCAAATCTGGCTGGCGATTATGAGTCTCTTATCCAAGAAAGGACCTGACATGAAATCCTTACCAAACCCTATGTTCAAACCCTTCGTTTCAACCGGTGTCCCCCTGGGGGCGGCTCTTGGCTTGCTCCTGATCGGCGCCTCGGCCTTCCGCCTGGCGGCGCAATCCTTTGACTTCAACGCGGGCAACGACAATGGCTGGACCCGTTATTCCCTGCCGGCTATTTGGGCCGCCACCTTCTCCTTTCCCGATGACGGCGAAGGCGGAAAGGCTTACAAGATTTATGCGCCGCCCAATGCGGGCGACCCCTATGGGCTGATGAATGCGCGCGGAGGAAGCTTCCGGGCGGATGTGCTTTATTCCGGCCGGTTCTCGGTCGGGTGCGACCTGTTGAGCTGGAACGCCGTGTGGCGCCAGGAGGCGGGGATCTTGTATTACATTACGGACGTTGGCTTGGGCACGACGGACGGTTACGCGGCCACTTATTCGTCAGGCTACCGCAATCTTTACATCACGCGCGTGCTGAATGAGGGCCAGACCACGGTGGCCGAACTCGGCTCGGGCAGCATCACCTTCGACCCCACGCACCGCTATCGCCTGGTCGTCAGCACGCACGACGGCTACACTTTCTTATTCCAGGCATTCGACAAAGCCGAGCCGAACAATGCCATCGCCTCGGCCATCGGCGTGGACTACACCTACAACGCCGGCGTTTGCGGCTTGTTTGTCTTCCAGCAAACCTACCCTTCGGCCACCGAGGCGGCGGAAGCCACCTTTGACAATTATCAAGCGTTTGTGCCGGCTGCCGGAGCCATGCCCGCCACCGTCACCGACCTCTCGCCGCCTCCCGGCGGCAAGGCCACGGCGGTTTACCCGACGGTTTCGGTTGCCATCATGGACCGTGACACCATGGTGGACTCGACCAGGATTTATCTGGCGCTGGACGGCGTTTGGATCCCCCAATCCTCCCTGACCATCGAGCCGCAAGTCACCAAATCCCAGAATCCACCCGCCAGCGGCATCTACTTCAGCGGCGCCACCGTGACCTATCCCATTACCACCCTGCTTCCGTGGGGCAGCAAACACACCAATATCGTGGCGTTTGCCGATTTCTCGAACAACTGGCACACCAACACCTGGACCTGGACAGTCGCCTATCCCTACCTGTTCGCCAGCAACAGCCTCCCCGTGGGCAGCCTGAACGTCCGCGGCTTCGATGTGCGCATGGCCCAAAGCGACAACGGCGGCGTCAACCTCGAGAATTCCCTCGCCCGCGCCCTCCAACAGTTGGCCATTCCCCCGGCCATTCCCGTTGACCGCACAGCCACCAGCATCGTGCAGGTGCTTAATTGGAACAAGAATGGCACGCCGGCCAACGTCCCCGGCCTCTGCCCGGGCGGCTACATCAACATTGCGGTCGAAGCGCTCACCTATCTTGAGCTGACCCCCGGTGTGCATCGTTTCCGCATCAACACCGACGACCGCGCCGCGGTCTATTCCGGCGCCAGCTTCAAGGACCCCAACGCGGTGGTGCTGTGGGAAAACCCCGGCAGCACAGCCAACGCCACCTTCGAGTTCGTGGTCGAGGCCGCCGGCCTCTATCCGGTCCGTTGTTTGTGGGAGGAAACGGGCGGCAGCGCCCTGCTTCAGTTGTCGTCGGTGAACCTCGGCGACCTCAGCGAAGTATTGATCAATGACCCGGGCAATCCCGCGGCCGTCAAAGCCTTCTACCCCATGGTTTGCCAGTCCTCGTCCTCGTTGCCCGGCGCCTTCGCGATCAATCCGGCGGCCGTCCATGCGGTTAACACCGTTGATCTCCTCGACGCCGCCTGCTCGCCCACGGTGGTCGGCAGCATGGTCACCGGCGGCTCCTTCACCCTGCCGCTGGGAGCCGAAACCCAGTTCTATCGCCTCGACGGTCCGCGCCAGACCCGGATCACCCGCATCACGAAAGGGGCTTCCAGCCTGGTGATCCAATATCAAGTGCAGTAAACACCGCGCACCGCGAAAACCTGGTTGACGGCAAACCGCATCGCGGAAGCCGGGGGCGGCAAGCGCCTCGCGCCCGTTTGCCTGGCGGCGCGCGACAGGGGCGTGAGGGGGATGCTTTTGCCGCGAGTACGGGCCTGCCGCCCAAAAAGAAGCCCGGCCGCGCCCGGCCAACGTTCGGTTGTGCGCGCCAGAGAAGCTGTGGTATGCTGGTGCGATGAAACAATTGCTGGCGCTCTCTCTGGGCTTGCTTCTTGCCGGAGCGGCTTCCGCAGCCGAAAAGAATGCGGGCGGTCGGGCCACCCGGGCGGAAACGGACCTGGCTGCCGGCACCACAAACGCCGCGGCGGCCCGCGAATACGAGAAGCTGCTCGAGATGGACGACGCCGCGCAGGCGGAAGTGGACAAGTGGATTCGTGACAACCAGCAATTTGCCGCGCACGGCGGCGGCGTGCCGGCGCCGGATTTGAATCTCAAGATTCGCGAGCGGCTCCGACCCGTCCGCGAGGCGTATGAGGACTTTCTGCAGCGCTACCCCAATCACTCGAAAGCCCGTGTGGCTTACGCGAGTTTCCTGGGCGACACCTCCAGCGAGGAGGAGGCACAGGAACAGTTGGAAAAGGCCCTCGCGACCGACACCAACAACCCGGCCATTTACAACAACCTGGCCAACATTTACGGACACACCGGCCCGGTCAAGAAGGCGTTCGAGTTCTACGCCAAAGCCATCGAGCTGAATCCCAACGAACCGGTTTATTACCACAATTTCGGCACGACGGTGTACCTCTTCCGCCAGGATGCCCGCGAGTACTTTGGCATTGATGAACAGGCCGTGTTCGACAAGGCCCTCCAGCTTTATTCCAACGCCCTCAAACTCGACCCCACCAACTTCCCGCTGGCCTCGGACGTGGCCCAGACCTATTACGGCATCCGGCCCACGCGGACCGAGGACGCCCTGCGGGCCTGGACCAACGCCTGGAACGTGGCCAACGACCCCATCGAACGCGAGGGCGTGCACCTCCATTTCGCGCGGCTCAAGATGAACGCCGGCCGCTTCGACGAAGCCCGCGCACATATCGCGGCGGTGACCAACGCGATGTATGCGGACCTCAAGAAACGCCTGGTGCGGAACCTTGAGGAACGGGAAAAAGAGGCCAAGGGGACCAACGCCGCCCCGGCCCGGGCGGAAGCGCCCGCCGGCCGCTGAGCCGCCGCCCTGAAGGCCGCCGCCGCTTCAATCGAGCGTCGCCAGGCCCCGGCGCAGCGCTGTGGTTCGGAACAGGGGCGTGCGGGCCCCGGTCTTTCCCCGCCCGCCTACCGGCCCCGTGCTTCCAGCAGCGGGTTGAAGCCGGCCTGACGGAAGTGCCGGTCGGTGGTGAAGCAGTCGCGCACCTTGAGCTCGTGCATCACGCAAAAGCTGACGCAGTCGGTAAAGGACCACTTCTTGTCGTCATGGCGGGCAAAGAGGGCCGTGGCGGCATGGAATCGGTCCGGGCTCACCCATTCCAGCCGCAGCGATTCGCTGGCGGCGACCGTCCGCAGGAAATCTGCCGCCGCGGCGTGGCTGTGGCGCAGGAGCAGCAGGGTGGCCGTTTCGTCCACAACGTAATCCGTGGTTAGAAACCGGCGGCCGTCGCGGACCAGTGCGGCTTGCAGACGCAGGGCCCGCGCGTGGTGTTCGTCAGCCGCATCCCACAAGGCCAGAAAACCAGCCGTGTCCATGAAGACGTCAACCGCCGCCATACAAGACTCCGTCAATGTCCCGGTGCCGGGTTCCACCTTTGGGGCTGCGTACCGCCCGCCGGCCAATGGTCAGGAACGGGTCCTTTTCCAAGTCGGCCGTGCCGGCTGCAACAAGGGGCTCGAGTCGCGCCGCCGGGCGTCCTCGATGCGAGAGGATGAACCGCTCCCCGCGCTCCAGACGCCGCAGAATGCCGCGGGCGTTTTTTCGAAAGGCCAACATGGTCACGGTCTTCATTGGAGTTAAACTTTAACTTGAAGTTGAAGCATTCGCAAGCGTCCGCGAGGCCCGCGGCCGACTGAGTCACGTCCTGAAACGGCGGCCATGCTCGCGTGGGGCCGGGACTGTAAAAGCCCGGAAATGGCAGGGCCCCGGGGCGGGCGCATTTTCCGGCCGCCGAGCCGCCCCCCTGAAGGCCGCCGCCGCTTCAATCCAGCGTCGCCAGGCCCCGGCGCAGCGCCGTGGTCGCGGCTTGGGTTCGATCCGCCACGCCCAGTTTGTCCAAGATCATCTTGACGTGATTCTTGACCGTGTTTTCCGAAAGCCCCAGCTTCGCGCCAATCTCCTTGTTGCACATCCCTTTGACAATCAACTGCAGCACCTCGAGCTCCCGCGGGGTGAGTTCCGGCGCCGCCTGCCGGCGGGCCAGCCGCGCCGCCAGCGGCCCGGGCAGGACGTATTGGCCGGCATGGACCGCCCGAATCGTCCCCAACAACGTCTCGCTGTCGGCGTTTTTCAACAAATACCCGGTGGCGCCCGCTTCGAGCGCCCGGTAAATGTCCTCGTCGTGGTCGAACGTGGTGAGGACCAGCACGCGGGCCTCGGGGTGTTTTTTACGAATGGCCGCTGTGGCCTCGGTGCCGCTCAAATCGGGCATCCGCAGGTCCATCAAGGTTACATCCGGCCGATGCTGGTCAAAGGCGGCGATGGCAGAGGTCCCGCCTGCCGCCTCGGCGACCACCAGCATGTCCGGCTGAACCTCCAGGAGACTCCGCAGACCGATGCGCACGACCAGATGGTCATCCACCAGCAACAGCCGGATTCTGGCATCCCGGTGGCTCATAGGGGAGCGGTGACGGTGACCGTGGTGCCCTGTCCCGGCGCCGTGGCCAGGTCCACCCGGGCCCGAATTTGCTCGGCCCGCTCCCAAATGCCGCGCCACCCGAAATGGCCTGAGCCGCCGCGTTTGAGTTGCCCCGGGTCAAAACCCGTTCCGTCATCCTGGATGCGAACCTGGACCGCTTCCGCCGCGTAGCGGATTTCCAGTCCGATGCGCTTGGGCTTCCCATGCCGCACGGCATTGGTCAGGCATTCCTGCCCAATTCGCAGCAGGTTGCTCTCAATGGCGTCGGGCAGTCCTTGCGCCGGCCCCTCCACGGCGCACCGGACGTCAATCCCTGTCCCGGCGGCAAGCTGCCGCGCCAGCTCGGGCAACGCGTCGGCCAGCCGCCCGCGTTCCAGCTCCTGCGCCCGCAGGTTCATCAACGAACGCCGCAGGCTCTCCTGCCCGTGCCGCACAATCTGCCGCGCCGTCTCGACCTGCCGCCGCGCCTCTTCCGCCGCCGCGGGCAGCCGCGCGCTCACCGCCTCAAGCTGAAAACCAAGTCCCGAGAAACTCTGCGCGACCGTGTCGTGGATTTCGCGGGCCAGCCGCTGGCGTTCCTCCAGCGCCGCCTCGCGCTGGATTTTCTGGCGGATGACTTCCGACTGCTCGGCCACCCGCCGCCGCAACAAGACCACCCGCACCAGCGCCACGGCGGCCAACCCCACGGCAAGCCCCGCCGCCACCATCAGCCGCCCGGGGGTCCACCACGACGGCCGGCTCTCGACCTGCAGGTCCTGAGCGGAGCGCGCCAACAGCTCCAGCGTGCCCGGGGTGACGCCAAACATGGTGTGGGGCACCTTCGGCTCGCCCAGCCGGCAGATGCCCGTGACCTGCAACTCGGTTTCCTTCCGGAATGGCAGGCGCGTCCGCGGCAGCCGCGCCCGGAGGGCCGTCTCCTCGGCGCTCAGCACCAGGAGGGTTTCGTCCGGTGTGTTGAGAATCTCCAGCAGGCGCGCCCGGACGCTCACCAGGTTCGCATCATTGGTGCCTCGCATCGCCTCTCCGACGGTCACCGCCACCGGCTCTGGCGGCGCGCCCCGGCCCATCACCCGAAACTCCGCATGTTCGATGCAGGCGCTGAAGGTGCCCATGGCGGGGAACCCCAGCACTTCAACCTCGTCGCCCGGAGCCACGCTGTCCGCTTGTGAAGTTTCGACTCGCAGCCCGCGCTGGCCTTCGCGAAGAAACAGCGTTTTGCCCGGCTCGGCGTGCGTCACCACGCCCCGCAGCCGCACGCGATGGCCGGACACACCCTCCGGTTTGAAGGTGCAGAGACTCGCCGCGGTCTCCAACGGCACCTGCCAGGGATCGGCCGGCGGAGGACTGTCCACCCGCAAATCCTGCAACCGGCTGAGATGCAACTGGGGCGCGACCATCTGCCGCGCGTCGTTAATGTAACCCGCCGCCACACCGGCCACCGTCACCCGGGCATCCACCAACGCCGGCAGCTCATGCGAAGCAACCCCCACCAACCGCACCTCCAGTTTCCTCGTGCCCGCCGCCAGCGTCAGCACCGTTTGTCCTTCGACCGGACCGGGCGCAACGGACCGCACGATTCCGCTCAACTCGACCCGCTCGTAGTGATGCCGCGTCGAGAGCAGGTCATCGAACGTGACCGCCCTGGCTTCCGGCAGCTCTCCATGCCCCACCACCCGCAACCGGGCCGATTGTACCCCCGGCACGAACCGCCCCTCGTAGCTCACCCCCTCAACCTCCAGCACGTCCCCAAGCCTGACTTGCTCCGGCCAGACGCCTTCCTGCCGCACAAAGGTGCCGCCCGTTTCGTCCTGCAAAAAAATCGCCGGGCTCAAGGGGTTCAACCCGATGACCGTGGCGCGGAGCTTGACCGGTCTGCGGCTGGCCGCCTCCATTGGGGACAGCGCCCGCAAAGCGGCGGCTTGGGTCAAGACCACGGGGCTGGACAGCCTGTCTGCCGCGGCGGGGGCCGTCGCCGCGCTGGCCGGACCCGCGCCGCACAGCAGCCAGGCCAGGGCGATTCCCAGCCGGAAAACCATGCGCTTGCTGCCAACGGCCCACATGCGTCCATGGTATATCTCACCGCCGTCCCACGCACTAGCCCGAAAGGGCTATGGACCGCCTCCCATTCTCGGATTAGATTGTGGTTCGAGAACTATGACTCGTCCCCGGTCCATAGCTGCGCGCCGCAACCCAACCGTGCGCCCCGGGGCGGGCGCGGTTCCCCGCCTCGCGCGCCGCGGCTTCACGTTGATCGAACTGCTGGTGGTCATCGCCATCATTGCCATCCTGGCGGCGATGCTTCTCCCCGCCCTCAGCCGTGCCAAAGAGAACGCCCGCCGCACCAGTTGTCTCAACAACCTCCACCAGGTCGGCGTGGCGTTGAGCATGTACGCCGGCGATAACAAGGAGCGCCTCCCCACCGTGTTTCGCACGGCCTCCTCCTTCACCACCTACTGGGTCCGTTACAGCGACCAGTACCGCAACCTCGGCCTGCTCTATTCCAACCAGTATCTCACGGTTCCCCACACCTTTTACTGTCTCTCGCGCAAAGCCCGCTTCCAGGAAGTGCTGGCCTACGACGCCCCGGACAACTTCTGGACCAACCCCTCCGTGCGCTGCTCCTACCCCGCCCGCCTGGTGGACGAGGACGGCGTGCCGATGGGGTCCACGGCCGAATGGAAAATGCACGATTATGTCAAGAAAGTCATCTACAGCGATTTCGTGGGCGTCGTCGGTTACCAGGGCGGCGGCATCGAAAACGCCTTCATTTACCCCGTCCACGATGGCCGGGGCTACAACCGCCTGTTCGGCGACACCTCGGTTCGCTGGGCCCGCCCCGGCCCGTTGACCTCCAAAATCAGCGCCACCGCGCCCAGCCCCGTCCGTCAGATGCAGTATTTTCAAGAACTGGACCAGCTCCCTTGACCCAACTTCTTAAGCCCTTGACCCCGAAACAACTCACTCCCATGAAACATCCCACTCTTGTTCGAGCGCTCGTCACGCTGACCGCGCTCCTCACCGCGCTCCCCTCCTCCCGCGCCGCCATCGAATCGAATTTCGACGACCAAGTCTATCCCGGCGCCGCCGGCGGCGGCTGGGTGGGCGGCTGGCAACAGACCCTCGGCACGCCTGTCATTCAGTCGGCCGATCCCCTGGATGGCAGTTCGCCCTACCTCCACTACGATGCCACTGGCGGCCAATACCGCAATCTCCTGCGTCAGTACCAATCCGGCGAGGGGGTTACCGTCACCGCGCCACATCGCATTCGCTGGAAATTCCGGCTGACGGAGGCCGATTTTGACACGGCGTTCACCGTCTTTAACGACCGGGTTCACTTTTTTGCACGCAACGCCCCCCGCCTGGGCGGCAGCACCGATGCCAGCATCAGTTGGTCCCTCATGGCCGCCGGCGCCGCCCATACCTCCGGCGCCGTCGCCGGCAAGACGTTCTGGGTGTTTGACAACGTGGACGGCACGGGCAATTTCACCCTCGAGAACCACGTGGACACGCTGGTGCCCCTGGTGCCCAACCATGTCTATTCCTTCGAGGTCCTGGTCAAGCCCGCCGAGCTGACCTACCTTGTCAAGGTCTTCGATGAAACGTCCAGCGTCTCCTTCCAAAGCAGCGCCCCCCACCGTTTCCGCAACCTTGCCTCGCCGGGCGACTCTCACACCAACCTCCACTTCGGCATCCAGGCCAGCACGACGACCGAGCCGCGGCCCTTTGATCTTGATTCAGTCTCGATCATGCCCTGGAGCGTCCCCGCCTTTGCCAACGTCAGCCCGAACGCCTACGCCATTCACCCCGCCGCCAACGGCATCCAGTTCAATGTCGTGGCCCTCGACCCGATTCACCCGGCGAACATCGGCCTCACCCTCAACGGAACGGACGTCAGCGCCCAACTGACGGTGACCGGCCCGGAAACCAACCGAACCGTCTCTTTTTCGGGCCTGGCCGCCGATACCGTTTATGACATGGTGCTGACCGCGACCAACGCCTCGGGCACCGCCAGCCTGACCCGGCGGTTTTACACGGCCACCAGCCCCTTTGTCCTTTACGACTCGGAAGGCTTCACCAGCGACGACTTGTATCCCCTGGGACCGCTCCAGGCCGTGACGCATGGCACCGCCTCGTGGCTCCCGGCGTCCGTGCCCTCCACGGTCGTGGACGTCGGTGACGGCGAGCACGGCAAAGCTCTCGAGCGGATGAACACCGGCACTTCGCGGACCGATTACCTCCAGTTCTGGCCGGTCTCCTCCGGGGTGATCACCATCGAGTTCGACGCCTGGGTCTCCACCACCGCCGCGCGGACTTTTGACGTCGCGCTCATGCCGGCCACCGGCGATTGGGCCAGTCACATCGCCTGGGGCGCCGTCAGCGGCAAACTGGCCTATTACAGCACCGCCGCCGCCGCGTGGGTTCCCGTGGCCGACCTGCCGCCCGCCTGGCACCGCTGCAAAATCATCAACTATTTGAGCGGCGCGGCCGCCGGCCGCTTCGACCTCCTGATTAACAACAGTCCCGTCGCGGAAAAAGTGTTGTGGCGGAACGCCGTTCCCGGCACCCCCCTGACCCGCATCAGCTTCCAGTCCCACAGCTCGGGACCGGTGCCGGAGTACGGGCGCATTGACAACCTCGTGGTCAAGGCCGCGCCGGAAGACCCGAACGCCTTCCCGACCCCAACCATTACCAACCTCAGCCCCGCCTCCTACGCGGTGGTGCCCCCCAGCCGAAGCCTGCAGTTCGAGGTCACGTCCGTCCTGCCCATTTCCGCCTCGGACATTTCCGTGTCGGTCAATGGCTCGAATGTGTCCAGCGGCCTCACCGTCACCGGCTCGCCCACCGACCTCTGGGTCTCCTACGGCCCCTTGGGCGCCGGCCGCCACACGGTGGAAATCACGGCAGTCAACGGCGCCGGGCCCACTCATGCCTCCTTGCTCCTCTACGCGACGGAAAACCCGATCACGATCTTTGACTCCGGCGGCTTCACGGATGATTCGTTGTATCCCATCGGCTATCTCACCGCCGTCACCAACGCCGATTATTACTGGGCGCCGGCGGCCGAGCCGTCCGAGATTGTGGACCTGGCCGATGGCGTGCATGGCAAAGTGCTGCGCCGCATGCAAATGGGGACCGATTACACCGATTATCTCCACTTCTCCCCGGTTTCCGCGGGCACGGTGATCATTGATCTGGACGCGCGGGTGTCTTCGATGGATGTCCGGACGCTGGACCTCTCGCTCAACTCCGCCAGCACGACGGGCGGGACCCAGGGACCGTTCATCATGTGGGGAACCAACGCCCTGAACTACTACAACCGCACCGCCTGGGTGCCGGTCACCGCGCTGGATGCCGACTGGCACCACATCCAAATGATCTGCTACGTCAGCGGCCCGCTCGCCGGCACCTTCGATCTCAAAGTGGATGCCGCCCTGGTGGGCCAGGGCTTGGTCTGGCGTAATGTGGTCAGCCCGGTGGGCACGCTCCGCATCGGCGCCATTCGCGGCGGCGTGGTCCAATACGGCGAAGTGGACAACCTGGTCATCACCGCAGCGCCTGAACCGCTGGTTGCACTTCCCGTCACGCTGCTGAATCCGGTTCACACCGGCTCGACCTTCTCCTTCTCCTTCCAGTCCTCGCCAGGAATCAACTACGTGGTTCAGCACACCGCGGCGCTGGGCTCCGCCAATTGGACCACCCTGGAAACCATCGCGGGCGACGGCAGCCTCAAGACGGTCACCCACACCAATCCGCCCGCCGGCGGCCTGTTCTACCGCGTAAAATCCGAGGTGCCTTAACCTGCGACATCTTCCGCCGTGGCTGTTTTATTCTCGTGGTTCATCGGGGGGCCTTGTTTGCATCGAGCGCTCGCGCAAAGGTTCATTCTGTTCAGCCTGCTTGGAATCGCCTCGGCTTCCGCGACGGCCGCCTTGTGGAGCTTCCAACCCGGCGTCACCGTGCGCGGCAAAAAGCCTGAAACCTGGGTTCTGGATTTGCGTAACCAGCCGTTGGAGTCGGCTCAGGCCGCGGCCAGGAAACTGAGCAGCCGGTTGTACGGCAGCGCCGAGCGTGATCTCCACCAGCCTTTGGTGATCCAAACCGGTTTTTCCGACCCCAAAGTCCTGGGCGTGGAACTCACCGCCGTCTCCTCCGGCGGCAGTGATTTGGTGGTCAAAACCAATGGCGTGACCGTTGGCCGCCACGTCTGGCCTCGGGCCGCCCGCACGCACACTCCCAATCGCGTGTTCTACGTGCCTTTGGCGCCCGGCTCAAACCAAGTGACCCTCGAAGTCACCCAGCCCGCTGGCGTGGTCGTCATCGGCCGCTACCTCCTCGCCGACACCCTCGCCGAACTGCCCCAAGAGCCGCCGCCGCTCCTCTTTGGTTCCGCGGCCGCCTTGGCGGCGGCGCCCGCCTCGCCGCACCCTGCCGAGGCGCCCCCAACCGGCGGCAAGCTGGAGGCGGAGGACGGATACCGCGGCATCTGGTACTACAACCAGCCCACCGGGGACGAATTCAAATACAAATACAGCGGCGGCTTTGCCACCTACCCCCAGCAGCACGCCCCCATTGCCATCTACTGCAAGGAAGTCCAGAAGACCTTTTTCGTTTATGGCGGCACCACGGCCCGGCATCCCTCCGACAAGCAGGAGTTGCTCCACATGGTGTCTTACTACGATCACAAAACCGGCCAGGTGCCCCGCCCCCGCCTCCTCCTCAACAAACACACGGAGGATGCCCACGACAATCCAACCCTTCAGGTGGACGACCGCGGCTACCTCTGGATTTTTTCCTCGTCCCATGGCACGGGCCGGCCCTCCTACATTCATCGCAGCGCCAAACCCTGGAGCATAGACGAGTTCGAGCGCATTCTCGTGACCAACTTCTCCTACACGCAACCCTGGCACGTTCCCGGCCAGGGCTTCCTCTTCCTCCATACCCGCTACGGCGGCGGCCGGCCTCTGGGCATCTCCGCCACCCGGTGCCTCTTCTTCATGACCAGCCGGGATGGCGTTGCTTGGAGCGACCCGGCGATGCTGGCCGGCATCGAAATGGGAGATTACCAGGTCAGTTGGCGCGAGGGCCGGCGCGTCGCCTCCGCTTTCGATTTTCATCCCTCACCCACCGGCCTCAACACCCGCGCCAACATTTACTATGTTGAAACCGCTGACTTCGGCCGCACCTGGCGCAATGTCCGCGGCGAACCCCTCAAGCTGCCCCTCACCCAAACCAACAATCCCGCCCTGGTGTTCGATTCTCGCGCCGAAGGCCGGCTCGTCTATCTCAAGGACATCAATTTCGACCGCGAGGGCCGGCCCGTCATTCTCTTTCTCACCAGCAAAGGATTCGAGCCCGGCCCCGCCAATGGACCCCGCCAGTGGCAGACCCTTCGCTGGACCGGCACGGAATGGGTGCGCCGCCCCTTCACCACTTCGGGCAACAATTACGACCACGGCTCCCTTTACATCGAACCCGACGGCACCTGGCGCGTCATCGCCCCCACCGACCTCGGACCGCAACCCTACAATCCCGGCGGCGAAATGGTCCTCTGGACCAGCACCAACCAGGGCGAGTCCTGGACTCGCGTGAAACAGCTTACCCACAACAGTCCCTACAACCACACTTACGCCCGGCGCCCCCTAAACGCCCACCCGGATTTTTACGCCCTCTGGGCCGACGGCCACGGGCGCGAGCCCTCCGAGTCCCGCCTCTATTTCACCAACCAGCGCGGCGACCATGTGTGGCGGCTGCCCACCACAATGACCGGCGATTTCGCCACGCCGGCCATCGTCAATGAGTGATGAATGCCGCCCTTCTGGAAAACCCCGAACCGCCGCCGGCTTTCCTCCATCATTCACCGGCCGGTGAAGCGCAGCCGGAACGCCTGGACCAACTCCCGCCCACGTAATTTTGATGTTATGAACTGTCTTACCCTCCGCTCTGCCATCGCCGCTACTGCGCTCCTGGCTCTCTCCGCCCTCCTGGCTGCCGCCCAGACCAACCAACAAGTCGTTTTGGGTGACGTCGGCGGATTCGAGGACGACGAAATCTACCCCGTGGGCAGTCTCCAACCGGTGACGGATGGCTCGCTCACCTGGCAGCCAGCCAGCGCCACGCCCGCCCAGATCGTCTCCTGGGGTCCGGCCGACCCCCACGGCAAAGTCCTCCGCCGGACCCAGACTGGCGTGGATAACCTCGACTATCTCCGATTCCCGCAATGCTCCTCGGGCGCGCTGACCATTGCCTTCGACGCCCGGGCTTCCACCGCCGCCTCCCGCACCCTCGATGTCTTCCTCCTGCCCACCACCGGCGGCGAGGTCAGTCTCCTGGGCTGGGGAACCGTCTCCAACAAGCTCGCCTATTACAATGGCTCAAGCTGGATTGGCGTCCGCGACCTCGACACGAACTGGCACCGGATCGAAATGATCAATCACCTGAGCGGACCCGCCTTCGGCAGTTGGTACCTCAAGGTGGACGGCTCCGTCATCGCCACGAACCTCCCCTGGCGGAATACCTACCCCCAGGGCACCCCCTTCAGCCGCGTCCGCTTCGGCGGCATTCGCGGCGTCGCCGGCACCTACGGCGAGGTGGACAATCTCGTGATCACCGGCGAGCTGGTCGTCCCCGCGCCCTTCGAGCTCACGGCGCCAGCCTTTGTCAACAACAGTTTCCGCTTCAAGTTCCCGGCCGAAACCAACCGCGAGTATCTCATCGAGGAGGCGGCCGGCCTCGCCCCCGCAAGCTGGCGCCCGACCGGAATCGTCACCGGCCAGGGCGGCGACCTCTGGTTTACCCATCTGCCGGCAACCAACGCCCGGCAGTTCTTCCGCGCCGCCAAATTGCCGCCGCAAGGCTGGAGCGACGGCTACCGCGGCATCTGGTTCACGCTCGGACAGTTCTCCGAATACGGCGACAAATACTCCGGCGGACTCGGCACCTACACCGCCAACCACATCCCCATCGCCATCCATGCCGCCGCCGTCAACAAGACCTTCTTTGTCTATGGCGGAACCATCAAGGACCAGCGCCACCTCCTGATCATGGCGTCCTATTACGATCATGCCACCGGCCAGGTGCCACGCCCCACGCTGGTCCTGGACAAACAGGGCGTTAATGACCCCCACGATAACGCCGCCCTGGCCCTCGATGACCAGGGTTACCTCTGGGTCTTCGTCAGCGGCCGCGCCCGAACCCGCCCCGGGTGGAAATTCCGGAGCAAACAGCCTTACAGTGTCGCCGAGTTCGAATTGATCCGGCAGGACGAAATGACCTACCCGCAGCCCCGCTACCTCCCGGGATTCGGGTTCTTCAACCTGTTCACCAAATACACCAACGGCCGCGAACTCTACTGGGAGACCAGCACCAATGGCATCCACTGGAGCGCCCACCAGAAACTCGCCGGCATCGGCGGCCATTACCAGGTCAGCAACGTCCGCGCCGACGGCCTGGTGGCCTCCTTCTTCAACCGCCACCCCGGCGGCGACGTGGACAAACGCACCGACCTTTACTACGTCCAAACCACCAACTACGGCGCAACCTGGACCACCGCCGCCGGCCTGCCTCTCACGCTGCCCCTGTCCACCACCAACAACCCCGCCCTCGTCAAGGATTACGCCTCCCTCGGCCAGTTGATGTACACCTGCGACCTCAACTTCGACACCAACGGCAACCCCGTCCTCCTCTACATCGTCAGCCACAACTACCAGCCCGGCCCCGCCGGCGACCCCCGCACCTGGACCCTCGCCCGCTGGACCGGCGCCCAATGGGTCTTCTCGGCCGTCTGCCAGTCCGACCACAACTACGACATGGGCAGCCTTTACATCCTGCCCGACCGCTGGCTGGTGATCGGTCCCACCCAGAACGGCCCGCAGGTCTGGCAGACCGGCGGCGAAATGGCCCTCTGGTCCAGCGTGGACCAGGGACTCACCTGGACGCTGACCCGCCAGATCACCACCAACAGCCTTTACAACCACACCTATGCCCGTCGGCCGCTCAACGCCCAAGACCCCTTCTTTGCCTTTTGGGCCGATGGCGACCCCACCCAGTTCACTCCCTCCCGCCTGTTCTTCTGCAACTCGGATGGCACCCGCGTCTGGCAACTGCCTTATGACATGAGCGAAGTCCTCACCACCCCCGTCCAGATCATCGGCCCCGCCCCCGCCCCCGGCCGCAACTGATTTTCCAAATCTATCCCGGTGCCGCGCCGCGCCTCGCCGCCGCTACCGCCGTGGATTGAAGAACGTCTCCCGCAGACTCCCCCGCTCGGTCCGCACCACTGTGCCAACCCCCACGTTGTGCCGCGAGAACCAGCCCCGCGGCGTCTCCAGCACATACTGCACTTCGCTCGAAGCCGCGCTGACCGCGTTGGTGTTCAGCGGCTCCAAATCGTGAATCTCGAGAATCACTCCCTCCGGGTCTATGTAGGCCGCGGATAACGGCACATACGTGTTCTTCATCCAGAACGCCGCCCGGTGCGGCCCCCCGAACACGAACAGCATGGCCTCGTTCTCGGCCATGTTCGTTCGAAACATCATCCCCGTTTGCGTCTGGAGGGCGCTCAGTGCCACCTCGGCGTTCAACTCGGCGGCCCCCAGCCAAAGCTTCAGGGTCGGCAGTTTGGGCTGGGCCGCCCGCGGCTCGTTGGCCGCCCCGGCCGGAACCGGCGCTGGTCCAGCCGCTTCCGGCCGTCCGCAACTCGCCGCCACCGCCGCCACCGCCGCCGCGAAAAACACCACTCGCCAGGTCCTCATGACTCCAGACTGAGTCAACCCCGTGCCGTTGGCAACCATGGCTTTTGCCGCCGCCCGGGGCCTCGTTACCGGCTCACGCAAAACCGCAGCCGCTCGCGAACGCGCTCCCGTTCCTCCGGTTTGAACTCCTCAAGCAAAGCCTCCACCTCGGATGCTTCCACCAGTCGGTGGTGGAGGAGGGCCCGAACAAACTCCAAGTCCTTTTCTCTGCCCGCAGCGCGGATCAAGTGCTCAAGATCGGCGCGATTCATAATGCGCGCAGTAAATGGCCCAGCGCTCTTGGGGGGTCAGAATCCCGCAAAAAGGATCGTTCTGCCGCAGTCTTCGGCCCTCTTCGCCTTCATCCAACAGCACGACCCGTATTTTCTCCCACGGCTGATCGAGAATCCTGAGCCACTCGGAAATTCCTGGCGCCGGCCGCTGCTGGTGCCAACGGAGACAGGTCGCCCGGGCTTTTTCCAATCCACACCTCGCAGGATCCCGGTCAATCTTCTCCACGATCGCCTTTGCCAGGGCAAGACTGCGCTCTTCAATCTCTTGGTGTGTTCTCACGCTTCAATCCACCCCATTAATAAGCCCAAACACCCCCGGATTCCAGCGGCTTATCCCCCCGGCTCTCGCCGCCGGCATTCTGCTCCGTGGACACCTCTGTGGACCACGGCAACGGCGCTCCCGCGGGGAGGCCCCCGCGCCTTCGGCTTGTCCTGACAAGGTCAGGTGACAGACCTTGGTCAGCGCCACCTGTGGTCACTCGCCTTGGTGCCTTCCGGCTACGGACTCACAAGGGACTTGCCCGCCCGGCGCAGCTCATTGGCGAGTGACTCCAACGCGCCGCCGGCGGCGGTGTGGATGAAGCACACCCGGTCGGCGACGGCGGCGACGAATCGGTTCCGCTCGCGCGCCAGCTCCGCCGTGGCGCGCTTCTGCGATCCGACGAACGGCGTTACCACAAGCAGGCGGCCTTGTTGGATGGCCCCCCGCCACTCCCGCGGGAGGCGCATGTTCCGAAGGCTGCGGGCCGGGCAGATGATAATCGGCTGCTTGCCGCGCATGAGGATTCGCAGGCACTCCTTCTCGACGGGGGAGTGGAAGCCGCTGATGACCGTCACCCCGTCATCCCGCAGCTTCCTGGCCAGGTCGTATGCCTTGAGAATCAGGTCGCCGGGACAGCGGACAGAGCAGAACAAACCGAGCTTGTCGCCACGCAGCAGAGCCGGGTCGCCCAGCACCGACAGGCGTGCGGGCGTGTTGGTCGTCAACGATATGCCACCCGCCTTGCCCAGGCCGCTTTCAGCCGCCGAGATGCTTCTCACCTCGATGTTCATGACCAGTCATCTTGCCGTTGAGGGTTCTGACCAGATTGACTAAGCTCTTTGCGGATTCCGATGACAACGGCGCAGTTGCTCAGATTCAGACAGCGCCATCCCCGGCGCAACCTGCCGGCGTCGCTTGCCCGCAAGCGCGGCGAATCCAACTTCGTTTCATCTTTCAGCAAGGCGTACATCGCGTCCATCGCGCCGGATGGCTTCGGCGGCAAGGAATTCGCCCTCTCCGGCTTCGGGATCGCGGATTTCGTCTGGATTGCATGGCAGAACGCCACGAACCCCGACGACGGCAGCGCCCTGTCCATCGAGCAACTCAAAACCCTGCTCAATCGCGGCAAGCTCACGGCGTTCGAGGTGAAGCTGGCCGACTGGCCCAAGGGACTCGCCCAAGCCTGCCGCTACAGCTATTTCGCCGATCTGGCCGTGGTCGCCCTGCCGCCCGATCCTGCCGCCACGGCCGAGGCCGACCTCGCCCTGTTCCGTGAATCCAACGTCGGCCTGTGGAGCTTCGACCCGGCCACCAATACCATCCGCGATCTGTTCACGCCGCGCAGCCCCGGAGCCAAGGACCAGGCTCTGGAATCGCTTGGGCGCAGCCTACAGTTCAGCCAGCTTCGCAAGCAGTCCCAGCCCGTCCGCCAGCGGTCTATCCCAGATTTTATGGATAGCCTGGGATAGGTCCTGAATAGGCCCATTTCGCTGACGACTTCATTCTCCCGAAGCGTCGTCCAAATCGTTCAACATCTGCTCAATGGTGGCCAGCAACACGGGCACGTCCGCTTTTGCCGCGTCCCACAGCACCTGATAATCCACGTCGTCATACCCGTGGCTCAACTGGTCGCGTGTACCGGCAATCTCCTTCCACGGCACGGCGGGATAACGATCTCGCAACTCGGCTGGCAACCGCTTGACGCCCTCGCCCACGATCTCGAGGAACCGCTCCAAGGCGGCGGTCGCCTGCCAGTCCTTCAGCAGGCTTTCCAGCGTCTTGTCCGCGCAGATTTCCTGCGCATGCCGGGCGGCATCCCGAATCTGGCGCAACGTGGCTTGCGGATCATGAACGCTCATAGATCGGCACGGCTTCGCGCCGCACGGCCTCCTCGATGTACCGGTTGAGACGCGAACAGAAGTCCACCTTTCGTCCGAGGATTTCCGACAACTGCCCGGCATAGCCAAAGTAGCGGAAACCCACGCCCTCCAAAGCGCCGGGCTCGAATTCCGCCAGCACATCCACGTCGCTGCGTTGCGGGTCGAAATCCTCGCGCAACACCGAACCGAACAGGCTCAACCGGCGAATGCCCCGCGCCCGGCAGAACTCGGCGATCTTCTCGCGGTCAATTTGAATCGGCAACTCGGCAACGCTCATGGTGTCATTCTCGCAAATCCCGGCTCATCCTGCAACCATCCAGCATCCATCGCGGCGGTGCGCACCGGGGTCATCACTTCGGGCGGGGCTTTTTGGAGATATTCCAGCGCACGGGATTTGGCCGGTTCAACCAGAGCCTTCAGGTACAGGACTGCGGCCTCGACGCTGAAGGGGCGGTGGGCGACTTCCTCGAAATTCGAGGGCAAGGCCGTCCACACCACCGCCTCCAACCGCTGGGCCTGCGCCCATGCCTTGATGGCGTCGCAGGCATGGGGATGCTGCTGCCGGGCGTATTCACGCTCGGTGTTCCTGACAAGGTTCACGTAGCCGATCCGGCCGCTGGATGTTCCTTCGCGGGTGCGCAGGTCGGCGATGGCGGAGTCGAGGTTGGTGCGCGGGCTATGCGCGAAGCGGGTGGTGACGTTTGCGCCATACTGCTCGTCAATGACGAGGGTGAGGCATCCGGCCCGCCCGCCGCTTCTGGAGATGCGGCCGAACTCAATGGGGAGCACCGGGCCGCCGCGCTGCCAATCCCCGGTGATGGGCAGGTCGCGCCGATCCCAGATCAATGATCCCCAGCCGAAAATGGCGATTCTCATTCCTCGCCGTCTCCTTCCGCGCCGAGGCTCAGGCGAAACTTGATGTCGTAGTTCAAGAGAGAGTCCAGTTCCTCGTTGGTAAAGCCGTAGTGGCGAGCAAGTGCCTGCTCTATGCGGTCAATAATGGGCTTGCTGGTTTTGGGGTAGATACACTGCACTGTTAGCGTATCGTGCTGAAAGCTCAGCGTTCGGTTAACGGAGTTGTTCTTGAGATCGGCCATCAGTGCATCGGCGAGAGAAAGAAGCTCCTTTTCATCTGGGCTGGCAGAAAGAGCGCCGAGGTCAATCGGCAACAAATCCACCCAACTCTCAAGTCCCAGGATGCATGAGAGCGTTGCGGTCACTTCGCGCACCCTCCCAAGGCAACCGGGCCGCTCAGGATAGCCCAGGGTTCGGTTCCAAGGCATCAAAGCCCTCGCCTCTCAACCGCAATTTTGCGACATTATGGAAAATTGAGTTTAGAGTGGATGACATGAGAACATGGGTTGGATTGCTGCTGCTGGCGATGCTCCCGGCCGGGGTCGGGGCGGAGCTTCCCCCCGCGCGAAATGGTTTTGTCGTAATCGCCCATCGGGGTCATCACGCGCGGGCCCACGAGAACACCCTCACGGCGTTGCGCGAGGCGGCCGACGCCGGGGCGGACTATGTCGAGATGGATGTGCGGCGGACGGCGGATGGTCATTACGTGCTGCTGCATGACAGCACGGTGGACCGGACAACGAATGGCCGGGGCAGCGTGGGGCGGATGACCTTGGCGGAGCTGCGCGCGTTGGAGGTGCGCGACCCGGCCCGCCCGGAGGTCAAGCCGGATCGAATTCCCACCCTCCCGGAGGCCCTGGCGGCGGTCAAAGGCCGCATCCATGTCTATCTGGACTTCAAACAGGGCGAGCGGGAGGAAGTCGCGCGCCTGATCCGCGAAGCCGCGGTGACGCGGCAGGTGCTGGTTTATGACCGGCCCGAGAACGTGGCGGCGTGGCGAAAGGCGGCGCCGGAGCTGGCGTTGATCGTCTCGCCGCCCCCTGATCTCAAGGGCCCGGAAGAACTGGTGGCGTTTGCCCGGCGACTTGGGGTGGAGGCGCTCGACGGTTCCTGGGAATCTTACTCGCGCGAGATGGTGTCGGCGGCCGAGCGGGCGGGGATCAAAGTCTGGCCGGATATTCAGGCCGTGCGGGAGGACCCGGCTTATTTCCAGAAGGTCCTGGAGCGCGGCTTCACCGGGGCCCAGACCGACCATCCGGAGGAACTGATTGCCTGGCTGAAAAAGGAAAAGCGGCGGTGAGCCATGGCATCTGCAGCCAGGGAACCCCAGGCCACCGCACGCCAGAACACTTTCGGACCGCTCAAAAGCTCAGGATTTCGTCAACCCTGATACCCTGATCACCCCCCAGCCTTTCGGCTTGACCGCGGTTGAATCTGTGCAACTCTGATGAAGCGAGAGGCAGACCGGGCTCCTCGCAACGTGGGGGCTGGCGTTTGGTGCCGGGAGGCCGGGACAGGCGCCGGGGCTTTGACGGAGAGATGGCCGAGTGGCTGAAGGCGGCGGTTTGCTAAACCGTTATACGGTCAAAAGCCGTATCGGGGGTTCGAATCCCCCTCTCTCCGCCAGTTGGAGGCTTTGTTCCATGGGTTCGGATCGAGACAGGTGGCGCTTTTGCGGTGGGCTGGGGCGCACGGAGGGAACCCTTGGCTTCTTGCGTGAGCACGCGCCTGATCTGGCAGAGAGGGCTGCGAAATGAGGATGGGCAGCCGGTGGGGGTGGAATGGTAAAAGGGTCGGCCGTGATGTCGCCCTTCTGCTCATCGAAAGGCTCAGCGGCGGTTTTGCTCTTTGGAGGTGTTCTGTCCGCGGCTGCCTGCGCGAAGATTGAATCATAAGTTGTGCATAAGGCATCACTTTCAGCTTGGCCTCCGGTGCAGAGGCAGCCCCCAATTCCAGGCCGCGTTGGAGCTCGTATGGAAAGGTGTCACCGGGGCGGACAGTTCCCGGACGGCAGCTTTTTGTGCGTCAATCCGAGCGCCTGTCACCGATCACGCGGCAACGCGCTTCGCCGCGGCTTGAACTCGCGGGCCATCTGCCGCGCCTTGGCGATTTGTGCGGGGGTCATCATCGGCTCGAGGGCAGTCAAGTACTTCCTTGCCTGACTGGCGACTGAAGGGGGAGCGGGCTTTAGCCATTTGTATGCCCGCGCGGCTAGGATGGGCAGGGCGGCGGGAGCGGGAGGAGATCCCGGCAGCATGTCAAGAGAGGCTAGGAAGTTCCGTTCGTCCTCCCCCGGGGAAACCGACGCCAAGGTGAGCCATTTGTATGCTTCCACAGGGTCCTTGCGGACGCCTTCGCCCGTCACGTAAAAGTAGCCGAGCTGAAGCTGGGCGGGCGCGTTGCCCTGATCGGCGGCTTTGCGCAGCCACCAGGCGGCCAGGCGGACGTCCTTGATGACGCCCTCGCCACGGTAGTAGCAGATTCCCATGCTGTACTCCGCAAACGCATCATCCTGCTCAGCCGCCTTGTGCAACCATTTGACCGCCTCGACAGAGTTTTTGGGGACACCGATTCCACGAAGGTAACATTGCCCAAGGTCCCGCTGAGCAAAGGCATTTCCCTGATCGGCTGCCTTTTGAAACCACCTGGCCGCCTCGGCAGGGTCTTTTGCCACACCCTCGCCGTGGATGCAATGTAACCCCAGAGTGTACTGGGCCGTCGCATGTCCGTGTTCCGCCGCCTTGCGCAACCATTTCAACCCCTCCCGACGGTTCTTGGGTGTGCCTTCGCCCAGGAGGTGGCACGCCGCGAGCTGGTACTTAGCATCTCCGCTTTCTTGTTCGGCAGCTTTCCGGAACCATTTCACGGCTTCCTCAGCATCCCGAGGTACGCCCTGGCCTTTTAGCAAACAGAATCCAAAGAAGTACTGGGCTTCGGCATTTCCCTGCTGGGCTGCTTTTTGAAACCACTTCACCGCTTCGGCGTAACTGGCGGGCACCCCCTCGCCGCGGTAATAGCTGGCGCCGAGGCAATATTGGGCCGCGGCATGTCCCTGGTCGGCGGCTTTGCGAAACCACTGGGCCGCCTCCGCCAGCGCCTTGGGCGCCCCCTCGCCGTGGAGGCGGCAAAGCCCAATCCGAAACTGGGCATCGGCTTCTCCCTGGTCTGCCGCTTGGTGAAAACACTCCAGCGCTTTCGCAGAATTCTTGGCGACGCCCTCCCCCGCGAGGTAACAGTAGCCAACACAACACCGCGCGTAGGCGTGTCCCTGGTCCGCAGCCCTCTGGAACCACTTCACGGCCTCGAAGGGGTTCTTGGCCACGCCGCTGCCTTGCAGGTAGCATAGCCCGAGATGCACCTGAGCGTAGGCCTCTCCCCGCTCGGCCGCCCGGCGAAAACATTCGAATGCTTCCGCCGCATCCCCGCGCGTGCCGGCTCCGTAAAGATGACAGAGCCCGCGAAAGTAATCGGCCTTCGGGTCCCCCTGGTTGAACGCCTTGCGGAACCAGTTTGCTGCCTCCTTGGCATCCGCGGGCACGCCCTCCCCTCGGTGATAACGAAGGGCGAGACTGTACTGTGCCCTGGCATCGCCCTGTTCAGCCGCCCGGCGAAACCACTTGACGGCCTCCGCGTTGTCCCTGGCCACCCCCTGACCCCGGTAGTAGCACAACCCAAGGTCGGTCTGGGCATCAGCGTTTCCTTTTTCCGCCCAGGTCTTGAGGTCCTCGAAACGCTGGCGCAGCTCATCCGTTTGCTGGCCTTTGGACACGACAAGCGGCGCAACCCATAAAATCAGGCAGGCCCAAACCCCGTTGCTCCAACGTGTCCTCATGAATTTATTCTAACATTGTGGGACTTGCAGGCAAGCTCAATCGGTGGTTGTTTTTCCGCCGCGCGGCGTCTCGCGGCAGGGCGCAACTCCCTTTTTGTTTCCTTCGGGTTTGACGGGAGACCGAGAGAATTGGCCACACCCCATCTTCGGCCGGGGCCTCCGCGATTCCTGCCGGCAACCTGCTGGTGGAGCACTTTCTCTTCTCTCCGCCAGTTGGCGGGGTGGATTCCTTGACAGTGGAGGGTTTCCCTTTCCAGAGTGTGCGGATGAAACGATCGCAGCCAGAATCGCTGCCGGCCTGGACTTGGCGCGCCAAGGGATGGGGCTGGCGGCAAAGCCTGCTTTGGTTGCTGGCGGTCGCCCCAGGCCTGTTGGGAGCGAGCCTGGGCCGGGCCTTTGATTCCACCGAGTGTCAAGCGGTGCTGGAGCGCGGGGTCAAGGAGCGGGCGTTTCCGGGCTGCACGGCGGTGGTGGGCACCGAAGCGGGGGTGCTCTGGTCCGGGGCGATCGGGCATCACGACTACACCAACGGGGTCCCGGTGAGGCCGGACACGATTTACGACCTGGCTTCGGTCACGAAGGTGGCGGGCACGACGGCGGTGTTCATGCGGCTGGTGGCCCTGGGAAAGGTGAGGTTGTCCGACCCCGTGAGCCGTTATGTGCCGGCTTTTGCGGCCGGTGGCGCCACCCCGGAGGAGCGCGCGCGGCGCGAGCGGGTGACGGTGGAGCATTTGCTGACGCACAGTTCGGGTTTGCCCAGTTGGAAACCTTTTTACCGGAGCGTGAATTCCTACCCGGCCCTGCTCGAGGCGGTGTGCCAGACCCCGCTGGAATCGGCGCCGGGGGAGCGGGTCCGATACAGTGATTGCGGGATGATGCTGGCGGGGGAGGTGGCGGCGCGGGCGGGCGGAAAACCGCTGAAGGCGCTTGAGCGCGAGCTGGTGTTTGAGCCGCTGGGAATGACCCACACCCTGCGTTGTCCGGACGCAAGCCTTGCGAACCGCATTCCGCCCACCGAGGTGGAGGCCGGCACGGGCCAGGCGGTCCACGGGATTGTGCATGATGAGAACGCAAGGGCGGGCGGGGGCGAAACGGGCCATGCCGGTTTGTTTGCGACGGCGGAGGATTTGGGAAAGCTGGCCCGGGAGCTCTTGCGGGCGTGCCAGGGCCGGAGCGGGCTGTTCCCGCGCGAGGTGGTGAATGAGTTCTTTCGCCCGCGCCAGATCGGCCGGGCGACGCGCGCGGTGGGATGGAACCTGATGGAGGAGAAGCCCGGGCGGATGATGAATCACAACGGGTTTACGGGCACGTATCTCGAGCTGGATTTGGACCGGAACCGCTTCGTGGTGTTGCTCACCAACCGCGTGCATCCCTCGCGGGACAACAACAGCGTGAGCCGCGTTCGGCGCGAGTTCCTGGCCGCGGTGGAGCGGCAGTTTGATCCGCCAGCCGGCCGGCAAGCGGCGGAACGAAGCGACCGGTGAGACGGGGAGGCTTAACCCGCCTGCAGCTCGAGGGCGGGTTGGGGAAGGGGGCGGTTGATTTCGTCGAGGCGATAGCCAAGCCCCGGGCCGGAGATGGTGGCAAGCTCGACGTTGCCGTTGCGGCGGCGGTAAAGGCCGGGATGCACTCTGGCTTCGAAGTCCGAGGCCGCCGGATAAAACTGCATCGAATTGGTTTCAACCCCGGCGATGGTGCCGACATGGGCGGCGAGGAGAACGTGGGGAATCTGCGCGAGCATGGGGTTGGTCAGGTCCTGAACCATGAGGGGCATGTGGTGGGCTTTGGCCCAGCAGGCGGCCAGCATGGCGCCGGTCAGCGTTTTGCAGGTCTTTAGCGCGACACCGGTCCACCCCAGTTCCCGCCCCAGCCGGACCATGCGCCAGTCGTGCGCGCTTTCATCCAGAAACAAAGGCTTGCGCGAGGAGATGCTGCGCACGTCAATGGGATGGGCTTCCAGGTCGTAAGGGAAGGGCTGTTCAACGTAGAAGAGGCGGAGGTAAATCCGGCGCTGCTCCTTGGCGAGGCGGTCGAGAATGCCAGTCACGTAAGCCGGGTCCTTTACCGTGCAATTGAAGTCGGCGCTGAGCCATTCGACGTTGCGGTCCAGCGCCAGCTTTCCGACTTTCACCAAGCGCTCGTAGTCCCATTCGCTGTCGTTGCCGCGAAGCTTGACTTTGAGACACTTGAGGCCGTCCCGCTCAATCCAGTCGGTGAGGACGACGGGGTAGCCGTCCTGCGGTTCCTGGCCGGTGAGGTCGCCGGCTTCGAGCGGGTCCAGCCCTCCGACCAAATGCCAGGCGCGCAGGCGTTTGGGGCGGCGGCACACGAAGAAGTTGGCGGGGAAGAGAGACCCGAAGCGGCAGTCTACATCCCTGGCCGGCTCGAGATAGTGCGACAGGTCGTGGGCGAGGAACCCGGGACCGTAGGTGTCAAACGTGGGCAACTTTGCGAGCTGGCCATAAGCGTCGTGCAAGGCGAGGTCGAATGGGGAGTTGCAGACCAGGGCGGCCAGCCAGGGGATGGGTTCGCCCGGGCCGTTGGGGTTGCCGGCGAGGGCCTGGTTGCAGCGGTCGCGCGCCGCCGGGAGCCGCTCCTCGAGGAAGCCGGCTCCGATTTCGAGCGCGTGTCCGGCGGGAAGGGGCTCGAGCCAGGCAGCGGCCAACTGCCGGCAGAGTTCCTTGAGAGCTTCGTGCCGCCGCTCGTAAGGAAGCGAGGAGGGCCATACCCACTGAACGCTCAGGGGGGTTTCGCCCCAGCCCTCCGCTTCGTTGCCCTGGTCATCCGCCACGCGCAGCGCCACGCGGGCGCAGGTCACAGCACGAAGCGTCTCCGTGCCGAACTTGAGCGGGACACGCGTTTCGACGGGGAGGAAATAAAGGCGGACGGCACGGATGCGACGGATGCGCGGGGGCATGGGCGGAAGCGGATTATTCGGGCAATGGTTTGCCTTTGGTCTCAGGCGCCAGCCAGATGATGATCAAGCCAACCACGTAGATGAGCGTGATGGTGGCTCCCGCCCGGGCGTAGCTGCCTTCGTAGTATTTCAGCAGGTGTCCCATCTGGACGGCGCCGATGGCGGCGAAGATGCGGCCGGAATTGTAGGAAAGGCCCTGGCCGGTGGCGCGCACGCGGGTGGGGAACAACTCGGGCAGGTAGAGCGGGAGCCAGCCGAAAAACGCGGCGGTGGCGGTGCCGACCACAAAGGCCATCACAAGGAAGAGGGTGCCGTAAGCGTCCACGAACCGGAACAGGTACCCGCAAGAGATCAGCGAGGCCAGACTGAGCAGGAAGTAGGCGGGGCGGCGTCCCATCTTGCCGCCGATCAGCGGTCCGATGAAGCAACCGACCACGGCGCCGAAAGCAATGAGCATTTGAGTGAGCCCCTTGGCGTTGTGGATTTTGCCGCCAGTCAGTTGGTCGGCCCAGGCCGGCATCCATTGGACCGAGCCCCAAGTGCCAATCAGAACGACCGAAGCCAGGCCAATGCCCAGCAGCGTGTGCTTGATCAGGCCGCGGGAAAACACTTCCCGCACCGGGTGCGACGAGGTTTTGGTGACCGCCCTCTTCCAGCGCTCGGATTCCGGCACGTAGCGGATGATGAACAGCGCCAGCAGCGCGGGGGTCGCGCCCGCGAGCATGACCCAGCGCCAGGAATCGCGGGTGACTTGGAACAGCGTGCCCAGCAAGCCCAGCAGGCCGAACCCGATGTTCGCGGCGGCGCCGATGGCGCCCGCCAGCAGTGGACGATGCCTTTCCGGCCAGCATTCCATGACCAGGGCCACGCCCAGCGACCATTCCCCCCCCATGCCCACCGCGGCGAAGAAGCGGAGCACACCCAGTTGCCACGGCGCTTGGGCGAAATAACACGCGCCGGTGAACAGGGAATAGGCCAGAATGCTCAACACCATCGCCCGCACCCGGCCCAGGCGGTCCCCCAGCCACCCAAAAGCCAGCCCGCCTAAAGCCGCCCCCACCAGAAACAGGGCCGTGATGTAGCCCATCCAAGGCCCGATCAGCTTGTCTCCTTCAACACCGATCAGGTCCTGAAGCGCCGGGCGGGCGACCAGCGGGAAGACCCCCTGTTCGAGACCGTCGAACATCCAGCCCAGAAAGGCCGCGATTAGAACCAGCCATTGGTCGCGGGTGCGCACGGCTGAGGCCGGGCTCTGCGTTTGCGGTGTGGTGGTCGGCATAAGTCGTTGGTCCCCATGCTGGCCAGAACGCCCGCGTAGAGGCAAGCGCGTTGTCCCTCCAAACTGAAATTACGGCGGCGCGGGCGGCAACCGCATTGCACTGTTCAACCTCGCCGGAGCGCTCCTCAAGGCCGGTTTCATCACCGGCCTGCATAACCGGGTGGATATTGCCGTGGTGCCTGAACCTGCGACCGCCTGGCGGGTGGTTGCGGGCCTTGGGTTGGCGCGGCCACGCTGGAGGGCCGGGAGGCCCGGATGATCCCACCACCGGGGATTGCCCTCGTCAGAAGATGCCGTACAACAGGTGTTGTCTAACCTACCTCACATACCAGCCATACCACCCAACTAACTTCGTACCTCCGTACACTCCGTACAGTACCTGCACTCCCTCCAAGTACCTCTACATGTACGTACGTGCCCTACCGCCTAACCCCTCGGGCTATATTCACTTGCCTCTCGCGCAAGCACCTTTTCCAAAAGAATTCACGTTCTCCTTGACGCCAGGCCGCGATTTAGACCTTGCGTCCCTCCAGGCCCGTTAAGCAGGCGGCGGCAGAGCCGTTCG
>Ga0116147_1001270_pt1 | contig 28085 bp, 30 predicted proteins | sample AD_JPNHG3_MetaG_FD_89749 | JGI IMG/M metagenome (GOLD analysis project Ga0116147, IMG submission 89749) | Active sludge microbial communities of municipal wastewater-treating anaerobic digesters from Japan - AD_JPNHG3_MetaG | ecosystem: Engineered > Bioreactor > Anaerobic > Digestate | place...
AGAAGACGAAATAGAACGAAGACGATTAATACTATTTTCTCGTCATCTGCTGAGATGAAGCTCGTAGTTCTCCTGGGCGACGGCATGGCAGACCTGCCGCTGCCGGCACTGCAGGGCAGAACCCCCTTGCAGGCGGCTAGAAAGCCGCACATGGACGCCCTCGCGAAGAGGGGCAGAAGCGGACTCGTGCGCACTGTAGCCGATGGATTTTCTCCTGGAAGCGATGTGGCCAACCTATCCGTCATGGGATATGATCCGGCGAGACACTACACAGGCCGCGCCCCCCTTGAGGCGGCTGCCATGGGCGTGGCACTGGGGCCGTCGGACATCGCCTTTCGCTGCAACTTCGTGACAGTTGAGAACGGCATCATGAAGGACTACAGCGCCGGCCACATCACATCAGAGGAGGGGAGGGAGCTGATCGAAGCACTGCGGCCGCTCGTGCCCGGCGGCAGGCTCTATTCAGGCGTAAGCTACAGGAGCCTCCTGGTCCTGCAGGCCGGAGGCGAAGCCGTCTGCACTCCGCCCCACGATATCAGCGACCAGCCCGTCGCTGAGCACCTGCCCCGCGGTCCGGATGCGGATCTGCTCATCAGGCTCATGGAGGCGGCCCGGCCGGTCCTGGAGAGCCATCCCGTCAACCTGCGGCGCCTGGCCACAGGCAGGCGCCCGGCCAATGCCATTTGGCTCTGGGGGCAGGGGCCGGCTCCGTCCATGCCATCATTCGCGGAGATGCACGGCCTGCAAGGGGCCATAATAAGCGCAGTGGACCTTCTCAAGGGCATAGCCAGGTACGCGGGGATGCGGGTCATTGAAGTTGCAGGCGCTACGGGAAACATCGACACCAACTACGAGGGAAAGGTGCAGGCGGCGCTGCAGGCTCTATCGGAGCAGGACTTCGTCTATCTGCACATCGAGGCCCCAGATGAGGCGGGCCACGAGGGCGACGTAGACCTGAAGGTGAGGGCCATTGAGCTGTTCGACGAAAGGGTTGTGGGGCCGGTTGTGCAGGGCATCGAGAAGAGCGGCCAGAAGTGGCGCATTCTGCTCCTGCCAGACCACGCCACCCCGATATCCATCAAGACGCACAGCTGCGACCCCGTTCCCTTCACCATCGCCGGGTGGGGGATCGTCCCCGACGAAGTGGAGAGATTCGACGAGGCTGCTGCGCAGAAGGGCGGCTACGGCCGGGTGGAGGCAAGGGCGCTGATGGAGATGACGATAAGGGGATGATGGGGGGGCAATTTTTCACATTATTTAAAAAGCCGCCGATGGGATTCGAACCCATGGACTGCTGATTACGAATCAGCCGCTTTAACCGGGCTAAGCCACGGCGGCACCCTGAGCGGGATAGCTACTGCCCGCCCGGATTTAAGATTTGCGATCCTAACAAGGCCTTTCATCCGCCTTGCCCTTCTCGCTGCCTGCATTCCTCTGCCTCTCGATCTCATCTGCCAGAAGCGGCAGGAATATGCCGATGTCGGTTACGAGGCCTATAGCCTGGGCCGACCCTCTATCCATGAGCTTTGTCACCGTGGCGGGATTGATGTCCACGCAGATCGTCTTGACGAAGGAGGGCAGCAGGTTGCCGACAGCTATGGAGTGAAGCATTGTCCCGAGCATTATGGCCATGCTCACACCCCGCAGGGCCCTATCCATTGCATCCTTGGCCTTCACTGTATCGGAGATGACCTCAGGCAGCGGCCCGTCGTCTCGTATTGAGCCTGCCAGGATGTAAGGTATGCCCTTCTTCTCTGCCTCGTACATGATTCCGCCCTTCAGCTTTCCTTCCGCAATGGCATTTTTGATGGATCCGCTTGCCATGATCTCGCTTATGGCATAGAGGTGGTTTCTGTGCCCTCCTGAGATGGCATTTCCCTGGCAGTTCATGCCAAGGCTGGTGCCGAAGAGCTGCCGCTCGATATCATGCACAGCCACAGCATTTCCTGCCAGCAGGACGTCGACATAGCCCTCCCGGACCAGCCGCGCCAGCGAGGGGGCGGCTCCCGTATGCACCAGCGCCGGGCCGCAGACCACAGCGATCCTGCCTCCTGCCTCTTTGGTGCGCACGATCTCGCCTGCCAGCTGGCGAACCAGCTCTCCGCTGGGCCTCTCAGAGCTGACCTCATTGGACATGAACCCGAAGAAGGTCTTCTCGCGTGGCCGCTCCGGCGGCACGACCCGCACGCCTCTCGTGCCTATTACCACACGGTCTCCCTTCCTGATGTGACCTATTGGAGTGCAGACGGCATGGCCGTCCTGCAGCACAATCAGACAGTCCATGTGATTGTGCTCCACCTCCACCCAACAGCCCTGATAGCGCACATATGTGGGATGGTTGGTAGTCGAATAAAAGCCCCTGGGGACCACCATATCGCCCGGAGCAATGCCGGTCTGAACGTCCTCCATCTCAGCCAGGCGCGCCCCCAGAGAGTGCAGCTCCAGGAGGATCCTGTCCAGGTGCGCCGCATCCTCTCCTGTCACAGTGATCTGCACATAGCTGGTATCGTTCTTCCTCTGGCCTATCTGAAAGTTTTTGATCTCAAACTCGCCACCCATGTCCATGATCTTGTCCAGGACCCGGGTCAGTATCTGCGAGTCTATGAGATGGCCAGACATCTCAATATCTGCAATCTCGCTCATAAGAATCGGCCTTCACCACATCTCACCCTCCAGGAGCGCCTGGGTTTTATCGTTTGTGCTCATGACGAGCTTTGTGATGCCCACCACATAGCCGTCATCCTCCGGCAGCGGCTGGTCGAATATGGCCCGGATGCCCGACCGCCGCAGGTGATACTCGAAGTCCCGGGCAGTCTGCAGGCTCTTCACCCTGATCTGCACCCTCTGAACTATATCCTCTCCCCTCTGCTTTCTCTCGATTGTGTCGATGAGGGGCAGAAGTATGCTCTCGCCAAGGGCGTGAGCCCTGCCGAGCCGCTCCTCGTCAGTCTCCTTCCATTCCACAGACTGAAAGCCCTCCCGGACGGTCCGGGAGAGGAAAAAGTCGATGCCGTAGTCGTTGTAGTAGCGGAAGGCCACAGACAGATCACTGCAGTTGGTCTTCGAGCTCGTATACTTGAGCGGAGGCACCATGTTTTCAGGGTCCTTCATGACCACACCCTCCCTTCCCCTCCGGCTGAGCTGGATGATGATCTCTCTGATCCTCTCAGCTGCGACCTCTTTAGAGAACTCGCCCAGGAAGGCCGCAGCCTTCAGGTCGAAGCGCTCTGCTATCTCATGAGTCCGGTGCACCCCGAATGTGCCTTTGACATTCTTTTCGGCTATGTCGAAGAGGTAGAACTCGATGCTGTCAGTGGGATAGATCTCCTTGGGGACATAGGGATTTTCCGGCCCCACCATCTCCCCACAGAGGACAAGATGGGGATGGACGGCGAAGAACTCCTCCGGCAGCAGCCGGCGGGCAACCTCTGTGGAGTAGGGACAGATGAAGCCGCCACGGGTGAGGGCAATGATATCTCCGTTGATGGATGCAACCCGCACATTGTGGCCGTTCATCTTCTCCTCCACAGCCACCCTCTCGGGAAAATGGCGGGCAATTGCAGGGGCCAGCATGAGCGGCCGGCGGATCTTGGGATAGCCGTAGACGATCTCGCCGTTTTCAAAAATAGCCGTCCCGGCCTCGATTCCCGAGGACGCCTTCTCAAACCTCAGCAAGCCTGGCTCGGGCCAGCTCGACCATTTGACTACAGTCTCCTGCAGGCTTTGCAGCCTGCTCTCTGTGATACCCAGCCTCTGTGCAACCTTTGCCGGATTCATCCGGCCTTCACCAGATAATCCAGGATGGACCTTCTGGTGATCATGCCCACCACTTCCTCTCTGCGGCTCAAGACAGGCAGGCCTCCCCGGTTCTCTGTGAGGATGATGTTCTTGACCTCTTCGAGAGGCGTGTCCACGTATACGTACTTGACATCGTGGGTCATGACATCCGATACCAGAATGTTGTATATGCGGGCATACTGCTTGCTGGCGGTATCATTCAGATCCCGAAAGGCGCGCAGCGCCCTGGCTATGTCCCTTTCAGATATGATCCCCACCAGCCGGCCTCCCTCCACTACGGGAAGCCTTCCAACATTGCGATCCAGCACCATGCGCCGGGCATGAACCAGGCGGTCGTTGGGATTGACCGTCAATGGAGACCTCATGGCATCGGAGGCCTGGCCGCTGACCTTCTTGGCCGCCAGGATCTCCCTCGGCCTCACCCAGCCCAGTATTCGGTCTCCGTCCATGACCACCAAAACGCTCGTCTTCTGCAGCAGCACCGCAGCGTCATCCACGCTCATGTCCGGCAGGACCTTGATAATAGAGTCCATGGTGGCCGAGGCCACGTGCAGAGAGGAGGCTGGCATTCCCAGCGACTTTCTGGTGCCGAGAACCCTGGCGATCTGCCTGGTGGTGATTATCCCTCCCAGCCTGTCCTTATTGGTGACCAAAAGCCTCCGCAAATCGTTCTTTTCCATCAGGTCCAGGGCATGGCCCAGCCGCTCCGATTTGTCGATGGTTACGGGCTGTGTCATTATATCTTTTACCTGCATTACTTCCACCTGCCAATCTCGGCTACGATCTCATCTGCTGAGAAGTAGCCCACCACTTCCTCCTTCTCCAGAACCGGCATGCCTATGATTCCCTTTTCCACAAGCTGCCGGGCGGCAGCGACCGCCTTCTCATCTGCGGATATGGTGAAAATGGGTGAGGTCATTATGTCCTCTGCCACAAAGGGCATCTGCTTGACATAGCGATACTGCTTTCTTCCCCCCGTGCTCTCCTTTCTGGTCATCTTGATGTTCTTGGTCTCCATCTCGTCCTTGGGTCCCATGATCTCAGAGAATGTGAGCCCGGAGCGAGTGACAATTCCCACCGGCCTGATATTGTCCTCGTATACCAGGGCACGGCTCTGACCCTGCGCATTCATCTCCTCCAGCACATGGCCGATTGTGTGGTGGCGGTGCACGCTCAGCACGTTACTGCTCATCAGCTCTCTGACGGTAGCAGGCAGGTCCTGCTCTGAGAAGTACCTCATCATATCGCGGGTTGTGATCATGCCCACGATCTCTCCATCCCGCTCCACAGGAAGCCCGCTGATCTCATTCTCGACCATAAGCTCTGCTGCCTGGGGCATGGTTGCGTCAGGGAATATGGTGATGGGCTTTTCCGTCATGACCACCTGAATGGGAACCTTGTCTATGGGGCGCCTGCGCCACTCCGGTGCCGCCTGGTTGAGCCGGTTGGTGATATCGTACTTGGTGACGATCCCGACGAGCCTGTCTCCGTCCATTACAGGCAGCCTGCCTATGCCATACTTGAACATCAAATTCCTGGCTCTCTGGATGGGCTCATTTCGCTCTATGACGTAAATGGGAGCGCTCATGTAGTCTTTGACCTTTTTTATCATCATTGTAGGATTCCTCTGTTCTCGGCTAACGCCCTCACATAGTCTCTCTCTGTCAATATCCCGGCCAGTGATCCGCGGTCCATAACCGGGAGGCTTCCCACATCGTTGTCCATCATCTTCCTGGCAGCCTGTCCTAAGTCCGCCTTCCTCTCCGTGGTCAGCAGGCTCCTTTTGATCAGGCCCTTGATAGGCTGCTTCATGACCTCGCCTATGTCGCCGGTGACCACCCTATCAAACGCCTCTCCGCTACCCAGGTACTTCATGATGTCAGAGGCGGTGACCATTCCCATGAGAACCCCATCCCTGACCACCGGCATCCTCCGGAATCCCTTCTGAATGATCATCCTGGTCATCTTCTCGATCGTGGCATCAGCCGGGGCTGTCACTACATTGGGGCTCATGAACTCCTCTACGGTGAGGCCGGTGTCCACGCCGCGGCAGAAGCGAACGAAATCCTCCTCAGTGATGATAGCCTTGATGCGAAGATCCTCATCGCAGATGGGAAGGCCGCCCACATTCCGCTCGTACATAAGCTTCAAAACATCGTTCAATGTGGATTTATCGCTGGCGTAGGTGAGGTTGGTGCTCATGATCTCAGTGATATCGGCATTGATGGCCGTGAAGATGTTCCCGCCATACTTCTCTCGCAGCAGGTTATGCCGCAGCCCTCCCCCCAGGAAGTCCACTATATCCACAGATGTGACAAAGCCGATCAGCCTCTTTGTGCCTGGATCGGCTATAGGCAGGCGGGAGAATCCATAGAATATCATGGTCTTGATGGCACTCATGATGGTCGTGGTCGGTGGAACTGTGACCACATGCGGAGAGGCCACTCCTACCACATCGCTGGTCCTCTTGGCAGGCCTTGAATCGAATTGCAGAGGCCCTCTCTCCCCTGATCCGGGTGCCACAGGCATGCGATCATTCTTCTGCGGTATCCTCGTTACATCCTTTCCAGTTATTGGCCCTTTGCTCATCATCACTCACCAAGGTAGATTTTCATCAGATCGTTTCTATCCACTATTCCCACAATCTTGCCGTCATCCACTACAGACATGCGGCCCACATCGTGCTTGAGCATCATCCTGATGGCCTCGGCCAGGCTGGACTGGGGGGCAACGCTGTAGAGCGGGGTGCTCATCAGCTTCTCTGCACGCATCTGGGTGGACTCTACAGGCCGCGTCTCGCTCTCCTTGCTGATGCGCACCCAGCCTCTCTTTAAAATATCAAACCTGGTGATCATCCCTATGGCCCTGTCATCCTTTACCACAGGCAGGCCTGTGAAGTCCCCTTCGGCCATCTTATCCCAGACCCTGGTAACGGGCTCATCCGGGCTTGCTGTAACCACTTCGGTGCTCATGATATCGCTGACCGGCCTGTCGGGAACCTTCGACAGGTCGATGTGCTTGAATACATCCAGAAGGGTGACCGCTCCCCTGAGCAGCGGGCTCTCCTGCGATTCAACCACGGGAAGCAATGTGCACTTCTCCGCGATCATAATCCTGGCTGCATCGAACATATCCGTCTTTTCCGTCACATTAGAAGCCCGGACTGTAAAGCCCGATACTGTGACATTGGACCTGGTCGAAGTCACACGCAGCATATCCCGGTCGGTGACGATGCCGATGACGGCTCCCTTGTTATTTACCACCGGCAGCCCTCGAATATGGTTGTCCCTTATCATCTGGCGTGCTTTGGTCAGAAAAGTGGAATCCTCGACGTAAAGAGGATCTCTGGACATGATATCTTCAACTAACATAATTGATTCCCCTGCTGTCCCGCAATAGTTCTGGGTTCTACCTTTTTCCGTCCCTGCAGCTCCAGCAGAGCAACTCACCGTCTACGCTCTCCAGTGTATCGGAGAGCATGCCGCAAACCTCGCAGATTCCGCGCACCACCCCCTGGGGCTGTTCGAAATGAACGCTCTCTCTGTGCATCTCCAGCAGGTCGCTGAGGATCTCGTTGAGACCCATGGACGCACCGGAGACCAGATCGGTATCTGTAATAATGCCGACAAGCTTTCCCTTGGATATCACGGGCAGCCTCTTGACTCCGGAGCGCAGCATCAGTGCCGCAGCTTCGCGCAGGCTGGCATCGGGTTCGATGGCTACGACAGGGGCGCTCATGACCTGCTCTGCCTTCAGAGTTCTGGGATCTATGCCATTCGCCAGGACCTTTTTGACGAGGTCCCTCTCCGTAAGAATTCCTGTGGGCTTGTCCCCTGATACTACGATCAGACTGCCCACATTGGCCGAGCCCATCTTCCTGGCAGCGCTCAAAATGTCTAAATCGGCGTCGGCGGTGATCACCGGCCGGGTCATGACATCTCTCACTGGAATCTCTGTCTCCATTAGCCGATCTACTCCGTGGTAGCTCTATATCCTTATCAGAGTGCTAATGATATAAAAGGCTACTGCGGCTCTATAGAAATTAATATGAGTTGTATTATATTATCTATGCACATCACTGCCGTATGTGGCCCACAATATGTGCTAATTCCGCCAGGATAAGCTCGATGCCCAGCCGCGCAGCCCCAGGCGAGCCGGGAATGCAGAAGACAGGCCGACCCTGATAGATTCCGGCAGCCGCCCGGGTGAGCATGGCTCGTGTCCCCACCTCTACGAGGCTCCTCTGCCGAAAGATCTCCCCAAAGCCTGGAAGGCTCTTTTCGAAGAGCGGCTCGACCGCCTCGAGTGTCAGGTCCTGGCTGGTGAGACCTGTGCCTCCGCATATAACCACTGCGTCGGCGCTGCTCTCCTTCACGGCCGCCGCAAGACCAAGTCCGTCCGGCAGCAGGGCATAGCGGGCAGTGTGTCCCGCTGCTCCGATCTTCTCCAGTATTATCCGGCCTGACTCGTCCTGCGCCTCTTTCGGGCTGTTCACAGCTCCGAACCTGCCGTAGCGGGATGTGCTCGCGACCACGACATCTATGATCATGCCATCTCCTATTGAATCATGCAATCGTCTCACCCTCTCACCCATCCTCTCCAGGCGAAGCATAAAATTTTTCTCGTGGCAGATGCATGGCAGAATGATCTATGTCGTTACTGGCTATTGACGTTGGAGCGGGCACCCAGGATATCCTCCTCTTTCAAGAGGATGTGCCCCTCGAGGGCTCGACCAAGATGGTCCTTCCGAGCCGCACCGTTTTAGTGGCGAAGAGGATAAAAGAGGCGGGAGAGGTAGGGCTGGACATATTTCTGCGCGGCCCGACCATGGGAGGCGGGGCCTGCACCAGAGCTGTGAGAGGGCATCTGGCTGCAGGCTGGCGCGTTTATGCCATCCCATCCGCTGCGGCCACTTTCAACGACAATCTGGAGCGGGTGGCGGCAATGGGGGTGTCCATCGTCCAGGATGAAAGCGATGTGCCCCCCTCTGCTCAAATCATCGAGACGGGAGATGTCGACCTTGCCGCCCTGGGATCAGCCCTGCAGCTATTCGATATCGATCTTCCGGCAGATATTGCCGTCGCAGTGCAGGATCACGGCTTCTCTCCGGAGAGGTCCAACCGGCTGGTGCGCTTCGAGCACATGGCCGCTGCCATTGCCTCAGGCGGCGGCCTGCAGGCCTTCGCCTACAGAGAGCCGCCGCCGGAGATGAGCCGCATGAAGGCGGTATATGATGTGCTGGCCGGAGCAGGCTGCCGGCCGCTGCTCATGGACACCGGACCGGCAGCGGTCTTCGGAGCGGCCCGGGATCTGCAGGACGATCGCCGCCCAGCCCTGATAGTCAACTTCGGAAACGGGCATACAGTGGCCACGGTGCTTGAGGAGGGGCGCATCACCGCCCTCTTCGAGCATCACACAGCGGATCTGACCCCGGCAAAGCTGAGGAGATATGTGAGAAGGCTGTGCAACGGAACATTGAGGGGCGAGGAGATATTCCAGGACGGAGGCCATGGCGCATATATTGAGAGCGTCCCGGAGGCGATAGGAGAGACGCTGGTCACCGGACCGCAGAGGCAGTCTTTCCTCGCCAGCGGGGCCCTGCCAGAAGCGAGAGCGGCAGCGCCTGCAGGGGATATGATGATCGCAGGCTGCATCGGGCTGCTCTCAGCCTGGAAGGCCAGAGAGGATTTATGGAGATAGGCAGAGGCGCAGAGGCGGTGATCACAGTGGAGGGTGGCATTGTGAAAAAGGTCCGCCCAAAAAAAAGCTACAGGCAGAGGGAGCTTGACGAGCGCATCAGGCAGGACAGGACGCTGCATGAGGCGCGCATCATGTCCGAGGCCAGGCGGATGGGGATAAGAACGCCCATCATCTGCGACATATCCCGCTTCGAGCTGAAGATGGAGCAGGTCACCGGCCCCAGGCTAAAGGATGTGATAGACGAGAGCCTCTCCCGCATGGCGGGGGAGATGGTGGGAAGGCTGCACAGGGGGGGCATCATTCACGGTGACCTGACCACCTCCAATATGATCATCACTGCCAGCACAGGTGCAGGCAAGATCTGCCTCATAGATTTCGGCCTGTCCTTTCACGACAGGACGGTGGAGGCACAGGGCGTGGACGTGCATGTCTTCTTCCAGACTTTAGAGAGCACCCACGACCGGCCGGATGAGCTGAAGGAGGCCTTCAGGCAGGGATACGTCAGGACATATGACGAGGCCGAGGCAGTGCTGGAGAGGGTGGTGGAGATCAAGGCGCGGGGACGGTACCTCTGATCGGGATTTGTAGAGTCCTAAAAGCTGGCATTTATATACTCAGTATGTGTTTAGGTCCATGAATTCGGTATCTATCGGCCCATTTCATGTCATTCTCTGTTGCCTTTTCATTTAGAGCCTTTTCGGTGAGCATAGTCTGCCGATATCGTTTGCTTATTAGATGCATGTCAATTTATATTAATCACGCCCAGACTGAATCAGCATCTACCGACATACTCTCACGCACCTAAACACATACAAATTATTTAGATGGCAAGGGCCTCGGGCAAAACCTGGTTTATCTTCCCTCTGAGCCCCTCATCCGCTTCGCCTAGTTTCCTTTTCACCAGGATCCTTTTAACCATCGCGATCCAGCAGACTTTTACCACCGAGTCATATATCAGGTCGGCTTTGGTGCTAGAAGGCGTGCCTAAGGGGATCACTATATCATATGGACCTGGCGTGGCGACAACTTTGCTCGATATGTACGCAACGGTCAGTTGCATCACATCCATATCATGATAAAGCACAAGTGACGGCCTGAGCTTCTCATTGACCAGGTCTGAATAGGAAAGAGGTGCTAAGACTATGTCGCCTTTCTTCAGGCTCTCATTCATAGTCGGGCTCATCTGCCAGTGAATCTGTGAGCGAAAGGGCTGTTATCTCCATCAGGCCCTCTACAATCGCCTCATCGGCCTTGTCTCTGTCAGAGTCGTAGGGTGGACCCTGCCGTTGCTCTTTGCGCTCTAAAACCTCACACATAGATACTATATCTCAGATTATTGATATTTAAAACCACAGGCCACCCCCTGCATCACCTCGGCCTTCCAGTTCGCCGCCTTTCACTCTGGCATACAAATAGAGTGCTGCACTAATAGATTGATACTAATTGCCGATATCCAGAGGTTGATTTGCCTGCCAAGTAAGTATCATTCCATCGGTTCTGCACTATAATTTCAGGGCTTCTTTGGGCAAACATGAAGTGCACGAGTCAAATGATCCGCCGGCCAGCCCGCAGGCATCGCACGGCATCTCATCCTCCCCGCCCATCTGCTGGGTGCAGTTCAGGCCAAAGCACTCAGGAGGCCGCCACCCCGACACACGCGGCCCGCCGCCGCAGATATCAACGCGTGCAGCCACGTCGGCCTGCGCCTCACCGGAGCCATCCAGGGCATGGACCTCTATGTGAGCCTGGCTTACGACTGAGCCGCAGTGAAGGGCCCGGGCGACGTATTCGATGCTCATCGTCTCCCCGGGCTTTAAATCGATTATATTCCAGACCGCCTGGCCGGCACCGTATCTGGCCGGATCGGGTGAGGCGCTCTGCATCGCCAGGTCCGGTCCGAGGTTGCATGTGACTGTCGCTGCCATGACATAATCCGCCCGATTCTTCAGTGTGATGCTGTAGTGGACAGACTGCGGGTCTTCTGGAGCGACATGAGCTGTCATGTCAGCCCAGATCTGGGGCGGGCAGCATGAGAGCCAGCCGCCCTGTATGAGCCAGCCGCCCTGTATTGTTGAGTAGTTCTGGGCGGAGACCCATTCACCGTCATAGCCGCCGTCAGCCTGGACCCTGTTGACTATGCTGCCATACCCGTCAGTCATGTTCAGCCTCAGATCGATTGTCGTGGAGGCTCCTATGCCCAGTGACAGGAGCGTCCACCGAGCTGAGCTGGCGTTCTGGGCGGAGGGCCGCATGGACGAGTAGACATACTCAGAGCCTGGCGGGAAGACGTCCTGGACATAAACAGGTCCTAGAGCACGGTTCCCGTCATTGGTCACAGTTATGGTGTAGTCTACCAGGCTGCCTGCTGTCGTTGCAAGCTTTCCTGATTTCGTGACTGTAATATGCGGCAGGTTGTAGCGAGCTGCACCGCTCACATCGACATTCCGCCTGATGTTATATCTCCCTGCATACTCCTGATATAATGCGACCTGCTGCTCGCTATCATTTGCCTCGGCATCTACCCTGACATCGAACTTCTCCCTGCCCTTGAAGTCAGCCTCGGTTTTCATCTGGTTCAGTCCACCAGCCGCTGCGCCATGGCCGGCGGACGGCTGCACGGGCCGTGCTGGTAGAAGAAGGATGGGGGAAGAACAGGCCGATCTAGATATGTAGCTGCGTCCACCCATTTTGCCTGCTTCAAAAATAAATAAGCTACAGCCCAGTATGATGGACCGCGAATCACTCCTCCGCCACATAGCCGACCGGCGCTGCAGCCAGGGGGAGCTGAGGGCATGGGGGCCAAGGCCACCCGCAGCGGCGGCTCTCCAAAAGCTATTGTTTATAAGCCGCTTTTTCGTGGTATTCATGGGCCAGCAGGGATATCTTGTCGCATATGGGTATGGTCAGGTCGCTATCTTCCAGGCGTGCTATACCCTCTTCAATGTAGGTGACCCAAACCTTCTGCTCCGCCTCTCCTGCCTTTCGGTACTGCTCCTCTACCTCTCGGTAGACGGTATCGAAGTCCAGTTCTGAAAGGACAAGCTTGGAGCAGTCCGGGGCGTCTCCCGGCCGGTTGGCGATCAGCTTCATGATGAAGATGTCCTCGCGGGAGGCATCCCTGATCACCAAATTACCGAAGGACCTGATCTTTGTAGCCCTCTGCCACATGGCCTCGGAGAGGCTGAAGTCGTAAGAGATCTGTTCGGCGAAGATGTCCAGGTTGTGCCCGCCCTTGACCGCCAGCCGGTTGACGCCCAACCGCTGATGTCTCTTTTCCGGGCCGACTATCAGAAAGCCCAGGGCTCTGGAGGCGCCAAGCAGCTTCTCCCTGTCTTCCTCGTTCCGGCAGACAACGTCAATATCCTTGGTGGCATCCTTCAGCCCCAGCTCCAGCATGGCCGCTCCGCCTATGAGCAGAGCCTCGACTCTCTCTTCCAGAGCCCGGCCGAGCAGCTCGAGCAGTTCGTTTACCTCCTCCCGCCGGGATATCTTGTTAGAGCTTGATATCATAGAGATCCATCCTGTCTTCGATGTCTTCCATGGTTGGATAGCCTTTGATCCTCTCACCCTGCAGCACTGCTTTTAGATCCTTCATCATGTGATGGTCGATAGCCTCCAATTTATCCCTGTTCTTGAGGTAGAATAGCACGCAAAAAAGCTTCTGAAAGGGCTCCCATGCTGAGTCCAGTGAATGGATGAAGACCTCCTGAACGGACAGCTCTCTCCTGGGCAGGGTGTAGTAGTTGTCCCTGAGGAGGAGCTCTATACCGTAATCCTCGTAGGCAGAAAATGATGTGAATGTTGCGTCCTGCGGGCGGATGCTCTTGAAAAGCACGCTGTCACCGTAGCTCTTGATGAGCAGGGCTTCACGGGGCACGAGGCGCAGCAGCTGGTATTCCCGCAGCGCCGTCACGAAGTCCTTAAGCTCCGGCCAGACTTTGAAGTTGAAGGAGTAAATGTAGGCTTTGCCATGCCTCCTGCGGCTGACCACTCCTACCGAAAGGAAGCCCTTCAGATAACCGTAAAGGGTGTCACTGGGGATGCCCGTCTCGGCGGCCAGGGCCTCCAGGCTCCTGGGGGTCTGGTCCAGTTTGGCGATCAGCTCCGCTCTGCGCAGGGAGAGGAGCTTATGCAGGGGGGAGGCCCGGTGGCTGAAGTAGAGCCTCTTGAAGGCCTCTGCCGGAGGCGTTTCTGCCAGGATGGTCTCGCGCCCGCGCCGCTCCACCAGCCCTATCTGCACCAGATGAGTTATGAGCCTGGACACCGTCTCTCTCTGCAGACCAAGCTCTTCACGGAGCGTGCGGGGATTTACCGGCTCTTTGGATCCGGCGATGAGGGTCAGCGCGCGAATGTCGTTTTTGCTGAGGGGCATCTCTTTGAATTGGATCAAATACATATATAAATGTGATCCTATTTCAAGAAAAACAATTATTACAGCAGAGGCTCAAGAGATTGAATCCCAGATATATGCCTGGGAGCGGGCCGAGCGAAAGGGCGGCGAGGGTGATGAGCGAGTACAGGTGGATAGCCGAAGACGACTGCCTTCCCGATGTCGAGGGCGTCTCTCTTTGCCTCAGATATGGTGCACATCTAGCCGGACTGCGACATGTGGTTCCTGTTCTCGCGCAGCAGAAGAGATATGCTGAGGCATTGGGCTGCTTTGATGCCGCCATAGCCGTCGATCCCTACTTCGCGGGGGCCTGGTACAACAAGGCACTGGCCATGCAGTGTCTAGGGCGGGAAAAGGAGGCCATGGCAGCCATGAAGACCGCAAAGACCCTGGAGGGGGCAGGCGGAAGCTGCAGATTCTAGGTTGGCTTTCGCTGCTCCGGGGAGAGGCTCCAGCGAATCCTCTTTATCAATCCGATGAGGGTGCGCGCCTCTCTCTCAGTCAGCTCCGCCCGGCCCAGGATGCGGCGCAGCATGAGCAGTGTGAACTTTGCCTTGTGCTCCGGATAGGCTATATCGGATAAAAGCAGCTCAGCCTTCTCGCGCAAGAGAGAGAGGCTCTCCCCTCTGGCCATCTCCACCCGGCCCCCACCGCTGCCGTTTTTGTAAAGCTCGTAAAAAAGGACTGCTGCAGAGTGGGAGAGGTTCATGACAGGGTAGTCAGGGGATGTGGGAATTGAGACCAGAATATCGCAGAGGGCCAGCTCATCGCTATTCAGGCCGCAGTCCTCCCTTCCGAGCAGCAGGGCCACCGTTCCATCCTTTCCCTGAAGCCTGTCAGCCAGCCCGGCCGGGCTGAGGCAGGGCACGCGCAGGTGCAGGCGCAGGTGGTGCTGGGCCTCGTCCAGCCTCTTTCCTGTGGTGCCCACAACCAGGTCGGCCTGCTCGAGAGCCTCCTCCAGGCGGGAGTAGACAGCAGCCCCCTCCAGGACGTCCCTGGCGTGGGAGGCCATGGCCAGGCCGAAGTCATCGATCCTGCAGGGATTGACCAGGGCAAGATCGGATAAGCCGAAGTTCTTCATGGCCCTGGCCACTGAGCCCACATTGCCGTCGTAGAGCGGCTCGACCAATACTACTAACAGGCGCATCGATTTTCATCCCTTTGACACTCCCAGCGGCACCAGCCGGGCCACCCTTGTGGCTATTCCCAGATTGTGCACAACGTCCACCACATCCCCCGACGGCTTGTAGACCTGGGGGGCCTCCTCTGCCAGCATTCCCGGCGATGTGGCCCTGACAACTATCCCGTCTCTATTCAGGGCGGCCCTGACATCCCTGCCTGTGAACTGCTTTAAGGCCTGGCTTCGGCTCATCACCCGGCCTGCACCGTGGCAGGCGGAGCCGAATGTCAGGTCGAGGGCCCTGTCCCGGCCGCAGAGTACATAGGATGAGGTTCCCATGCTGCCCGGTATGAGCACCGGCTGGCCGAGGCCTGAGTAGGCGGAGGGCACCTCTCTGCGACTGGGGCCGAAGGCCCGTGTGGCGCCCTTGCGGTGCACATAGAGCCGCTCGCGCCTTCCGTCCACATCGTGCTCCTCGATCTTGGCCACGTTGTGTGCCACATCATAGAGCAGGTCCAGACTGCAGCCCGGGAAGTACCTCTCGAAGACCTCCCTCGTCCAGTGGGCGATGATGTGCCGGTTGGCCCAGGCATAGTTGGCGGCGCAGACCATTGCCCCGAAGTAGTGATCGGCCTCAGGGGTGCCGAGGGGGGCGCAGGCAAGTTGCCTGTCAGGGATATCGATATTGTACTTTTTCACTGCTCTGGATAGGACATCCAGGTGATCGGTGCAGATCTGGTGGCCGGCCCCCCGGGAGCCGCAGTGGATCATCACTGTGATCTGGCCTTCGAAGAGGCCGAACTTGTGGGCTGTATCCCTGTCGTATATCTCCTCAACCCTCTGAATCTCCAGGAAGTGATTGCCGCTGCCGAGAGTTCCAAGCTGGGGCCGGCCTCGCTTTCTGGCCTTGACCCCAACCTGTGATGGATCGGCCCCAGCCATGCAGCCGTTCTCCTCGCAGTGGGAGAGGTCCGCCTCCACTCCGTAGCCCGCCTCCACAGCCCACTTCGCCCCGGCTGTAAAGGATTCCGTCAGCTGCCCATCTGTGGCATGCAGCCTCCCAGTGGCCCCCAGACCCGAAGGTATGGCCTGGAATAGGGAGTCGATGAGGGTATTGATGAGCGGCTGCACTGCACCGGCATCCAGGTCGGAGCGCAGCAGCCGCACTCCGCAGTTGATGTCAAAGCCCACGCCGCCCGGGCTGATTATGCCGCCATCCTCCCGGAAGGCAGCCACACCTCCGATGGGAAAGCCGTAGCCCAGATGGGCATCGGGCATGGCCATGGAGTGCTTGACTATGCCTGGCAGGGTGGCCACATTTGCCACCTGGTCCACCGTCTCGGGCTCGACCATATCCCGCAGGGCGGCGGAGACGAAGATCCTGCCCGGCACCCGCATGCCCGGCCGGTAGCCGATTGGCACCTCGTAAATGTTATCGCCGATTTTGCTGATCTCCATAATCACACGTCCAGTACAGCCTGAATGCACCACAGCTCATTCTTCTTGATGCCGAACTTGTGCCGGGTGACGGCCTTGACCTCGCAGAGAAATGAATGCCTCTCCCGGTCCATCCTCTCTCCGCATATCTCGGCTGCCAGACGCCACATGCCTCCGCCATCCTTTTCCAGTGCCACTTTGAATGTGGAGAAGACCGCCGACTCGGTCTCGAATAAGAAGATTATCTCGGACAGCCACTGGTATGCGAGCTCCTCCAGATCCTCAGACTGCAGCTCCACCTTCCAGCTCTCACGGCTCTCCACCTGGCCAGGGGGGATCATGGCAGCAAATAGGGCGGCTGCGGCATTGGAGAGCATCTCCTCAGGCGTGCGGCCGTAGGCGCGGAACTTTACATCTGCTGTGTGCTCCAGATACTCGAAAGGAATCATTTGCTTCATTATTCGGCGGCCAGGCATTAAAGCATTGCCAGCCCGCGGCTGAGGCCCGCAGCAATAGCCAGGGCTGCAGCGTACTCGCGTGCCGTGATGGGCCTGGACAGCTCGGGAAAGCGGCAGGCGTTGTACTCCGGACGGTACTGGGCCATGACATTGATGTATGTGTCCCGCGAGATCTCCCGGGATATGAAGCGCACCACCTCCTCGCTGCCGGCCAGACCGCCGGGCAGCACCAGGTGGCGGACGAGAAGCCCCCTCACAGCCACTCCTTCGCCGTCCAGCTCCAGGTCGCCCACCTGGCGGTGCATCTCCGTGAGGGCCGCCTTCATGATCGCGACGTAGCCGGGCGCATTGGAGTATTTCTGGGCCGGGCCGTCCTCCCCGTATTTGGCATCAGGCATGTAGATGTCGAAAATTCCATCCAGCAGGCGCAGAGTATCCACCGAGTCGTAGCCGCCGCTGTTGTAGACCAAAGGGACGCACAGGCCGCCCTCCCTCGCGGGGATAAGGGCCTCCATTATCTGTGGCACGACATGAGTTGGGGTCACGAAGTTGATGTTGTGGCAGCCGCCATCCTGCAGTGCCAGCATCATCTCAGCAAGCTCCTCTGCCGCCACCTCACGTCCCGCCCCGGCCTGGCTGATCTCCCAGTTCTGGCAGAAGGCGCAGGCGAGGTTGCAGCCCGAGAAGAATATTGTGCCCGAGCCGCCGGTGCCTACGAGGGGCGCCTCCTCCCCGAAGTGAGGGGTGAAGCTCGCCACCCGGGCCAGCCGGCCGGTGCGGCAGAAGCCGCGCTCGTCCTTTGAGCGGTTCGCTCCGCAGCGGCGGGGGCAGATGTCGCAGCAGTTCAGGCGGGAGAGGGCTGTGCTGGCGCGCTCCTGCAGAGCCTGCAGGGGGATCTTATTGTAGGCGGCCTGGAAAGTCAATTCTCTCATCCTGTACCATGTAGAGTCCAGAAAGTATGACATTTATATATCCTGCGATCTCCTTTTAATTTACCACGTTGCATTAAAATAGCTTTTCATTCTCGGATAATGTACCTCTACCGGGTGGTTGAGCATGAAAAACGCCACAATAGACCCTGTCAGCCCAAATGTCACATGTTAAGCACCTATCAGCTACAATCAACGTCTTTTGCTCCAGCTATACGATTCACAAAGATCCGATCAACTCAATGAGAGTAGACTACCTGCGGATCACACCCGCAAAAACGATAATATAGAACTTAAGAGCAAAGAACTCCTGAAGACAATCAAAATACGGATGGGATTTGAGATGACACAGATCACAATCAGCCTGATCAAGGCCGATGTTGGCGGCTATCCCGGCCACTCTTCGGTCCATCCTGCACTGATACAGACCGCTGAGGAGAAGCTGGAAGAAGCCAGGAAGTCCGGAGAACTGATAGACTTCAGGGTGATGTCCTGTGGCGACGACCTGGAGCTTCTCATGAGCCATAAGAAGGGCTGCGACAACGGCGAGGTGCACGCTTTAGCCTGGGAGACATTCGAGGCTGCCACTGAGATGGCCAAGAAGCTCAAGCTCTACGGAGCCGGCCAGGACCTGCTCTGTGATGCCTTCTCCGGAAACATTCGCGGCATGGGGCCTGGAGTCGCCGAGATGGAGATCAACGAGAGGACCAGCGAGCCCATTGTGGCCTTCATGATGGACAAGACTGAGCCCGGTGCCTTTAACCTGCCCATCTTCAAGATGTTTGCCGATCCCTTCAACACAGCTGGCCTCGTGATAGATCCCGCCTGCCACCACGGCTTCACATTCGAGATCTGGGACATCCTGGAGCACAAGAGGGTATTCATGGACTGCCCGGCAGAGATGTACGACATGCTGGCCCTCATCGGAGCCAAGAGCCGCTATGTGATCAAGAGGGTCTTCTGCAAGCCTGGCAGCAAGATCTCAGAGCATGAGCCGGTGGCAGTCGTGAGCACTGAGAAGCTCTACCAGACGGCCGGCAAATACGTGGGCAAGGACGATCCTGTGGCTCTGGTGCGAAGCCAGTCCGGCCTGCCTGCCCTGGGCGAAGTGCTGGAGCCCTTCTCCCTGGGACATCTTGTCTCGGGGTGGATGCGAGGCAGCCACAACGGCCCCCTCATGCCCTGCTCCTTTGAGACGGCTCATCCTACAAGGTTCGACGGCCCGCCTAGGGTTGTCGCCGCCGGCTTCCAGATGGCCTATGGCACATTTGTGGGCCCAGTGGACCTCTTCAAGGACGTGGCCTTCGACAGGGCCAGGGAGAGATGCCTGGTTATCACCGACTACATGCGGGCGCACGGACCCTTCGAGCCGCAGAGGCTGCCCATGGAGGACATGGAGTACACAACGCTGCCCAATGTCATGAAGACGCTGGAGAACAGGTTCGTGAAGGCGGAGTAGCCGCCTTCCACCATAATATTCATTCTCTGATCAGGCATAAGTACGAGGAGATAGATAAGCCATGAACCTTCCAGATAGCGATAGAAAGCTTTTCTGCATTCAGCTCTCCACCACTGATGGCTGCGGAGAAAGCCGGAGATTCGGCTAGTCCGCCTCATCCGAGATCTCCGCCCTCTTTCGAGAGCGCCTCCTGCTGGGACGCTTGCCACCGGCCGCCTCACTCCTCGGCTCTGCCGGCCTCCCCCGCTGCTGGATCACGCCCCTCTTCTCCATCCTCTCCCTGACCATCCTCTTCGCCTCATCCCGTCTTACGGAGAAGACCTCGCCTATCAGGTCTAAAGCCACCTCCAGCTCCCTGCCCAGCATGGGATCGCTGCCATCTGAGCGTCCCGCCAGGTCCAGGAGGTGGTCGAGCGGGGAGGCCACCATCTCGGATGAGTACCTGTCCGGCTCCTCTCTATAGATTCTAAGCATGCCGAATATGTGGGGATATATGGGCGTGCTCGGATTCATGCGGTAGAATGTGTTGGCCTTCTTCTTGGAGCCGGACCGGGCCGAGGGCAGGATCCTCCTCTCCATGGAGATCACCTCTAGCCGGGTCAGCTTGTCGAGCTTGTTGAGAAGCGTTGTCTGGTTCCAGAAGGGGCCTCCACCGGTGGGCCCCATCTCCCGCCAGATCTGGTTGAGCTGAACCCAGCCCCCCTTCCTCTTCAGGTATATGAGAAGCGAGGCTAAAGGCGCCTGATCGCGCTGCAGTGCGATGTAGCGGGCGAACTCCTCCAGCATGCAGGCAGCAGCTACGTACAACTCTAAAGCATTTTCGCTTTATTCACAAAGCTTTTTATTCCTCTGCGGCGAGGCGTGCCATGGAGACAGAATGCAAGCTATTATTCTCGCCGCCGGCGAAGGCTCTCGCATGCGGCCGCTGACAGCCCGCAGGCCCAAGGTAATGCTGCCGGTGGCCGGCCGGCCCATACTGGAGCATATCCTCCTCAGGGCTAAATCTGCCGGTGTGGATAGAGCCGTTCTGGTGGTGGGATACGGCCGGGAGTCGGTTCGCTCTCATTTCGGGGACGGCAGCCGCCTCGGCATGAAGATCGACTACGCCCTGCAGGAACAGCAGCTAGGCACCGGCCACGCCCTGCTGGCTGCGGAGAGCCTGGCCGAGGAGCGCTTTATTGTGATGAACGGAGACGTGCTGCCAGATGAGGCGTCGCTTCAGAGGATGGCTGCTGGCGGCCCGGCTGTCTCGGCCATAGCCGTGGAAGACCCGCGCCGCTACGGTGTCTTCACCGAGGAGGCTGGCCGCTTTATCTCTGTAGTGGAGAAGAGCAAAAGGCCGCCATCCAACCTGGCCAACGCCGGCATCTACCTCTTGGAGAGGAGCATCTTCTCCGCACTGAGAGAGGCCCCCCTCTCTCCGCGGGGCGAGTATGAGCTGACAGACGGGCTGAACAGGCTGGCCGGGCGGGAGGCCATTTCCATCGTAAAGCTGAAAAGCTGGCTGGAGATAGGCCGGCCCTGGGACATCCTGGCAGCCAATGAGGCCCTGCTCAAAGATCTGGAGCCGCAGATGCTGGGCACTGTGGAGAGCGGAGCTGTTCTTGCTGGCAGCGTCTCTGTGGGCAAGAACACCCGCATCATGTCAGGAGCCTACATCGAGGGGCCTGCAGTGATCGGCGAAGGCTGCAAGATCGGCCCCAACTGCTACATCCGGCCGGCTACCTGCCTGGAGGGCGGCGTGCGTGTGGGAAATGCAGTGGAGGTCAAAAACAGCGCCATAATGGCCGGCAGCAAGATCGGACACCTCTCCTATGTGGGCGACAGCGTCATCGGTGAGGGCTGCAACTTCGGGGCGGGAACCATATGCTCCAACCTGCGCCACGACAAAGGAAATATCAAATCATACATCAAAGGCGATAGGGAGGACAGCGGCCTGCGCAAGCTGGGCGTCATAATGGGGGACGGAGTCATGACAGGCATCAATACATCCATCTATCCGGGCACGGTCATCGAGCCGGGATTCCGGGGGCTTCCGGCTGCGGTATTGAAGGGTTTGGTCAGGGCCTTTTCAGCTCCGGCGCAGATCACATGATTATATAAGAGATAGATCACGATTTAGATGGATCACGATTTAGAGGAGAGCGTAATGAGAGAGTTTATTCCCATAGCCAGGCCGGTCATCGGCGACGATGAGATCGCCGCAGCCGCCGATGTGCTGAGGAGCGGCATGCTCGCCCAGGGCGAGGCAGTCAGGCTCTTCGAGGAGGAGTTCGCAGAGTATCTGGGTGCAAAAAACGCCATTGCCGTCAGCAACGGCACAGCGGCCCTGGACCTGGCACTGCGGGCTCTGCGGCTGGAGCCTGGGGGCGAGGTGATATCCCCCGCCTTCACATTCATAGCCACAGCCAACTGTGCCCTCTTCCAGGGCCTGCGTCCAGCATTTGCCGATGTCGATCCCAGGACGTTCAACATCGATCCAGACGACCTGCTGGAGAGGATCACACCCAAGACCCGCGCAGTAATCGCAGTCCACCTCTACGGACAGCCATTCGACGTCCGGGCGGTGCAGGAGATCTGCGGGGAGAGGGGCATTGCCCTGATTGAGGACTGCGCCCAGGCGCATGGTGCCGAGTTTATGGGCAGGAAGGCGGGCTCATTTTCCACGGGATGCTTCTCCTTCTATCCCACCAAGAACATGACCACAGGCGAGGGTGGCATGGTCACGACCGATGACGACGCCCTTGCCGAGCGGCTGCGCCTATTGCGAAGCCATGGCGACGCAGGAAAGTACAATCACATCATCCTCGGATACAACTACAGGATGACGAACCTGCAGGGCGCTATAGGCCGGGTGCAGCTTGGAAAGCTCGAGCAGTTCACCGCCCGCAGGATAGCCAATGCCGCCGTCCTGAACAGGGAGATCAGGGCAGATGGCCTGACAACACCCTTCTGCATGGATGGTGTGCGGCACGTCTACCACCAGTATGTGCTGCGGGTAGAGGATGATGCTCCAGCGAGGAGAGAGCGGCTGATGCAGTTTCTCCAGTCCAGAGGCATAGGCTCGGCTGTGCACTATCCCAAAGCGGTATACGAGCAGCCGCTCTACCGGGAGATGGGATACGAAAAGGGCATCTGTCCGGCCTCTGAGGACGTCGCCCGCCGTGTGCTCAGCCTGCCGGTTCATCCATCGCTCTCCGAATCCGACCTGCACCGCATCGCAGAGACCGTAAACTCCTTCGAGGGATGAGCCATGGACGTAGGAGTCATCGGCGTCGGTGCCATGGGCAGAAACCATGTGCGCGTCTACTCGGAGCTGAAGGGCGTAGATGCAGTTTATGTCTATGATCCAGTAGCAGAGAATGCATCCAGGGCGAAGGATGTAGCAACCGTCTGCGCCTCTCTCCATCAGCTGCTGGAGAGGGCAGAGGCTGTGAGCATCTGTGTTCCCACCAGGTATCACTTCCAGGTCGCTCTCCAGGCGGTCGAGGCTGGCATAAACTGCCTAATCGAAAAGCCCATCACCATGACGGCAGGGGAGGGGGAGCGGCTCGTCAAGGCAATCGATGCCAGGCGCTCCGCGAATCCTGATATGGTGGTTGGTGTGGGCCACATCGAGAGGTTCAATCCCATTGTGGCTGAGATGGCCAGGATCGTCCGCCGCCCCGACTATGTATGCATCAAGAGGCACAACCCCACATCCAGCCGCATCACAGATGCCTCGGTTGTGGAGGACCTCATGATCCATGACATAGACATAGCCTTCCATGCCCTCTTTCCTGGAGAGAAGGACTACAGGATCTTCAGTGCCGGCAGCACAAATGTCTGCGAGGCGCTGGCAGTCTTCTCGAGCTGTGTGGTATCACTCTCAGCCAGCCGCCTCTCCTGCAAGAAGTTTCGCAGCCTCTATGTCGAGTCCCAGGACTTTACTGCGGAAGGCGACTTCATGGCCCAGGAGGTTTACATCTACCGAAAGCCCGGCAAGTACGGCCTGGAGGATGAGAGGTACACCCAGGAGAACATCATCGAAAAGGTGCTTGTCAATAAGGTCGAGCCGCTCAAGGTGGAGCTGAAGACCTTTTTGGACTGCATCAGGGGCAAAACGAGCTTTCCCGTCTCGCCCCGGCAGGCCCTGCAAAACCTGCAGATCTGCGAGCAGATCAAAAGGGGGCTTCATCAATAAGCGAAGATAGCTTTTACGCCCATCCCACTGCCGTTGTGGAGAGCGATGCCATAGGCGAAGGCACTAAGATCTGGCACTTCGCCCATGTTCGCCGCGGCGCGAAGATCGGCAAAAACTGCAACATAGGAAAGAGCGTTTACATAGACATCGATGCCGTGATCGGGGACGGTGTCAAGGTCCAGAACTTCGTATCCGTTTATAAAGGGGTGACAATCGAGGACGGTGTCTTCGTGGGGCCTTCTGCCACATTCACCAACGACCTGTATCCCCGCGCCTTTATCTGGGACGAGGGGCACGTCTCGCCTACCAGGATCTGCCGGGGGGCGAGCATCGGAGCCAACGCCACCATAGTCTGCGGCATCATAGTGGGCGAGTATGCCATGATCGGGGCCGGCGCAGTGGTGGCCGGGGATGTGCCGCCCTTTGCCCTGATGCTGGGAAATCCGGCCCGGCTGCGGGGCTACGTCTGCTACTGCGGCAGGCGGGCGAAGAGGGCGGCAGTTGACGGCAAGGCCATTTATATCTGCGAATCATGTGGCAAGGAGATTGAAATTGGCGAAGATGAATATGACATCCGAGACGACTGAGGAAAGGGCAGAGATCGCAGTGATCGGCCTTGGCAATGCCGGGCTGCCCCTGGCGGCGGTCATTGCCGACAGCGGCATAAATGTTGTGGGGATAGATGTGAACCGGGAGCGCTGCCGCCTCATCAATGAGGGCAGAAATCCAATCCCAGAGGAGAGGGGGCTCGGGGAGCTTATAGAGAAATACGGGGGCAGGCAGTTTTTTGCCACCGCAAACTACGAGGACGCAGCCTCCTGCACGACATTCATAGTGATCGTGCCTGTTTTTGTGGATGAGAACTACAATCCCGACCTCTCGATTATGGCTCAGGCCCTGCAGTCCCTAGGCAGGATCCTGAAGAGAGGAGATCTGGTGGTCCTGGAGACGACATTTCCCCCCGGCACCACAGAGGGCCCTGTGAGAGAGCTGCTCATGAAGGCCAGCGGCCTGTCGGAGGCCGATTTTCTTCTGGCCTACTCACCTGAGAGGATAATGACCGGCTACAGCATCTCCCGGCTGAGGGAGTTTCCCAAGGTCATAGGCGGAGCCGATGAGAGGAGCGGAATCGAGGCCTACAGCGTCTACAAGAGGTTCATCTCCAACCTGCACCTGGTCTCTTCTGCCCGTGTGGCTGAAATGATAAAGGTGATGGAGGGATGCTACAGAGATGTCAACATCTGCCTGGCCAATGAGCTCTTCAAGATCTGCGGCGAGATTGGAATCGACTTCTTCGAGGCGAGGCAGCACGCCAATCACCAGTACTGCAACATCCACCAGCCCGGCACTGGAGTGGGCGGCCACTGCATCCCTGTCTATCCATGGTTTTTGATCAAGGAGATGGAGAAGCGGGAGAAGTTCGATAGCTGCCGGCTGCTGCGCACATCTCGCGAGCTCAACGACGGCATGATCGACTACTGGATGGGCAGGATTGTGCAGCAGTGCCTGAAGATCAACAAGCCACTCGCATCTGTCAAGATCTGCATATTGGGCATCACCTTCCGGGCGGAAGTCAGGGAGTTCTACCACAGCCGCAACCTGGCGCTGGCAAAGGGGCTGGCGGAAAAGGGCCTTGATATCTATGCCTTCGACGAGCTTCTCAGCCGCGAGGAGGTCGAGAGATTGGGTCTGAGGCAGATCGATCCCAGAGATGCAGACATTGTATTCGACTGCTTCAATCTGTTATGCATGAGTGGTGAGGATTGGGGAAAGGATGAGAGAAGGGCAGAGTCTGCCGGGCAGGGCAGGCCGGCTCGGAGAGAGAGCACAGGGTGCCCCTGATGAAGATCGCATCGGTGGTCGGCGCCAGGCCCAATTTCGTCAAGCTAGCCCCCGTCTCCCGTGAGCTGAGAAGGAGATTTTCCGAGATCATCATCCACACCGGCCAGCACTACGATTACGAGATGGATAAGGTATTCTTCGACGATATGGGCATACCGTCGCCCGATTACCATCTGGGCGTGGGCTCGGGCAGCCACGGTTTTCAGACGGGCGAGATGCTCAAGAGGCTTGAAGAGATCCTCCTGCAGGAGAGGCCGGATGCAGTGCTGGTCTTCGGAGACACCAACACCACCCTCGCAGGTGCCCTGGCCTCTGCCAAGCTGCACATCCCCCTGGCCCATCTGGAGGCGGGACTGCGCTCCTACAACAGGCGCATGCCAGAGGAGATCAACCGGGTTGTCGTGGACCACTGCTCCGACATACTCCTCTGCCCCACTGAGACTGCTGTCAGGAACTTGGAGAGGGAGGGCATAACCCGAGGAGTTTTTCTCACAGGGGATGTGATGGTCGACTCTCAAAGGGAGTGCAGCATCATAGCAGAGAGGAGATCCCGGATCCTTCAGGAGCTGGGGCTGGAGCCCCGAAGCTATAGGCTGGCCACCATCCACAGGGCTGAGAACACCGATGACCCTGAGAGGCTGGCGGCCATAGTCGGGGCCCTGCAGGATATCGGCGGTGTTGTCCTGCCCTGCCATCCAAGAGCAGAGAGGTGCATCAAGGCTCTGGGGCTTTGGGGGGATCTCTCCCGCCGGGCGAAGGTGATCAGGCCTGTGGGCTACCTGGACATGATTGTTCTCGAAAGGAATGCGGCGAAGATACTGACGGATTCGGGCGGGGTGCAGAAGGAGGCTTACCTGCTCGGCGTTCCTTGCATCACATTGAGGGACGAGACCGAGTGGGTGGAGACTGTGCAGGACGGCTGGAATGTGCTCGCAGGGGCGGACAGGGAGAGGATAGTCCGCCTTGCGAAGGGCTTTGAGCCCGGGGCTGAGAAGAGGGATGTCTTCGGCAGGGGCGATGCCAGCCTCAGGACGGCAGAGGCCATCTCTCAAATGCTGGATGGGCGGGGGGACTGAGAGCTCCCATGAAGGTACTGCTCCTCGCCAACCAGCCTGAGAGGACCGTCAGGCTTCTGCGCTTCGAAGGCACATTGAAGAGCCTGGGCATGGATGTTGTGGTGCCGAGTTTTCACACCCGCAGCTGGATCAGCATCGCCCGCGAGGCCAGGAGGATAATTCTCAAAGAGAGGCCCGATGTCCTGCACATATTCAATGTGCCGGATATGATCTATCACAATATACCCAGCTTGAGGGGAGAGGGATTTGGAAAGCTGATCTATGATTACCGCTCACCCTGGGGGCTGGAGCTCTCCCAGACCTTCGGAGCGCCGGGAAGGGTCTTTGGGGAGAGGTTTGAAAGGGAGCTGGCCAGCTCTGCGGATATCATCACATCAGTCAACAGGCCCCTGGCGGAGAAGGTCGGGGGCTTTGCCCCGGACAGCGAGATCCATATCATACCCAACTACCCGGAAAGATCCTTCTCCGAGGCAGCAGCTGGGGATGAAGGCCTTCCAGGCGGGCGGTCCACAGGAGAGCAGTCTCCAGTCATCTTCATAGGCAGGATCTGCACTCAGGAGGGGATACAAAAGCTGCTCTCAGCTGCCGCAGCCATGCCAGAGCAGGAGTTCTGGATTGTTGGGGACGGGCCTTTTGCGAGGTGGCTTCTGCGAAATAAGAGTGCAAATGTCAGGGTGCTGGGATGGCAGGCACATGAAACCGTGGCCCGGCTGGTGAAGGCCGCCAGGATATGCCTCATCCCCAGGGAGGAGAGTGTGATCACCCCATACTCGACAGACAAAAGCGTCTGGAAGCTCAACGAGTATCTGAACATGGGAAAGCTGGTCATAGCCTCGGGGGTGGTGCAGGAGGAGCCGAGAAAGAACCTGATGATAGTGAGGAGCAGGGGGCTGGAAGAGGCCATACTCAGGCACCTCGATGACAAGCCGCAGCCTATGACTGAGAGCGACTACAGGTACTGGGACGGCAACAGGGATGCCATTAAAAAGGCATACGAAGAGGTTATGGGATAGGAAAAATTTTATTCCACAGTCACGCACTTTGCCAGGTTCCTGGGCTTGTCGATGGGCAGTCCCAGATTGCTGGCAGTGTAGTAGGCCAGAAGCTGCAATGCCACTGTGCAGAGGACGGCTGAGCAGATGGGCGGCGTCTCGGGCAGCTCGATTACGTGGCTGGCCACCTTGCCTATATTCGGGTCTCCCTCTGAGGCCAGGGCGATCACCTCTGCGCCCCGCGCCCGCACCTCCTTGATGTTGGAGTGAATCTTCTTGCCACAGGTCGCCAGCGCCACGACGGGCGTCTTTTCGGTGATCAATGCTAAAGGCCCGTGCTTCAGCTCTCCTCCAGCATAGCCCTCGGAGGGAATGTAGGCTATCTCCTTCATCTTGAGAGCGCCCTCGAGGGAGATGGGATAGAGGTAGTCCCTGCCTATGAAGAAGTAGCAGCTTGCCCCGGCAAAGGCTTCGGCGATCTTCCGCACCGCATCCCTCTTCTCCAGCACTCTCTGGATGAGGCCTGGCAGCTTGGACAGCTCGATGAGCATCTTTCTGGCCCGATCCGGGGTGAGATGGCCGCGAGCCCGACCCAGGCGAATGGCCAGGAGTATGACCGCCACAAGCTGGGATGTGAACGTCTTTGTGGCTGCGACCCCGATCTCCGGGCCGCAGCGGGTGTAGATGGTTCCGTCCACAAG
>Ga0116147_1001276_pt1 | contig 28014 bp, 16 predicted proteins | sample AD_JPNHG3_MetaG_FD_89749 | JGI IMG/M metagenome (GOLD analysis project Ga0116147, IMG submission 89749) | Active sludge microbial communities of municipal wastewater-treating anaerobic digesters from Japan - AD_JPNHG3_MetaG | ecosystem: Engineered > Bioreactor > Anaerobic > Digestate | place...
CATTCGTTTCCGCAAATCGGTGCCCACCTGCTGGATTGCGCTTGAACTGACTGAGGGCAAAAACCGCCAGGTCCGGCGCATGACCGCCGCCATCGGCCATCCCACGCTCCGCCTCCTGCGCGTCCGCATCGGCCGGCTTTGCCTGGCCGATCTCCCGCCGGGAGAATGGAAAGTGCTCGACCCCGCCGGCCGCGCCCAAGCCCTGGCCTCCGCTTAACGCCCCCAACCGGCGCACGACCGAACCCATCAGCACTCTTTGGCGAATAGACACAGGTCCCCGGACAACCCGCCAGTCGTCCGGCGGGAGCATGGTGGAAGTCTCACCCGTGCCGCGGCGCCCTCCGCTGCCAGCGAGCCGCCGGGCCCCAGGCTCACCGAATGATCCACGGCACGACCCAGTGGACGGTGCAAACCACGGCGACGATCCCGGCGGCGTCAAGCAGCGCACCATGCTTCACCATCTTCAGCAAGGGGACGCAGCCGGAACCGAACACGATGGCGTTGGGCGGAGTGGAAACCGGCAGCATGAACGCGAGCGAGGCCCCCAGACAAACCGCGATCGCGGGTTGCACGGGGTTCACACCCGCGGCCTGAGCCACCGCGATGGCCACCGGCACGAGCATGTTCGCAGCGGCGGTGTTCGACGTCGTCTCGGTCAGCAACACGGCCAGCACGGCAAAAAGGATCGTCACGCCAAGGTCGGATCGGGTCTGAAAAGCGTGGGCGAGGCTTTCGCCCATCCACCTGGCCAATCCGGTGGAGAACATCGCATCCCCCAAGGCCAGCCCTCCGCCAAACAGCAGAATGGTGCCCCAATCAATTCGCGCCGCTTCCCGCCAGCTTGCGGTGAAACGGCCGGTGCGCCAGTCCACCGGCAGCACAAACAGCAACGTCGCGCCGATCAGGGCCGCGGCGGCTTCCGGAACATGTTGACTCAGCCATAAGGCGAGCGGCGACTTCGCGCCGGCGACCAGGGCGGCCACTCCCGGAAACAACCAGAGCGCGATGGTCACGCCAAAGGCGGCCAGAACGTTGCGCTCACCCCGGCTGAGCGGGCCCAGTTTCGCCTGCTCGGCCCGAATCCAGTCCGCGCTCTGGCCCAGTAAATCCGCCCCGGCCGGGCAGGCGCGGTTCATGTAAACGATGAGAAACAGCAGCATGACCAGTGTCACCGGCACCCCCATGGCCATCCACTGGAAAAAGGTGATGTGAATGCCCTGCACTTTTTCGATCTGCCCGATGCCAATCAGGTTGGGGGGCGTGCCCACCGGCGTGGCCAGCCCCCCAATGGAGGCCCCAAACGCAGCCGTGAGCATCAGCCCGGTCCCAAATCGCAACTCGGTGAACTTGACCTCGCGCCCCTCCACCCGCGATTGCTGCCGCGCCATTTCACTCAAGATGGCCACTCCAATGGGAAACATCATGGCGGCGGCAGTGGTGTTCGAGATCCACATGGAAAGAAAGCCGGTGATGGCGCCAAAAGCCGCCAGAATCCGGGCCGGACTGCGCCCGATCCATGGCCGGCCCAGAATATGGAAGGCGATCCGGCGGTTCAGCCCGTGATGAAACATCGCCTCCGCCAGCAAGAAACTGCCCAAAAACAGGAAAATGATCGGGTTGCCAAAGCTCTTGAAAATCTCCTTTTCCCCGCCTACGCCGCAAACGACACACAAGGTCGGGCCCAGCAAGGCCGTGACCGCCAGGGGAATCGCCTCGGTAATCCACAATGTCACCACCAACCCGAAAATCGCCAGCAGCCGATGCGCCGGTTCCGCCAAGGCCGGGACCGGCCAAAACCAGATCAGAACGAAGACGGCCGGCGCCGCCAAAAGACCGATGCGCCGCCGCCAGCGCTCGAATTGTTCTTCGCTTTGGCTGAGCCTCGCGGTGGGTTCGCTCACGGCCTGGGTTTCAATTCACGGGTTCGACTTCGCAATTCCGCGCGGTTTATTCCTGCATGCAAACCACGGCGGGCCGGCGCGACGCCGGGCTGACCTTCAATGACACGAGCCTGCCGTCGCGATACTCACCCTCCACAATCGTCCGCTGCGGAGCATGAAGCTTGAATTCGACGTTCCAATCCTTCGGCCAGGCCGGCAGCAGAAAAACCTTCCCGCCGTCGCTTTGCAGCAGCATGGACTGGAAGGCTTTCATGAGCACGCCGCCATGGTCCTGGTCGGGCGTCCAGTCGTAGTTCGGCCCCCAGAGGCGGGAAAGCGCTCGCCGGGATCATGGTGGCGGGCGCGGCTGACCACCGCCTGCCGCGCATCCTCCGTCAGGCCGAGGTAAGCCATAAAGATGTCGTCCTGGCGCCACCCGGAATGGCCACGGTCCCACCGATGCTCCAAGGCGGCCAACGCCCAGTCAACCTGGGGACGATTGAAGGCAAACAGACGGAAGGGAAATACGGGGTAAAGCTCGGGGTTCTCAATGTTCCGTTTTTCGGCATAAAACCCGGCCGGCGCGAGCGCGTTGCGGCCGTTGACCTCGCGCAGCGGAATGGCCGGGAGCTTCGCGCGGAGGCGTCGCCAAAAATCGCGCTCCGCCGGCGAAGCCAGCTCCGGCGGCAGGGCCAGCAGCCGCTCGGCAACGGCAATGCAGCCGGCCAGCTCGGGCATGGCATTGGTGCAGCGCCACCAGGTTTCCAGGGCTTGAGCGGGATGCATCACCATCACGCCCTGCGCGTTGGTTGGGTAATGCTGGTCAAAGAAGGTGAGGATTTCTTTCGCAAAGGGCAGTGCGGTCTCACGTAGAAAAGGGGCGTTGAGGGTGTGCTCGTAGTAATCCAGCATCATCCAGGCAAGCTCGAGCCCGCCGACCCATTCCCACTTGTGCCAGCCACTCTCCTGAAGTTTGTCCTGACGCTGCTCGAACGGCGTCCAGCCGTAAGTCTCGCTGAAAATCGCCCCCCAAAACATGAGGCACTCCGGGTAGAACGCGCCCTCATGGCCCAAGTAAAGCTTCGTCCGGTATTTGCACAATGGCAGCAATTCCTCCGCATACATGCGGAAGAGGGGCCGCTGCAGATCGAAGTCTCCCGAAGTGCAGAGGCTGATGTAGGGCAGGCGCGTGTTCTGCCACCAATAGCCGGGCCCCCACCGCCGGTAGTCCGGGTCTTGCTCGGTCGGACCGGGGGGGACGGTGAACAACGAGCCGTTGAACTTGATGGGGTGTGCCCCGCGCCCCGCGCAAGCCGTGATGAACCGCTGCAGGTGGTACATCTGGCTGACCCAAGCGGCTTCATCGCGCATCCCCGCACCGGTTTCGGCCGCGACACACTGGCCGTTAACATAAAGCCGAACCTCCCCCACCGCCTCCGCCACCGCGGCCACATGCGTCCACTGGTCCGCGGGCAAAGCGTCCTTCTGCTGGAGAATGGTCTGGCCGCAAATAAACCGAAGGCTGTTTCCGGGAAAGGTGTCCAACAGAAAACCGTCGCTTCCACCGGGCGTAATCTTGTCCACTAGACGGGCGCCGCCCCCGCCGAATTTTCCTGGCTTGACCCAGGCTTCAATCGCAAATCCGGATGCAAAATCCCACGTTGCCGAATCGGGGATGGCTTGCGGCGGGACATTCGTGCCGGCAAACAGAATGGGACCAAGCCGGCCGCCGGCTGGCGCGCCGCGGTTCAAGAGTGAGCCGAGGGGGGCAGCCCGCTGGTTGCGGTCCGCCGCGGCGGCAATCTCGGCCGCCGCGAGCGGTTTCCCCAAAATCGTCAATCGTCCCCATTCTCCCGCAAACCGGTTGTCACCCCCTTGATCCATGCCAACCCGAACCGGATGCCGATTGACGGGGACGGTGGACCCCGGGACAGACCTGGCGTTCGTGCCCACGGTGGCGCGAATCCAACTCCGGTTCCAAAACTCGCTCCACCAGGCCCGGTGCGCCGCCTCCCGCTCCTTGAAGGACTGCGACTCCACCCGGCGAATGGTGTCATCCATCGCCCCCAGCCATTTCTCGGGCGACGAGGGATGCCGGGTGAGGACAAAGACGCTGAAGCGATGGGAGGTGCCGCGCGGCGAGCGGAGCCGGCGGTCGTCCAGCCGCTGGCCATCCGCCGCCGTTACCACCGCCCCAAAGGTGCGATGCAACAGCGGGTCAGGTTGTGGAAAACCGGCCAGACCCTGCACCTGCGCCAGGAGACCTGGGCCGACGGATTTGCCGTTGTGATGAAACCAGCCGATCCGATTCGTTTGGCCGGCCAGAATGGTGTCGGGCTCGACAATCGTTCGGTCTTGTTGCTTGTCCGCCGCCTTGCGGTTCATCATCACGTCGCTGACCTGCAACTCCGTCACTTCGTACCGGTTGGTCCGCCAGAGCTCGATGAATGCCGTGCCTTCGACCGGAATGGCGGTGTCGGCGGTGATGTGGATGACCGGGTGGTTGGCATCCACCCACAGCCGGATGCGGCACTCCCCGGCCCTGCCTGGGGTGATTTCGATGCTGCCCTCCCTGAGCCTCAACTCTTGGCGAAACGGCTGTCCGGCTGCGATGGGGTTCGGCTCGAAGTGAACTCGCACCTTGCCCACCTTCACCAGCCGCGCGTTGTCATCCCAGGCATCCGTCTTGGCGATGTATAAATGCAGGTCCCCCTCCCGAGTCATCCACGCATTCACCGCGACATCGCCGTTGCCCACCGGCATCGAGCCGTGATGGTCCGCGCTGGGCGAGTCCCATACCACATTGAAACGGTCCACCGGCGACCCCGCGCCGAACACACAGCCGGCGGCGGCCAGGCAGAGCAGACAAACCTTTTGCAACACCTTCATCCGGCGCCTATTTCTCAAACAGCTCAATGTCCGCAATCGTCGGCCCCTCGCTCGCCTCGAGAATGTTGAGCCGAAACTCCCGCGCCGTCACCGGCGCAAACCGTTTTTGAAACCATTGGCCAAGCTGCGTGCCGGTGAAAATCGTCTTCCATGTTTCCCCGTCGCGATATTGGAACTCGAACCGCCGCACCCGCCCCGCATGCGCCTCCTCGATGCGAATCCGCTCGACCGTCAGCGGCTTGCCCAAATCCGCCGCCACCCACGCCTGTTTCGTGCCCGCGTCGGTGGCCCACCGCGTGCCCGGGTCATTGTCAAACGCGTGTTGCGGACCGTAATCCTCCGTCCGGCCTTGAAACACGTTCGAGGCTGTGGCTTTGATGTCGGGAGCAAGGGACTGCGCCGGCAAATCCATTGCCGAGCCGTCCAGCTCCAGCCGCACAATGGTGTCCAGGGCGTCCGCCGTCCCCGGGTCAAAACTCAGCGCCAGCTTGCCGGCCTGCTGCCTGCATTGGACCGCCCCCCCGCCGAGCCGCGCCGCCGCTTTAACCCGGCGCGGAATATCGGGCAATTCCACCCGCCCGTCAGGGGCGCGAAACACATGCACGAACACCGTGTTTCCCTTGCGCGTGCTGGCGACAGCTTTGGTCGGCTTCCACGGCCCCCCGCGCGTGCCATAAATGCTCTCCCCGTTCTTCGCCAGCCACGCCCCCATCTCCTTCAACCGCTCGACTTGGCGCGGCTCGATCCGCCCATCCGGCATCGGCCCGACGTTGAAAAGCAGGTTCCCGTCCCCGCCCGCGCACAGCACCAGGGTCTGCAGGCATTCCCTCAACGACTTCATGTCGTCGTTCGGTTTCCAGGCCCATTGCCGGCAGATGGTGATGCAGGATTCCCAGGCCCGATGATCCTGATACTTGCCCACCCGCTGCTCGGGCGTGTCATGATCCTCCGGCAAACCCGTGCGATTGTTGATGATGATGTTCGGTTGCAGGCTGCGGATGATTTTCACCAAGCCCTCTCCATCGTAATCCTTCGCCGGCTTCCCCAGCCCGTCAAACCAAAAAATGTCGAGTCGGCCGTAGTTGGAGCACAGCTCGGTCACCTGCTGCTTCAGATAGGCCAGATACCGCTCGTGCCGGTCGGGCGTAAAGGCGTCGGGGTGATGCCAGTCGGGTTGCGAATAATAAAGACCAAAGCGAAGTCCCGCCTCGTGGCAGGCCTCGGCCAGCTCCTTGACGACGTCGCGGCGGAACGGGCTCAGCGGACTGGTGATTTTATAGTCGCTGGCCTTCGTGTCGAACATGCTGAAACCGTCGTGATGCCGGCTCGTGAACACCAGATACTTCATCCCGGCGGCCTGCGCCAGCGCCACCCACTCGCGGGCGTTGAAATTCGTTGGATTGAACTCCTTGTAGAGATTGTCGTAAACCTCCACCGTCACCTGGTCACCCTTTGACCCATACCCGCGCCGTTCGCCCCCGCGCGACCAGCCAATCTCCGTCCCCTTCAGCGACACCGGCCCCCAGTGAATAAACAGGCCGAACCGCGCCTCCCGCCACCATTGCAGCCGGTCCCCCTCGCTCCGCCCCTCGACACCGCCCCGCGCCTCCCCGGCCCCGGGAGAAGCGCTTGTTGTCAGAAACAGGACTGCCAGCGGGATGCCGAATAAACGTGAGAAGTTTTTCATAAGTGCATCAGACAAACGCCACCCGGCCCGGCGCCCTGAGAACGCCCCATGCCGCGGTGGTGAGTCATGATCAGGAGGATAGAACCAGCCACCCCGGGCGAGTCAAGGCACCGCTTCGTCCGTTTCACCCACGGCGTTATTCAGGCGAGAACATAAAGCATGAAGGCGGCGGCGAACGTTCCGCTTCTGCGCGGGGTGGGAGTCTGAGCGAAAAGAAGCGGGGGGCTCGCTTGAGTTCGGGGCCGATTTCCTCGTAAGCTGAGCCGCTAAATGTTGACGTTGTCAGGCATTCGCAAGGCGTATGGCGAGCGGGTTTTGTTCGCCGACGCGACCCTGCAGGTGAACCGGCTGGACCGGATTGGGCTGGTCGGTCCGAACGGGGCCGGCAAGACCACGCTCTTTTCGTTTATTCTGGGGCTGGACACTCCCGACGCGGGGCAAATCACCTTCGAGCGCGGGGTGTCGCTGGGTTACCTGCCCCAGGAAAGCGCGCCGGCGGGAGACGAGACGGTCATCGAGCTGGCCACCGCCGTAACGCCGGAATATGTGAAACTGCGGCGGATTCTGAAGGCTTGGGAAGCGGATCATCCTCTCGAAGCGCTGCATCCCGAGGAGATTCACGATGATGTCCATGACCGCTTCAACCAGCTCGGCGGCTACCGCCTCGAGGCCAAGGCGCGCCAGATTCTGGCGGGCTTGGGCTTTCGGCCCGGGGATTTGGACCGGCCGGCGGCGGAGATGAGCGGGGGATGGGTGATGCGGGCGCACCTGGGGCGTTTGTTGACGCTGGAACCGGACCTGTTGTTGCTGGACGAGCCCACCAACCACCTGGACCTCGAGGCGCTGCTCTGGTTCCAGGATTATCTGAAGACTTATCCGGGAGCGATCCTGATCATTTCCCATGATCGGGAGTTCTTGAACCAACTGGTGGGAAGCATCGTCGAAATCCGGCAGAGCCGCTTGTGGCGTTACCGCGGCAACTACGACGATTACCTCGAGCAGCGCGAGGCCCAGGAACAGCAGTTGATCGCCGCGTGGAAACACCAGGAGCGCGAGATCGCCCGCCTCATGGAGTTCGTCAACCGCTTTCGCGCCAAGAACACCAAGGCCACCCAGGCCCAGAGCAAGCTCAAGCAGATCGAACGAATGGAGAGGATCGAGGCCCCGGCGGGCGAGGAGGCCAAAATTGACTTCGAGTTTCCCCAACCCCCGCGCAGCGGCCAGCGGGTCATCAAACTGGAAAACGTGGACCATGCCTACGGCGACCGGGTCGTTTACCGTGGCCTGAATTTCGAGGCGGAACGGGGCCAGCGCATCGTTTTGGTGGGGCCGAACGGCGCCGGCAAGTCCACCCTGCTGAAGCTGCTGGCAGGGGTTTTGACGCCGCAAAGCGGGACGCGCGCCCTCGGGCACAACGTGAAGGTCGGCTATTACTCGCAATACCGGGTGGACATGCTCAAGCCGGAGCGAACCGTCCTGGAGGAGGCCCTGGACACGCCGCAATTGGTGGGGGAGCAATTCGCGCGGACCTTGTTGGGGTGCTTCCTCTTTCGCGGCGACGACGTTTTCAAGCCGGTGAGCGTCTTGAGCGGAGGCGAGAAGAGCCGTCTGGCGCTGGTGAAGCTGCTCCTGGACCCGCCCAACCTCCTGCTCATGGACGAGCCCACAACGCACCTGGACATGTCGAGCATTGACGCGCTCACCTACGCGCTCGACCAGTTCGAGGGCACCCTCATTTTCATCAGCCACGACGTCTATTTCATTCGCGTGCTGGCCAACCACGTGGTCCATATCAACGCGGGCCGCCTCACTCGTTATCCCGGCGGCTATGAATACTACCTCGACAAGATCAAGGCCGAATCGGCCCGCGCCGCCTTGACAGCCTCGGGAGCCGGCGCGGCGCAAGCTCATCACTCAGCCAACCCCCCGCCGCGGCCCGCCCCAACCACTCCCTCCCGCAAGGACCAGAAGCGAATCGAAGCCGAGCAACGCCAGGCCCGCTCGCGCGAACGCCGGGCCCAGCAGGAGGTCGTGCGCCGCCTCGAGGAGGAAATTGCGCAGTTGGAAGTCCGGCACCGTGAATTGGTCGCCGAACTTGAGAACCCCGAGACCTACCATAATGCGGGTCAGGCGGTGCGGATAAACCGCGAGTTGCTGGACATTCAGCAACGTCTGACCGAACTGAACCCTCGCTGGGAACAGGAAGCCACCCGCCTCGAGGCATTGGAATGAACCCGACCCGCCGCCAACTTGAACGGCTTTTGTGTGGCGGCCTCCTGCTGGCGCTCCTGCTGCCGGCGCCTTCTTGCGGCGGGGCGCTCGACCCAGCCGCGGCGGCAGCCTCCCCGAGCGCCGGAACGCGGACCTTCCCGCCCGCCTCGCCCGAAGTTCCCGGGGCAGCGAGCCTTGCCTTGGAACACCCGCGCCCGGACCTTGAGGATTTGCGCCGGCAGTTCACCCAACCGCCGAATGCGTATCGGCCCTGGGTGCTGTGGCATTGGATGGACGGGAACATTACCCGCGAGGGCATCTCCGCGGACCTCGAGGCGATGCAGCGCGTGGGAATCGGCGGCGCGATTGTCGTGGACATCACCCACGAGATTCCGCCCGGACCGGTCCGGTTCATGAGCGAGGAATGGCGCAGTCTCTTCCGGCACGCTGTCCGGGAAGCGGAGCGTTGGGGGCTCGAAATCGGCGTGCATAACGCCCCCGGGTGGTGCGGCAGCGGCGGCCCGTGGGTCGAGCCGGACTGGGCAATGCGCAAGGTCGTCTGCAGTTGGACCAACCTGACCGGCCCCGCGCGTTTCGAGGACTTCCTCCCGCCGCTGGCCAAGGGAACCCGGCTTCCCCCCCATGACGCCGTGGTGCTGGCGTTTCCCGCAATCGCGGGCGACGGTGCGCGTGTGCCCGGCTTCAAGCCGCGTATCACGGCCAGCGAAGCGCCCGCGTTCGAGGGCCGCCACCTGCTCGACGGAAACCCGGCGACGGCAGTGCGGCTGGCGCCGCCAACCCGGCGGCCGGCGTTCCTCCAGCTCGCCTTTGACGAGCCCTTCGCGGCAAGTTACCTCTCCGCGACGGTCAGCCGCGCCACGCCCCCCTTCGAGGGCTCCGTGCAGGTTTCGGACAACGGCCGCTCCTTTCGCACGGTGCGCGAGTTCATGTGCAACCGCAGCGAGCTGTCCGTGGAATTCCCGGAAGTGTCAGCGCGCTATTTCCGCTTCGTCATAACCCGCGCCATGACCGCGGCCAAACCGCTTGAAATTGCCGAACTGGACCTGGGTCCCCGGTTCCGCATCCCGACTTTCTCAACCAAAGCGGGCATGGGCCGAATGCATCCGGTGGATTTTGTCGAACCCTGGCGAAAGCGCCCGGTGCCCGATTACGGACGGGTGGATGCGGCCCAAGTCGTTGACTTGACCGATCGGATGGATGCCGCCGGCCGGCTGACGTGGAACGTGCCGGCTGGCCTATGGACCGTTCTACGGGTGGGGCATGCCCCCACCGCCCGCACGAACAACCCGGCGCGGCCCGAAGCGCGCGGACTGGAATGCGACAAACTGAGCCGGGACGCAGCCGCCAGACATTTTGCAGCCTTTGTCGCCAAACTGGCCGACGAGGCGGGCCCCGCCGCCGGGCGGGTATTCAGCACGATGTTCATTGATAGCTGGGAAGTCGGCTTTCAGAACTGGACGCCGGGCTTTCGGGAGGAGTTTCACAAACGGCGGGGCTACGATCCCCTGCCTTGGCTGCCGGCCATGACCGGCCGGGTGGTGGCGGGAGCGGAGGAATCCGAGCGCTTCTTATGGGATATCCGGCGCACGATTGCGGACCTGCAGGCGGAGCACTACGCCGCGCACATGGTTCAACTCGCCCGGGCGCGCGGGTTGCAGGTGCTCATCCAGGGCCATGGAAATGGGCCGTTCGACAACCTCCTCTACGGGGCGCAGGCGGACGTGCCCATGAGTGAATTCTGGACCGAGAAAGATGACTTTTCCCGTCACAGCCTCTCCAAAAGCATGGCCTCCGCCGCGCACACCGCCGGCCGGCGCCGGGTCGCGGCCGAGGCCTTTACCGCCTACCCGCAGGACGCCACCTGGCAGAATCATCCTTATGGTTTGAAAGCGCTGGGCGACGGCATGTATTGCGCGGGAGTGAACTGGTTTGTATTCCATCGCTTCGCCCATCAGCCGTGGCTGGACCGCAAGCCCGGCATGGCCATGGGACAATGGGGCATCCAATACGAACGCACCCAAACGTGGTGGGACTTCTCCAAACCCTGGCACGAATACCTCGCCCGCTGCCAGTTGCTGCTTCAGACCGGCCGGTTCGTCGCCGATGTCTGTTACCTGACCACCGAAAGCGCATTTGCCAGCCCGCCTTCAACCGGGGATTTGGACCCGAGTCTGCCGCCCGGCTACGACTACGACGTGATCCATCCCCGCTTGTTTATGGACCGCATGTCCGTTAGCAACGGCTGGCTGACGCTGCCGGACGGCATGGGCTACCGCGTTTTGGCCCTTCCGCCAGTCCGAACCATGACCCCGGCATTGCTCCGCAAGCTCAGGGACCTGGTCGCCGGCGGCGCCACGGTCGTGGGCCCCCCGCCGCTGCAATCACCCAGCCTGGCGGATTTCCCCCAAGCCGACCACGACGTCCAGAATATGGCGAAGGAGCTCTGGGGCGACACCGATGGCCACCGGGTGCGGGACCATCGTTTCGGCAAAGGGCGGGTGGTGTGGGGCAAGCCGCTTCAGGAGGTCCTGGCAGACCTCGGGATACCGCCCGACTTCGAGCAACTCGCTCCCGTTCACGGCATTCCCCTGCGCCACATCCATCGGCGTGTCGGCGACGCGGACATTTACTTCGTCGCCAACTCCAATTCGCATCCGGTCACTGCCGAGTGCAAGTTTCGCGTAACGGGCAAGGCACCCGAGCTTTGGGACCCGGAGACGGGACGTTCCCGCGCCATTCCCGCTTGGCGGTCCGCGGGCAGTCACACCCTTGTCCCCCTTGCCTTGGGCCCCGCTGGATCGGCATTTGTCGTTTTCCACAAGCCTGCGCGGGAAGCGGACCCCGTGTCGGCTCTCCATCTCGACGGACGCCCCCGGCCGGCTGCGGACCTGGAGTGGGGCCCTGATAACTCCCTCGAGCTCAAAACCGCCCAACCGGGCGAATACTCGCTCACCACCGCCAAGGCGGCCGTGCGCCGGGCCAGCGTCGGTCCGTTGCCCAAGCCGGTGGAGATCACGGGGCCTTGGACAGTGCAATTCCCCTCCAATGCCGGTGCCCCCGCGCAAATCCGGCTCGACCAGTTGATTTCATGGACCGGGCATTCAGACCCCGGCGTAAAGTACTTTTCCGGCACCGCAACTTATTCGACCACGTTCGAACTGCCTTCCAATTTTGCAGGACCGGACCGGCTCTTGCGCCTGGACTTGGGACGGGTCGCGGTCATCGCACGGGTCCTCCTCAACGAACAGGACCTCGGCATTGTGTGGAAACCGCCGTTCGAAGTGGAGGTGACGAAGGCCGCCATTCCCGGCCCAAACCGCCTCGAAATCCAGGTTGCGAATCTGTGGGTCAACCGCCTTATCGGCGACGAGTTCCTGCCGGAGGACTGTGAATGGCGTCCGGCCCATTTGCAGAGCGGGCGGGTCCTGGCGAACTGGCCACAGTGGCTTGTCGAGGGCAAGCCCAGCCCCACCGGCCGCATCACGTTCACCCCCTGGAAGTGCTGGTCCAAAGACTCGCCCCTGCTCGAGTCGGGCCTCTTGGGCCCGGTTCGGCTTCAGGCGCTGCAACGGGCCGCGTTTCGTTGACCCAACGCGGACGCGCCTTCCCGCTTCGAGAGCAAAGCCTCCCGGAAACCGCCTATTCCGGCGGAACGGTTCTGGCGGGAAGCAACTTCTCCCAGTTCGCCTGGCCCAGCAGAACGCCTCCGATGACGAACACCATCGCCAGCCAAAAGGTGGGAGTGACTTTTTCGCCGAGCAGGACCCACGCCCAGGCCATGGTGCTGAGCGGGATCAGGTTGTTAAACAGCAGCACCTGGCTGGTGTGCCAATGCCGAAGGGCGTTGCTCCAGATGGCAAACGCCACCACGCCGCCCGCCACGATGCAGTAAGCCTGAGTCAGCACCAGGTCGAGCCGCAGAACCAGCCCCGTCTTCAGCAACTCCACCGCCCCGAACGGCAGCAAAATCAGCCCCGCCCGCCACATGCCGTGCGCGCTGACTTCCGGCCCCGAAAGCTGCGCGCCCAGGATTCGGCATTGGCGGCCGTAATGGGTCCACAGCACACTGGCCGCCAGCCCAAGCGTCTCACCCACCCAGTTTGCATTCGTGTGGCTCAGGGCAGGCCAGAATAGAATCGCCACCCCGGCCAGCGCCAGACCCGCCGCCAGGTAGCGACGGAAACCGTCCCACGTGGTCGCGGAATGCCCCTCCCACAGCAAGGCCCAGACCGGGGAAGCCCCCAGATAGAGCGCAACATGCGAGGCGGCGGTGTAACGCAGCGCGGAGTTGAAAACCACGATATAGATGGCCAGGCTCAGTCCCCCGCGCAGCCAGAGCTGAAGTTCCAATCCCGGCCGCGGGCTCGAAGCCTTCCCCAGCCACGTCGTATGCCGCAGCACCGCCAGCAGCAGCAACCCCGCGAGGAAAAACCGTGACCCGCCCGTCCACGCGGGCGGCCACGTTTCCACCAAGTGTTTGGTCCCCGCGTTGTTGGCGCCCCATAGGAACACGGCGGCCAGCAGACTCAAGGCCAGTATTTTATGGCTGGGCTGACGCAGCACCCGCGTAATAAGCCTGCGCCCGCCGGGCAACGCAAACCGAATTTCCTCAAACTGAATCTCGTTGACCGGGCGGGGCGCTGAAATAACGTGAGGAAAGTGAGTTTTCCGTTCAACCTGTACTTGCTCGCGGTCGTGAGCGCCTGCCTCACGACGCTGGCGGCTCTGCCCCTGTGGCGCAGGTGGTGTCTTCGCACGGGGTTGGTGGACGATCCGGGCCATCGCAAAATCCATGCTCACCCCGTCCCTCTGGCGGGCGGCCTGGCGGTGATGACGGGGCTGGTCCTGCCGGCGGCAGGCGGGGTTCTGCTGCTGGCGGTGATGCAACAGACCGGGTTTCGAGCCGCAACGGCCGCACTCGTGCCCATCGGCTACGGGCTCTCCCGCCGGAGCACGGAACTGGCGGTGATTTTCGCCGGCGCACTCGGCATGCTGTTCCTGGGCTGGCTGGACGACAAACATGAGCTGCGCCCCCGCGCCAAATTTGCCGGCCAGGTGCTGGTGGCGGCCTTGGTCGCCGCCGGCGGCGTGCGCATCACGCTGTTCGTCCCCAGCATCCTTTTCAGCTATGTCGTGACCATCCTCTGGATGCTGACGGTCATCAACGCCTTCAATTTCATGGACAACATGAATGGGCTCTGCGCCGGCTTGGGGGCCATTGGCGCCTGGTATTTTGCCGCCATCGCCGCGGTGGACGGCCAGTACCTGGTGGCGCTCATCGCCTTTCTGACCTTGGGCGCCCTCCTGGGTTTCCTCCCTTACAACTTCCCCAACGCCCGCGCTTTCCTCGGAGATGCCGGCAGCCACCTCGTCGGCTACCTGCTCGCGGTGCTGGCCATTCTGCCCCATTTCTATTCTTCCCGAATGCCGCGGCCCTGGGCCGTGCTGGCCCCCTTGCTGATTCTGGCCCTCCCCCTGGCCGACATGGCCTGGGTGGTCGTTTGGCGCTGGCGGGCGGGCCGGCCTTTTTATGTCGGCGACACCAACCACTTGTCGCACCGCCTGGTGCGGTGGGGCCTCAGCCCCACCCGGGCGGTCTTGCTCATCTGGCTGGCGGCGACCGCCGTGGGCGCGCTTGCGGTTTTTTCCAGGCTCTGATTGCGCGTCTTTCCGACGCGTCAGCCCTCGGTTCCAGTGCGCGCGGCAATCAACTCGGAGAAAATCCCCAGCACCTCCGCGCGCGCCAGCGCGCCAACCAGACGGTTCTCCTTCAGCGTGTTGACCACGGGAATGTTGCGTTGTTCGCTGGCCAGGGCGACCGGCAGGATGTCCAGCAACCGTTGGTTCGGCGTCACACAGGGCGGCGGCGGCCGCATCACGTCGTACGCAATGATGCCCAGCATCTGTTCCTGCGTGCCCAGGTGCTCCTTCAGGTCCTGCAAAGCGACCAGCCCCACCAACTGGTTCCGGCCATTCACCACCGGCAGAAAATTATTCGAGCTGGTCAGGAAACGGTCGGCGATTTCGCGCAACGTGGCCGTTTCGCGGATGGGCGGCACCGGCGCCCGCATCAGGTCGCCCACCGTCCGCTCCGTGGCGGCTTCCGAGGCGCTGGCGTCCTGCAAAACGGTGAGTCCCTTCCGGCGCAGCGGCTCGGTGTAAATGGATTCCGGATGCAATTTGCGAGCCACCAGCACCGACACCACGCAGGCCAGCATCAGCGAGGGCATCACCGTGTAGTCAAGGGAAATCTCAAACACCATGATCATCGCCAGCAGCGGCGAACGCACCGTCGCCGACAGCATGCCGCCCATCCCCACCACCGCAAACGCCGTCACCGGCAGGTCTTTCCCCCCGTGCAGCAGGTGCAGTCCCAACCCGAACGCGCCCCCCAGCGCCGCCCCCAGAAACAAGGTCGGGGTAAACACGCCGCCCACCGCGCCGGAACCCACCGTTGCCAGCGTGGCCAACAGCTTGGCCAGGAACAGACCGCCGAGAAAAAGCAGGCCGGCCGCCTCCGCGGGATACTGTTCCAGCAGAATCCGGTTCGTCACCGCGTAACCGTTGCCCCACACCCCCGGAAACTTCAGCGCAATGAGGCCGACGCACAAGCCCCCCAACGCAATCCGCAGGTAGGGAGGCGCGTCGAGCTTCTTGAACACCGACTCGGCCCGGTTCAGCAGCTTCAGAAATCCCGCGCCCGCCACGCCGACGACCAGCCCCAGAAGAATGAACCACGGCAGATGAACCAGCCGCGGCGGTTCCATCGGCGGCACGTGGTACCAGGGCTCGATGCCGAAAAAACTTCGCGACACCATGGTGGCGATCACCGACGAAAACACCAGCGGCGCGAACAGGTTCATCGAAAAATTCCCCAGCACAATCAGCGCGGCGAACACCGCGCCGGAGATGGGCGCATTGTAGGCGGCGGCAATGCCCGAGGCCACCCCGCACGCCACCAGCATGCGGAGCCGGTACGGGTGCCATTCGGCAAGCTGGCCCCACTTCGAGGCGATGGCGGCTGAGAGCTGCGAAATGGCGCCCTCCCGTCCGATGGATCCGCCGGAGCCAATGCTAATCAGCGAGGAGAGGGCTTTGATCACCGCTTTCCGGAACGGCAGCCGCCCGTCGCCGGCCACCACCACTTCGAGAAAATTCGTGGACCGATGGGTCCCCACCAGCCGCAGCCCCCAATACAGCACCAGCCCGGCGCACAATCCCCCCACCGTCGGGGTGAGCACCCGCTGCCACGGCACCATCATCTCCGCAACCTCGATCGGGTCGCCGGGCCGCCGGAAGAACAACAGCTTCACCCACTCGTGGGCGTAAAAGAAGCACAGGTTGACGAATCCGCCGATGACCCCCACGCCGCCGGCCAGCAGGAGATGGAACGCCTCCTCGCTGAACCGCAGCGTCTCCCGGATTTTCAGGGCCCGCTGCCAGTGACGGCGAACCACCTGCTCCACCTGGCGCAGATACTTGGTGTTCGTCAGGAATGGCACGCGTCCAGTCTAGCGCGAGCCGCCGGATTGGCGAGCCCCGAAGCGGCCAACGCGGCGCGCGCCGTCGCCCCCTGCGGGGACCCCTTGCTGCTCAGGGCACGTGCTGCCGGAGTTCGGCCAGCCACACTTCCGCTTCTGCATCGCTGGGCGCCCGCCAGTCGCCGCGCGGCGAAAGCGAGCCGCCCGATCCAACCTTCGGCCCGTTGGGCAGGGCCGAGCGTTTGAACTGGCTCAGCTTGAAGAACCGCACCAGGAAAACCTCCAGCCAGTGTTTGATCGTCGCCAGATCATACGCCACTCGTTTCTCCGCCGGCAGCAGCTCCGGCCACTCCCCGCGGTCCTTGTCACCCCAGGCCGCCTGCGCCAGAAACGCCACCTTGCTGGGGCGGTATCCGTACCGCGTGAGATAGTACAGATTGAAATCCTGCAGCTCGTAGGGCCCCACCACCGCCGCCGTCTTCTGGGCCGGCCGCGACGCATCCCCCGCGGCGTGCGGCACCAGCTCGGGGGAAATCTCCGTCTCGAGTATCGCTTGCAACACCGCGCAGGTTGCCTCGTCGAATTGGCGCGAGGACACCACCCACCGAATCAGGTGTTGAATCAGCGTTTTGGGCACCGACACATTCACGTTGTAGTGTGACATGTGGTCGCCCACGCCGTAGGTCATCCAGCCCAGCGCCAGTTCGCTCAGGTCGCCGGTCCCCACCACCAGCGCCTGGTGCAGGTTCGCCAGCCGGAACAAATGCGACGTGCGTTCGCCCGCCTGCACATTCTCGAAGGTGATGTCATAGACCGGCTCGCCGCGCGCAAACGGATGGTTCAGGTCGCGAAACATCTGCAGGCACGAGGGCCGGATGTCAATTTCGCCCGCGCACACGCCCAGCGCCTGCATCAGTTTGTGCGCGTTGGACTTGGTCTGCTCGCTGGTCGCAAAACCGGGCAGCGTGTACGCCAGCACGTTTTGCCGCGGCAGCTTCATCCGGTCCATCGTCCGCGCCGCCACGATCAGCGCCTGGGTCGAGTCCAACCCCCCGGAAACCCCGACCACCAGCCGCTTGAGCCCCGTGCTGGCCAGCCGCCGCGCCAGGCTGCTGACCTGGATGTTGTAAGCCTCGAAACAGCGCTGGTCCAGTTGCCGCGGATCGCTCGGAACATACGGGAACCGCCGGATCGGCCGCATCAGAGGCACCTCGCCCGCCGGCGCCGAGAACTCGAACGGCACGCGGCGAATGGCGGCCACCCGCTCGCGGCAGTCGGCCGCCGCGTCGTTGAAGCTCGTCAGCCGCATTCGCTCCTGCGTCAGACGCTCCAAATCAATGTCGGCCAGGACCAGTTGCTCGTTTTCCGAAAACCGCTCCGCCTCGGCCAGGAGTTCCCCGTTCTCGTAAATCAGCGCGTGCCCGTCCCACGCCAGGTCGGTGGTGGATTCCCCCGCCCCGGCGGCGGAATAAAGATAGGCCGCGAGGCATTTGGCCGACTGGCCCGCGCACAGGCTTCGCCGGTAATCCGCTTTGCCGATGGTGATGTTGCTGGCCGACAGGTTGGCCAGCACCGTCGCGCCCGCCAGCGCCGCATAGGTGCTTGGCGGAATGGGCGTCCAAACGTCTTCGCAAATCTCAACATGCAGCCGCAGGCCGTCGAAATTCACCGCCTCGAACACGAGGTCGTTCCCAAAGGGAACCGTCTGCCCCAGAAACGACACCTCGCGGCTGAGCGCCTGCCGCCCCGAAGTAAACTGCCGCTTTTCGTAGAACTCGCGGTAATTCGGCAGATAACTCTTCGGCACAATCCCCAGCACCCGCCCCCGGTAAATCACCACCCCGGTGTTGAAGAGCTTCGCCTCAAACGGCAAGGGCGCCCCCACCACCAGCACGGGCGAAAGTCTGGCGCTCTGGTGGACCAGCTCCGCCAGCGCGGCCCGCGTCGCGTCCAGCAAGGCTTCCTGGTGGAAAAGGTCCTCGTTCGAGTAGGCCGACAGCCCCAGCTCGGGAAACAGCACCAGGGCGGCTTTGGCGCGGTCCGCCTGCCGCGCCAGTTCGAGGGTTCGTTCGAGATTGTAGGCAGGGTCGGCCACGCGCAGCGAGGGAACGCCGACCGCCGCCCGGATGAACCGGTGTGTGTAGATCGAGTTAAACAGCTCGCCCATGCCCTCCCCATACACGAACCCGGGCGCGTTTCCAACCCCAAACTGCCCGCCGCCCCAGCCTATCCGGCCTCGCCGGCAGCGGGTTCCTGCACCACCACGGTCTTGACGTTGACAAACTCGAGGATGCCGTGGCGGCTCAGCTCGCGTCCGTACCCGGATTGCTTGACTCCGCCAAATGGCAGCCGCGGGTCCGACGCAACCATCCCGTTGACGAAGGCCGCGCCGGCCTCGACCTGTTCCACAAACAGCCGCTGTTCCCCGGCGTCCCGCGTCCACGCACACGCCCCCAGGCCGAACGGCGTGTCGTTGGCCACCCGCAGCGCCTCCGCCATGCCGTCCACGCGAAACAACACCGCCACCGGCCCGAACAATTCCTCGCCATACGCCGGGGATCCCGGCGGCGCGCCGGTCAGCACCGTCGGCGGAAAGAAATAGCCCGGCCCGCCCAGCCGCCGGCCGCCCAGCAGCAGTTTGGCCCCCAATCGCACGCTGGCTTCGACCTGCTGCTCCAGGGTCTCGAGCACCTCGGCGGTGGCCAGCGGGCCAAGCTCGGTGGTTTCCTCAAGCGGATTGCCCACCTTGAGCGCGGCCATGCGCTCCACAAACCGCTTTTCAAACGCCTCCGCGATGCGCCGGTCGAGGATGAAGCGTTTGGCCGCGATGCACGACTGCCCGTTGTTAATCGTCCGCGCCTGAACGGCGGTGGCCACGGCGCGTTCGAGGTCCGCGCTGGGCATCACGATGAACGGGTCGCTGCCGCCCAGCTCCAGCACGCTCTTTTTGATCGCGTTGCCAGCCGCCGCCGCCACCCGGCGCCCGGCCGGAACGCTCCCCGTCAGCGTCACCGCCCGAACTCGCGGATCCTCGATGACCGGTTGCACGCGGTGGGAACCGATCAACAGGGTTTGAAAGGCGCCTGGGGAGAAACCCGCCCGCTGGAACACTTCCTCAATGGCCAGCGCGCATTGCGGCACGTTGGACGCGTGTTTCAGCAGCGCCACGTTGCCCGCCATCAGCGCCGGGGCGGCAAACCGGAACACTTGCCAGAAGGGGAAATTCCACGGCATCACTGCCAGGACAGGACCCAGCGGCTGATACTTCACCCCGCTTCGCGCCGCCGCCGTTTGCACCGCTTCATCCGCCAGAAAGCCCTCGCCGTTCTCGGCGTAATAGCGGCAGGCCCACGCGCATTTCTCCACTTCCTGCACGGCGGCGCGGATCGGCTTGCCCATCTCGAGGGTCATGATTCGCGCCCACCGGGCCTTGTCCGTTTCGAGCACTTCGGCCGCGCGCCTCAAGCACTCCGCGCGCTGGCCAAACGAGGTCCCGCGGTGCTGGCGGAAGGCTTCCGCCGCAGCCGCCAGCCGCCGCTCGACTTCAACCTCGTCGTGCTCGGGGAAGCGCCCCAGCACCTCGCCCGTCGCCGGGTTGAGGCTCACCAGGACTCCGGGTGATCCTGCCGGCGTGCGTGAGTTCTCTTTCATTGGCGTGAAAGGTTACTTGGTGGCGATCAATCTCAGCTCCTCGCCAATCTCCGGCCGCCGGCCCAGCGCCCAGCGCTGGCGCAACTGGAAGAGCGCCCCCCGCAGCAGGTTCGCCGGCCGGTTCAGTTCCTTCATCTCCCCGCGACCCGTCTGCCGCACGCAATGGCTCAGCGCGGCATACACCCAAACCGTCCGCGCCGTGGTATCCAGCATCCGCACCGAAAATCCCGCTTCCTGCGCGGCCTTCCGGAGTGCGGAAGCGGTGAACAACACCAGGTGGCGCGGCGGATCCAGGCAGAGCCAATGACGCCCAAAGAATTCATGACCCAGGCTGCGGGCGTTCGGAGTGAGGATGACGAGCGTGCCGCCGGGTTTCAAAATGCGGTAACACTCCCGCAGCAGGCGCGCGGGGTCGTGCACATGCTCGATGACATGCGCCGAGTGCACCGCATCGAACGAGTCGTCCGCAAAACCCACTTGCTCCAGCGCCCCCAGCCGCACCGGAATGCCCCGCGCTCTCGCCGCCTCCACCGCCCCCGGGTCCACATCCTGTCCCTCCACCTCCCACCCCAGCGACTTCATCCGCGCCAGCAGCACACCGCTGCCGCAGCCCACGTCCAGCACACGCGCCGGGCCCGCCGGCGCGGGCAGATGCATGGCCGCCGCATCCAGTTCACCCCGCCCCCCCGGGTGCAGCAGCGCCAGCGGCGAGAGCACGCGCCGCCACCGGGGACCGACCCCCCGGGTGTAACCGAACCGGACGCCGAGATAGCTCATCCAAACCGCCCAGCAGACGTCCCGAAGCAACCGCGCCCCCGGCTCGGGCTGGTGGTGCGTGTAATAGCCGGTGTAAGCCTTCCCCAAGTCTTCAGGCACCGGCGCCGGGTCAAGCCACACCGCCTGACACTCGGGACGTGAACACTCCCGGAAACCCCATTCACCCGGCGCGTCGTAACAAAAATCCCGCAAGCCCGAATAAAGCGGGACGCCGGGCGCCCCGCACAGCACGCAATCGGGCCGGCCCAGCGTGCGAATGAACGGCGCCGGGTCAGCCGTGGCAGTTCCTGGTTGCATCGTTCCACCAATTTAGGCGAAGAGCCGCGCGGGAGGCAAACCTCCTCCGCGCCCACCGTCCCACTCGTCGAACCCCTCTGACCCGTCCAATGCGCCCGCCCTCCCGTCCCCGCGCGCCCCGCGCCTGCCACCCCAGGGCCCATGCCCCCAAACCTCCGGCCCCGCCGCAAAGCTTATCCGGGCGCCTCAAACAGACGTTTGGCTCCCGCCTCAGAAACCCCTCCGGGGCCTTCAATTCGGGACCATGGCGTTTGCCCTGGCGGAGCGGCTCTCGCACTCGCCGCTTGAAATCGGGGCAGCAGTGTTTAAGCTGAATCAGGCTGAACCCCAAGACAGACGCGGGAGCGTCTGCCGGGTGGGGCAGAGTGAACGGAGCCGTATGGGCATCAATCGCCGCACATGGCAGTCTTTGGAAGAAGTGCGCCGGGCCGCCGAGGAGGGCGATCCGGCCGCGCAATGTTATTTGGCCATCTGTTACCAGACCGGGCAGGGTGTGGCGCAGGATTATGTGGAGGCGGTCAAGTGGTTTCGGCGGGCGGCGGAACAGAACGACGCGACGGCGCAGTGTTATCTCGGGTTTTGCTACCAGACCGGCAGCGGCGTGCCGCAGGAATATGGCCAGGCGGCCAAGTGGTTCCGCGAAGCCGCCGAGCAAGGGGACCCCGCCGCCCAATTCAACCTGGGGGTGCTGTACGAGACGGGGCAGGGAGTGCCGCAGAATTACGCCGAGGCGGTGAAGTGGTATCACGCCGCCGCGGAGCAAGGCGAGCCGCAGGCGCAATTCAACCTGGGTGTGTTTTACGAGACCGGCCAGGTGGTGCCGCAGAATTACGAGGAAGCGGTCAAGTGGTATCGCCTGGCGGCCGAGCAAGAATGCGCGCCGGCCCAATGCAATTTGGGGCTGTGCTACGAAACGGGGCGGGGCGTGCCCCAGAATGTGCGGGAGGCCGTGCGCTGGTTTTGCCGCGCCGCCCGGGCTGGCGACAAGACCGCCCAGCACAACCTCGGCGTGTATTATGCCAGTCTGGAGGCGGCGGAACAGGCCACGGCGGACGCACCGGCCGAGGACCCAGCCGCCGACACCCCCAAACCCGGCGAGTAGCCGGCCCCCCCACTCCTCCGCCGGAAACGGTTGGCGGTTCAACTTTGCGCGCGCTTCTGCCGCTTTCGAAACGCGGCTTTGGGTAGGCCGGGCATCCGGGTTCGAGGCCGTGGCGGCAGAAATTGATTGAAGCCGGCCGATGGATAGCGCAGAAATGGTCAGGTGAACCCGCAAGACGCCAGCTCCAGGCCCGCTGCGGAGGCTACGGCGCCGCCACGCAAGTGGTCGTTCTTTCCTCATCCGGTGGCGTGGGTGGTGCTGGGGATTTCGCTGCTGGCAAGCCTCGGCGGTTGGTATTTCGCCTGGCAGCATGAGGAACTGGCGGCGCGCACCCGGTTGGACCAGGAGGCGCGGCGCGTCGCCGCGGCGTTAAGCGAACGAATGCAGGTGTACGAGGATGTGCTGCATGGGGCGGCCGGTCTGTATGCGGCCAGCACGTCGGTCGAGCGCGGGGAATGGCGGGCCTACCTCGAAAGCGTGTCCATCGAAAAGCGGTTCCCGGGCATTGACGGCGTGGGGTTTATCGCGTGGGTGCCGCGCGACGAATTGGAGCGATTTGTCCAGACCACGCGCGCGGACAAAACGCCGGGCTTCGAGGTGAAGCATTCGGGATCGGGGGAGGACTTGCTGGTCGTGAAGTACATCGAGCCGGAAGCGCGACACGGGGCGCTGTTGGGACGGGATGTCGGGACGGACCCCGAACAGCGCGCCGTGGCGGAGCGGGCGCGGGACACGGGCTTGGCGGCGTTGAGCGGGCGGGTCCTCTTGCGGGAGGATTCCCGCGGTCCGCAGCCGGGGTGTCTGATGATGCTGCCGGTGTACCGCAACGGCCGCGCGACCGGCACGCTGGCGGAGCGGCGGGCGGCCATTGAAGGGTGGGTGTTCGCCCGGTTCGTCACCCGGCAGCTTATGGCGGAGGTGCTGCGGGATGAGCATCCCGGCTTGCGTCTCCAGATTTGGGATGTGCCCGCGGACGGCCCCCGTGATTTGATCTTCGACAATGGCCCCGCCCCCGCCGGGGACCGGGCCGGCGCGACCCCCGGCTTTCGCTCCACGATTGCGGTCGAGTTTGGCGGCCGCGCCTGGGAGCTCCAGTTCCAAGTCCGCCCGTCCTTTCGCGAGGCCCGCCAGCACCGCAGCAGTCTGTGGGTGGGCGCGACCGGCGCGCTCATCAGCCTGCTGCTGTTCAGCATTGCTTGGTCGCTCAGCCACACGCGCGAGCGCGCGCTGGCGATTGCCGCCAGCCGGACGCGCACCCTGCGGGAAATCAATGACCGGCTGGAGGAGGAAATCCGGGAGCGGCAGCGTTCCGAGGCCGCCCTGCGGCATTCGGAAGCCATTTATCATTCGCTGGTGGAAACCCTGCCGCTGGGGATTGTGCGCAAGGACGCGGACGGGAGAATCGTTTTTGCCAACCAGCGGTTTTGCGCGGAAATGGGGCAGGCCCTCGAGACGCTCCGCGGCAAGACCGACGCCGATTTGTTTCCGCCGGCGCTGGCGGCCCAGCAGCAGGGGGCGGACCGGCAGGTGCTCGAGACGGGTGCCACGGTTGAAGCCGTCGAGGAACGGCCGGCTCCCGGCGGCGGCGTGCGCTATGTGCAGGCCATCCGAACGCCGGTTTACGATGGCGGCCAGACCGTCATTGGCGTGCTGGGCATCTTTTGGGACGTGACCGACAAGCGCCGGGCGGAGGCTGAGCTGGAGCACGAACGGTTTATTCTCCGCACCCTCATGGACAACGTTCCCGAACGAATTTACTTCAAGGACCGGCAAAGCCGGTTCCTCCGCAACAGCAAGGCCCATCTGCGGGTGTTCGGTCTGACCCGGCCCGAGGAGGCCATTGGGAAATCGGACTTCGACTTCTTTTCCGAGGAGCATGCCCGCGAGGCGTTCGAAGATGAACAACGGCTGATGGCCACCGGCGAGGCCATCACCAAGGAGGAAAAGGAAACCTGGCCGGACGGCAGCGTGACCTGGGCCTTGAGCACGAAAATGCCCTTGCGCGATGAGCACGGGAATATCGTGGGCACGTTCGGATTGTCACGCGACATCACCGACCGGAAACGGGCGGAAGAGGCGCTGCGGCTGGCCAAGGAGGCCGCCGAGGAAGCCAGCCGCACCAAGAGCCAGTTCCTGGCCAGCATGAGTCACGAGTTGCGGACGCCGCTCAATTCCGTCATCGGCTTTGCCAACATTTTGCTCAAAAACAAGTCCGGCAATCTCAGCCCGACCGAGCTGAACTTTCTGGACCGGATTCAGGCCAACGGGAGGCATCTGTTGTCGCTGATCAATCAGATTCTCGACCTGTCGAAGATCGAAGCCAGGAAGGTCGAACTGCAACCGGGGCTGGTCGCGCTCGACGAGCTGGTGCGCGAAACCCTCGCCCAACAGGAAGGGCTGGTCCGGGACAAACCGGTGCAACTGGTGGCCGATTTACCGCCCCGCGTCACGCCCATTGTCACCGACGCGGAAAAGCTTCGGCAGGTCATCATCAACCTGATCGGCAACGCCCTCAAATTCACCGAGCAAGGCTCGGTCACCGTTCGCGTCGTGACGCGCCCCCACGACGGCGTCCCCACCCGCATCGAGGTGGCGGACACGGGCATCGGAATCGCGAAAGACAAGCTGGGGGTGATTTTTGAGGCCTTTCAGCAGGCGGAGGCCGGCACGGCGCGGAAGTATGGCGGGACGGGCTTGGGTTTGACCATTTCGCAGGCGCTCTGCGAGCTCATGGGCTACCGGATCGAAGTCACCAGCGAGCCTGGCCGCGGTTCCACCTTCAGCGTTGTGCTGCAGCCCCAGCCCGGGCCCACAGCGCCGGGAACCGCGCCGGGGTCGGCCGCGGACCGGCGGACGCCGGCTCAAGGCGCGGTCCCGTCCCGGCGGGGCGCGCTGGTGCTGGTGATTGATGACGAGCCGGATTCGCGGACGCTGCTCAAGCACGCCATCGAGGATTACGGGTGTCAGGCGGTGACGGCCAGCTCGGGCGAGGAAGGTTTGCGCCTGGCGCGGGAGTTGCGTCCACAACTGGTCACCGTGGACCTGATGATGCCGCAAATGGACGGGTGGGCGGTCATTCGCCAGCTCAAGGCGGACCCTCAACTCTGCAACATCCCGGTGGTGGTGGCCAGCATTGTGGCGGCCGAAAACCGGGGCCGGATTTTAGGCGTGGTGGAGGTGCTGCAAAAGCCGGTGGACCGGGCGGCCTTGCTTGCCGTGCTGCGCCGGTGTCTGCCGGGCAATCACCCGCGAATTCTGATTGTGGATGACGAGGAGGACGCACGGCGCGTGCTCGCTTCGCATCTGGAGGATGAACCGTGCGAGGTTCGCACCGCGGCCGACGGGCAACAGGCGCTGGAGATCCTCGAGGCCTGGCCGCCGGACCTGGTCCTGTTGGACCTGGTGATGCCGCGCCTGGACGGCATCGCCTTTCTGCACCACCTGCGGGCCACCGCCCGGTTCCAGTTTCTGCCGGTCGTCATTGTGACGGCTCGCGAGCTGACGGTTGCCGAGGGCCAGCAGTTGCGTCAGATGGCCCAGGACATCGTGAAGAAGGGCAGCGATTTTGAGGCGGACCTTCGGCGCGTCTTGCGGCGATTGCTGCCGCCCTCTTCACCAGAAGGGGAGGATCCACCATGAGCGCCAAGCCCCTCTCGGTGTTGATTGTGGAGGACGACCCGGTGTTTGCGGAGTTCGTGCGCCAGATGGTGCTGGCCTTGGGCGAGCATCTGCCCTGTGCCCCGCGCTGGGTGGATTCGGCGGAGAAGGCCCTGGAATGCCTGCGCGACAGCGGCAGCGACCTGATGCTGCTGGATTACCATCTGCCGGGCGCCAACGGCCTCGAGGTTCTGGAGCAGATTCGCCATTTGCCGCCGCCCCAGCCGGCCGTGATCATGCTCACCGGCAGCGGCAACGAGAACGTGGCGGTGGAGGCCATGAAACGGGGCGCCCGGGACTATCTTTGCAAAGCCGACCTGGACCTGCCGCCGTTGCTGCGGGCCCTGCGCAACGCCCTGGCGCAAAAGCAATTGGCGGAGGAAATTGCCCGGTACGATGCCCAGAACCGCGCCGATCTGGAGCTGGCCCGGCAGCTTCAGCACTCCTTGCTCCCGGACGCCTACCCCGCCTTTCCGCGCTCGGCTTCCATCGCCGAGTCCTGCTTCCGCTTCTCCCATCGCTTTTATCCGGCAACCGAGCTGGCGGGCGACTTCTTCAGCATCCTGCCCCTATCGGATTATTGCGCGGGAATTTTCATTTGCGATGTCATGGGTCATGGAGTGCGGTCCGCCCTGGTCACCGCCATGGTGCGCGCCCTGGTTGACCAAACCGCCCTGGCGGCGACCGGGCCGGGGGAGTTTCTTGGGGAAATGAACCGGCGGTTGTCGGCGCTGCTCAAGCCCGCCGGGGGGCCGATGTTCGCGACGGCGGAGTATCTTGCGGTGGATGCGCTCACCCGGCGCGTCCGGTATGCGTCGGCGGGCCATCCGCCGGCGCTGCACCTTCGACGAACCCTCGGGGAGGTCGAGCCGCTTCGAGTTCCGCCGCCGCCCGGACCCGCCCTCGGCTTGTTTCCGAATGCGGCCTATGCCACCGGTGAGGCCCCCCTGGCGGAGGGCGACGTGATCCTTCTTTTCACCGACGGGCTTTACGAAGTACCCGGCGTGGACGGACTGGAGGAATATGGCCAGGAACGGCTGGTCGCTGCGGCCCGCCATTATCGCCACCTTCCACCGGCCGAACTCTGCGACGCCCTGATTGGCAGTGTGCGGGATTTCGCGGGCGGGACGCCTTTTGCCGACGATATTTGTTTGTTGAGTCTCGAGGTGGCCGCGCTGCCGCCGGCGGCCGGGCAGGATGCCCCGGCCTTTGCCAGCAAGGAGCGGCTGACCGGGGCTGCCTCGAACTCTGAAAAAGGGACGTCCCCGGCGGGGGGCCAGTCCTTCGCGCGGAGTTGACGTCGCGTGTCTGTTGTCGCCAGTTGTATGAAACACATCGCCGTGATTGAGGATAATCCGGATAACCGGCTTCTGGTCCGTGTCATCCTTGAGCCGCTTTACCGCGTTACGGAGTACGAGAGCGGCTTTGAAGCCCTGCCCGGCCTGCGACAGGCGGTTCCGGACTTGGTGCTGCTGGACGTCTCGCTTCCCGGCATGGACGGAACCGAGGTCCTCCGGCGCATCCGCGCCGACCCGCAGCTTCGCCACCTCCCGGTTATTGCGTTGACCGCCCACGCAATGGCGGGCGACCGCGAGAAGTATCTTGGCGCCGGCTTCAGTGAGTACGTCACCAAGCCCATCGTGGACGAGAATTTGCTGCTGGAGGCCATCTCCCGCCTTTTGTCCCAAAATCCCTCAAGTTGAAAGGTTGTCATGACCGAATTTCCAGATTTTGACCCGTCCGCTCTGGACCGGTTGCAACGGTTGGGGGGGAACGAATTCACCTGCAAAATGCTGGACCTCTTTCTGGATTACGTGGCGAAGAAGATTGGGGAAGCGCGGGCGGCTCACACGGCCGGGAACCTCGAAGCCGTTGAAAGCGCGGTGCATCCGCTTAAATCCAGCGCCGGCAATGTCGGCGCCGCTCGCCTACGGGCCCTGGCCACGCAGGCGGAGGACCTTGCGCGGCAGGGCCAGGCCGAGGCCGTGACCGCCTGCCTGGCGGAGCTGGAGGCCGCGTTTGCCGCGGTAAAGCCTGTCCTCGAGCAAAAACGGCAGGCGCTGTCACCGCCCGGCCGGTAGCGGAATGCGTCTGCGGTGCCGGGGCCGCCTCATCGCTGCGGCAGGCAGGCCCCTTTATCCGCTCCGGGAATTTTCTTCCGGGCTCGCCGCAAGCGTTGGAGGCGCCGGGTTTACACTCTCCCTGATCGGCGGATAAGGAGGTGAAGAAGCGGAAGAAAGTGTGGTGGGGCTGCATTTTTTACTTGCATTTGTTATAGATATATGGTCTATATGCGGCATGCCTGCACGTCTGCCGATCCAAGCCAAAAGCCCCTTCCGCATTGATCCCCGGCCCCTGCGC
>Ga0116147_1001281_pt1 | contig 27935 bp, 20 predicted proteins | sample AD_JPNHG3_MetaG_FD_89749 | JGI IMG/M metagenome (GOLD analysis project Ga0116147, IMG submission 89749) | Active sludge microbial communities of municipal wastewater-treating anaerobic digesters from Japan - AD_JPNHG3_MetaG | ecosystem: Engineered > Bioreactor > Anaerobic > Digestate | place...
TCGAACAGCTTCAGTATATCGGATGACGGCTGGTGTATGTTTGTGATGACAAGTTTACCTGCCAGGGCCTGTTTCTTAAGCAGATCCATCACGTTACCCGAATCACGCGACGATAAACCTGAGGTTGGTTCATCAACAAAGAGTACTGCCGGCTCCCTCATCAGTTCGAGTCCGATATTCAGTCTTTTCCTTTGCCCGCCGCTGACCTGCTTGTTAAGAAGATCCCCTACCTGCAGGTCCCTGATGTCGGCGAGTTCCAGATCATCGAGTATTTTCATAACCAGGTCGTTAAGCTGCTCCTCCGTATAGTCTCCGAAGCAAAGCCTGGCGTTGAAATAAAGGTTCTGGAATACGGTAAGTTCCTCAAGCAGCAGGTCATCCTGCGGTACGTACCCGACGAGACCTTTCAGTTTGTCGTTCTCTTCATACAGGTCGTAGCCGTTAATATATATGTTGCCCTTATCGGGTTTTAATTTACCATGCAGAATATTCAGCAGTGTTGTTTTGCCTACGCCGCTTCCGCCCATGATTCCGACAAGGTTGCCCGACTCAAGTCTGAAGTTCATGGGTTTGATGCCATTATCGGAATTTTTGAAGCTGAATTCAATGTTATGGCCTTCGAAAACCACTTTCTGCCTGAGATCGTTTATCAGGAATGCCTTGTAGACTCTGGAATAATAAACAGGTTCTATGCCGGGGCCTTTTATGTTCACTCCCCGTTCGAGAAGATACGGCCTGCATGAAATTATATCCCTGCCCTTGAAATAGAGCGGCAGCGGACCGTCGTATGTCATTATAAGGGCTCCTGTGCTTTTTATGTGAAGCACATAAAGGGCTCCCCTGAAACCCCTTATATACAAATGTTTCCAGAGGTTATAGTTTTTATATCCCACCGCAGTCCGGTGCTGCGGGTTGTCGCTCTCAACCACCAGTATATCATCGGGCGTCACCTGGTCAAGCTGCCTGCCTATCATGAACGAGTAGGCGTTGTTGTACTCTTCCTGGTTTATATTGAAAGTTCTTGCAACAATATCAATTATATTGCTCTCCTGCTGACTTATCTGGCCGTCCTCGAAAGTGAATTCCAGCAGCTGCAGGAAAACTATCATTCTCTCTTCCAGGAAAAGGCCTTTTTTGATCTGCCGGCAGATATTGGTTATCTGGAAGGTAATCAGCGAGTTCTCATCATCCAGTTCACTCCGGTCGATATTTTTAAGCTCGTTGGAATAGAATTCGAGGTTGTTTTCAAAAAGGGAGAAGTATTCCTCTTCAAGCTCCCTGTTAAGATATCTCCTGAGATAACCGCGAAGAATTTTCTTACCGCGCGAGGTAATGCCCCCGGGGTTCACGGTCGAGATGATTGCAAAGATATGTATCAGCGCAAGCAGTACCGATTCTCTCATCGGGGTATAAATGAATGGAGGAGATCGCAACCTCCCCCTGGTTTATGAATCAGGTTTGTTTACACAGGTTCCATGATATCCTACGGACTCCGGAACCGTTTACTTCAAGTGCAGCTACTGAATAAGTTTTTCCCGCACAATATTCATGGCTGCAGTTATGTCCTTTATATTTTGTTCGGTAAGACTTGTTGACAATCCTTCGTATACCTTCTTTACCGGGTCGAGTACCTTAATGAAATCGCTTATCATGGGATCGTTCATGTAAGGTTTGGTAATATCAAGGAAAAGTTCGAATGATTTTTTCTGATCCAGCAGTACGCCTGAAATGCCGGCCACGTTATAGGCTGTCTCCGATACGTGTGTGGTAAGATACATTCCTTCAACCCATGCACCGCCTACAACGAGCAGCGCCAGAGCCTGCTGGTCGTTCTCGCTCAGGTATTTATAGGTGTCATTGAATGCATCGGTGAGAAGCTTCACCAGTATATTCCTGTCGTCGAAATGTACCTTTATACTGTCGTAAAGGGCGGCATCATAAATCCTGCCCATATTGAGGTCGGTGGCAAGAACCCTGATTGCATCGAGGTAATCGGTTACCTGCTGCTGCATGTTGTAAAGAGTTGCATAGCTTAAATCGGCACCGTAAATACCCAGGTTCACGGCTTTAGATGCACTTGTGACATATTTTTTTGCATTTGAGGCAGGATTGGATATTCCCACTATATATCCCACCTCAAGATCGGTGAGCATTTTAATCACATCTGCAGATGTCGGCAGAGGGTAGACGTTCTTTTCAATTTCCTGTTTCAGTGTTTCGACCTGTTCAATCTCTTTCTGCTTATCCTCCTTAACCTTGCCGGACGACTTGCTCCTGCATGAAGGGTTAACGGTAAGACTGATTATAATGATTGCTGCGGCAAATAATGTGAAAAATCTTTTCATATTCCGTGTTTTAAATTCTTAGTCATAAAACCGGCATAAAAATAAGAAATAAATTAATTAAAGAATGGAAAGGCTTTAAATAAATAGCACCAAACCTGTTAAACGGCATTTATTTATTAATGGTACGTTTTATTTATATTTGGAGCCCGGTATAAGCATACAGCAAACGATGACAGAAAAGGAAAAAATAAATGTAAGACTGACACTTGAAGACGGCTCTGTATGGGAAGGAAAACTTTTCGGGGCCAGCAAGCCTGCAGCAGGCGAAGTAGTGTTCAACACAGCGATGACAGGTTACCCTGAGAGCCTGACTGACCCGTCATACAAAGGCCAGATATTGTGCCTTACGTATCCCCTGGTCGGGAACTACGGGGCACCTTCAAGGGAGGAGGCCGGTGAAATTCTTAAATATTACGAGTCTTCATCAATCCATATTGAAGGGCTTATCGTCTCATACTATTCATTCGAATACAGCCACTGGAATGCCGCCGGAAGCCTCGATGAATGGCTGAAAAGCAATAACATACCAGGAATTTACGGGATAGACACCAGGGCTCTTACAAAAAGGATACGTGAAAGGGGTGTTATGCTGGGCAAAATAGAACCGGAAGGTACGAAAACACAATTCTATGACCCCAATCACGAAAACCTTGTCGGGAAGGTAAGCACCAGGGAAAAGAAAATCTACGGAAACGGAAAATACAGGGTGATGCTTGTCGACTGCGGGGTTAAATACAATATAATCAGGTCTCTGCTCAGGTACGACACAACCGTAATAAGGGTTCCCTGGAATTACAATTACCATAATGATGACTTTGACGGGCTATTTATTTCGAACGGTCCGGGTGACCCGAAGATGTGCATGGAGGCAGTTGAGAATATCCGGCATTCGCTCTCCGGAGGAAAACCCGTTTTCGGAATCTGCCTCGGCAACCAGCTTATGGCGCTGGCGACAGGTGCCGACACCTATAAACTGAAATACGGTCACAGAAGTCATAACCAGCCTGTTATTATGAACGGCACAAACAAGGCTTACATAACATCCCAGAATCACGGCTACGCTGTGGATAACAATACGCTGCACCCCGACTGGCAGCCCTATTTCCTAAACCTCAACGACCGGACAAACGAAGGGATGATTCATAAATCGGGCCGGTACTTTTCAACACAATTTCACCCTGAGGCTTCGGGAGGCCCGACTGATACCGATTTCCTGTTCGAAATATTTATCGACAACATCCGCAAATACAGGGGATGAAACAGGAGCCACACCTTACAGGTGTTTCATGAGTCTCTCCACAAGTTCCTTTACCGGAATGCTGTTGAAACTTTTCATTATTTCAGATTCTCTCTCCGCGATCCTGTCATTGCACAGATTGCCGATACTCCCCTCGTGAGTGTAATCGGAAGTCATAGTCCGCAGGAAGGATCCGTTTTTCAGAATCCCCGAAACAGCCATATATGCATCCCTGAAGGGAATGCCGTTTCTCACCATACGGTTCACCTCTTCGGTACTGAATATTGAATTATACTGGGGATTATCAAGAATATTTCTTCTGATTTTGATTTCGCCGAGCATGAAAGTCAGAATTTCAACGCATGGTATAATTTCATCAAAGCCGTTAAAGATCAGTTGCTTTAAAAGCTGGAGGTCTCTGTTATAACCCGACGGCAGATTATTGATTATCATGCTGACCTGGGCGGGCAGCGACTGAATCAGGTTGCATTTCGCCCTCACAAGCTCAAAAACATCGGGGTTCTTTTTCTGGGGCATTATGCTTGAGCCGGTGATGAGATCGTCGGGAAATTCAATGAACCTGAATTCGGTTGTCATGAACAGGCAGATATCCATGCTGAACTTTGCAAGTGTATTGCCGAGTGAGGCCAGCGCCGATGCTACCGCGCTTTCAACCTTACCCCTGTTAATGCCGGAATAAACCGAATTGTAAATCATGTCTTCAAATCCCAGCAGTGCGGTTGTCATGCTCCTGTCAACCGGCAGTGTTGTGCCATAGCCGGCCGCAGTGCCAAGAGGATTACGGTTATTTAGTTTTCCTGCGGCCGAAAGCAGCAGAAGGTCGTCGGTAAGGGCTTCCGCGTACCCCCCGAACCAGAGTCCGAACGACGAAACCATTGCAGGCTGCATGTGCGTGTAACCGGGCAGAAGGATCTCCCTGTACTGGTTGCTGAGCGAAATAAGCCTGTTGAAGAGGTTATGGGTTGTTCCGGCCAGGTTATCAATTGCGGCCCTTGTAAAGAGCCTGATGTCGAGCAGAACCTGATCGTTGCGCGAGCGGCCGGTATGTACCTTCCTGCCTGAAGGACCGATCATATCCGAAAGCTCCTTTTCAACCTGGGAATGGATATCTTCCACTCCCTCCTCAATGACGAACCCGCCCTTAAGGTATTTCTCAAACAGGCTGTGAAGGGCATTCATCAGTTCCTTCTTCTCGCTGTCAGTAATAAGGCCTGCCTTTGCAAGCATTATCACATGTGCCAGCGAACCGGCTATATCCCATCCTGCCAGCTGAAGATCGGTTTGCTTTTCGTTACCTGTTGTAAATTCTATTACTGCGGGATGCGGCGCAATGCCCTTGTCCCAGAGTCGTTGAAAATTCATTATTTCCTGCCTGAAGTTTTTTTCAATCCCGATTCGATAATAGCCCTGTGGGCCATAAGCCTTATGGCGTTTATTTTAATGAATCCGCGGCTGTCGGTCTGATCAAAGCCGCCTTCAATATCCATACTCGACAGATCCTTATTGTACAATGAAGAAGGCGATTCCCTGCCCTCTATCAGAATATTTCCCTTGTAAAGGCTCAGGTGCACACATCCGTCAATCAGTTCCTGACTCTTGTCGATGGCAGCCATAAGGAAGTCCATTTCCGGACTGAACCAGAAACCGTAGTATATCAGCTCCGAGAATTTCGGGGTAAGCATATTCCTCAGCCTCATCACTTCACGGTCCATTGCTATGCCTTCTATGTCCCGGTGCGCGGCGAAAAGTATCGTTGCCCCGGGGGTTTCATATACGCCGCGCGATTTTATTCCCACAAACCTGTTCTCAACCATGTCGAGAAGCCCTATCCCGTTTTCTCCTCCAAGCTTGTTAAGATATACGAACAGTTCGTACGGGTCCTCTTTTACCGTTCCGTCATCCTTATTAAGGACTTTCACCGGTATTCCGTCTTTAAAGGTAACAACAATTCTTGTTTCACGGTCGGGTGCATCCTGGGGCATGACCATTTTCACCAGCATATTCTTCTGCATTGAGTACATGGGATCTTCGAGAATCCCGGCCTCATGACTTATGTGCATAAGGTTTTCGTCTTCGCTGTATGGTTTTGCCAGGCTGGCCTTTACCGGGATGTTTTTTTCGGAAGCATACCTCAGCAGGTCGGTACGGCCTTTGAAAGTCTGAAGGAATTCGGCATCTTTCCATGGGGAGATTACTTTTACTCCCGGCTTCAGCGCATAATAGCATAGTTCAAACCGCACCTGATCATTTCCTTTTCCCGTTGCGCCGTGGGCAACGGCATTTGCTCCCTCGGCTTTGGCAATCTCAATCTGTTTACTTGCAATAAGCGGCCTTGCGAGGGCTGTTCCGAGAAGATACCTGTCCTCATATATAGCGTTGGCCTTCAATGCCTTAAACACATAATCCGTAACAAATTCCCTTTTCAGGTCTGATATGATAACCTTTGAGGCACCCAGATTCAGCGCCTTCTTCCTGCATTCGTCAAAATCTTCCTCCTGCCCCACATCGGCAACAAAAGCAATCACTTCATAACCTTTTTCAATAAGCCACTTCAGAATCACCGAAGTATCAAGTCCGCCGCTGTAGGCCAGAACCACTTTCTCTTTCATTTTTTTATCGGTTTTAAGAATTTATTTTTAATTAAGTTATTGATATCTTTTCAATTCCCGGGAAAATGATTCCAAGGATTTTATGCAGATGCGCCGTCGTGATTTTGTCGCGCGGTATCACAAGCAGGGTGTCGTCGCCGGCTATTGTTCCTGCAATCTCATATCTTCCGGCGTTGTCGATTGTAACGGCAACGCTGTTTGCATATCCGGGGCTGGTTTTTATCAGCAGCATCGAATTTGCCTCAATTATGCTTCTTATAATGTTCACAAGTTCAAACCCTTTCACGGGTGCAGCCTTCTGAGGTTCTGAAGAAGGAACAGCATACCGGTAACCGCCCTTTCCGTCGGGCACCTTGATAACCCCAAGCTGCCGGAGACTTCTCGACATAGTCGCCTGGGTGCACTCGATGCCGCTTCTCTTAAGGCGCCTGATGATCTCGGCCTGGCTCGATACATTCCCCCCTGCAATTATGTTTTCTATGGCAACAAGCCTTTTGAGCTTCTGCATATTTATACATTTTTGTTGCAAATTTATTCATTTTTTTAATCCGCCAAATCCGGCAATGAAAAAATATTCTATTTTTGGACCATAAATTTCCGGCATGAAGGAAAAAATAAAGAAAGTTATCATCCTGGGTTCCGGCGCCCTTAAGATTGGAGAGGCAGGCGAATTCGATTATTCAGGATCGCAGGCGCTGAAAGCCCTCAGGGAAGAAGGTATTACAACCATTCTTGTAAATCCCAACATTGCAACCATTCAGACATCCGAGAATGTGGCCGATAAGGTCTATTTCCTGCCGGTAAACCCCACTTTTGTGGAAAAAGTCATTGCCCGCGAGAGGCCCGACGGGATACTGTTGTCTTTCGGCGGCCAGACAGCCCTGAACTGCGGTACGGAGCTTTATCATAAGGGTGTATTTGAAAAATACGGCGTTAAGGTGCTTGGCACCCCCGTAAGGGCAATCATCGATACGGAAGACAGGGAGCTTTTTGTGAAAAAACTCGATGAAATTGAAATCAAAACCCCCCGCAGCATTGCAACGAACTCGGTTGAAGAGGCTCTCTCTGCCGCAGAAAAGCTCGGATTCCCCGTTATCATAAGGGCGGCATACACTCTCGGCGGTCAGGGAAGCGGATTTGCCTCAACCCCTGAAGAGATGCTCCAGCTTGCAACAAAGGCATTCGCCTATACCGGACAGATACTTGTTGAAGAATCACTCAAGGGCTGGAAGGAGGTGGAGTATGAGGTTGTGAGGGACATGTACGACAACTGCATCACAGTGTGCAACATGGAGAACTTCGACCCCCTCGGCATCCATACCGGCGAAAGCATTGTTGTTGCACCTTCTCAGACACTGACAAACAGCGAGTACCACACCCTTCGCAAACTGTCGATAAAAATAATAAGGCATATAGGCATAATCGGCGAGTGCAATATTCAGTACGCCCTCGACCCGAACTCGGAAGATTACAGGGTTATCGAAGTTAACGCCCGGCTCTCCCGCTCCAGCGCCCTCGCTTCCAAGGCAACAGGATATCCGCTCGCTTTCGTGGCTGCAAAGCTGGCTCTGGGCTACGGACTGCACGAACTGAAAAACTCCGTTACACGCTCCACAACTGCATGCTTCGAACCCGCCCTCGACTATATCGTGGTAAAAATACCGCGGTGGGACCTTAACAAATTTGCAGGGGTATCACACCACATTGGCAGCAGCATGAAGAGCGTGGGTGAGGTGATGGCAATAGGCCGGTCGTTCGAGGAGGCAATACAGAAGGGACTCCGGATGATAGGTCAGGGAATGCATGGCTTCACCGGCAACCGCGATATTGAATTCGCCGACATCGAGAAAGAGCTTGCCGAACCTACCGACATGAGAATCTTTTCAATAGCCCAGGCTCTCGACTCAGGTATCTCTGTCGACCGCATCTGGGAACTGACCAAAATTGACAAATGGTTCCTTTACAAACTGAGAAACATAATCGACATCAAAAACCAGCTCTCCCGGTTTAAATATATTGAAGAGATCCCCCGGGAATTGCTTCATGAAGCAAAGGCGGCAGGTTTCAGCGACTTCCAGGTGGCAAGACACGTCATGAAATCAGCCTCGCGCGACATCAACCGCGACATGCTGAGGGTAAGGGCTTACCGCAAGGCACTGGGAATAAAACCGGTGGTTAAACAGATCGACACCCTGGCCGCAGAATACCCTGCTGCCACAAATTACCTCTACCTCACCTACAACGGATCGGAAAACGACATACATTTTGAAGACGACGGCAAATCGGTCATCGTCCTTGGTTCGGGCGCCTATCGCATCGGCTCAAGTGTCGAATTCGACTGGTGCTCGGTAAACGCCGTCAACACAATCAGCCGGCAGGGATACCGCTCTGTGATGATCAACTACAACCCCGAAACGGTGAGCACAGATTACGACATGTGCGAAAGACTCTATTTCGACGAGCTCTCTTTCGAAAGAGTAATGGATGTAATCGACCTTGAACATCCGCTTGGCGTTATCGTCTCGATGGGAGGCCAGATTCCCAACAATCTCGCCATGAGACTCCACCTGGCAAATGTAAACATCCTCGGCACATCCCCCGTCTCGATCGACATGGCGGAAGACAGACATAAATTCAGCTCCATGCTCGACACTATAGGGGTTGACCAGCCCAGGTGGAAAGAACTTTCAAATATTGACGACATAAACGAATTTACCGGCAAGATCGGGTTCCCGGTGCTGGTAAGACCATCGTACGTCCTGTCGGGTTCCGCCATGAATGTGGTTTCAAACAGCAACGAGCTCCGGCATTTTCTCGACCTGGCAACCCGGGTCTCGAAACAGCACCCGGTGGTGGTATCCGAATTCATCGAAAATGCAAAGGAGATTGAGATTGACGCCGTTGCAAACCACGGCGAAATAATCGCATACGCCATAAGCGAACATGTCGAATTCGCAGGTGTTCATTCAGGCGATGCCACTATGGTGTTTCCTCCGCAGAAGCTCTATTTCGAAACAGTAAGGAGGATAAAAAGAATCTCCCGCGAAATAGCGCGCAAACTCAACATTACAGGTCCTTTCAATATCCAGTTCCTTGCCAGGGACAACGAAATAAAGGTTATCGAATGCAACCTCCGCGCCAGCCGGAGCATGCCGTTTGTCTCAAAAGTGCTGAAGGTAAATCTCATCGATCTGGCTACAAAAGTAATGCTCGGTTTGCCCGTTGAAAAACCTCACAAATCGCTTTTCGACCTCGATTATGTCGGAGTCAAGGCTCCTCAGTTCAGCTTCTCACGGCTGGCAAAAGCCGATCCGGTTCTGGGTGTCGACATGTCATCAACCGGCGAGGTGGGCTGCCTCGGAGAGGGCTTCTACGAAGCAATACTGAAGGCAATGTTCTCGGTAGGATTCCGTATTCCCCGGAAAGGCATTCTCCTTTCAACCGGACCTGCAAAATCGAAGGCGGAACTTCTCGGCGCCGCCCGGGCCCTGAAGGAAAAAGGATATAAGCTGTATGCCACCCGCGGCACACAGAAGTTCCTTGCCGATGCAGGCGTTGAAGCCGAGGTGGCCTACTGGCCCGACGAGGACAAATCGCCAAACACCATCGAACTTATTCGCGACAAGGTGGTGGATATGGTTATCAACATCCCGAAAGACCTCAGCCAGGCAGAACTTCAGAACGATTATTCAATCCGCCGGAGCGCCGTCGATTTCAATATCCCGCTTCTTACAAACTCGAGGGTCGCCAATGCCTTTATTATGGCCTTCTGCAAACTGACAGAAGAGGATATTGCAATCAAGAGCTGGGACGAATATAAATAGTACGGAGGGCCCCTCCCGGCCTCCCCAAATGGTGAGGAAAGAAACATGATGTACACTGACGCTCCTTCCCCCACCTTGGGGGAAGGTTGGGATGGGGGCAAATGAGGACCCCTCCCGGCCTCCCCAAATGGTGAGGAAAGAAACATGATGCACACTGACGCTCCTTCCCCCACCTTGGGGGAAGGTTGGGATGGGGGCAAATGAGGGCCCCTCCCGGCCTCCCAAAATGGGGAGAAGAGAAACGTGATGCACACTGACGCTCCTTCCCCCACCTTGGGGGAAGGTTGGGATGGGGGCAAATTAGGACCCCTCCCGGCCTCCCCTGAAAGGGCAGGAGAAGGTAACCGGTGATGATCGTTTTAATACAACTGAACGACTGTCGAACGACCACCGGATAACGCCCTGAAGGGCTGACGATAATAGAATGACATTAAACCAGGGCTCAATGATTACAATACGACCCGCAAACCCAACCGACGCACCGGCCATCATAGATTTTCAGAAGAGGATGGCGCTTGAAACCGAAAACCTGGCGCTGGAAGACGATAAAATTACTCCCGGCGTTTATGCCGTATTTGAACGGCCGGCAAGAGGAAAATACTTCGTTGCCGCCGACGGTGATAAGGTTGTGGCTTCCCTGCTCATAACGCCCGAATGGAGCGACTGGCGCAACGCCGAGGTATGGTGGTTCCAGTCGGTATACGTGCTGCCCGGATACCGCGGCAAAGGGATATTCAGAAAAATGTATTCATACATCCGCGATCTTGCCGTTAAGGAAAATGCAGCCGGACTGCGTCTCTATGTCGAGCAGAATAACACCATTGCCCGCAAAACATACGAGGCAATGGGCATGACAAGCGAACACTACACCCTTTATGAATGGCTCAGGGAGTACTGATGCTCTGGCTCTTTACCATACCTGCCGTTTTCTATGCTTCCATCCTGCTGTACATCTCCGGATACCTGAAAAAAATTGCCCCTTTCACCGCAGCCGGGGCATCTGATCTTCCTTCCGTCTCCGTTGTAATCGCATGCCGGAACGAAGAGAAAAATATTCCCGGCCTGCTTAACGCACTTGCTGCGCAAAATTACCCCCGGCATCTTTTTGAGGTCATCATTGTTGACGATAATTCATCCGATGCAACACCCGTGCTTGCCGGAGAATTTAAAGGAATATTAAACCTAAAAGTTATCCGGAACAGCGGCCGCGGAAAGAAGGCTGCCCTGAGTTGCGGAGTCGGAAGCGCTTCCTTCCCGCTTGTGGTGACAACCGACGCCGACTGCCGCATGAGCCCTGCCTGGCTCTCCGCCATCGCCGGGTTTTTCCGGGTAGAGAAGCCCGAAATGATTATCTGTCCCGTGAATCTTGCAGCGCCGCCCCGTCTCACCGGCGCGTTTCAGCAGATTGAATGGGCTGCACTCCAGGGAATCACAGCCGGTACGGCTGTTGCAGGAAACCCGGTCATGTGCAACGGCGCCGGACTGGCATTCACCAGGGATGCCTATATGAGGCATTCAGGCAACATGCAGAGTCACCTTGCTTCGGGCGATGACGTTTTTTTCCTGCACAGCCTAAAAAGGGAAAACAAGGGAAAGATTCTGTGGCTCCCGTCGCAGGAGGCCGCCGTAACTACACCTGCCGCCTCTTCACTGAGATCACTTGTCGGCCAGAGAGCCCGGTGGGTTTCCAAATCGGGCGGTTACAGGGACCCTTTTACCATCATGCTGGCAATTGTAACATTTGTTACAAACATGTCGCTTCCGTTTCTGTTTGCGGCGGCAGTGCCGGGTAATGCATTTTCATTTTTGCCGCTGGCGGCAGCTTTCGCGGTAAAGACATCTGCCGACTTTTATTTCTTAAAGCAATCCTTTTCCTCCCTCAGGCTGCCGGAACCCGTGAATTTTGCAGGTTTGTTTTTTCTGTCAGAGATTCTTTACCCCATATACATAATAATTGTATTGCTGAAAAGCATCGGGCGTTCGGGAAGATGGTAACCCTCTCCTTTAAATAATTATATTTGCGCTTTTCAAAAAAGTGCATCTGACAGAGAATCTGACTTACCGCAGGATATTTCTTTTCTGGTCGCCTCTTGCCCTCACCTGGCTGATGATGGCTGTCGAGCAGCCTGTCCTTATTGCCTTCATAGCCCGCCTCAGCGACGCAAAGTTTAACCTGGCGGCATTCGGTATTGCAGGGGCATTTGCCATGATTGTTGAAGCGCCTATAATAATGCTTATGAGCGCTTCAACGGCTATTGTCACGGGGCGTCATTCGTACAAAAAGCTAAAGAAATTCACCGATATTCTCAACGCCTTCATCACGGGCATCCAGCTTCTGATACTGATTCCGCCGGTCTTCCGTTTTATTGTCATACGCCTTATGGGGGTTCCTGAAGAAGTATCAGAGCTTGCCCATAAGGCGCTTCTGATTTTTCTTCCGTGGGCGGCATCCATCGGTTACAGGAGGTTTTACCAGGGCCTGCTTATAAGGAATAACCTGACCCGGCGGGTAACCTACGGGACGCTGGTTAGACTCACGGTAATCCTGGTTACGGGGCTTTTGCTTTACACAGCGGGGGCTAAAGGAGCCTATACAGGGGCGGCGGCAATGTCGCTCGCTGTTCTTATCGAATCGCTGGCCACCCGGCTTATGGCCGATTCAACCATCAGGTCGGTTATGCAGAAGGATGACAGGGAGAACATTCACATGGGATTAAGAACAATACTGAAGTTCTACTACCCTCTTGCCCTTACCTCTATCCTGTCGCTCGGCGTGCATCCCTTTGTCACCTTTTTCCTGGGCCGTAGCCGCATGGCCGTGGAGTCGCTCGCAGTGCTGCCGGTGGTCACTTCGCTGGTTTTCATTTTCAGGAGCATGGGTTTATCATACCAGGAAGTGGTCATTGCACTTATCGGCGAGAGAAGGCAGAACTACGGGTTGCTCAGAAATTTTGCCGTCAGGCTCGGTATTATTGTGACAGTTCTGATTTCTGTTCTTGCCTTCACCCCTCTGGCCGATCTGTGGTTCATCAACGTATCGGGACTGACCAAGGAACTTGCGGATTTATCCTATCTGCCCCTTAAGATAATGGTTCTGCTGCCGGCCCTTACGGTGCTTCTGAATTTTCAGAGGTCGCTGCTTGTCATCAGCGGCAACACGGGTCCGATCTCTGTAGCCACCGCCACTGAGCTTGCCGGCATCATTCTCGTATTACTGGTGTGCGTGGTGTTTCTGGGCATGACCGGCGTGGTGGCCGCCTCACTGGCATTTATGGCAGGAAGGGCTTTGTCGAACCTCTATCTTGTTCCGAAGCAGAAGGAGGCGGTGCGGTCATGGAATAAATGACAGAAGCTACAATATCATCCCCGTGTGAAACAATACGGGAGAGGTATTGGCGGCAAGTTCAGGATAAACGGATGTGTCCCTTGCGAAAATATACATGTCGCTCTTTACAGTCACTCCGGTAAATTTTTTCATGATTCTGAAGAGAGGGTCATCAGCCTGTGCATAAAGCATTATAATCGTATACTTCCCTCCCCTGTTAATATTATTTATATGCCTGAATAAAGTCTCGAGCGCGCCGGGGCACTCATCGTGTGCATAGAGCACCAGCGAAAGCTGTCTCAGCGGTTCGTTCAGCATTATAGGCCTTGGTGTCTTCATAAAGAGCGAAAGGAACCGCATCAGCAGTGAAGCCGTCTTAATTGAGAAGGTGACTCTGGTAACCTGGTAGCTTTTGTAGTAATGCTCGTCCCAGGCCGCTGTCACCGCCCTTATTTTTCCGTTCTCCCGTGCAATGAAAAAGTTGTCGAGCGAAAGGCCTTTGATATTTCCTGTAAGGGTTCTGAAGGATTCCTCGTCAAAAACAGGAGCCATTTTAAAAGATGCCGAGTATTTGCGGTATAATTCAATCAGTTCCGGTATGTCTGAGATTTCCGGGTGAGATATTTCAAATCTGTTGTCGGTTTTCATTTTTCTGAGCGGGAGGATATTGAAGATTTTATTCTCTCCCACCCGGAGGGAGTCCGGTATCATTGCCTTACCTGTTGTGAATATCAGAGAGTTACGGTTATCCTTAAGGAAGTTGGCTATTACGAGGTCGACGTCCGAATCCCTGAGTCTGTTCACCACGTCGCGCACCAGCCTGTAGGCTGTTGTTCCACCCCTGTGTTCTTTCAACACCCTGAAATCGAGCATGTATGCGGCCCTGCACTCTTTGCCGAGTACCCTGTACGGAAAATGCACTACTCCAAGAAGTCCCGTTATTTCATTCCCGGAACACGAAACATAGTGTATTGCTTCACTGTCAATAAGCCTGTGCAGTGTATTGAACCTGGGGGTACGGTTGACAAACATTGTTATCATCCCCTCCTGAAGGCACCGCTTCGACATTGCGGTAATCCCGTCATTATCGTCGTCAACTGCAGGACGAATCACCGTTTTGCCCATAGATCCGATGGTTGTTTGGCGTAAAGGTATGTTTTATTATTGCATTTTATCCGGCGGATTTTCATACTTTGCCCTTCCCGTCCGAAGCGTTTTATCAAAAAGATCTTCAGGTTCCCTGTTTACAACCCTGAGGCCTGCGGCGACCTGTTTTGCCCGGTCGGAATATCCGATTATTCTTTCGGCAGGCCGCTCCGCGGGAGGATTGATGGTGAGGTATTTTACCACTGCGGCCCGACAGGGTTAAACAATTAAAACTCCTTTTGCCATATTAACTTAATCATTCTTGCGTTACCGGCAAAATCTTCAGTTGATTTTGCAGACAGGATAAGAAGGTCGCCGGAGTAGTTGTACAGGGTGCAATAGAGGCAGGAGGAAACGGGATTTGAGATCCGGTAATAGAATTCCCCGTTCCATTTGTATAAATATATTGCCGTTCCCGGAATTGCATCTTCCATTTGAGTTATCAAAGAGTTAAGCCATTCGGGGTTTGGGGGCGGTTTTTCCTCCTTTTCGCATGCCGTTATCAGGAGAGAGAGGAGGATCAGCAATGCCGTTTTTTTCATAATATCAGGTTGATTATTAGAATATTATTAACAAATATTGTGCCTTAATTCACCGGCAAGCCGCTGCTGGGGAGTTATTATATAATGTCATTCGCTATCCTGTAAACAACCCATTGACCCTGTCAGCGGCCGTTAACTATTAGAAAAAGAATCTATTTCAGATTGCGTTAAACTGAGCTCAAGACCAATCTTATCAGGGGACGGGTAATAGAGAATCATCGTAAAAAAGGCAATGAGAAAGAATATCAGAAATGACATGTTGCCGCTGATTAACAGACCAACTATTGCCAACAGGCCAGAACCCTCGCATGCTGCCATCCTGAGAATAAGCCGGGTTTGGTAAACAGGAAATTTTTCACTCAAAGAAGCCGTTGAATTGAGTTTAAAAAGTGTTTTGGAATAATAATACCCTGAAGGTATTGCCACGCATGTAATAATCAGAGCTGCTAAAAATATTGGATCCTGAAGCTTCAGTTCAAATATTGTATTCCCGTCTAAAGTCATTAATGTGACTGCGAAGAATGATAACAAACCAATTATTAATGCGAAATAAATAGTCTTTATGGTCTTTAAGGCCGTTCCGGGATTGAAATTTTCTGATGTCATGGCTATGTATTTAGTATTAAGTTAATTACAACTAACGGTTGTGCGTTTGTGCCGTAAGGGTTTGCGGGGCGGTGACCTGTACACAAATATGTAACTTTGAGCGGGCTACAACGCTTGAATAACCGCTGAAACCCTTATGGCATATACACTTTGTTGGCGTTTCGTTGTTCATTTATCAATTTATTTTTCTTTCAATTTTGCTGCATTTTCTTTCTGGCCGTGCGTTGGCTTTGCAAGGTCTTTGACAAAGCTTTGGTCGGTGCTTTGGTTGTGCGGCTTTGGCAATGTGATTGCAAATGGATGGCTTGATTATTCATCTAACTTTAAAATTGAAATATCCTATTAAGGGGTTGTCCAGTAAACCTATCAACATTGCTCTGTCAAGCAACATATTGGATTCTTCGCAACAGGTTTCGGGAAGCAAAGCACAATTATGACAAGCTGCAAGATTGCATGAGTTTGGACCTTGTCCTTGACTGTCAATACAGATTGGGTCGCTTGAACACCACCGTGCATTCTCAATTGCATTGTAAACTATTGTCTCTAGATTACCAGGTTTACCTTGCCTTACGAGACCGCCTAACGAACCTTCTGAATCACCCGATGCAGTGTAAATCAAAACTCCGTTCATTGTTTCATTTGGAAATTCAAGATTACAATAAATCCTCTCCCTCAAAGCAGAACTACCGTAACCACATTCGTAACTGAATTGGTTTATTACCAGATGAGCAAATGTGTGAATCATAATAAACTCAGGGTTTATTTCCCTTCTCTTTTGTCCTTTTAGAACCCGTGGACGATTGTAGTTTTCAGATAAAAATTTTGCTCTTTTAATCACTTCATCTTTTGCAGCCCAATCTTTCAAACGCTTCTCATTGAACTCAAAGAAAACACCTTCTCCCCTCACAACTATTGCAGGAAGCCATTCAATTCTTTGCCCAAGTTTTATGAAGTTCTTCTTTTCGGTCAAAGATTTACCATCAAAGGAATACGTCCTAGAAAAACCATAAAAAGCCCTTGTTTCTCTCAGCTTATGAATTAATCCAATGCTTGTAAGTCCAGTATTTATTGCCCCACCAAATTCAGAGTCATTATATGTACTAGCCAGATTTTTTGTAACAAAAAAATCCTGATTCTCTCCTCCGGTTTCAGCAAGTATTGCATCGTATTCCATTTTACGATATTTCTCCTCGGAGTCATCAGTGTTTGAACTGTCTGCACCTGCAATTCTTTTAGTTGCTGCTTCTAATAATTTGTCAGTGTAAAATTCTATCTTGTCCTTTGCAAAATGTCTTTCAGCTACTAACTCAAATCTTATTCGTTGAAAATTCCCGTTTTCCATTCCTGTAGTGAGAAATCCCCAATTTTTTTCCAACACCTCAACCAATCTTCTGTCAACCGACTTTTCCCATTGAGGTAAATAAATAGAGCTTGCAACATTTGAATAATAAACATTTGATGCACCTTTCTGCACTACAATTAAATTTTCTCCACAATGAATTGTGTTGTTTCTTTCTGCTTCCTGTCCTAGCCAAGGTCTGCCACCAGAACATGTAACTCCAATTTTCGTAAGTGACTGTTCGTTAAAAGCACCTGCCATTGTTTTTTGTGCTCCACAACTGCAAGTGATTTCAATTCCTGACAATGCACCTGAGCTTCTCCCTGCTCTCAATCTCAAATTGTGTTGTCCTTCGGGATGTGCTCCTCCATGCACCCATTCCATAAATGGAAAATCTTCAATGTGCCCGTGAGGACAAATAGCAATGAAACGAACCGGAATCAATCGCTGTCTTTTTCTTTCAGGGATTTCATTACATGACCTTCCCGAACCAAAAAAAATTCCTGAACAAGTTGGTTTCTGTGAATCGTAAATTGAAACTTTCTCCATGTGTCCACATCTTGTGCAATAGTGCCACCGTGGAAACCTTACGAATGGAATTTTAAGTGACGGATTTGTAACCCCTGGACCTGGGTCTCTAAAATCAGGCGGCAATCTGAATTCTTTTACTCCCAATCTTTTTGCTAATCGTTCTTCGGTTACTATGAATTCATCCAACTCAGAAATCGTTCTGAATTTTTCTTCCCACATATCAAGCCCGACAACCATCAATGATTCGTCCTTTGGAAAATTTATCATCTGTCCAACTCCCCAAGGAGAAATTAATTGCGACCTTCTTATTGGTTTCTTAGTTGGCATAATTATCAATATTAAGGTATTCTGCTGGAATAACATACGCTTCACAAGTTGAATCAACATTTCTCATTGATGTTGGTGTTGACCAAGCCCTGTTTTTAATTTCCTCAGGTGGATTAGTTCCTGCGGGATACATAAGTGGAATGTTTGTTCGTGGTCCAAATCCACCATAGTCCAAAGGCAATTCATTTCGCCAGTAATTAAGTTTTTCTTCTATTAATTGCAATGTTTTTTCATATTCATCTTCGTCTATAAGTTGAACTCTGTCAAAAATTATTTTAGTTACTCTTTCAATTATTTCTCTCTTCGGGAAAGGCCTTGGTGAGGTTGATGTATGGTCGGTTGAATAAAACCTAATCAGTCCAACTAATATTGCATGTAATGCTCTTTCTCTAACCGGTGAAGAAAAAGGCGTAACACTTGTCGGTTCAACTTTGCTATAAATCTTTGAATGATATTCCTGGAAATGTTCAAAATGAGAACGGTCTCTCGGCTTTGAGCAATTGTAAATGGTAAAGACAAGACCAGGACCTTTCTTTGAACGACCAACACGGCTTGTTGCCTGAATGTATTCGGAAGTTGTCTTTGGTTGTCCTATTACGGTCATTAAGCCTAATCGTGGAATATCAACGCCAACTGAAATCATATTTGTTGCAAGACAAACATCAACAGGATATTCTGTTTTATCACCAGTCCATGATTTTGAAAGTTGTTCTAAGTATTCAGGAATGTCATTGCTATTGATACGGCTTGTGAGTTCAATATCACGATTGATAAATCTTCTTTCATCACTCTTAATTGATTTACGTATCCAAATTGAATTCATGTATTCCCGTATGTCTGCACGAATTAGTGTAGCTGCATGACCTAACTCACGAATACTGTTGAAGTATGTCAGGGCAGTCCAATAAGGGTCTCTCAAAATTTCTTCTGCAACAGGAATTGATTTTACTGCTTGAAGCAAAGCAGATAAAACTCTCACCTGTGCAGTTGCATGAGATTGCAATGCAGATGCAAATATTCCAGTATAAATCCTACCTGTACTTATTGAGTCCTCGTATGCAAAGAATGAATCACCTGCGCTTAAACATTGTGCAGGGAAAATATTTACATTGTTAATACCTCGTCCATAAAGCGAATTGATTTGCTCTTTTGCTCTGCTGATTGTTGCTGTCGAAGCAATAATTTTTGGTTTAATATTGTTTGCAGTGCAGAGTTCTTCAATCATTGTTTCATATAAACCAACCATTGAACCTAACGGGCCTGAAATCAAATGCAGCTCATCTTGAATAATTAGTTCCGGTGGAGAAAATGGCCTTTCATTTCCTCTGAAACCAAAAAGTGTTTTTGCTTCCGGTTTCCAGGTAAGCATAGCAAACTTATCAACTGTTCCTATTAGCAGAGTGGGAGGGTTGTCATAAATATCTTCATCAATTACAAACAATGGCAAATTAAAGTCAGGTTGTGAAAAATCGCATAGCTGATTATCACACTGATAAATGATTGTTTCTTTTGTTCCAACTTTCCTTCTCTTATATCCTTTAACTTTGTTAATTCGTGCTTCTTTCAGATAACCCATTTGAGAACCGCACCAAGGGCATTTCAAAATTACGAAAGGGTTTTCTTCCTCCCTTCCTTGTTCCATTCTTTTGAAAATTCGCCTTGCCTCTTCTCTAGAGTTTGGCGTCATTTCACCAACCCAAAGACCAATTGAAATTCTTACTGTTCCTAATTCTTCTTCATACTCTTTTCTGATTTTATCACATGCACAAATCAATGCTGCGGCTCTTTGAAATTGCTGTGCTGTCAACAGTCGCAATGTGTAACGCATCAAAACGGTTGTGCCTGAATCGTTTTTGTCTTTTAATCTTTTCAGTAGAATTGTAAAGGCAGATAAACCAAGATAGGCTTCCGTCTTACCACCGCCAGTCGGAAACCAAATCAAATCAACTATTTCTCTGTCTGCATGACTTGCATCTAACATTGAGTTAAGGTTCATCAGAATGAATGCCATCTGAAATGGTCTCCATGCTCCAAGACCTGGTTTCCATGTTGAACTGTCATTGATATCAGGAATTACAGCATCTTTCAAACCTGTGATGTTGCCATTGTCAAGAATCCAATTTCTCGTTTCAATGCTGTAATGGAGTTGTTGCAAAAGCATTGCACGATTCATTAACCTGAAAGCTCGATTTACTTTTTCATTGCTGTTGAGCAAGTCAACTCCTTCCTTCATTCTTTTTAAGCACAAACGACAACTATCAATGTGTCGTAATGCGGTTTCAAGAAGTTCATCTTTCAATTCTGCATTTGCAATTCTCTCCTGCTCATTTATCCATGCTTCGTATTCTGAATTAAGTTTGTTAAGATTTGTCGTAATGTCTTTATCCGACAAATCACAGAGGTCGGACATTTTCAATTCAACACTTTTTAATTCATTGGGAACTATTGGTTTTATTTCATAAACCGGAATCGCTTCTGTTCTAATTGAATCTGTAAAATCAATGTCGTTATCATTCCATGAGGGTGAACAACCATGTCCAACAGCAAAAGTTTTTTTCTTTCTGAACAAAAGCAAATTTGATTTCTCATCGTCTTTGTCTGTTTTGGATGCTGCTGTTTTGTAAGGACAAAAACATTTTTCTTTTGCACTTACTGAAAAGGAAACCTGGAAAAAGCAATCTTCATTCTTGATATTCTCTGCTCCTCCGGTATTCAGATTTATCAAAGTAAATGTGAGTAGGTGAATGTTCCTGCCCGTTTCACTTTCATGAGTTCTGTTTCTGATATTAAGCTTAAGATTTATTGCGTTCCCGTTTTTATCAACCAGAATTTTATCAATGTTCATTCCTGATTGTATTGGAATTTCATTTGCACCCAAAACAAATTCCTGATCAATAGAAGTTCTGTAGTATGCCTTTCTTGTTACTGTCGTTGCATCTTCCTTTTGATAACAATATTCTTTCATTTCATAAACTCCAGCTTTGACTTTGACTGAGAATCCATCTTTTGGTATTTTTGAGAAGCAACTGAATCCCATTGCAGATGGAAGAAAGGAATTAGCAAGTCCGATTTCTTCTTCAAAATCTTCTGCCATGTCCACAGGAGTTTTGCTTTCCTCTACTTTAACCGGATCGTCTATCCCCATTTTTTCATCTTCAAGTGTCTCTAAAACCTTTTCTTCCTCTGTCGTTGTTGAATCTACTTTTTCAAAAGTTACTGCTCTTGGAAATAAAACACCTGCACCATATCTTAATCTTGGAGGTTCATTAAGAAGAATTTCTTCTCCGTTTTCCTGTATGTGCGGTTTGATAGGGTCGGGGCCTATTAATTCTCTCTTTATAAAATTTAATATATCTTCTCTCATACTAATTTAGTTTTCGTTTAAGAATTTCCCTGTATTCGTCTCTCGTTGTTTCACAAATGAAAAGTACCAGGCCATATCTTGCCCTGCTCATTCCCACATATAAAAGAGACCTGGCAGTTTCACTTGACAAATCTTTAATGTCAGTTATTAAAATATAATTACTCTCCATGCCTTTGTATGACTGTACAGTTGCGAAACCAAAGAAGCTTTGGGTAGGTGAAAGATCACTAATGTTTTTTATTTCTCTGATAGAATTACCAGAAACAGAACTAGCACATGAGTTTTGAAATTTTTTAGGCGAAATTATCATCAACTCATTAAATGGAAGTCTACTTGTCGAAAAAAATTGCAGTTTTTGGGTAAGCAGACTTATCTGATGGGTTTCATCCTTGTAGAATATATATTCAACAGGAATTCCTTCAAGGTGTTCCAACAAAAATGGTGGCTTCTCAAATCCCGAAATCAATGAAGTTTCTTCGCCAACTTGTTTTGTATTTCTGCAATTTATTTTCAGAAGAAAGTTAGAGTATTGACCTGAACCTTTGAGTAAGTCAAACATTTCCGCCTTGGTAAGTTGTGCATAGATAGCTTGCCTCTCAAAATCGCCATAGATTTCCCAATTGCCATTTTGTAAACCACCAGTCAGCATTGAATCAAACAGTTTCAGATACTCTTCTCTGATTAAGTCCTGACCTTCATCAACAATCAACTTGTCAAACTTCTTGCTGATTCCTTTTTGATAAATATCTCTCAATAAAAGGGGCAAATACTTGCTGTAGAAATCCTGTGTGTTCCTCCTTGCATTATCGTAGTCAAATCCCTTTGATTGCTCAATTAAAAAGCTGTGCAAACTTGAAACAGTGATCTTATCTTTCCAATCTTCAACTTGTTTCTGCATCCACTCTCCGATTAAGCGGTTATAACAGGTGAGGAAAACAGTTTTGCCTTCTTCTGCTGCTCTCACTGCCGATTCAATTGCAATCATCGTCTTTCCCGTGCCAGCACTTCCCTGTATAACGCTTCTTTCATTTAGTTGAATTGAATCAAGTATCCTGTATTGTTCTTCGGTGTATTTTTTTACTTCTTTGTCAAACTCTGCCAATCTTCCTTTTACAGTTCGCACTCTTTCAAAATCTCCTCTAAAAAAATTGCATAGCACATTTAAATCATTTACATCAGGCAAAGAATCTTTTTCAGAAAACCATCTTTGATTTTTATATTTGTTCTTGAACTGTTTTACAAGATTCTGGAAAAAAAAATCCATTCCGTAGTTGATGGCATCTTTATCAAGAATCTGCCAGGGTTCATATTCAACACTATGTTTGTCAAAACTAATGTGTGGGAATGCACACAAAAAGCCGGAAAGAATTTTTGTGAATTTGTGTCCTTTGCCGAATTCTTTTTCAATAGCTGATCGCAATGAGAACATTGCATCTCTTGCCTGATTGAATGGTCCTACATTGCTTGTGTTTGTTACATTGAATTTGTTTGTGTAGTGCCAAACTCCATCAATACATTTTACATCACCGCCTTTAACTTCCATGACAAAAATGCCACCTCTTGGAATCAAAATCAGAAAATCAATTTCACCATACAAGCGAACAGTGTGTTGCGAAAGGTTGAGTGAATGCAACACAATCCAATCTTTTGAGAAAAAACTATTCTTTAAAATCTTAAACAGCATTTTCTCACCTGTGCTTTTGCAACTTTTGTCAATATATGGTGGTAGCAGTTTTGCCATTAAATAATATCTTTTTGAAGTAATCTGTTCACATAACGAACATCAATATTCTCCCAACTATCTGAAATTTCAATAATTTTCAAAACAATTACACTTCCTAATCCTTCAATCGAAATTTTTTTGTTGATGATTGAACTGTCTGCAAACTCATGAATCTGTGCTTTGATTTTGTTTGTGATGAAGTCGGATGCTTTCATTCTCCAACCTGTCATCTTACTGATTGCTTCTCTTACTGTATTGATGTTGTCATATAAAAGATTTGAGTTTGTGAGAAGTGCAATGCTTATTAAGTCAGCGTTATCATCAGGACCAATTCTGCTTTCGTCTTGCAGCCATGTTCTGATTGTAACCTCGTGTTTCTTACAATTATTCTTGCGTAAGTCCTCAACTAATTTTTTGAAATCACCACCGATTGAAGCATAGTAATCTTTCAAAAGATTTTTCCAAAGTTCTGTCCACTGTTTTACAGCAGCTAATTCTTTTATGTTAGTATTCTTCTCAACCAACTCAACCAGAATATCTCTGTCTGTGTTTATGAAAGCAATTACATCACCAGTTTGCAACGATTCAACTTTTCTCCTATAAAGATTTGCTTTATCCCGCTTTCTTTCAATCAATTCATTTATGACTAAGAACTTGTGAGATTCAGTTGTGTAAATAAATAAATCGCTTTCAAACACAATCCGTTTTACTTTTATGCTCTCAAGAAGATTTCCTTTTGCTGCATACTTTGAATATTGTGCATTGTCAAGTTTTAATTCGAAATCTAAAATATCAAACGAACTTTCAGAAGTTGTTTCAACTACTTCATCACCGGAATACAAATCACTAAAACCTTTTCTCTTTGTTGAATCAGTTTCTGAACGGATGCCTTCGTTGTTTATGGTTGTTTTAATGTTTTCGATGTATTGTCTGTTTCTTCTTTGAAGAGAATTGTAATACTTGTTTTCAAATTGGTAGAACAAAACTGTAAGTTCCGAAAAAAGAAACGATGAAAGTATTCTATTGATGTTGTTTGACTTTACCCAACCTGCAAGGATTGCTTTCAGTGGTTTACTTGAAAGTAATTTGTCGTTAACATCTGCAACGGATATTACCTGCGGTCTGTGTGTATGTGCGGGAAGCGAATCATTCAATGCTTTTGCTTCTTCTTCTGTTGAGCAAATGATGTAATCGTATTGCTTTGAACTCATCAATGTTTTTAACCGTGTACACTTTTCAGATGGTTGTTTTGCAAACTTTTTAATTACAGATTTCAAAAGCGAAATGCTTTCTTCAATCGGCTTGTGTGAATCACCTAACCACATTCTGCTCCGAAGAAACAAGGATTCAATACTGCTGACTTTAGTTTTGAGAATTGAAATTTCTTCTGCTGTTGGTATATGTGCAATTCTTGAGATCAGATTAGTAAGTTGAATCAGAGAAATTTTCAGAGAAGTCAAGTCATTGTTGTATTCATCTTTTTCAATGGAATGAATTTTCTGAGTTGCTGTCTCAAGATGCTCATCCTTGCAAATCTCTTTGACAACATTGAACGAAATATATTTTCTTAGTTTATTCTCAAAGGAATAAAAGGGAGATAGGTTTGTGGAATGGTCGAGTTTCAAATTCTCCTTAGTAAAATTGAAAAACTCAAATCCAAAATTTCCAATGGTCTCAAAACTTTCAATTTCTGATAAATCTGTTATGAGAATTGTTGGTATGTTTTTTACATCAATGTCTGCAAAGTCAGTTTCTCTTTCGTGAATCGCTGAAAATCCGTCAATAACAATTTTTGAAACTGAACTTGATGAAAGTGTTATATACAAAGCAAGAGTGGAAAGGTTGTTTGAAATGAGAAGTGGACTGTTTATATCTGTTGTTCCATTCTCGTTAATTTTCGCTACCTGAAAATATTCAGACAATAAAGCAGAATTTATTTTAACTCCTTCATGTGATTCGTCCATGGATTTAAATTTGCCTACAAGGCAGACTTTTGATTCAATGAATTCGGTGTTTCCTTCGGTATTTATATTTAGTAAATTATCTAATGGGTATTCCCTTTCCGTAAAAAAGGCCTTTTTTACTCTCGAAAAAGTGGACAAAACATTTCTGTTAGGTGGCGCTGGTTTAAGTTTTTTAATATGTTTAATATTTACTTTGATTATTACACCTGATGCGTTCTTTTCTGGTTTTGTCTTAAAGTAAAAAGAATCAGAATCACTTCCTGCCCATTCAACAATAGCATCATCATTCAATATCAACCTATCACCTATTTTGTATTTTTTATGTGCTTCAAAGATGTCAGAAAAATTCCTGGTATAATCATTTTTAATCATTTCAAAAGTGATTGGAATAGACAACCACTGTGCGGCATACTCCTTTGAGGGAAAAACTAAACAAAGTTTATTTGTTGTATTGTGAATGAAGAAATCTGAAATAAGCTGAAGGGAATCTTTCAATGGCAGTGGAAGCAAACATGCATCCTGTTGCCCTGCATAAGAATAATGCAACTTCTGAATTAATTCCTGATTCATGTTGGTTTATTTCAAATGTTACATTAGCCGTTTAGTAAATGATACTTTAATGATGCTGCAATTTTTTCTGCCATTAATGGGGGAACTGCATTGCCAATTTGCTTGAACGCTTCTGTCCTGCCCCCTTCAAAGAAGTAATCATCTGGGAAAGATTGTATTCTTGCGGCTTCACGAACTGAAATCGAACGCACTTGATTAAGATCTGGATAGATGTAATAATGTCCGTCTTTAGCAATGTGAGCGACTAGTGTGTGAGAATGTCCAGTTGGGTCAATCACTTTGTATCTGTCTAAAAATGCTTGGGTGTTATTATGTGTTTGTAGCCTTTTTGGAATCTCGTTGTATTTCAGCCGCTGACGGTCATTAAGCCACTTTTCAATTGCAAGAGAATAAATTTCCAAATCTCTCTCGTTGTGGTTTCGTGTGATGTGTTGAATTGTGTAGTCATTTCCGTTTCTTATTTCTGCTTTCTTCAAATACTCATTGATACTTTTTGTGTAGTTGGCAATTTCAAGTTTTTGCCCTGGCTTCAGGAAAGGAAGATCAAAAAACAAATCACGTTTTGTCTGCCAATTGTTTTCCATTTTTTGAAGTTCGGGAAAATGAAATTTTGTTTTACCTTTTCTGCCGATTATGATTACTCTTCTTCTTTTTTGCAACACTCCGTATTCTTCTGCATTGAGAACTTTCATATCGGCAGAGTAACCGATTTCCCCAAATAGTTTCAGCATTTCATTCATATACTTTGCGTTTCCGGCTGTGAGCAATCCCAGCACATTTTCAAAAACAAAATATTTTGGCTTGTAACGTATAAGGAACTTTGCATAATAGCGAAACAAAAAATTTCTTTTGTCGCCTTTCATTCTGTTTGGGTCTCGGCTTCTTCCAACAAGTGAATACGCCTGACAAGGCGGACCGCCAATAATTACATCAACTTTCTTTTCGTCAAGTTGTGAATCAACTTTTTTAAAAATGTTTTCAATTGTCTTGTCGCTAATTTCCTCATTGATAACTGATTCAAGTAAATGCTGTGGGATGGAATCCCACAATTCATTTCTTGAAATATCCTTTTTCAAATAATCATAGTAAGGTTTCAGTTGTTTCTTATGCCTGAGATAGTGATAAGCAATTCGAGTTTTTAGTGTGTCAGCTGCTACCGCATTCATTTCAACATGTGCAGCCGGTTCGAATTCTTCTCGAATAAATCCTTCTGATAGTCCGCCTGCTCCTGCAAACAGATCTATGTATTTTAGCTTACTCATCCTTATTTTCTGACAACTTATTTTTTAATTGCACCAATATATTTTTCATTGTTTCATTTAACTTTTCATCCTTTAATTCACATTCAAAGATGGTTAAAACGTCCCAACCTTCATTCTTCAATCTAGATAAGTTATCTACATCATTTTGTTGGTTTCGATTAATTTTACTCAACCACCAGTCAGTCCTCGTTTTAGGCACAACAAAATACCTACAGTTTTCATGTCCATGCCAAAAACAACCATGAATAAAAATTACTGTTTTATATTTTGGCAATACTATATCAGGTTTCCCAGGTAATTTCTTATCATAAAGTCTGTATCTGAATCCTTTTGAAAACAAGAACTTACGAATCAATATTTCAGGTTTAGTATCCTTGCCCTTAATTTGACTCATGTTATAACTTCTTGTCTTTTTATCATGCACATCTGCCATATTGCAAAAATACAGATAAACCTTTCATAATAGCTTCTTGTGTTTCGGCAAAATTGCAGCCCTCTTGCAAGCTTTGATTGCAGCGTTGGCTTCCCTATGAATCGGGACAAGCCGTGGGGCTTTAGTCCCGAAAATCTCGGGATGTGCAATGTGGGTCGGCAATTTTTTTAAAAAATGTGCGGTGGGCAAAAAATAAAAAACATTGGGTCAACTTGAGTGTCGGCTCTCTGGTATTGTCGATATTTCTTTTTTTCTGTCCTTTCACAATGGTTTACTTTTCAATTTTCTATGTTGTTGCCTACCTTTTTACACTTGGCGGTAACTTGTTTTTTGACATATTTTTGCTACTGAATTTGCCCAATATATATTGGATTCCATTAGTTCACTAATTTTTGATTCTGTCCCCGGCATTGAAAATCTTCTCAATTGTTTAACCATGAAAAAATTTGCCAGATCGTTTTTAATTGTTATAGTAATAACTTATGGATCAATATTTTAAGTCCATGTTTCTCAGCAAGTATTCTCAATTAAAATTATGAAAAATCCCAAATATTTATGCAAATTTTATTTGCATTTTTAAAATATATCCTGGTCCATGACCACCTTTGTCTTCCAAAATTTATTATAAAGCCATTCTTTATCAAGGGAATTATTCACCTCCCGGCAAAGTATGCTCCCCGCACCAACCCACAAATGTCCTTAGGATTTCAGGTTTGTAATGTGGAATACTTGCATTATAATCCACAGCCAACTGAGCATAAATAAAA
>Ga0116147_1001284_pt1 | contig 27886 bp, 22 predicted proteins | sample AD_JPNHG3_MetaG_FD_89749 | JGI IMG/M metagenome (GOLD analysis project Ga0116147, IMG submission 89749) | Active sludge microbial communities of municipal wastewater-treating anaerobic digesters from Japan - AD_JPNHG3_MetaG | ecosystem: Engineered > Bioreactor > Anaerobic > Digestate | place...
AACTTGGTTCGCACAGCAAAATGGTGTTTGAAAACAGGGAAAAGGTTAAATCGGATGACGATTTCAGCCTTAATGTTCTGAGATACGGCCCGACACTGAGAGCCGGATTTGAGAACCTGAATATCTATGCCACCTGGTATGCAACTCCAATGTTTAAAAACGGCAAAGGGCCCGGCGGATATGAGCTGCATCCTTTCGAGATAGGGCTCTCGTTTACTTTCAACGACTGAATTACCTGTTTCATTTCAGCCGGACTCCCTGATTAACTTCTGATCCATAAAATCATCTTCTTACCGCAGGACTCTCTCCCCTGGAAGCTGAGTCCTGCTTTTATTTTGCCTCTCCCTTTTAAAGGGTGTTTTTAAGTGCGACTTATGTATCTTTGCAAAAAATCAATAAGCATGAGACTTTTGCTTTTAAGCAATTCAGCGAATGCAGGTGAGGGTTACCTCGCTCACGCCATCAATGAGATAGGCAGTTTCCTTGGCACCGAAAGTAAAACCGTGCTATTCATCCCCTATGCTGCCGTAATGTTTTCCTATGATGACTATGAGACCAGAGTCAAAGAAAAATTCAACCAAACCGGACATGATATTGTGTCCATTCATCGTTTTGCCGATCCTTCCGAAGCTGTTGAAAAAGCAGAGGCAATAGCTATCGGAGGAGGCAATACCTGGAAACTTCTTGATCTGATGCAGAAAAATAATCTTGTCACGGCAATCCGCGACAAAGTGCTTTCAGGAACCCCTTATATCGGCTGGAGCGCAGGTTCCAACGTAGCATGTCCGACTATCATGACAACCAACGATATGCCTGTAACCGAACCTTCATCTTTCAGCGCAACAGGTCTTGTCCCGTTTCAGATCAATCCGCACTACCTTGATGCAAACCCAGAAGGACATGCCGGCGAAACAAGAGAGCAGCGAATAATGGAGTTTATTGAAATGAATCCTTCAGTTTATGTCGTTGGCCTTCGCGAGGGAACAATGCTGAAGGTTGAAAACAGATCGCTTAAACTGATCGGCCCGAAAAAAGCAAGGATTTTCTTTAAAGGAGCTATCCCTGTTGAGGCAGGGAATGAAGACGATCTTTCTTTTTTGCTCGTAAAAACCGCCTGATACCACAAAACCATTCTGAAATAACCGCCCGGAAAACAGTTTTGCCGGGATGAAAATGAAGACTTTGCTTAAAATAGTGCTCTGGATTTTTCTTGCCGCGGTGATTACTGTTGCATCGTCATGGATTGCTGTCGTAATTTTCCGGGATGACATATTCGCTTTCGTTGAAACAACAATAAATAACCGGATTACCACGAAGACCCGGGTGGGAACATACAGTTTTTCAGTGCTTAAAAGATTTCCAAGGGCATCTGTTAAACTAAGTGATGTGACCCTGCTTTCCTCGTCCGGATTTGATAAAAGCCAGTTCGCAAATTATAATGCTGATACATTGCTTTATGCCGGTTCGGTGACACTCGAATTCAGGCTTACTGACCTTCTGAAAGGCATTTACAGAATTGAAAATGCCTCGGTTTCTGACGGAAAGCTAAATCTTCTGACCGATTCGACAGCAGGCATAAATTATCAGATATCAACAGGGAGCGGTAAAAATAACGGAAGCGGCAGATTCGATCTGAACCGTATCGTTCTCCGGAATATCAGTGCTCTTTACATTAACAGGTCGACCAGCCTTGGTATTTCAGGCACTATTGATAATGCAAAACTGCGAAGCGTGATAAAAGGTTCCGTAATAGACTTTATTTGCAGTGCAGGACTTTCGTTAAACAGGTTCGAATTGTACAAAACACGGATTAATGCCGGAGCTGATGTTTCCCTCGACATAAACATGCAATCGTCCGATACATCTGTTATTTTCAGGAAAGGAACTCTAAAGCTTGAAGGCTATTCCTTTGACCTTTCAGGGTTTATTCATCCCGGCCGTGATATCCTTTTAAAAATAACCGGTAAAAATATTGACCTCGCAGGGGTCAGAAAATATATCCCGGCCATTTATGGTGAAAGAATAAGGAATTATCAGGCGGGAGGTATCTTAAATGCAGAATATGTTTTACACGGCCCGCTCGACCGTACAAAAAATCTGTTTGCCGATGCAAATTTTTCGGTAAAGCGGGGAAGCCTGTCTGTCAGGAACCCTGAAATAAAAATCAGGAATCTGGATTTGTCAGGTTCATGGAGCAATGGCAGCAAGGCAGGACCTTCAACATCAAGACTCCTGGTAGATAAATGTTCTTTTAATATCGGCAATGCTCTGTGGTCGGCTTCACTCTCGGCACACGATTTTACAGATGCCCTGGTCAGTTTTACATTTTCGGGGGATATTTATCCTGCCGAACTGAGAAATTATCTGAATATCCCTGGTCTGATCTCAGCCGACGGATTAATAAGGCTTAATACATCTATATCAGGCCATGTTTTTAAAAATGGTAAAATTAATGCCGGGGCAATAGTGTCCTCCGTCAAAGCTGCGGATATAAGATTTGAATCATTCAGCCTTAAACATACCGATGAAAGATTTAACATCAGCAACATGTCGGGTAATATTATGGCTGCAGAAAACCTTTGGACCGACAACCTTGCATTTACCTTTAACGGTGCAGGCTTCCTGATAAACGGCGAATTTGCAGGCTTTCCAGCCTGGCTCTCGGGAAAGCAGGTTCCTCTTGATATTAAAGCAGAAATGACGGTTAGTGATCTCGATCCTTCCCGTATAAAATTTAATACCGGAAAATCGGGCGCCAGAAAAGGGGCAATACATTTACCCGGTGGAATTAATGCAGATATTCTGGTTAGGCTCGACAATTTTTCATACAATAAATTCAACGCCAGCCTTATAACCGGGCATCTGAAATACAAACCACTGATGGCCGACGTAAGGAATCTGAATGCCATTACCCTCGGGGGTAAGGTGTCGGGTAATTTTATCACGGCCGAAAACCGTGACGGAACTTTTATCAGCCAGGGAAATTTTAATCTTGAATCAATAGATATAAAAAAATGCTTTGAGTCGTTCGGGAATTTCGGCCAGAGTTTCATCCTTGCAGAAAACCTGGCTGGTACACTGGGAGGTTCTCTGCGAATTCTTATGCCGATGGATTCAATGATGAAACCTCTTGTAAAAGCTGTAAATGCCGAAGGACGTTATATCATCGAAAACGGAACACTCACAAATTTTGAGCCTGTAAAAGCATTGTCGGATTTTATTGATATTAAAGAACTTGAGAATATTAAATTTTCAAAAATCGAAAATGATTTCTTCATTCGCAATAATGCCCTGTCGGTGCCCCAGATGGAAATTCTTTCTTCTGCCGCTGATTTCTCGGTCAGCGGGAAACATTCATTCGACAACAGCTACGAATATCACATAAAAGTTTATCTTTCAGAAATATTATCCGGGAAGTACCGCAAAAGCAAAAAGCTTAATTCAGAGTTCGGCACTATTGAAGATGACGGATTGGGCAGAACATCGCTGTTCCTTAAGATAACCGGCAGGGACGACAATATAAAAGTTGTATACGACCTCAAAGCTGCCGGAAGCAACATCAGGGAAAGCATGAAAAAGGAAAACAGCAACCTCAGAAACATTCTGAATGAGGAGTATGGCTGGTTCAGGCAGGACACTTTAAGTAAAAAAGTTCATGAACCGGCTCCCCGTTTCAGAATTGAATGGATTGAAACGGCTGACAGTGCCGCAGTAACAAATACCAGGCCGGCGGAAGAACCCGACAATCTCCTGAACCGGCTATTGCGCAGGAAGAAAAACAACAATCTGTAATTCAACCGGAATGAATATATACAGACAAAAAACAATCTGGAAATTCGGTCTGCTGCTTTTTGCCGCGGGGATCGGCCTTTTTTCATTTTTTTACACTTTCCTCCTGGTTAAAAATCTACAGTCGGAAGAAAGAAAAAAAATAGAAATATGGGCTGAGGCAATCAGGCAGGTAATCACTTCCGAAGAGAATGGCTGCGAGCTCGGCTTTCTGACTTCCATAATAGAAAATAATTCCACAATACCTGTTATCCTTACCAATGGTAACGATTCGATCATTTCCTGGAAAAATTACGATTCCCTCAGCGTTTCAGAAAAAGGGTTCCTTGAAGGCAGACTTAAAAAACTTAAGGGAAAAACCGAACCCATTATAATACGGCTGCCCGGCGGGCACATCAACCACGTCTGGTACGAAGACAGTATTATACTAAAAAAGCTGATCTATTATCCTGTTGTCCAGTTGAGTATTATAATCCTTTTTATTATGGTTTCCTATCTGGCTTTCGACTCCTCAAGGAAGGCTGAACAGAACCAGGTTTGGCTTGGTATGTCCAAAGAAACCGCACACCAGTTAGGCACCCCGGTATCTTCACTGGCAGGATGGATTGAAATGCTGCGAAGCAGCCAGCCGGAAATGCCTTACACGGAGGAAATGTCGAGGGATGTGGACAGGCTCGAAAAAATTACGGAAAGATTTTCAAGAATCGGGGCAAAACCTGAACTTAAAAAGGAAAATATTATCCCTGTCATAAGGGAAACAATGGATTACATCAGAACACGGGCTTCTTCAAAAATAAGTTTTATACCGGAATTCGATCCCCTTGAAGAGATTGTTACCCATCATAACAATGCCCTGCTTTCATGGGTTATTGAGAATATCTGTAAAAACTCAATCGATGCAGTGGGGGGAGAAGGAAAAATCATAATATCAGCTTCCCAAACGCCCCTGTACGCCTTAATAGACATAAAGGACAACGGAAAAGGCATCCCCGCTGCGGATCACAAGAGGATTTTCCATCCCGGTTACACAACCAAACAAAGGGGTTGGGGGCTGGGACTATCACTTGCCAAACGCATCATAGAAGATTATCACAAAGGAAAAATTTTCGTAAAATATTCCGGCCCCGGTATCGGAACCTGCATTAGGATAATGCTTAAAAAAGAATAACCGGGGATTTCCGGAATTGATTGTTACCGATAATGAAAAGAGAGGAAATTGAGATAACATCTCCGGTCGGGTCGTGGGACTCACTTGTTGCGGCAGTTCAGGGCAATGCCGATTCGGTCTACTTCGGTGTTGAAAAATTTAATATGCGGGCTGCCTCCTCTGTGAATTTCACACTGAAGGATCTCCCCCGGGTTGCAGATTTCTGCCGCAGGAACAACCTTAAAAGTTACCTGACACTTAATGTGGTGGTATATGACAACGAAACAGCCGGGATAAAAAAAATTGTCGATTCTGCAGTTAAAAACGGCATTTCGGCAATTATAGCCTCCGATATTTCAGTCATTACCTATGCCGCCTCCAAAGGAATGGATGTCCACCTCTCAACCCAATGTAACATTACAAATATTGAGGCAATAGAGTTTTACTCAAAGTATGCAGGTACAGCGGTGCTTGCCAGGGAGCTGAGTCTCGAGCAGGTCGGACACATATATTCTGAAATCCGGAAGCGGAATATCTGCGGTCCCGACGGCAAATTATTCAGGCTCGAAATATTTGCACATGGTGCACTCTGCATGGCCGTTTCGGGTAAATGCTACCTCAGCCTGCATGAGTACAATAAATCAGCCAACAGGGGAGAATGTTACCAGGTGTGCCGCAGATCATATATTGTGACCGACAGGGAGACCGGCTATGAACTTGGTGTGGATAACCAGTTTATCATGTCCCCGAAAGATTTATGCACTATTTCCTTTCTCGATAAAATCATAAATGCCGGCGTCAGCGTCCTGAAGATTGAAGGACGCGCAAGGTCGCCGGAATACGTACGAACAGTTACCTCATGCTATGACGAGGCCCTGAAAGCATTGGAATCAGGAAATTATACAGAGGAAAAAATTGAAGAACTGACCAACAGGTTGTCCCGCGTATTTAACCGTGGCTTCTGGGATGGATATTATCTTGGCCGGCGCTTGGGAGAGTGGACAAACCGCTATGGCTCCAGTGCCACCATGAAAAAGACCTACCTGGGTAAGATTACCAATTTTTATACAAAACCTGGTGTTGCGGAAATTAAGCTTGAAAACGGGGATCTTTCGGAAGGTGAAACAATACTTATTACAGGACCGACAACCGGTGCCATGGAGATCAATGTAACAGGCCTTAGGGATGCAGGTAAAAATGAATCTTCGAAAGTATGCCGTGGTGAACTCTGTTCAATCAAAACACCCGGAAGAGTCAGAAGATCTGACAAGGTTTTCAAATGGGAAAGGATTCCCGGTTAAAACTTTACATATTAAAGAATTTCGAAAAAACCCTTTTAAGATCGTCCATCCTTACAGGCTTCGGAATAAATTCCTTAATGCCTGCCTGCTCTGCCTTTTTCCTGGTTTCCGGCATGTTATCTGCAGTAAAAGCCACTATAAGTAAATCCCGGTTTACCTCAAGCATCCTGCGTGCAGATTCATAGCCGTCCATTTCAGGCATGATCAGATCCATGAAAACAAGATCATATTTCTTCTCCTTGGTTTTCATATAACCCTCAAAACCTTCTTCCGCAATATCAACTTTATGGCCCAGGCTGATAAGCATCCTGGACAAAATATTTTGATTCATCTTATTATCCTCGACAATCAGGATGTCAAGCTCACGTCTCGAAATTCCTTCTGTTAATGAATAATCTCCGTTACTGACCGAGAAAATCTCAGAGAGCGAATTATGGAGCTCATTCAGGTCAAAAGGTTTAACTATGTACAGGTCAATGCCAAGGTTTATGCACCTGAGGAAATTGCCTTTCTGGTCGCTGGAACTGATCATCAGGATTCTGTAATTTACCGAAAGATTGTTGTCCCATATCTGTTGACCGACATCAAGACCGTCAAGGCTCTCGTCATCGCAGATTATAAGAAGATCATATTTTTCCTTCGGGCTGGCCGAGTTAATTTTGAGCTGGTTAATTGATGCCTTTGTAAACGCTGTTACGGTTATCTCCATACCAAGCCTGTGAAGCAGGGCAAGTAAATCTTCATCCCTTCCGGCCGGGCTGGTTATAACCAGGGCTTTTATATCGGAAACTTTCTGTATGCCTGAATGATCTATGTTTTTCAGCAGCCTATCATTGGAATAGGTCTGTACTGTGAAGGATATCCGTGTTCCCTTGTTGCCTTCCAGCCCTGACGGACTGGCTGCCGTAAGCTTTCCTCCCATAAGCTCAATAAGCTGGCGGGCAATCAGTGTGGCAAATCCTGACTCAAAACTGCTGCGAGACATTGCATATTCAGTATAAACAAAATCTCCGAATATTTTTTTAAGTTCAGCCTTGTCGAATGCCCTACCTGTATCAAGAATGTCGAAACCGAGGGTGATTATTCCGTTTTTATTTGATTTAAGTGTACAGTTTACTCTTACTTCTCCTTTTTCGACATTATAGACGGAATGGTTTATCAGGTTTACAAGTACCTGCCTCAGCCTGTATCTGTCACCTATGACAGTTTCAGGGACCTGATCTTCAATATTGCAGAATATTGATACCTGTCTTTCATTTGCATTGGCCCTTCCGAGATCGATAGCGTAGAAAATTTCCTCCCTGATGTTAAACGGCGTCTCCTCAAGCATCATTCTGCCCGATTCAATTTTAGAGAAATCAAGAATATCATTCACTATCCCCAGGAGCACCTCAGTTGACCTCCTGAGCAGGCTGACAATATCCTTAACTTCTGGGGTAAGTTCAAAGCGGGTAAGAATGTCCGACATGCCTATTATCCCGTTCAGAGGGGTTCTGATTTCATAACTCATCCTGGCAAGAAACTCGGTTTTTGCGATATTGGCCTTTTCTTCCTGTTTTCTTGCCGATTCAAGCATTGTAACATCAATCAGTATATCGACCCAGGCATCTTTGTTATTGTAAGTAACTGGTATAGAGCTTCTGAAAAGAATTAATTCTTCGGTGGTCTTTCTGATTATAATAAACTGGTCAGGGCTGAATATGCCCCCAAGATAATTGGAAATGAATTCGTTGTCTCCGCTCGCACTGGTTTCGGGGAAGATTTTTCCAATCATCTCCTCCTCGGCGGAATAAGAATAGAATCCTGCCGCCACTTTATTTGCCCTCAGTATTTCCCTGTTTGCATTGTAAATAATAACTCCTACAGGCATCTTGTCCAGAAGCCGCTGAAGCATATTTTCTGACTCTTTAAGGAGAGTTGTCTGAGTCTTTTGTTTTCTAATTCTCAGCAATAAAACCGTTATAATTACCTGGATTAAAAGGAGTGTGACGGTTACAATAAAAATTGAATTGCGTATAATATACTTCTGAAAGAAATCGGTATGTGCCGAAAAGACTATTCCCAGGTCACGCTGCAGGAGCTGGGTTGAAAAATAGGATGAGAGAATCTGAAATTTCTTCCCTCCTCCTGATGCCGTATGGGTATAGCTGGAAATAATACCATCACCTATGTCTGATAGTATTTTGTTTAACTGAAAATACTCAACCGGCATGTTGCTGTTGTCAAAAATTATCTCCCCGTCCTCTGTGATAACCCACTGCCACTGATAATCTTTCAGATTATATTTTGAAAAAAGCTTGTTGAAGTATTTTTTGTAATCAACGCTTACAACAATATTTCCGACCGGATTCCCCTGTTTTAAAATAACTGCAAAATACTGAAAGTTATTCCCGTCCCTGACCAGGGTCTCTCTTGATACAATGGGCTTCTGGTCAAGATTTATAAAATCATTTTCTATCCATTCATTTCTGGTTTCGTCTTTGGAAAGTGTGTATTCGTTCTGGCTTTCTTTATCATCATAAAGCCTTATCAGGGTAATAAAATCCTTATATTTTGAGTAGAAGAGTTTCAGCTGCTCGCTGATCCTGTATTTAAGGTCAGGCCTGGTTTTATCAAAAAACCGGTCTGGTTCCTGAGAATAGATTATCTGCCCGAGATCACTGGTGAATGCATAGTTCGTACTGTCAACTTCCAGGCCTACAATCTGTACCTGGCGGTCGAGAAGTTCAACAATATAATTAACCTGCTTTCTGTAAAGATTTTTGTAATAAAAGTAATTGATCAGCATTATTGCAAGAAATGCCGTGTAGACAATGGCAAGTAATTTTCTCATTCCATTGTGTTTTTGGAGATCATAAAGATAGAAGATTTTCCCTTAAACAGTTACCTTTATCACCTGTATTTGCGGTTTTCATCTTCAAGAATATTAAGATAGCTCCTGTATCTTTTTATATTGATTTCGCCCGTTTCGAGCGCCTGCCTGACTGCGCAGCCCGGTTCGTTGAGATGAAGACAGTTGTGGAATCGGCAATCTTTCGACTTGCGGAAAATTTCAGGAAAAAAATGATATATTTCGTTTCTGTCCATATCGGCAACCCCGAAGCCTCTTATTCCGGGGGTATCTATAACATATCCCCCGAAAGGCATTGGATGCATCTCCGGGAAAGTGGTGACATGCTTTCCCTGTTCATGAAAGGATGAGATCTCCTCAGTTTTCAGGTTTAGCTCCGGGTTGAGGCTGTTAAGGAGAGAACTTTTCCCGACTCCTGAGTTACCGGCCACCAGGGTGATTTTATCTTTAAGAGCCGCAGCGATCAGATCCAGCCCGTTCCTTTTAAGAACTGAGACGGCATGACACTCGTACCCGATACCCGTGTAAAGTGACATCATTTCCTTAAGAGCCGGTATTTCGTCCGGCCCGTAAAGGTCTGTTTTGTTAAAAACTATCAATGTTCTGATCCTGTAAGCTTCAGCGGTTGCCAGAAACCTGTCGATGAACTCCTGGTGAGTCTGCGGCATTATCAGAGTCACCAGCAGCAGAACCTGGTCGACATTTGCAGCAAGAATCTGATGCTGTCTTGAAAGATTGGAGGATTTTCTGATAATATAGTTTTTTCTCTCCTCTATTGAAACGATTAATCCGGAGGCCTCACCAGTACCCTCTGAAAAACAAACCCTGTCGCCAACGGCAACAGGATTTGTTGTGCTGATACCTTTTACCCTGAAGCGGCCCTTAATCGTACATTCAAAAATCCGTCCTTCTTCAGAAAGAACCTTATAGTGGCTTCCGGTGGACTTAATAACAATTCCTCTGTTCAATTTACATATATATCAGTTTTAATCAGAACTCAGCGGCCATCAGGAAGAAAGGCTTAAGTTCAAAGCTGTGATAATGAGGCCTGAGTCTTTCGGTGTTATAATACTCGGGCACATTTACCAGTTTCTTTTGTGATGTGACAATGTCAATCGGGGCATTGTCATATCTCCCGTTACGGAGAACCACCATACGTCCGTGAATTCCTTTCAGAATAAGGTCGAGAGCCAGGTTCCCGAATGCCATCGGCACTATGGAGTCCACGGCATCAGGATCTCCACCTCTAACCATGTAGCCGAGTTTCTGATTAATGACATTAATTGTCTTTCCTTTGTTGAATTTGCCGGAGAGTTCCTTTATTCTTGATGATACAAGGTCGCCTATACCGCCCAGCTTGGCATGGCCGTAAGCATCTCTCTCGTCACCGGCAAAAACCATTTCTCCACCCCTGAACATTGCGCCTTCCGACACCAGGACAATTGAATATTTGCTTGGATTGGAATTCCGGTCATCCACAAGAAGTTTTGTAAGATGTTCTATTTCGAATTTATGTTCAGGGATTACACACCTGTTTGCGGCTCCTGCCATGGTCGGGAGTATAGAGGTAAAGCCTGCATAACGCCCGAAAACCTCAAGCACAAGTATTCTCTCGTGCGATCCTGCCGATGTCCTCAGACTGTTGGTCATCTGAATGGTACGGGTAACACAGGTGCTGAAACCTATGCAGTAATCCGTTCCGGGCACATCATTATCCATGGTTTTGGGAATAGCCACAACCTTGACACCTTTCGAAAACAGATGCACCCCGTAACTCAGTGTATCATCACCTCCGATAGGAATAAGGTAATCCACTCCCAGCCATTCGAGGTTCTTGATAATTTCCGGAGTAATGTCGTTCATTTCGGCATTGTATGTGCTCCTAAGATGTTCCGGCACACTGTCTTTCGACATGTGGCTTGGCCTTGTACGCGAGGTGTGTAGAAATGTGCCTCCGGTTCGTCCGGCTTTGTTGACAATTTCATTTGTAAGAACCTGGTAGCAATTGCTGTTGTCGGCTTTTTTGTCTCGTATCAGTTCGGAAATGCCGGCCCATCCTCTTCTGAGTCCGATAACCTGGTAACCTTCCCTGTTGGCCCTGATGGTAACCGCACGTATTGCAGGGTTAAGCCCAGGTACATCCCCGCCTCCGGTCAGGATGGCTATTGTCCCTTTTTTTGTTTTAATGTTTACCATAGTAAGTTTGTTTTATGTTTGATAATGTTTAATTTTCAGTCCGCTAAAGTATAACAAATTCACTTTTTTACAAAAAAGCCGTAATTCCATTTACAGTTGAATTCAGTTGGATATTTAACATAATATAATCATGAATGATTCCTTAACCCTTTCCGGGTCTCACGTAATGATAACCGGCGGCAGCGGCCTTGTAGGCCGTTATCTGACCTCGGCCCTTCTTTCCGAAGGATGCCGTGTTTCACACCTTTCCAGGCAGGAAAACCAGTTCGGAAAGGTCAGAGTATTCAGGTGGAATCCGGAATTGGGCATACTCGATGAAGAGTCGCTGGCAGGAGTGGATTATATTGTTCACCTTGCCGGGGCCAACATCGGAGAAAAGCGCTGGTCGGAAAACAGGAAAAGGGAAATTATTTCCAGCAGGGTGAATACCGCAAACCTTTTGTTCAAAACAGTCTCTGAAAATAACATCCGTCTGAAAGCTTTCATATCAGCTTCAGCGATTGGATACTATGGACTTACATCTTCAGAACATATTTACACTGAGTCTGACCCCCCGGGAAGTGATTTCCTTGCCGAAACCTGTGTGTTATGGGAAAAGTCTGCAGGTCAGTTTGCAACCATTGGAACACGAACGGTAATGATTCGCACGGCGGTGGTACTTGAAAAAAGCGACAGTGCCCTTTCCCGGCTGCTGATACCCGCAAGATTCGGGATTTTCCCTGTTCTCGGAGGAGGCAGTCAATATATGCCGTGGATACACATTAAGGACCTTTGCGGAATCTACCTGAAAGCCATAAAGAATGAAAACATGTCGGGAGTCTTCAATGCTGTAGCCCCAGAGCATATCACCCACCGCCGGTTTATGGAAACACTTGCGGGAGCAATGGGTAAAAGAAGGTTTCATCCGCCTGTTCCGGGTTTTTTGCTCAGGCTGGGTATGGGCAAAATGGCAGATGTGATACTCAGCGGCAGCCGGGTATCATCTGAAAAAATCATATCTGAAGGTTATTCTTTCGCCTTTCCTGGCATCAGGGCCGCTCTGGAAAACTTACTGAATCCGGAAAACTCTTAAATCATTTCCCCCCTATCTGCATCTCCGCCACCCTGAAAGTGGGAGAGGCGAATGTACGGTTCATATCGGGGTCGTTGCCCATCATGTCAATGGCATTAAGTATTTCAAAGGCTTTCCCGGCTATTGTGACTCCTTTCACAGGGTGTAAAATTTTGCCATTCTCAATCCAGAAGCCCGACACACCGCCGCTGAAGTTTCCGCTTACGGGATCAATGCCGTATCCCGTAACTTCTTTAACCAGCAGCCCTTTCTGTGTTGCCGCAATAATTTCATTTCTGAGGCTCTTGCCCGGAGCAATGTAAACATTATGAGTTCCTATTCCCGGCAATGAACTGAAGCCGCCCCTTGATGCATTGCCGGTACTTTTCACTCCGGCCCTTTTTGCGGCTCTCATGTTGTAAATAAAGCTTTTCAGTATCCCGTTTTCAATTATCATGTTTTTCATTGTTGGCACGCCCTCCCCGTCAAAAGGTTTGCTGGCCAGACCTTTCGGTTTGATCCCGTCGTCAACCAGTGTCAGCAAAGGTGAAGCAATCTGACTGCCAAGTGAATCTTTCAGGAAGCTTGCCCCCTGCAGGACTCTCTCGCCGTTAACGGCGGTAATTATTCCGCCAAGCAATGATCTTCCCGTGTCAGCATCAAAAATCACGGCTGCCCTCTGGGTCTTTATCATTACCGGATCGAGCATCTCCCATGCATTTCTAGCTGCCAGAGCTCCTATTTCAGACGGAGACATCAACTCTCCGAAAAAGACTCTTGAGCATGATTCGCTTCCTGTGTTTTTCTGGTTGCCCTTTTCTGCCACAACGCTTACGCCTAACGAACATGAAGAAAACTTGCTGCTTTTAAATATGCCGTTTGAATTTGCAATGAATATTTCCGATTCTCCTTCGCGATATGAGGCCCCTGAACTTTTTGTTATCCTGGGGTCTCTGAGAGCTTCCTTCTCGAGTGTGGTTGCCAGCTCTATTTTGGTATCGGTTAATACCCTGTTGATTTCATTATCGCAGAGACCGGGTATTTCCTGAGTGCTTACATCATCTGTAAGTATATTGTTCTCATCGGGAGTTGACAGCTTTGCGAATGCCAGCGCCTTTTTGATTGTTTCGGATGTCACATCATCCGAAAGGTTGTTGCAATGGCTGAAACCCATCCTGTTACCCGTGAATACCCTGAACCCTACGCCTGCAACCGTAGCTTCCTGAATTGTTTCGATTTCCGAGTTCAGGATTTCGATTGTCAGAGATCTCCCTGTCTGGAGATAGACCTCAGCTGCATCGGCGCCTGTTTTAAGGCATTTCTCAAGAAGTTTTTCCGTTAACTTTGAATAGTCCATAGCTCGTTTTTTAAAAGTTTAACCTCTGCTTCCTCCGACATTTATTCCCCGTATTCTCACTGTAGGCTGGCCGGCAGTTACCTCGGCCGACTGGCCTTTACCGCATATACCCGGTCCGAAGTCCAGATCGTTGCCTACAGCATCGATATTTGAAATTACATCCAGGCACGATCCGATAAGGGTTGCACCCTTTACCGGGGTTGTTTTCCGGCCGTTTTCGATGAGATATGCTTCGCGGCATGTGAAATTGAATACTCCGGTAACAGGATTAACGCTTCCGCCGCTTAGACTCTGAACATAAATCCCTTTGGGTGTTGAGGCAAGAATATCTTCGGGATTGTCATTTCCCTTCTCAATATATGTATTTGTCATTCTTGGGATGGGTATATACCTGAATGACTCCCTCCTGCCGTTACCTGTCCGGGGCATATTAAGCTGTCGTGCGCTCAGGATATCCGTCATGTAACCCTTCAGCACTCCGTTTTCTATAAGAATATTTTTTGCCGCAGGGGTTCCTTCATCGTCGAAGTTAATGGTTCCTCTGAAGTTAGGAATTGTTCCGTCATCGATCATTGTGAAGCAGTCGCTTGCCACTTTCTTTCCGAGTTTACCGGTGAATGCACCCACTCCTTTTGCGATGTTGTCGGCCTCCAGGGGGTGCCCTACGGCTTCATGGACCAGCACTCCTCCCCATCCGTTTTGCATAACCACATCCATAATTCCGGCTGGAGCATCTTTAGCCCCGAGCATGTCAATTGCCTCCCTTGCTGCATTCCGGGCCACTGTTTCGGGAGAGACAGTCTCAAACATTTCGAATCCCGAATGATAGCTTAATCTCTCCCTGGCCATGTGCCTGTTAGTGCCATCATCACTCATGGCCTGAACAATAAAGAAGAGAAGTGGCAGTTCATCCTGCAGATAGACCCCCTCGCTGGTGGCAATTATACGCGATCTTATTTCATCGTTGTATTCAATGGAAGTCATTTTAATCCTTCTGTCATAATCCCTGGCAGCCTCATCTGCTCTTTTAAGTATCTGCAGTCGTTGATCATCGGCCACCTGCTGCAGCGGAACTTTAACGGTGACGTAAGATGTTCTGTCAGTGACCGATACCGGCTTACCCACACCTTTTTCGGCGCCCCTTGCTACAAATGATGCTACTTCTGCCGCCCGCAACAGTTTCTCTTTTGTCAGTTCCTCGGTATAAGCATACCCCGTTTTGTTCCCCGAGATAACTCTGATACCGGCACCCTGGCTAACTCCGTAGAGGCCTCCCCTGAACACAGACTCCTCCATAACAATCTGCCTCGAAATACGGTTTTCAATATATATATCGGCAAAATCACCTCCTTTTTCAAGAGCCCTGGCCAGTACCCTGTCAAGCAAAGCCTGATCAATGCCCGGAGGCGGGAAAGTCGCTCCTGAACCGGAGCAGGAATTCAATGCATATAAAAGGGAGGGAGCTGCAGCAATTAGAAGTCCTCCCTTCATGCTCATCTCCAGGAATTTTCTCCTTGGAATGTCTTTGACAGAATTTTGTTTCATGACGTTACAATTTATGATAAAATTAATTTCTTAACTGACAGATAGTATTGCCTCCTTATTCTATCCTGAAAACCTTATCTTTCAGCACCCCTCCCCTGGTGGAATAGACCGAGGCCTTTCCGCTCACCTGAATCCCTCTGTAAGTCCTTATTCTGAAAGTTGCGGTATTTACGGCTCCTCCCTCGGTTGACGGAAAGGTCTGTGCAGCTGTTCTGCCGGTGTTCCGCGAACGTGAAAATCCTTCTGTATTCTGGTTCCTTTCGGTGCCGGTGGTGCTTCTTTCGCTCTCCAGTATACGCCAGGTGTTGCTTCCGTTTGCACCGGGAACAGTATCAAGCTCAATTACAACCCTGTCGGGGGTAACAATTTTCACAAGCTGTGCCTGTTTAAGCGAGGTTGGCAGCATTCCCCTGTTCCTGAAGGAAACCTTAATCTGGTAATCTGCTGAATCATTTTTGTATGATTTAACCTTTTTAACCTCGATATTGCCCCACTCCAGTTCAGGCAGCGCTTTCACCATTTCAAGGTTGAACATTGCCTCGTTTTCGATCCATTTTTCAAGATGTTTCGGAGGAGGATTCTGTGAGAAGAATTTGGGATTAAACCCTCCGAGTTCCACATCTCCGTAAACCGGGTGCTTCGCCGGTTTCCATTCTGTAAATCCCCTGCCCTCATTTTGCTCGTCATCCCATCTCAGCATTTCCAACTGGTCGACAGTACCGTCGTTGTTGTAATCCATGCTTCTTCCTCCGTTCCAGATCTCGTCGCCATACCATATTGCTCCAAGGTACCAGTAGCCAAAATCAGGCCCGTGTCCGAACAGGGGGCTTCCGCCGCCATAATCGTTGTAAACGTCTCCAGCCCTTTTATATCCCGTTATTTTTTTCCCTGCTTCATCAAAATACCTGTACCATTTCAGATCTTCAGGGTACATTCTCTCCTCGGAGGGTGAAGTGGAGGGGGGTCTGAGGTGCATCGGGACGCTGGTATCCATTGAATTTACGACATATACATTGGGATGTGCAAGAAGGAAAGAGACAACTGATCTTGTTTCAGGTTCACTCAGAGGGTAATCTCCGGCTCCTGACTGGGTGAACCCGCGGCCAGTCTCTTCACTCTGGGGCCTCCAGTTTTCGGGATAATTCCTGTGCAGGTCGAGTCCGCCAATGCCATCTTCATTAAGTCGTCCGTCGCCATCGTTATCAATTCCTTCCTGGGAAGTTGAGTATATTCCCGTTCCTGCCGGAACTCTTTTAAGAATTCTGCCTGTGGAATCGGCGGGATCAGGAATATATGATCCGTTTTTCTCATCCCTCCATCTCATTGTAAGGATAATGCCGTCACCGTCTATGTCGTCGGGAGGATCCTCATCAAGAAGAGCGTCGCCGTCATTGTCAACAGGCCTGACAGTGCTTCTGTTGCTCTGGGCTGTTTTAAGGTAAAGGTTATTTCCGTCGGGATTATTTACAGGCCGTATGTAAATGACTTTCGTATCGATAAGCCTCGTGATTTCCGGGTTTTTGCCATAATTTTCAAGAAGGTATTTTATCATCCAGAAGGCACTTTCACTTGCTGTAACTTCTCCGCTGTGCCTGCCTCCTTCGAAGTATGCTCCCGGCTTGTCGGTATCCCTGCCCTGCTTTTTTGCAGAGATGGTAACCTGGTAAACCGGCCTGTTTTCATAAGTCCTCCCGGCTTCGTAAAGATCCATAATATCCGGATACTTCTCTGCCCATCTTCTCATCCATTCATTTATCACATCAACAGTATGGTAACGGTCAAACGTCAGAGAGTCGCCTGCTGAATATTCCACTTCCTTGTGCCTAACGGCAGGAAAGAAACTTGCGCCATGTCTCTGCCCCGAAAGCGTATAATATTCTTTACCGCCCGTTCTCTGTGCCGGCTGTTGTGAATAACCGAAGGCAGATATGAGTAGTAACAGAAAAACAAGTATTTTTTTCATGCAATCATATTTTGCATGAAAATTAAATGTTTTGCCGGAATGAAGTAATAATTTATATGTGTTAATTAACACTTTTTTTATTAAACAGCGGCGGCGGATTTTATTTGTTATCCGCGCGACGACAGCAGTTCGAGCCTGCCGATATCTGTTATCTCGATGGTCTTCCCGAAAACCTTTATAATGCCGTCATTCCTGAAATCAGAAAGAGTTCTGATAACGTTTGCCGTACTCATACCGATGTAGTCCGCTATCTCTTTTCTGGAAACAGGGAGGTCGAACAGATGAGAGCTGTATATCTCCTTGGCAAAGTAAAGAAGTACATATGCTACTCTTCCTGTGAGGTTTCTCTGACGGATATCCAGACACTGCCTTATAATTTTATCATTTATTCCTGCGATTTTGGTAAGAAGGCCAATTGCAAATCGTCCGTTATTTATAAGGAGTGATTTAATATAATCAAGATTTACCACGCAAACTACAGTATCTTCCAGGGCGGAAACTGAAAAATTGTATTTCTCGGCTTCAAAAATAGCCATGCTGCTTACAAACTCGAATGGCTTTGTAATGGTTATAATTTGTTCGTCATCGTCAGAGGTTTTTCTGTAAACCTTTACCAGCCCGCTCTTCAGATATTTGAAGTAGGAAATTTTCTCACCCTGGTGTATTATTATTTCTCCCTTGCGATAGGAGTGTTCCTCCTTGTGATTGCATAATTCCTGTATATCATCCTCACTGAGATTCGCAAAGACGACATCCCTGAAATCACAATGTTCACATATACAATACCTGCCGGATGTTGCCACTTTTACATGATTTTTAACAAAGATAAAACTAAATTTTAAAAGTGATATTTATCATATTCCGGTAAACAAAACGAAACGGCTATTGTTCACATTAAGTTAACTTTCAGCTTCCTGAAATGCTTTTTCCGGTTTAACTGGAGGGCTATTCCCTGCGCGGGTAATTTAAATATCTTTGAGCCTTTATTTACTCTCATTAATGATCTACAGAACCGATTATCACGTTCATACATCTTTCAGTGACGGCAAAGCCGATCCGGCCGGCTATATTCTGGCCGCAAGGGAAGCAGGTTTGATGGAACTGGGTTTTTCAGATCATGTTAACCTGAGGTTCAGTAACCTTCACTGGACCATGGATACGGCCGTTATCCACGACTATATCACAAAAATGACCATGCTGGGAAAAGAGTATAAATATCCGGTCCTGCGTACAGGCCTTGAGGTTGATTATTTCAACGACATGGAGAAAGAAATATATGACTTCATTTCGCCTCTCAGGCTCGACTATGTACTGGGATCGGTGCATTACCTGAACGGAGAATCAGTAGACAGTAATCCGGAATTTTACTCCGGAAAGGATTTTGACAAAATTTTCAGTGATTATTTTGACCTTGTCTGCGAAGCAGTATCATCAGGGCTTTTTGATTTGATCTCACATTGTGATCTGGTGCGTATTTACGGAAAGAACTTCTCTGCTGATCCTTCGTATTTATATGAACACCTGGCGATGACTTTTGCAAGGCATGATATTGCATTTGAAGTTAATACAAATGGCATGAACAGGCCTTTGGGTGATTTTTATCCGGATGTAAGGTTTCTGCACATTTTCAGGAAGTGGAATGTGCCTGTATGCGTAAATTCTGACGCCCACCTGCCTGCCAGAGTCGGCCAGCATTTCGAAAGGGCCTACCGGCTGCTGAAAGATGCAGGATATAACGAAATGTGCACTTTCAGCCGGAGAGAGAGATTTATGATCCCTTTTGAGATTTAACCTGCCCGGTCAAGCATATGCTCAAGGAAAATCCTGATGCCTATTACAACCAAAATAATTCCGCCGATTATTTCTGTCCTGCTGCCGGCAAGACGTCCTGCTGATTTCCCAATCCGGATTGCCGTCATTGACGCCAGGAAAGTGACAGCCCCTATAATTACTCCGGCAAACCAGATATTTCCATCAAGAAGGGCAAAGCTTATTCCCACAGCAGCTGCATCAATGCTTGTTCCGGCCGCAATCAGGAACAGTCCGGGAGGTTTGGTATAATCTTTTGCTTCCTCCACCTGCTGCCCCCTCAGACCGCCTGCTATCATCCTGATTCCGATAAATGCGAGCAGACCCAGAGCAATAAAATGGTCGTATGTGCTTAAGTGGCCGCTCACAAATGTTCCGGCAAAATATCCCGCAACGGTAAATCCTCCCTGGAAAACCGCCATTACCATTGCGAGCCGGAAGGCTTCAAGGAAAAGTATTTTGCTTCGCACTATCCCGAAAGTAAGAGATGCAGCAAAGGTGTCGAACGACAAACCAAAAGCAATGGCTATTACAGTAAGAGAGTCCATGTAAAAAACTTGCCAAAGATAAACAGAAACCGGTGTCTGAAAAAATTTGCGCTGTTTTGATTTTTTATACCATTTATGCTTATGTTTGACACTCTTTTCTTACATTTTAGTCTATGAACCGGGTTACCATTGTTATTTTTTTAACAATCACGTTGCTTTCTTCATGCGGTAAATTCAGCCCCGGACTTTTAAGGGTGGCTTCAGATAACAGCCTTATGGCAAATGAGAGGTAAAAACAAGGAAAATCTGTATTTATTTTGACACCGTAATGAGAGCAGTAATACAAAGAGTCAAAAAGGCGTCCGTTACTGTTGAAGGAAAAATTACCGCCTCATGCGGGAAAGGCATGCTGGTCCTGCTTGGTATTGAGGATGCCGACGACATTAAGGACGCCGAATGGCTGGCAAACAAAATTGTCAATCTGAGAATTTTTCCCGACAAGGAAGGAGTAATGAATCTGGGAATAAAAGAGACGGGTGGAGATATTATCGTAGTCAGCCAGTTCACCCTGCACGCACTTACCAGAAAAGGAAACAGGCCTTCATATATAAGGGCGGCATCTCCCGGTATTGCCATCCCTCTTTATAACAGCTTCATTGATATTGTCACCTCTCTTCATGGCAGGAGGCCGGGAACAGGAATTTTCGGGGCAATGATGGATGTGGAACTGATAAATGACGGACCTGTGACAATAATAATCGACACCAAAAACAAGGACTTCTGATAAGATGACCCAAAACCAAGAGGCAGATTTACTTTCAACAAGGAGAAGTGTTCTTTTTGCTGCAACCTTCGCAGCATTTCTGACGCCCTTCCTGGGTTCCTCTGTCAATCTTGCACTTCCCTTCATCGGGAAGGAGTTTAATGCCGGGGCGGTGGGCCTGGGCTGGGTGGCAAGCAGTTTTATCCTTGCCTCAGCAATGTTCCTGCTTCCTTTCGGAAGACTTGCCGATATTCTCGGAAGAAAAAAAATCTTTTCTGCAGGCCTGCTTCTTTTTTCCTTATCGTCAGTACTTGTAATTTTCTGTCACAGTCTTGTTTCATTAATAGCCGTCAGAATAATCCAGGGCATTTCATCGGCCATGTATTTCAGCACCAGCCTTGCAATAATCTCATCGGTTTTTCCTCCCGGCGAAAGAGGCCGCGCAATGGGTATAAATATTACCGCGGTTTATCTTGGCCTTTCAGCCGGTCCTGTTTTGGGCGGCTTTCTCACCCGTTACCTGGGCTGGAGAAGTATCTTTCTGGTCCTTATTCCGGTGGGTCTGGCGGCCTGTATCATGATCAGGATGAAGATTAAAGGCGACTGGGCTGAGGCAAAGGGAGACAAATTTGACGCAACCGGCGCCATACTGTATGCAGTTTCCATAGCCGCATTCATGTTCGGGTTTTCCAAACTGCCGTCCTTTTACGGGTGGGTTTTTCTTGGCATCGGCATACTTTCAGGAATAGTGTTCCTGGTCTTTGAAAGATATGTGCCTGATCCTCTTTTCAGTATATCAGACTTTATAAGAAACAGGGTCTTTGCCTTCTCCTCTGCTGCAGCACTTATACATTATGCCGCAACCTCAGCCACAGGTTTTTTCATCAGCCTGTATCTCCAGTATATTCTGGGTTTTGATGTCAGGATGGCCGGACTTATAATGATTTCGCAGCCGGTGCTTATGATGATAATATCTCCCTTCGCTGGCAGGTTGTCAGATAAATACAATCCCGGTGTCATAGCCTCGGCCGGAATGGGTCTCACTGCAGCAGGACTTATTGCTCTCTGTTTTGTGACATCAGATACCGGAACGGGGCAGATAATTCTCCTGCTAATGATTATGGGTACAGGTTTCGGACTGTTCTCTTCACCCAATTCCAATGCTATCATGAGTTCCGTTGAGAAGAGCCGCCTTGGCGTTGCATCCGGTATTGTAGGGACAATGAGGATGACCGGGCAAATGATCAGCATGGGAATTGCCATGATGATACTTGCACTCTTTATCGGCAATAAACCCATTTCGCCTGACACCCATGATGAATTTATCACCGGAATGAGGACCGGATTTCTTATTTTTTCTGCACTGTGTATACTCGGAATATTTGCCTCACTGGCAAGAAACAACAAACTAAAAAGGCCTGCAGTGATTTACCCTGATTCAGACCTCCTGAAGTAACCCCGGACATTTTCAAAACAGTACCTGAGAATTATTGTAAATCCGTTTCCGGCAATCCCTGGGTTCCGGAATCAAGTACATATTTCCATCTTCCGTCTTTCTGTTTCTCCCAGACAGTTGAATATGTCCCCCTGCTTTTCTCTCCGCCGGCCTTTAAGGTCAATGTATAGAGGCCGCAGGTATAACCAAGAGTCCCGTCAGCAGATATCTTTTCATAAAGAGGTTCCCAGGTCAGAGTGAATGAAGTGTCGCTCCTGACGGCAAAATATTCCTTCATGGCCTCCATGCCAACCTGGGGGAAGCAGTTATCTCTCAGTATTACTACCGAATCGGCAGCAAAATCAAGAAATGCCTTTTGCATACCTTCACGCTCCGACATGGCCGAAAAATCAAGGTCTGCTTTTAAAAGAGCCCCTTTCTCCGCAGGTCCGGAAGGTTTTGTGCAGCTAAAAAATAAAAATAAGATGGCTATGAATACAAAAAAATGTAAATTGACACCCGGCTTTTTAATCATGATTTCTCGTTTTAAACTGTTAATAATTGCATTATTATGACAAAATTATATCAAAAACTATTCAAAAAATGTCCGTCAGCCTCCGAGATCAGGAAAGGTTTAAAAACCATATATTCTGCCATCCCTGAAGTGCCTGACCGCAGGGCCCTTATGGATATGCTGGCGGTAATCGATCTTACAAGTCTCAATACCACCGACAATAAAAGCCATATACTCCAGCTTACCGGCAAAGTTAACAGCTTCAATGCCAAATATTCGAATATTCCGACAGTGGCCGCTATTTGCGTTTACCCCAATTTTGTTTCTCTTGTCAGGGAAAAGCTTACCGCACGCAATGTAAAAATTGCAGCCGTGGCAGGCGGATTTCCTTCATCACAGACATTCAGGAGCATAAAACTGTCGGAATGCAGGCTTGCCGTTGATGCCGGAGCCGATGAGATTGATATTGTTATCTCTCTCGGATCTTTCCTGAGTGGCGACTACTCGGCAGTAGCCGACGAGATAAGGGAAATAAAAAGCAATATTGGCGATGTTCTGCTTAAAGTGATTATCGAATCTGGCCTTATGCAGACTCATGAACAGATCTTTAATGCTTCGATGATTGCGATGGATGCAGGGGCCGATTTCATAAAGACCTCCACCGGGAAAACAAGCATATCAGCGACTCCCGAAGCAGCGTATGTTATGTGTACCGCCATTTCCGTATTCTTCCGCGAAACAGGTATCAGGGTCGGCTTCAAACCCGCCGGAGGAATAGTAACATCAACCGATGCTGCCGTTTATGCAGGCATAACAAAAAGCGTCCTCGGAGAGGAATGGATAAATCCCTCCCTGTTCAGACTCGGGGCCAGCCGCCTGGCCAATAATATCCTTTCAGATATTATGGGCTGCAGGTCGGAACATTATTGATACAAATACAGAATATTGACATATCAGGATAATTTTCAGATCTTGATGCAGCAGGACACTGCCAGCCGGCCACCCTTAAGCAGGAGCGACTCAAATGTGACTGAAAATGTCACTTTTCTCCCGGCCCGGCAATTGTTGCCTGAAGTGAAAAACCAGGAAAAATGCCAGAAGCCATCGGATCTTACTTTATATGTTACAGGCAATTCCTTTAATCAAAACCCTTTATCCGGCATTGACACCCAAAAATTTCCTTTTTCATTTGTTAACCTGACAAGGGAATACCGGGAGAAGAAATTCACCGCACTTAAGGAATCTCTCCGGGATGGTATATTACATGAGAACTCTCCCCTGAAAGCAGACTGGATGGTTCCCGTTCTGCTGGCAGCGGCCATGATTTATATTACCCTGGCAAAAATACCGGGTAATATTTTCCGGGGTTTAATTAACTTCATAACATTTAAAGGCCTAAAAGACAAGTACAGGGATGACTCTGAAAAAATTTTCAGGCTGCAGTCGACACTGATGAACCTGGCTTCCTTTATCAGCATCGGCATGTTTATTTACATGGCTGCCGGCGAAAAGATGGATGATCTGCCACTGCCCGGGGGAATAATCCTCTGGCTTATCTGTTTTGCCCTTGTCGTGGCTGCCGTTACCCTGAGGCACCTCGCAACGGTTCTTACCGGTTTCCTCAGCGAAGAGCGCGATCTGTTTTCAGGTTACCTTGCGGCTGTTTACAATTTCTACAGAATTTCCGGAATTATTTCCTTTCTTCTGGTTATTCTGGTGGCTTACGGCAGAATTTTTCCGGCCGGTCTGTTGATAACCACCGGTTATGTACTTTTTATTATATTGATTATATTAAGATTGGCCAGACTTGTTCTTCTTTTTATTCACCGCCGTGCATCAGTTTTGTATTTAATTTTATACCTTTGTGCCCTGGAAATTCTCCCTGTTGCGGTTTTGGTTAAATATGGCACAGGGCTGATTTCGGGTTTGTGAAATATCCTGATGTCGAATTTAATCTGTAAGGGGTTGAAAATAAAGAAGATTCTAGTATCGCAGCCAGATCCTCAAAATCCAAAATCACCTTACCACGAACTGGCAAAAAAGTATAATCTTAAAATCGACTTTAAGCCATTTGTGCAGATTGAAGGCCTTTCTGCAAAGGATTTTCGTCAGCAGAAAATAAACATACTCGATTTTTCAGCGGTCATTTTTACCTGTAAGACAGCGATAGACCATTATTTCAGGATTGCCGGCGAACTGAGGATTACCATCCCTGATACAATGAAATATTTCTGCATAACTGAAAATGTTGCTTTCTACCTGCAGAAATACATTGTGTACAGGAAACGGAAAATCTTTCACGGAAAATCAAAGTTCCAGGACCTTATCGATATAATAATAAAACACAGGGATGAAAATTATTTCGTTCCGCTGCCCGAGCCTCACAATGCTGAAATACCAGAACTTCTGAAAAAGAACAATATCAGACACTCAATCGGGATTCTGTATAAAACCATCAGCAATCACTTCAGCAGCATAAATGATCTTAATTACGATATCATTGTTTTCTACAGCCCGTCAGGGATCAAATCGCTGAAGGAAAATTTTCCTGAATTTGTTCAGGGAGATATTAAAATTGCCGCCTTCGGGCCCACAACAGCTCAGGCCGTTGAGCAGGAAGGACTGCGGCTTGACATACAGGCCCCGAATCCCAAATCCCCGTCCATGACAATGGCTCTTGACGATTTCCTGAAGGAATACAACAGGAACAACAACAGGTAGTGATAACCCGGAGCCGGCTTTCTGCCCTCTGTGAATCACTCCCGAAAAGCCGGAAGATTCTTTTCAATGAGAGCAACTCCTCAGACATTCAGAAAGCAAGAAAGGCTTTGCAGCCGGAAAACAATCGAAGAACTGTTCAGTAACGGAAAATCGTTTAACTGCCAGCCTTTCCAGGTTATCTGGAATTTTGCAAATGACAACCTGCCGGCTCCTGCGCAGGTTGCCATAAGTATCCCAAAAAAAACTTTCAGAAGTGCCGTACTGAGAAACCGAATCCGGAGAAAAATACGTGAAGCATACCGGCGTCAGAAACAAAATTTATACAATCATCTTCAAGGTTCGCAAAGGAAAATTGTATTTATGATTATTCTCAAGGGCATCGACGAACCTGATTATGACGAAATATTTCATGCGACCGGCAGGGTTATTTCAAGGCTCTCCGGACAAATAAATTCAGCTGATTCCCAACCCTGCTGAAACTATTTGATATTTCTTCTTAATTTCGCCGGTTAATAATCTTTCGCTATGGGAAAAAATACCCGCAGAACTTTTTTTATCCTGATTTCTGCTATCCTTTTTTCGGGTTTAACCACAGCATTTGTCATAAACCAGGAATCCCGCGATTTCAGGCTTGGCAAAAACCTCGATATCTTTTTTTCACTTGTCAGGGAGCTTAACACTTTTTATGTTGATGATTTTGACCCCGAAAAGATAATCAGGTCTGCAATTGACGGAATTCTAAGGGCTCTCGATCCATATACAGCCTACTATGCTGAGTCGGAAACCGGAGAACTTGATCTAATGACAACCGGAAAATACGGAGGTATAGGATGTCTGGTGCGCAACAACGGCGATTTTGCAATTGTGACTGAAGTATATAAAGGATTTCCCGCAGATGCCGCCGGCGTAAAGGTCGGCGACCTTATTGTTAAAGTTGACGGCAAGCCGCTGAAAGGATTTACTGTCGATAAAGTCAGCGAAAATCTTAAAGGCGACCCGGGAACCGCAATCTCTGTTACCGTGCTTCGGAATGACCGGGAATTTGAATTCAGCATGAAAAGAGAAAGAATCGTACTACCCCCGGTGCCATGGTATGGAATGATCGATTCCAAAACAGGATATATCAGATTCACAAACTTTACACAGAACTGCACGGATGATGTCAGAAAAGCTCTTCTGGCCCTTAAAAAACAGAACCCCGAAGGGATTATCCTTGATCTGCGTTCAAACCCCGGCGGAATAATGACTGAAGCCGTTGATGTGGTAAATCTTTTTACCGGACCTGGGACAGAGGTGGTAAGCACAAGAGGTAAGGTAAAACAATTTGATGCTTCATATAAAACCCGCAGTGAAGCTGTTGACGCTGATATCCCTCTTGCAGTTCTTATTAACAGGGCATCGGCATCAGCATCGGAAATTGTGGCGGGAGCAATTCAGGATCTTGACCGCGGAGTGATCGTGGGGCAGAGATCTTTTGGAAAGGGGCTTGTACAGATAACCAGGCCTCTGAGCTTTAATGCGCAGCTGAAAGTTACCACTGCAAAATATTATATCCCCAGCGGAAGATGCATACAGGCCATAGATTTTGCACAGCGAAATGAGGACGGGAGCGTGGGTTATATACCCGACTCACTTATTAAAACATTCCACACCCGTAACGGACGCCCCGTAAAAGACGGCGGCGGTATAACTCCCGATATCGAGATTATACCTGAAACCCTGAGCCAGATAGCAACCGAACTTTATCTCAGGAACCTCATCTTCGACTACGCAACAATCTATTACTGGTCGCACCCGGAAGTAACCAGTAAAGACCAGATTTCTGTTACGGATTCCCTTTATAACGACTTTACAGGATTTCTGGAAAAGCGGGGCTTCAATTATCAGACTTTAACCGAGAAAGCCTTTTCAGAGTTTGCCGACAATGCAAAGAGGGAGAAATACTTTGATGCCAACCGTGATCTTTTCAGTGCGCTTGAAAAAGAGGTTACTCATAACCTGCAGAAGGACCTTTCAAATTTCCGAAACGAAATATCAGAAATCCTTACCGATGAAATTATCAGAAGATACTTCTACGAGGAGGGGGCAATTGAATGGTCGGTAAGGAATGATGAACAGGTTAAGAAAGCTGTTGAAATACTGAACGATAAATCCCTTTACAGGTCGCTTCTTTCAGGTAAAACCAGCCGGCAGTGAAACAACACCGAGGGAAAAATTAATCCGGTTTTTTCAGTGAGCTTCAAGCCAGTTATTTCCGGTGCCTGTATCAACCACCAGAGGAACTTTAAGTGATGCAGCTCCCGACATTTCCCTGATCACCAGCTCCCTGACCTTCTCAAGCTCGCCGGGAAGGACCTCAAATATAAGTTCGTCGTGTACCTGAAGTATCATTCTGGCTTTCAGCGATTCTCTTCTGAGGACATTATGAATATTTACCATCGCAATCTTTATAATGTCGGCTGCGGTTCCCTGTATCGGGGCATTGATGGCATTCCTCTCGGCATTTCCCCTTACAACCTGATTTCTTGAATTGATATCTCTGACGTACCGTTTTCTTCCGAACATGGTTGTAACGTATCCTGCTGCCCTTGCTTTTCTTATTGATTCCTCCATGTAGGCCTTGACACCGGGGTAAGAGGCAAAATACCCGTCAATCAGTTCCCTTGCTTCATTCCTGCTTATTGTCAGCCGCTCCGACAAACCGAATGCCGAGATCCCGTAAATTATTCCGAAGTTGGCTGTTTTTGCCCTGCTCCGCATCTCTCTCGTAACATCCTTTATGTCAACGTTAAAGATTTTTGATGCAGTGGCGGCATGGATATCATTTCCCGAAAGAAAGTCGGAAATCATGTTTTCGTCGCCACTGGGATGAAGCATCAGCCTTAGCTCAATCTGGGGATAGTCGGCCGACAGAAAAAAATGCCCGTCGGCCGGGATAAAAGCGTTTCTTATCCCC